>Ga0099364_10001727_pt1 | contig 35641 bp, 36 predicted proteins | sample TergutTh196P3_FD_73070 | JGI IMG/M metagenome (GOLD analysis project Ga0099364, IMG submission 73070) | Microcerotermes parvus P3 segment gut microbial communities from Pointe-Noire, Republic of the Congo - Th196 P3 | ecosystem: Host-associated > Arthropoda: Insects > Digestive system > Gut ... | reverse complement strand
CAACGGCACCATCGAGCTCCACCGACGCCTCGCCCGCGGCTACCGCAACCGCGACAACTACAGGCTCCGCATGCTCCTCGCAGCAGGCGGACTCACCCCGTGATCCCCACCGAATGTCCGAAGACCCGGATTACCGTGGTTGTCGATGATCTGGACCCCTTGGGCTACCGCCTTGAAGATCAGCACCGTGCCGATCGCCGCGGCCACCGCGAGTACGAGCAGGAACACCCCGATAAACGTCATCCATCTGGCGCCCTTCGTCGACGTCTTCGCCGGCCGCGCGTACACGGGGTAGGGCCCGGGAGGCGGGCCGTACTGACGCTGGGGGTAGCCGGGCTGATGGGGATAGCTCACCGTGTCACCTGTCTCGATGATTGGACCTGTACAGGTACGAGACGAGTCTGGGCCGTTTTGTTCCTCGGTGGCTCCGGGCTGTCGCTGGCTGGCCCGTCGGCTGGTCGCCGGACACGAACCCATGGACTGTACCGGGTCTGTCACGCAACACCGGACCCACCAGACAGCTGACGGGGGCGGGCCCGGCGATATCATTCCAGTCGTGACCGATCTGACGACGGACGAGCGGCTGCGGGCCACGTTGGCCGCTGTCGCGCCGGGCGGTGAGCTGCGCGACGGTCTGGAGCGGATCCTGTGGGGCCGCACCGGTGCCATCGTCGTGCTCGGGGTGGACCCGGTGGTGGAGTCGATCTGCTCGGGCGGGTTCGTGCTGGACGTGGAGTTCTCCGCCACCCGGCTGCGCGAGCTGTCGAAGATGGACGGTGCGGTCGTGGTCAGCGCGGACCTGTCCCGGATCGTGCGGGCCAACGTCCAGCTGCTGCCCGACCCGTCGATCGCCACGTCGGAGTCCGGCACGCGGCACCGCACCGCGGAGCGGGTGGCCAAGCAGACCGGGTTCCCGGTGATCTCCGTGTCCGCGTCGATGCGGATCATCGCCCTGTACGTGGGTGGGGTGCGGCACGTGCTGGAGGACTCCACGACCATCGGTTCGCGGGCCAACCAGGCGCTGGCCACGCTGGAACGGTACAAGGCCCGGCTGGACGAGGTGTCCGGCACCCTGTCCGCCCTGGAGATCGAGGACCTGGTCACGGTGCGCGATGTGGCCGCCGTGCTGCAGCGCCTGGAGATGGTGCGCCGGATCACCGACGAGATCGACGGGTACGTCGTGGAGCTGGGCACCGACGGCCGGCTGATGTCGCTGCAGCTCGACGAGCTGGTGGGCGGGATCGGCGCGGACCGCGAGCTGGTGATCCGCGACTACGTCGACACCTCCCGGCGCGAGGTCCACGCGGTGCTGGCCGAGCTGGCCGAGCTCGATTCGACCCAGCTGCTGGACCCGGTCCGGATCGCCCGGGTGCTGGGCGTGCCCGGGGGCAGCGACACCCTCGACGCCCCCGCCACCGCCCGCGGCTACCGGCTGCTGGCGAGGATCCCGCGGCTGCCCCGCCACCTCACCGAACGGCTGGTGCAGCACTTCGGCGGACTGCAACGCCTGCTCGCCGCGTCGATCGACGAGCTGATGGCCGTCGAAGGGATCGGCGAGCAGCGAGCCCGGTCGGTGCGCGAAGGGCTGTCCCGGCTGGCCGAGACGTCCATCCTGGAACGGTACGCCTAGCCGTCAGCCCCGGCTGCCGGTTCTGCGTCGTCCGGTCCGGCCTCGGTCTGCGCGGTCGCTGGTTCTGGTTCGGGCGGGTCCAGGGTGAACGTGGCCTGGGCGACCTGGGCCCCGCCGACCGTGAACGACACCAGGTAGGTACCCGGGGCAGGCGACGGCAGATCGGCCGGGCAGCCCTGGGCCGACCGGTTCAGGTTCCAGGCGAACTGGCGGGTGTCGGACTCCCCGGCCGCCAGCAGCAGGGTGCGGTCGCCGTCGGCCGGTCCGCAGTCCTGGTTGGACCAGATCCGGTCGCTGCCCGACATGACGACGATCTGCCGGTGCGCGTCGTCCGCCTCGACCAGGCAGGCGTCGGTGCCGATATTGTCGATGGTGAGGTTGAAGCTGGGGCTCACCCCGGCGGGGAAGGTCTGGGCCGCGGGCACGATGGCCAGCCGCAGCAGGCCCGGGTCGCAGCTGTCGACCCCGCCGGGCGACGTGGCCGTCGGCTGCACCCCGGACGCGTACGGCCCGCGCAGCGCCGGGACCGCCCAGCCGAGGAAGGCCCTGACCCCCAGCACGATCCCGGTGCCGAGGACACCCACGACGACGAGCGCCAGCGCCCGTCGCACCCAGTACACCCGGGCGGGTAGCCGTTGGTTCGTCATCGTTGCGTCGTCCTCGCGAGCCGTGCCGACCTGTGCTCCGGACCACGGTAGGCAGACCGGCCAGAAGACTCGGCGCGCAACGCCGAACTTGTCCCGATTTCTACCGTAATGCCCCTGGTAGACCCCGGTTTCAACGATGCCGGACGAGCCCTTCCGGCCGACCGGTCGGCCCGATAGTCACCCGCAGGACAAAAGTCCCGGTTATTCTGCGCGCGGCCTCCCTCCCGGAGGGTGGGTCGTGGGATACGGTTCTGCGACCCGGCATCCACGCCGGGCCGAACGTGAAGGAGCATCATGACCACCAACCAGCCTGCGGCCACGCCTCCGGCCGTCGCAGACCCGGGCCCGCTCGGCCTGGCAGCGTTCGCCCTCAGCACTTTCGTCCTGTCCCTCTACAACGCCGGCGTGCTCGAAGGTGGCAAACCGGTCGTCGTCGGGCTCGCCCTGTTCTACGGCGGGCTGGCCCAGCTGCTCGCCGGGATGTGGGAGTTCCGCACCGGCAATACCTTCGGCGCCCTGGCCTTCTCGTCCTACGGGGCGTTCTGGCTCGCCTGGGCAGCCTGGTTCGTGTGGGGCACCAACCAGGTGGCCGACACGACCCAGAACGAGCAGGCCATCGGGATCTTCCTGATCGCCTGGGGCCTGTTCACCGCCTACATGACGGTGGCAGCCACCCGCACCACGACGGTGATCCTGACCGTCTTCGCACTGCTCACCACCACGTTCTTCCTGCTGGGTATCGGCGACTTCGCCGGTAACGCCACGATCGCGAAACTGGGCGGCTTCGTCGGCCTGGCCACCGCCCTGGCCGCCTGGTACGGCTCGTGCGCCGGGGTGGTGAACTCCACCTTCCGCAAGACCGTCCTGCCCGTCGGTCCGCGCAGCTAGTCAGACACGCCTGAGCCCCGCCGTGCAGACAACGTCACGGCGGGGCTCAGGACGAAGCGGGGCTACTTCTTCTTCTTCTGGAAGTCTCCCAGCCTGTCGATGGTCAGCTTGTCGTCGCTGCAGCTGTAGGTGCTCTCAGAGGTGTCACCCTCCAGGTTGTCGAAGCCCATGCCGGAGTCTCCGGTCTGCTCCTCGCCGTTGATCTTGTACGAACCCGACATGTTGCTCAGCTTTATCGTGTCACCCGACACCGAGTACTTAGCCTTGACGGTGCGCGACGTGGTCTGCTCTTTGGTGACGTCGGTCGCCGGGACCATCGACGAGGCGTCGATGCTGATGGTGTTGCCGTCGAACTTCAGCGTGAAGTCGTACGAACCGCCCATCGACTTCATCGCTTCGATCTGGTCGGCGGTGGGAGACATCGGTGACCCGTCCACGGGTTCCCACGACCCGCTGAGGCAGGAGTCACCACCACCGGAGCAGCCAGCGAGCAGGAACAGACCAGCCACAGCAACGGTCGGGACGATGAGCGCGGTACGACGCATAGCAGGTACTTCCACTTCCTCGAGGGAGACTGTGCGCCCCAAGGATGCCACACCTTGCCCTGCTTCGTCGCGGTTTCCCGGTAGCGATCAGCCATACGTCGACGCCCCGCCGTCCAGGCAGGACGACGGGGCGTCAGGTCTCGGTCACCGACCGGGGCTGTCGGCCGACTGGCGCTTCAGAGCCTACTTACGCTTCATTATGGCCGTCTCCGCGCCCTCGTCGGTCATCTTCAGCGTCGATCCGGAGCAGGTCGCCGTCGTCCTTGTGAGACCGGGTTCGAAATCCTCGAAGTCGTCCGCACCCGTGTACTCGGTACGCTTCTCACCTGCGATATCGCTCCTCACGACGCCGCTGATGTCATTCGTGACGATGTCCAGCCGGTCCGACCCGGAGACCTTCCAGGTGCCGACCATGTCGATGTCCATGTCTATCGAGAACGAGACACCATCCTTCACGCCCGCGGTGGAGATTACCATGCTCAGGTCGAAGTTACCATTCTTCTTGAAGGCGAACGCAAGATTGATGTCCGCCTCGGACCCGAGCTCGTCCCTGAGATAGTCCTGGATACCCTCGATATCGGAGTCCCGATCGAACACCTTCAGAGCATCGGGCCCGATGTCCCAGTCGCCGACGATGCACGCCTCCAGGCTGCCGCGGCCGCCGAAGTCCGTGCCCTTGTCGTCGTCCGACTTGGACTTGGACTTGGGCTTGGAGTCCGAACTGGAAGGGGAAGAGCCGACTCTGTTGTCGTTGTTGCCCTGGTTGCAGCCGGCAACCAGGACGAGAGCCAGAAGGGGCGCAACTATCAGTGCACTGCGACGCATGGGTCATTCCTTGTCTCGGGGCCAGCATGGATACCGCACGCCGGTCGGTCCTCGGTGCCGATACCGAGGCGCGACGACCCTCTTTAGAGTACCGAGCCCCCCACGGATGTTCCCAGGGAAGCACCTAGGTACCAGCCCGGACCGCCGGTAGTCTCGCTCGGGTGAGACGACGGTGGTGGTTCCTCGGCGCGGCGGTGCTGGTGCTGCTCGGCGTGGCCGGGCCGATGGTCTGGGTGCAGACGAGGGGGCAGCACGCCGTGGCGCTCGACGACGCCGCGCCAGCACCGGTCGCGGTCGTGTTCGGTGCCGGGGTCCGCCCGGACGGCCGCCCGTCGGCCTACCTGCGCTACCGGCTGGAGGCGGCACAGCAGCTGTACGAGGCCGGCACCGTCTCCGTGCTGCTGGTCTCCGGGGACAACGGCCGGGTCGGCTACGACGAACCGACGGTGATGGCCGACTGGCTGGTGGACCACGGCGTGCCGCGCGACCGGGTGGTGCTCGACTACGCCGGTTTCAGCACCCACGACACCTGCGTGCGGGCCGTCGAGGTGTTCGGCGTCACCGAGGCGGTGCTCGTCACCCAGGACTACCACCTGCCCCGGGCGACGTACCTGTGCCGCGCGGCCGGGATGGACACCCAGGGCGTCGGGGTCCCGGCCCGCGGGGCACAGTGGCAGCGGTCGGTGTCGTACCACCTGCGCGAGCTGCCCGCTTCCTGGAAGGCCTGGTGGGACGTGACGACGAACCAGTCGCCGACCTACCCCGGCCCGCGGGAGACCTCCGTCACCGACGCCCTGCGCGCCGACGGCTGAGCCCTGGTCCACGGCACGACCGTGGCCGAGACCGTCCGACGCCGTCCGGGTTCTGTACCCTGGCCAGACGTGCCGTCCGCATCACCAGTGGCACCACACCTAGCAGACAAGGAAACACATGCGTCACAGCACGTTACTCTGTGCGCCTCTCCTCGTCCTCGCCCTCCTGGCTGGCTGCGACCAGGGCGAAAGCCTCGACGACACCCCCCGGGCGGACGCGGACTCCAGCACCGCCCCCGCGGACGACGGGTCGGACGCGACCGAGCGCGGTACCGGCGGCGCCTCCTGCCTGGTCGGCTCGTGGGAACTGGTGAACATGTCGGAGTACGGCGTCGACTCGATCGAGTCGTTGGGCGGCGCGTTCGACTTCGCGCTGACGTTCGACGACGGCACGGCCAGCCTCGACATCACGTGGACCGTCCCGGAGACCGACTACACCGAGGCCGTGGACTTTGCGGTCGCCTTCGAGGGCGACTACTCGGTGTCGGACGGCACGATCAAGGTGAGCGACCTGACGGGTTCGACCACGATCAACAGCGAGGAGCGGTCCGACGACCCGGACTTCGGTTTCGGCTTCGGCAGCATGAACGAGGGTGAGACCGACTTCAGCTGCAGCGGTGACACGCTGACGCTCGACGGCGAGAAGTACTCCCGCAAGTAGGCCAAGTCGCTGCTCAGTCGGTGATCTCGCAGATCAGGGAACCGGCGGAGACGGCCGACCCGGGCTGGGTGGACAGACCGGTGATGGTGCCCGCGCGGTGGGCGACCAGAGGTTGCTCCATCTTCATGGCTTCGAGGACGACGACGAGATCACCCTGGGCCACCTGGTCACCCTCGGCGACGGCCACCGTGACGATGGTGCCCTGCATGGGCGAGGTCAGGGCGTTGCCACCACCGGCCGCCCGGGGGGCGGTCCGGCGGATCGGCGGGCGAGGCCGCGGGCCGGGGCCGGGCCGGACCGCGGCCAGCGACGCGGGCAGCACGACCTCCAGCCGTTTGCCGGCGACCTCGACGACCACCCGTTCCAGGTCGGTCTCGTCGGGCTCCGGGTCGACGGTGGGGGCCGGGGCCAGGCCAGCCAGCCGGTCGGCGAACTCCTCCTCGATCCAGCAGGTGTACACGCTGAACGGCTCGTCGCCCGCGGGGACGAACGCCGGATCACGCAGCACCGCCCGATGAAACGCGGCCACGGTGGCCACGCCCTCGATCTCGAGCTCGTCCAGCGCCCGCCGGGCCCGGGCCACGGCCTGCGGCCGGTCGGCGCCGGTGACGATGAGCTTGAGCAGCAGCGAGTCGAACACCCCGCCGACGGTGTCGCCCTCGACCACCCCGGAGTCCACCCGCACGCCCGGCCCGGCCGGCAGCCGCAGCCTGGTGATCCGGCCGGGGGCGGGCAGGAAGCCCACGGCCGGGTCCTCGCCGTTGATCCGCAGCTCGATGGCGTGTCCGCGGGTGGTGACCTGGTCGTAGCCCAGCGGTTCGCCCGCCGCGATCCGCAGCTGTTCGCGCACCAGGTCCAGACCGGTGACTTCCTCCGACACCGGGTGCTCGACCTGCAGCCGGGTGTTGACCTCCAGGAACGACACGGTCCCGTCGGTGCCGATCAGGAACTCGCACGTCCCGGCGCCGATATAGCCCGCCTCGCGCAGGATCGCCGCCGATGCCTCGACCAGCAGCCGTTCCTGCTCGGCGGTGAGGTACGGTGCGGGCGCCTCCTCGACCAGCTTCTGGTGGCGGCGCTGCAACGAGCAGTCCCGGGTCGACACCACGACGACACCGCCGTGCGCGTCGGCCAGGCACTGGGTCTCGACGTGCCGGGGCCGGTCCAGGTAGCGCTCGACGAAGCACTCGCCCCGGCCGAAGGCGACCGTCGCCTCCCGGACCGCGGAGGCGTAGGCCTCGTCGATCGCCTCGACGGTGCGGGCGACCTTGAGCCCGCGTCCGCCCCCGCCGAAGGCCGCCTTGATCGCCACGGGCAGACCATGCTCGGCGGCGAAGGCGTGGATCTGCGCGACGTCCGATACCGGGTCGGGCGTGCCTGGGACCAGCGGCGCCCCAGCGCGCTGGGCGATGTGACGGGCCGAGACCTTGTCGCCCAGCGCCTCGATAGCGGCGGGCGGCGGACCGACCCAGACCAGCCCGGCGTCGATGACGGCCTGGGCGAAGGCGGCGTTCTCGGCCAGGAACCCGTACCCGGGGTGGACGGCGTCGGCACCGGAGCGGCGGGCCACGTCCAGCAGCTTGGCGACGTCGAGGTAGGTATCGGCCGGCCGGGTGCCTCCCAGGGAGTACGCCTCGTCGGCGAGGCGGACGTGCAGGGCGTCCCGGTCGGTCTCGGCGTACACCGCGACCGAGCGCAGCCCGGCGTCCCGGCAGGCCCGAACGATCCGGACCGCGATCTCCCCGCGGTTGGCGATAAGAACAGTGGTGAGGGGCACGGCTCACGGTAGCGCGGCCCAGGCCCAGATCGGTCAGACCGGGTCTTGGTCCGGCCAAGTCTGTGCCCGGCGCCAAGACGCCCGCCGGGGGATTTGTCAGTTTCCTCAGCCCGACGCCGACCACAGCTCGGGCAGCGTCACCCCGAGGCTGGCCAGCAGGCGACGCAGCAGGGGCAGGGACACCCCGACGACGGTGTGCGGGTCGCCGTCGATGCGTTCGACGAACGGCCCGCCCCGCCCGTCGATGGTGAACGCACCAGCCACCCGCAGGGGTTCGCCGGTGGCGACGTAGGCGTCGATCTCGGCGTCGGTGAGGTCCGCGAAGTGCACCACAGCCGACGCCGTCGCGCCGATCGTGGCCTGGCGTCCGGTGCCGGCAGGCGACCTCTGGCCGTCGGGTGCTTTTTGGGAAAGGCAACCCACGGTCGCCGGGCGGGTGTCGACCAACCAGTGCCCGGTGTGCAGGACGCCGGAGCGTCCGCGCATGGTCCGCCACCAGGCGACAGCCTCGGCAGCGTCGGCGGGTTTGCCGTAGACGGTCCCGTCGAGCTCCAGCATCGAGTCGCAGCCCAGCACGACGACACCGGTCACCTCCCGAGCCACCGCCTCGGCCTTGGCCCGGGCCAGCAGCAGCACCGCATCGGCCGGGGCCAGCGGTCCAGCGGCGGCCAGCACCTGGTCCTCGTCGACGGCGGAGACCCGCACCGACGGGTCGAACCCGGCGGCACGCAGGGTGTCCAGCCGGGCGGGAGAGGCCGAGGCCAGCAGCAGCGTCACGACCGGCAGCCTAGCTCGCGGGTCCGCCCCGGAGGGTGACGGATCGCTTGTTAGGGTGGCTCCCGGCTCTGGGCACCTGGTCGAGACGACGGACGAGTCTCGACGGTGCGGGGAGCACAGACGAGAAAGGACTTTCCATGAGCGCAGCACGATTCGCAGGCCAGACCGTCATCGTCACCGGGGCGGGCTCGGGTATCGGCAAGGCCACCGCGGTCCGGGTGGCGGCCGAGGGCGGCCGGGTCGTCGCCGCCGATGTCGTGGCCGACCGGTTGGACGAGCTGAAGGCCGAGCACCCGTCGCTCGACATCGTCACGGTGGCCGGCGATATCAGGCAGGACGACGACATCGCGAAGATCGTCGCCGCCGCGGACGGCCCGGTGCAGGGCCTGGCCAACGTGGCCGGTGTCATGGACTCGTTCCAGCCCGCCCACGAGATCGACTGGCAACAGTGGGACTTCGTCCTGGCCGTCAACCTCACCGCCACGGCCAAGCTGATGGCCGCGGTGCTGCCGGGCATGCTGGAGGCCGGCACCGGTTCCATCGTCAACGTCGCCAGCGAAGCCGGGCTGCGCGGCTCGGCCGCCGGCGCCGCCTACACCGCGTCGAAGCACGCCGTCATCGGCCTGAGCAAGAACTCCGCGGTGATGTACGGCAAGAAAGGCATCCGCGTCAACGTCGTCGCGCCGGGCGCCGTGGCGACCAATATCCAGGCCGAGTTCAAGTCGGCCCTGGCCGGTGAGGTCCTCGGCCCGTTCATGCAGGTCGTCGTCCCCGGTGTGGCCCAGCCCGAACAGCTGGCCGCCTCGATCGCCTGGCTGCTGTCCGACGACTCGACGAACGTCACCGGCGCCGTCCTGGCCAACGACGGCGGCTGGTCGGCCGTCTGACCACAGCACCCACCTCCCAGAGGCCACGAGGTCGTTCATAGATCACATAGTCGTTCAGACAACTGAACGACTATGTGATCTATGAACGACCTCGTGGAGCGAGCTCACCGAACGGCCCTCGCCCGCCGAGGAGGTCGCCGTGGACTTCCCAGCGAGCGCGGCCGAAGGTCAGGTCCAGCCCGGCCAGCAGCTCTCTAGACTCGTGTGCCATGCACACTGTTCCGCCGTGGCGTACAGCGCACCGTCGACCAGCGGGGTGCAGCGAAAAATTAGAGAAGCACCTGTAGTCCCCGTTGGCGCTGTAGAACCTGATCGTGGTCATCGACATATTCTCTCGACTGGATCGTTCATGGCTGACCGTGCGCCGCCGATCCAGGTGGGGCCTGTCGCATCTGTCCGGCTGGGCCGAGCTGGTCGCGCACGTCTTGCCACGAGTTGGTGCTGGTGGTCGGTGCGGGTTCTAGTTCCCAGTACCGGGCTAAGCCGCGGTCCAGTGCGGGGTCGTCGGCCCACAGCCCGTTGGCCGGGTTGAGCATGTCGTCCCACTGCTTGAACCCGGGAATGTCCATCCACAACGACGTCATGGTGTTCCCGGTCGACCTGCCCACGTGGAGCGTACGGTCGCCAGCGGCCCGGGCATGGATCGTGATCCTCCCGTCGGGCTCGAACAGCAGCCGCTGGTACGTATCGAACTGGTCTTGGTCCCAGTGCGTCCGGCCGAGACTGCGGACCGGTGGGGGGTTTGGTGGGTAGGTCCAGTCGCTCACAGAGCTGAGGAACCACCGTCCGTCGATCGTCTTGTAGTACGACGACCGCAGTTGGGTGCCGTACTCGTCCCGCCACTGCGCACTGGCACCGGTCGGACCGAAGCTGAGCTCCCACCGGCAGTGCCAGTAGTAGATCTCGTTGCCGGTCATGCGGGATCCGTCGATGGCCATCATGCCTCCGGGCCCTCCGGGTTGTTCATAGACCGCCCGGGCCTTGTCCTCGTCCCACCAGATGTCGTCCAGCGGCTCTCCGCCAGACCACATGCTGGTGTAGGCCGGTTGTAAGATCACGGGGTTCCTCCTCGTAGGGTGTAAACGTGCCCGAGAACGTCACGGATGATCACGTTCTGCCTCGTGGCCAACTCGATAATCTCTTGCGGCACTTGCAGGTTCTGCACCGGCACTTCCAGCACCATCCGTCCCTCCAGTGGTCGCCCAATGATGTCCTCATAACCGAAGCGTTCGAGCTGGAGCCGGTTCAGCTGGGTGTCGGCAATGGTAATCTTGTCGGCACCGGGCTTGTAGTTGCGGGGGACCTCGTTGACGACATCGCGGGCCCGGCCGACACTGACCTCTGCGAGCTGGGTGCCTTTGCGGGAGACCAGGTCGCCGCCCAGGTCGGCCGAGTCCAGGGCCCGCAGCGGCCCTCCGTCAGGGCGGGTGACCCGCAACTCCATGACGTCGTACCTGGAGTAGTTCTGCCAGTTGAACGCGCTGCCGTCGAACCTCGGCTTCAGGTCTGGGATCCGCTGACTGAGACTCTCGTACATCCGGACCTGGGAGCTGGAGAACGTGGCGAACTCCGGTGTGGACAGAGCTGGCCCCTGGCGTTGCAGGTTGAGGAAAAACTCGACCGAGGACGCGCCGGTGTCGTCCATCATGGCGCGGCGTTGGGCACGGAAGACTGCTGGGTTGTCGATGAACTCGCGGGTGGCCTGGCGGGTGGCTCGTCCGGTGGTGGCGCCGACGCCGACGGGTATGGCGGTCAGGACCAGGTCTAGGCCGTCCAGGGCCAGCTGGCCGGGGGTGGCGTTGGCGAAGTAGTCGCCGGTGGCCTTGGCGGGGTCGCGGGCGAAGGTCTTGATACCGGCGTGGTGCTCCAGGCCCCAGGTCGCTACCCCGGCGATCCAGAATGCCGCACCGAAAGACAGTCCTGGTACGGCAGCGACGACGAACCCAACCGCGACGGCGACGACTATCTTCTGGCCCGGTGTCAGGGAGTCCCACCAGCGGGTGATGGCGTCGAGCAGCCCGGCCAGCCAGGACCAGCCGTCGCGCATGTTCGGTCCGGTGCCCTCGGCCAGGTGGGGGGCCAGGACCAGGGCGGCTACCAGCAGACCGGCCAACAGCCCAATCGCGACCAGCCGGAGGCACCAGGGGTGGACCGGCCCGGCGTGGTGGTGCTCCATACCGGCTTCACGGGCGGTGCGCTGGGCCGAGACCGCGGTGGCGGCACGCCGGGCGGCAGTCAGGCGGGTCTCGCCGGGGTCGCGGGTGTGGGCCAGGACCGTCTGCCCTAGGTCGCGGCCGGTGATCCAAACCAGGGCCAGAGCGGCGTTCAGCGAGGCGGCAAGCGCCCGGCCAGGCCACCTGCTGCGGGCGTGCCAGGCGGCCAGCCCGGCCCCGGCCCGGGCTACCCACGCCCAGGCCGGGCCGGGTACCAGGCTGGTCGCGGGACGGGCCGCCAGGCGGAAGGCGTCCACGGCCAGACACACCACGAACAGCAGCACGAACCCTGCCGGGCGGTACTGGGCCTGGCCGAACCACTGCCAGGGGACCTGCAACCACCACGGCACCGCCGAACCGTCGGCCAGCCAGGCGTCCCCGGTGTGCAGCCGGGCGTTGCAGGCCAGGTGGTCCGACATCATCGTGACCAGCGCCACCACGGGTACGACCAGCCCGACCGGCCGCACCACGACCCGGGCCAACGACGACCTAGTCCGCACGGCCCGCCAGGCCACCACACCCAGCCCGGCCGCCCCGCAGACTAGGGCGGTGGTCATGGCGTGCCCGGCGAACGTCACCGGGTCGCCGGTCCACGCCGCGGTACCCGTCAGCTCGGTCGGGATCGGCCACAGCCCGTAGTGGACGTAGTCGACAGGGATACCGTTGCTGTCCACGTCGTACAGCAGAGCCACCAGGCCCTTGTTGTCGTTGGTGACCCAGTGGGTGCGTCGTACCGCCTCTTCCACGGCCTCGAACGCCGCCCCCGACACCAGGCCCAGCAGCACGAAGTCGACCGCCGCGAACCGTGACACCCGCCGTGGGGCCAGCACGGCCAGCAACACCACCGGGGCGACCTTCAACGCCTCTTCGCTAATCCCGGCCACGAACGTGACCGCGCCCTGACCCAGACCAGCCATCCCGCCCAGGTCGGCCGATACTGTCCGCAGCGTCGCACCGACAGCCATCGACCACACCACGCAGGCGGAGAGGAACCGCATATAGCCTGACCAGGTCAAAGTCTTCGTTCGTGCGACGAAGAACCAGGCCACGACGACCCACAAAGTCCCCAGCCACACCCGCATCCCCGCCCGGACGTCGGGCATCACCACGACCACCACCAGCAGGTACACTGGCATCAACCAGGCCAGGACTGTCCGCACCCGCCGCACCCGCCGGGCCGCCCCCGGGTGCTCGTCCATCCATCGGGCCCGACGCTCGGCCCACACCTGCCACCACTCACGAGGCGACGCGGCAGCACCACCAGGCCGAGCAGTGACTGCAGTGAACGACATCACGACCCTCCTGCACGAACCGGAACATAACGAACGTATCACCCGACGTTCCGGCTGTCACCGCCCTGACACAACGAGGCCGACCGGGGGAGCCGAAGTCGTGGCTACCCGGTTCGCTGACCTGCTCCCGACGGTCTGCTGTGCGATGCGCACGGCGGTGTCGCGGTTGGGGTGCCTCATTGAGGTTTTCTCACCAGGCAATGTGAGGTAGGTCGTCAGCGTTGGTCCTGCGGTGACGGGGTCGTGGCGTGTCGCGGCAGGGGCGTGGGGTCCCTGCGGCAAGCTGGTTTCGACCAAGAAAGCACTCGTAGCGAAGGACCCCACGTGATCACCTATCGTGCCACCCTCGACGTCCCGTACACCACCTGCGCCACGGTCTCGGGCTGGCTGGCCGCCCACCGCCGCGCCGTCGACGTGCGTCCTTGGCAGCACGCAGCGACGTGCTGGGTGCAGGCCGTGATGGTGCTGCGCTGGTTCAAGGACGGCACCGCCCTGTGGCTGCTGGCCCGCGACGCCCGCACCAGCCAGGCCACCGCCTACCGTTACCTGCACGAAGGGATCGACGTCATCGCCGAGCACGTCCCCGACCTGCACCAGGTCCTGGCCGAAGGCCGCGAGCAGGGGTGGGCGTACCTGTGCCTGGACGGCACCCTGGTCACTACCGACAGGTCGACCGTCTGACCACAGCGCCCACCTCCCAGAGGCCACGAGGTCGTTCATTGATCACAAAGTCGTTCAGTTGTCTGAACGACTTTGTGATCAATGAACGACCTCGTGGAACGAGGGTCTAGTCCTCCGGCGGTGAGGGCGTGAGCGCCTCCGGCAGCATATCGCCTGGCCCGATCACTGCCGCGGCACGCAGAAGGTCGGCAACACCGTCGAAAGCCCAGGCCACGGTCCATCCGCGCCAGTAACGGGCGACAGTCTCCATCGCCGCAGACCACCTGGCGGCCGACCAGGGAACACCCTGCGACGCGGCATGCACCCGTTCTGCAACAGACTTCTCGGCTGCCGAGAAGGGACGAGTGACGACGCCGAAGCTCCAGTCCTCGTCGGTGACGTACCAGGTCAGGATCTTGCGGTCAAAGTCGAGGACGGCTCCGCCCTCCGCCCACCAGTCGTCGGCCCAGCTCATGGGGTCGGTCGGCAGACCCGGAAGTCGAAGGGGCCGGTATCCGTGAAGCGTCCCGTCACCGAACAGATCACCGTCGACAGGTGGCCAGCCGTCGGAAGGATCCGCCTCGGCCAGCGTGCGCAGGAGCTCGGTGTGCCCTGCGGCATTGAGCAAGCGATTCTGGAAGCCCCATCCCGCCCACCCGTCGGACAGGACGATCCCGCGCCCACCCGAGACCAGTGCGATGTTCACGCGAGCACTCATGGCTTCCACTCGTTCGTCTGTCTGGTTGCCGTGGCGACGGCTGCGGACCTCACGCTCGTCCTCAAGATGCCAGCCCCTTCGCACCTCGACCCCGCGGCGGGTGCAGTGGGCAGCGTCCAGCCACCATACGCCCCTTGCCGTCAGCCCTGACAGCGGTTTCCCCACCCCACCGTCCTTGGCGACCTCCTCGGCGGACGAGGACTGTTCGGCGAGTTCGCTCCACGAGGTCGTTCATAGATCACAAAGTCGTTCAGACAACTGAACGACTTTGTGATCTATGAACGACCTCGTGACCTCTGGAACTTCCGGGTCGGCTACGGCGTCGGGCTTGATGCTGGTTGGACCTCGGTGCGCAGATCCTCGACCATCGTGTGGGCGGCCTCGAGGTTCTCGGCGAGAATCGTCGCGTCGACCCTGTCACGCAGGTAGGGCGGCAGGGCGTTGACATCGATCCCTGTGAGTTCCACGATGTCCTCCCCGTGGAAGATCACGACCTCACCCGCTTCCACACCGACGGTGTACTGGTCGACCACGCCTGTCTGGTCGGTTCCGCCCGTCTGGCCCCCGTCCGTCTGGTCGGCAGTGACGCTCGGTCCGCTGTCTCCGGTCGTGGTGCACCCCGCCGCCGCCAGAGGCAGCGTCGCAACGGCGAGGACGAGAAGAGGTCTGCTCAGTAGTAGCGTGGCGCGTCGCATGGTGGTTCCTGTTCTGCCGGATGTCGTCGAAGTAACTCTATGAGCGAGGACGGGCCTCGCCAAGCGGCTCTGCTGCGGCTCGCAGCAGGTCGGCCGCGCCGTCAGAGGCCCAGACGACGGTCCACCCGACCCAGTTCCAGGCGTCGGCGACGGCCTCCATCGCAGCAGGCCTGGCGGGCTCGTCGGTGCCCGCGACCGGTGCGGCGGACTGCTCGCCGCCTCGTCGTCGGGAGTGGCCACCCCGCCGTCGGCGACGCTCGGGGACAGCCTGCGACGCCGAGCGCGACATCTTTCTTGCGACCGATCTCGCAGCAGACTTGTCGGCCGCCAAGATGGGACGGTCGACGACGCCGAAGCTCCAGTCCACGCTGGTGGCATACCAGGTCAGGATCCGACGGTCGAAGTCGAGAACCGCTCCGCCCTCCCACCCGATGGCGCTCCAGCTCCAAGGATCGGCCAACGCCCTCAGGGGGCTCCGGCCGAACGCCCCGTAACCGAATGGATCATCGTCGAAGGGCGGCACGTCAGACGCCGGATCGGCTTCGGCCAGCAGGCGCAAGGAGTCAGTGTGCCCCGCGGCAATGAGCAGGTGGTTCTGGAACCCCTGCCCGGCCCACCCGTCGTACAGGACGACCCCGCGCCCACCCGAGACCAGCACGACCTTCACAGGATCGCTCATATCTGGCACCTCACTGTCGTGACCGATGGCGGGCTCGGACCGGGTCGACGACGTCTGGTTTCAGCAGGTGGCCGAAACCGGCGCGGTCCAGGCGGAGGACCAGGTCGTCGTGGGTGGTGCCCAGGGCGGCGGCGGTGCGGTCCAGGTGCCAGTCGTGGGCGGCCAGGACGGACAGCAGGTAGCCGCGCTTGGTCTGGGCGACGGACAGGCGGGCGGTGGCCAGGTAGGCCAGACCACCCTGATCGTCGGTGATGGCCTCACCGATGTGGTTCTCGCGGTCGGGGTCGAAGGTGGGGCGGAAGCGGGTCAGGGTGAAGCGGCCCATGCGGCGGACCGGCTGGCCGTCGTACACCGCGTCGAGCAGGTCCGTGGCCATGATCGTGTGCAGGTCGCGCCACGACTGGGTCGCGGCGTCCAGCTGGCGGCGCAGGTCGGCCAGGTCGGTCACGTCCGTGCCGTCCAGCGGGCTGACCAGGTCGGGCACGTCAGGGAACATGGTGGCGTAGTGCTGGATCTGCGGACCGTACAGGGTGTGCACCAAGGTGGGGTGCAGCATCCGGTAGTCCTCGGGGTGCGGTACGACGAAGGCCGCGACCAGCTGGTCCCCGGCGTACAGCACGACGCCGCACTGGTCCGGGTGGATCTCGAACACCCGCAGCGCGTCGTCCAGGCCCCAGCCGTCCCCAGAACCGAACTCCTCGGCCCGGGGCGACAGGCCGTCGCGGAACGCCTGGCGCGACCACTCCGGCCAGCGGGTCGGCGGGCCGGCGAACTCCAGGCTGAGGTAACCGTCGACCGCCAGGCGCAGCGGCAGGAACCGGACCTGGTGGGGTTCCTCACGCCGCGCCAGGCGACGACGTACCCGCACCTCGAAACCCTCGGTCGGGGTCCGGTCGGCCGCCAGCATCTGGGTGCCCGCGGCGGCGACGGGCGTCCCGTCGGGCGTCCAGGTCGCCACCAGGGCATGGGGCACGTACGCGACGTACACCTCGCCCAGGGGAGGGCCGAGGGGCTGCCCGCACTCGTCGCAGCAGACCGGTGCCCGGTTGGCCCGCTGGTTGCGGCCGACCTGCACCACCGACAGCGAGTCCGGGCCGTACAGCCGCGGGTGCAGCCGCAGGTCACGTACCGGTTCGTCGCGCAGCAGCGGGACCAGGCGCACCGCGCCCCAGGTCTGCGCCGGGGCGACCCGCAGCCCGGCCAGGTCCACGACGAACGGTTCAACCCGCGTCACGACGTCCCTCCCGGTCCGGCCGGACGGTCATCGCCAGGCACATTGGTCTGGCCGTGGCCGCTCCTGGCCGACTCGCGCCGGTGCAAGGGCACCGGCGCGATCATCTGCCCCGACCGGACACGTTCGAGCGCGTTCGGGTCTCCTGCGGTGGCTCGCACCAGCTCGGCGATCTCGTCGGGCTCCAGGCTGGCGACGCCCCCGGCCTGGTGTCGCAGGTAGCCGACCAGGTCGTCGAACCGGGCGGTGCCGGTGGCGAACCGGGCGATCTCGACCAGGGTGGCGGCGTCCTCGCCGTTGCGGATGCCGACGCTGGGCACCCCGGGTGCCAGGGGGCGCACCTGGTAGGTGCGCGGGTCGTAGACCGGGTTGAGGTGCACCACCTCGGTGCGACCGGTCGGGTCGAGGCGCTGGCGCCACACCCGCAGCACCTCCCCAGCGCCGCCGGGCGGGTCGTTGTCCCAGGCGTCGGAGACGACGACCACCCGGTCCCGGGGCTGGATGCGGTGGCAGCCGTCGCACCACACCGACGGCGGTGGTGGCGGACAGGATGTGTCCGACGGCATGTGGCGGCACGGGACGTTCGGCGCGACCAGCGCCAAGGCGTCCAGCAAGCGGCTGGCCAGCGGCGTAGTACCGACCGGGTGGACCAGCAGCGGGTCGCCCCGGTGCGTCAGCCACAGCCCGTGGTGCTCGGCGGCCAGGGCCTCGACCAGGTAGTGCACCGCCAGGGCCACGGCCAGCGGACGGCGCCGCTTGACCCCCGACCCGTACGACGAGTAGCTGTCGTCGCACACGGTGACCACCCGGCCCCAGGTGCCCTGGTGCGGCCCGGCCGCCCGGCGGGCCGACGCGCGCAGCGCCGCGGTGAGCTCGGCCCGGCGGTGGGCGCGTTCGTGCCGGTCCAGGGACAGCACGTAGGTCGCCAGCCGGGTCAGCGGCACCCGGGTCAGGTCCACCGCCACGTCAGTCTTGGCCTTGGCTGCGGCGCCCTGGAGCCGCAGCCGTTCGGCGGCGGTGAGCCGGGCGGTGGCGAGCAGCTTCTCGCGGGACACCCCGCGCCGCGCCGCGAAGCCCTCGGCGACGGTGTACGGCAGCTCGGCCAGCGCCGACCGGTCGTAGTGCGCCCGACGCCACGTCTCCAGCAGCGGTGTGGCGTACCGGGCCGGACGACGCCAGTCGAACAGGACGGTGCTGATCTCAGCGGGCAGCCGCAGGTGGGCGTGCCGCGCGGCGTCGGCCAGGCCGCGTCGGTACTTGACGGCGTCGAACGCCAGGTCAGGCCGGGCCGTCACCCAGTCGCGGACGACCGCCCGGGTGCGCCGGTTGTTCACTCCCGCGCGGCGCAGCCGGGAGAACAGCCGGTACACCCGCTGCGGCGGCATCTGCGCCAGCCGGGCCGCGATCAGCGTCCCTTCGGTGTCGTGGTCTTCGACGGTGACCGGGTGCGGCATCTCCGCGGCGCGCCGGGTCGGGTCGGACGGGGTGCGCAGCAGGTTGAGCACGACCAGCGCCGCATTGTGGTCGTTGATACCCAGAGCCAGCGTCGCGGCGTACAGGTCCCGGTAGTTGCCCAGCACGTAGGCGTGCAAGAACTCCAGAGACAGCGTGTGCTCGGCGGCTGTGGACGCGAACTCGCGCTGACCGGTCGAGGCCGTCGCGGCGTTGACGAACAGCAGCACGTCCTCGCAGGCCACCTGCTCGGCTCGGGAGACCAACCTCTGCCTCTCTCTCGACCCTGACTTCAGGCGCCGCCCGGGGAAGAGTGACGACGAGCTGCGAGATGGCTCTTTCAGAGAGAGGTTCGGAAGTCGTGGTCGAGTCCCGCGGGCGGCGTGCCGCCACCCTACGCGCCGGGTCCCAGTCCCGTCAGCGTTTTTCGTTCCGGCCTCGGTCGGCCCTGCGCCGCAACGCTCGTTCGGCGGCATCGCCAGCCACCCGTTCCCAAGTACCCCGTCCCCTTCGACCTTGTGCACCAGATGCCGCGGTTTTAATATCGAACGTCCGTTCTATAGATCAGAGGGAGCCGTGTGGGTGGTCGGCGCGACGATGGGGGCATGGGATATCTCGTCGTCGGTGGGCTGGTCGGGCTGGGGTTCGGGATGGTGCTGGGCTGGTTGCTGGGCGGACGGCGGACGTTGTCGCAGCTGCACGACGCCCAGGTGCAGGCGCGGACGGCGCAGGCCCGGCTGGACGCGGTGCAGCAGTCGGACGCGGCCGAAGCAGCGCAGCGGGCTGGTGCCCTGGCCGCGGCGGCGCTGGCCGAGTCGTCGGACCGGCTGGCGGCCCGGTTCACCGCCGAGCAGCAGGCCGTCGCCGGGCAGCAAGCCGCCCGGGACAGCGCGTTCCGCGACCTGCTGGAACCCTTGACCCGCACCCTGGACGATGTGCGCCGCACCCTGTCCACCACCGAGCAGGCCCGGGCGGAGGGGCAGGCCCTGCTCGGCGCGCAGGTCCGGACCATGCGCGAAGAGACCGCGGGTCTGCGGCACCAGACCGGCCAGCTGGTGACCGCGCTGCGCGGCTCGCAGGTGCGTGGCCGGTGGGGCGAGGTCCAGCTGCGGCGGGTGGTGGAGGCGGCCGGGATGCTGGACCGGGTGGACTTCGTCGAGCAGCGCACCACCCGGACCGACGACGGCCCGCTGCGACCGGACATGGTGGTGCGCCTCGCCGGGGGCAAGCATGTGGTGGTGGACGCCAAGGCCCCGTTCCTGGGGTTCCTGGCCGCCGCGCAGGCCGACGACCCGGACGAACGCGCGGCCGGGTACGCCGCGCACGCCCGGCAGGTCCGGGCCCACGTCGACGCCCTGGCGGCCAAGCAGTACTGGGAGCAGTTCAGCCCCGCGCCGGAGCTGGTCGTGATGTTCGTACCGGTCGAGTCGTTCTGGTCCGCGGCGCTGGAAGCCGACCCGGGGCTGGTCGAGCACGCCTTCGACGCGCACGTGGTCGTCGCCACCCCGGTGACGCTGCTGGCCCTGCTGCGCACCGTCGCCTACGCCTGGCGGCAGGACGCCCTGGCCGACAACGCCCAGGCGGTGCTCGACCTGGGCCGCGAGCTGCACGGCCGCCTGGCCACCATGGGCGGCCACCTGTCACGGCTGGGCCGGGCCCTGGAGTCGGCCGCCGGGTCGTACAACCAGACCGTGGCCTCGTTGGAGACCCGGGTGCTGGTCTCGGCCCGCCGCTTCCGCGACCTGGGCGTGGTCGACGGCGACCTGGCCCCGCCCGACCCGGTCGACCCACGCCTGTCGGCCGTCGGCGCCCCCGAGCTGGTCGAGCCATGAACGCACGCTCCGGCTCGATGCACGCGGGATGTCCCCGCGCCGATGTTGTTTCTGTTAGATGGTTGCTAGCATCCATCTATGAGAAGCTTACCTCCGGCGGTGGCACCGTTCTTCCGGTCCGACGCACAGGGCCGCATCCTGGCGGCGATCCTGCTGGACGCCGCCGAGCGCCCTCTCACCGATATCGCGTCTCTCGCCGACGCCCCGCTGACCACGGTCCAGCGAGAGGTGACACGGCTCGAGACCGCTGGCGTGGTCACGTCGCGCAAGGTCGGTCCCGCTCGGCTGGTCACCGTGAACCCGGCCTACCCGCTGCGGGAACCACTCACCCAGATCGTCGCAGCCACCTACGGTCCCGCCTGGGCGGTGCGCGAAGCGTTCGCCGGTCTGGACGGTGTCGAACAACTGATCCTCTTCGGCTCCTGGGCGGCTCGGATCACAGGCCAGCCAGGCGGGTTTCCCGGCGACGTGGACGTCCTGGTGGTCGGCGCCGTCTCCCGCATGGCCGCCATCGACCGGGCCATCACCGCTGCCGAACGCATCGGCCGCGAGGTCAACGTTGTCGTCGTGCCCACACAACGCTGGTACGACGCGACCGACGGCTTCGTCGTCGACGTGCTGTCCAAGCCCCACCTGACCCTGGAACCCGCCGATGACTGATATCCCCGAACCCGGCGCCCCCGCTGTCGAGCGCCTGATGGCCCAGATGGGCGTCTTCCGATAGGTGCCTCAGCTCGGACCGGGCCGAGAGGGTACCTTGTGAATGCGCTGTACGCACGGAGGTGATGATGGCCACGACGCCGGTCGAGTTCGCCGTGGCCGACGAGGACCGGCCGGTGCTGGACGAGCTGGTGGCACGGTTCGGCGGCGGTGACCACAACGTGTTCCTGCGCGAGGCGATGCGTCGGATGCGTCACGACCTGTTCGCCCAGCGGATGCGTGACCTCCAGGCGGACGTCCGCGCCGACCTGTTCGGACGGGTGGTCGACCGGGACAGGGTCGCCCGCACGGTGCGCCAGGTGCTCGACGATGGGTGAACGCCCCACGGTCGTCTTCGACACCGATGTGTACGTCAACGCTATCGTCGGCCCGGACACCGACTGGGCCTACCTGGCGGGGGTCCTGCAGGCCGGGACCAACCCGGACGCCGACTGCCTGTCGATCGCCTTCGACGCGGCCGGTCTGCGGCTCATGACCTCACCGCACATCCTCACCACCGTCGAGCGCACGCTGCGTCGTCTGGGCGTCGGCACCGCGCACACGCAGGCCACCCTCGATGCTGTGCTGGACGTCGTCGAAGCCTCCGGTGGCGCCGTGGTCAAACCCGCCCGGCAGGTGTTCGACCTGCCCGACCCCAAGCACAACCTGGTCATGGACCTGGCGCTGGCCGTGAACGCCGCCCTGGTCGTCACCGACGACGCCGACCTGACCGCGCTCGACCCGTGGCGGGGCATCCCCGTCCTGCGGCTCCGTCCCCTGCACCGTCCGGGCCCGGGGTGGCCGGGCCGCTGAGAGGTCGACACCCGGCTCAGGTGGCGAGGCGGTCCCAGTAGGCGAGGTGGCTGCGGTGCAGCCAGCCGTCCACCCAGGCGCGGTCGGGTTCGGCGGGGACGGTCGTGGTGCTGGTCAGGGTGGACAGCTGGTGCTCGGCGTCGGCGAGGCGGGACAGGACCTCGTCCAGCGGGACCTCGCCGTGGCGGACCGACCGCAGGTAGGTGCGGTCCGGTTCGGGCACGGGCAGCGTGATCCGGCCGGTGGTGAGCAGCTCGATGCCCTGGACGCCCAGGCGCAGGGCGTGCATGGCGTACTTGGTGTCGTACCCGTGGAGGGCCACCAGCTCGGGCCGGTTGGTGTGGGCACCGACCTGACCCGTCATCGCCGCCTGCTGGGAACGGAGGTAGCCCAGGAACCGGTGAGCGGCCTGCGCCGAGACGAACCGGTCCGCGTGGTCCACCAGCTCGGCACCGGCCGCGTCGCGGAACACCACCTCGGCGTCCGGCACGAACAGCAACAGCAGCACCGTCGGGTTGCCGTCCAGCGCCAATCGGGCCCATTTGCGGGCCGAGTAGACGATAACGTCCAGGTCTCCCGCCCCCGACCGGTTCGCGGTGCCACCGGTCCGGTCCCACGCAGTATGCCGCTCGTACTGTTCGAAGGGCACCGTCCGGTCGCTGTCCGTCCCGGCCGGAACCCGGGCCAGTCCGGTGACGAAGGCGGGCGGTTCCAGGCAGATGCCCATCTCGTCCCGGTCGTCCTGCCCGCCGATGCTGGTGCCGTGCACCCCAGAACCGACCTGCGCCCGCAGCACCAAGCCCTGTTCGGCGATCCGCCTGGCCTCTTCCGACGCGTGCGTGTGGGGGTACCCCGGGGGCAGCGTCCGGTCCCCGTCGATCACCGTGGCCATGACCAGTGAGCGATCAGCGTTGGTAGACGTCGCGCGTACCCGACATGGCATAGGTCCCGCCGAAGATTTTCAGATCGGTCTCGAAGATCAGCTTGCCGCCGTCGACGTCAGCGGTGGCGTCGTCGAAATAGGAGTAGCCAGGAATGTTCAGCCTGATGCTGCTGCCGTTGATTTCCCAGGTGCCGCTCTCGACGAGACCACCCGTCTCGGCCTTGGCTGTCATGTCGGCATTGAGGGTCAGAGTGGGGGTGATCCCGGCGTCGCCCATCTGGCTCTTCTGCTCGTCGGTCAGGTTGTCCCAGTATTCCGAGTAGGTGGTCCCGTCGGCGAGAATGCTGTCAGAATAGTCGTAGGTCCCGACGAGAGACTCGACGGAGACGGCAGCCGACGAGCCGCTGGGAGTGCTCTGCGGCGCTGCTGGGTCGCTCGTCTGCGTCTGCGGGGATCCGGTCGTGGCCTGGGTCTGGGCCGAGTCGTCGCTGCACCCAGCGAGGGTGGCAGCCAGGACGGCAGCGGCGAGAACGGGAAGTGCTCTGGTCGTCAGGTATCGCGTCACAGGACCATCTTCCATGGCCATCACCCTGGTCAGGACCGTTCTGGCGCACCGATCCGTGAAGATCCGGTGAGGATCCGGTCCCGCGCGCCGGTCTCGCCGCGGTCAGCTATCGATGGCACCGCCGAGGATCAGTACTGCCGCGGACCGCCGTGCTGCGGAGGACCGGGAGAATACTGCTGCGGACCAGCCGGGTACCGCTGGGAAGAGTCCTGGGGTCCGGGCTGCTGGGGCTGCTGGGCATGGGCGACGGACTGGGGCGTGCCGCCCTCTTCCAGCGTGGCGATGGGCCGCACCACGACAGCCGTCCCGTAGGCGCACACCTCGGTGAAATTGCTGGCGATGTCACCGTTGTCGAACCTCATCGCTATGACGGCGTTCGCACCTCGCCGCTGGGCCTCCTGCCACATGCGCTCCATGACCTGGTTACGCGAGTCGTAGACCAGCCTGGTGTACTCGGAGATCTCGCCGCCCCCGATCGACTTGAACCCAGCCATGATGTTGGCGCCGATGTGCTGGGACCGCACGGTCAGGCCCATGACCTCACCGAGAACGCTCTCGATCTGATATCCGGCGATCTCGTTGGTCGTGACGATCAGCATGGCACCACTCTATCGCCGTCGAGACACCCTCCAGGGCGTCCTGTCGGGGACGATCGGCCCGCCGCAGTCGGAGGCCGTGCCGCAGCTCAGCGGTCGCGAGGCCGGTCCGACGACCGATCAGCCTGCGACCCGCTGGTAGATGGTGCGGGCACCCGGCACGAACTCGTCGTCGGTGTCGATGATCAGTCGATCGCCATCGACAACAAACGCGCCGGTCAGTGTGTCCGCATGCATCCTGAAGCCGTCGTCGACGATCTTCCACGTGCCGTCGGCGCTGCCGGAACCGTCAGCCCATTCGAGCCGGACCGTCATATCGGCCCCGAGGGTAATGACCGGGGTAATCGGCATGTCGCCTTCCTCACCCTCGGGGAGGCTCGCAAGGTAGTCCGAGTAGTAGGTTCCGTCGCTGAGAACAGAGTCGAAGTACTCGTAGGACCCTGCGACAGACTCCGCCGAGACGGTCGACGGGCTGCTGGTCTCTGGTGCACCGCCCGGCTGCGTCTGCGGGGCCCCGGCCGTGGCCTGGGTCTGGGCCGGGTCGGCGGTGCACCCGGCGAGGGTGGCGGCCAGGACGGCAGCGGCGAGAACGGGAAGTGCTCTGACCGTCAGGTGTCGTGTCATGAAACCATCCTGCCATGCCATGCCATGATCCGGTCGCGTCCGTGGAGATCTGAGGAACGGTCCGGTCCTACGCCGCACCGCTCGAAGAACACCGTCGATCAGACCGGTACCAGGAGCGGAGTCAGGGCTCCGGGCAGGTGTCGCGCCCGCTGTCGGACAGCCGACTGTCGCGCAGCTCGTGGGGCAGGGCGAAGCGCAGTGACTCGGTGGTGGTGCGGACCTCTTCGACGGCGGTGTACCCGTGCCCGGCCAGGACCTCGAGCAGCTCGCTGACCAGGACGTCGGGGACGGACGCCCCGGAGGTGACGCCGACGGTCGTGGCGCCGTCCAGCCAGGCCGGGTCCACTTCCGCCGCGGTGTCTACCCGGTAGGCGCGGGCCCCGGCCTCACGGGCCACCTCGACCAGGCGCACCGAGTTCGACGAGTTGGCCGAGCCGACGACGACGACCACGTCGCACCGCGGGGCCATCGCCTTGACCGCGACCTGACGGTTCTGGGTGGCGTAGCAGATATCGTCCGACGGCGGGTCGGCCAGGTTCGGGAAACGCTCGCGCAGGCGGCGCACCGTCTCGGTGGTCTCGTCCACCGACAGCGTGGTCTGGGAGATCCAGATCACCTTGTCCGGGTCGCGCACCCGCACCTGGTCCACCACGTCCGGCGAGGGCACGACCTGTACGTGGTCGGGCGCCTCACCCTGGGTGCCCTCGACCTCCTCGTGGCCTGGGTGCCCGATGAGCAGGATGTCCAGGCCCTGGTCGGCGAAGCGCACCGCCTCCTTGTGCACCTTGGTGACCAGCGGGCACGTCGCGTCGATGGTGCGCAGGTCCCGGGCCGCGGCCTGCGCGCGGACCGCCGGGGATACCCCGTGGGCGGAGAACACCACCCGGGCACCGGGCGGCACGTCGTCCACCTCGTCGACGAACACCGCGCCCCGGGCGGCCAGCGTCGTGACGACGTGCCGGTTGTGCACGATCTCCTTGCGCACGTACACCGGCGGTCCGTACAGCTCCAGGGCCCGCTCCACGGCGACGACAGCCCGGTCCACGCCCGCGCAGTACCCGCGCGGCGCCGCCACCAGCACCCGTTTGGCGCTCTCCCTCACAGCACCAGTCTACGGACCGGTGGCCTTGTCTGCCCCAACCGTCACCTGTGGGGTTGGGACAAATTTCGGTCCGATCCGGTACGGCCAGCCGACACCTCTGTCGGGTGTGGCACAGTCAGAGGCATGACCGACGCCCGACCGCTGCCCCGCACGGCGGGCGAGACCACGCCGCAACGTCCCTGGCCGGTGCGGCACCTGGCGCCGAAGGTCGCCGACTATGTCGCGAAGATGCCGTGGGTGTGGGTCGAAGGCCAGGTGCTCAACCTGCGCCGGGTGAACCAGCGGGTCTTCTGCACCCTGCGCGACACCGACGTAGACCTGTCCCTGAAGGTCACCGTGGATGCCTCGGCGCTGGAGGGGCTGGAACTGCACGACGGGTCGCGGCTGGTGGTGCACGTCCGGCCCCAGTTCTACGCCAGGCGCGGCGAGCTGACGTTCGTCGGCGACCGGGCCGAGCTGGTCGGGCTGGGCCAGCTGCTGGCCCGGATCGAGCACCTCAAGGGCATCCTGGGCGCGGAGGGGCTGTTCGATGCCGACCGCAAGCAGCCGCTGCCGTTCTGGCCCCGCCTGGTCGGGCTGGTCTGCGCCCAGCAGGGCGACGCGGAGCACGACGTGGTGACCAACGCCCGGGCCCGCTGGCCAGCCGTGCGGTTCAAGATCCACCGGGTCGCCGTGCAGGGCACGCACGCGGTGCCCGACGTGGTGGCGGCCCTGACCGAGCTGGACGCGGACCCCCAGGTGGACGTGCTGGTGGTGGCCCGCGGCGGCGGGTCGTTCGAGGACCTGCTGCCCTTCAGCAACGAGACCCTGGTGCGGGCCGCGGCGGCCTGCCGCACCCCGCTGGTCAGCGCGATCGGCCACGAGATGGACGCCCCGTTGCTGGACCTGGTGGCCGATGTGCGTGCCTCGACGCCGACCGACGCGGGCCGCCGCGTCGTCCCGGACGCCACCGCCGAACGCGCCGGGCTGGTCCAGGCCCGCACCCGGCTGCACCGGGCCGTCGACGCCCGCCTGGACCACGAGCGCCAGCGGCTGGACCTGCTGCGCAGCCGCCCGGTGCTGGTCCGTCCCGAGGCCCTGCTCGACCCGCACACCCAGGCCCTGACGGCGATGCGGACCCGCGCCGACCAGGCGGTGGACCGTCGTCTCACCGAAGCGTCGACCCACCTGTCCCGCCTGACCACGGCCCTGCGCGCCCTGTCGCCCCAGGCCACCCTGGACCGCGGCTACGCGGTCGTGCGCCTGGCCGACGGGACCGTGCTGCGCCGCCGCACCCAGGTCCGCGTCGGCGACCGCCTGGACATCCGCCTGGCCGAAGGCCAGGTCGCCGCCGAGGTCACCCGCAAGCCCCGGGGCCGCTGACCGGCACTGCCTGAGCAGAGCCGGCCTGGGCAGGGTTTCCGGGAGTGGGCCGGGTCTGCGGACCCTGCCATATCGTGGAAGCCCGTACCTACCCGTCGGCGGGCAGGCTGTCTGGAAGACTGGGCGGCGTGGACAAGACACCGGTAGACCAGCTGGGGTACGAGCAGGCGCGGGACGAGCTGGTCACGGTAGTGGCCCAGCTGGAGTCCGGGGCGGGCACCCTGGAGGAGGCCCTGGCCCTGTGGGAGCGCGGTGAGGCCCTGGCCGACCGGTGCCAGCAGTGGCTGGACGGGGCCCGCGATCGCCTGACCGCCGCCCGGTCAGACAGAACTCCCCAGCGACGAGACGACCTCGCCGCGGAGTGAGCCGTGGACCGTGCCCTGGTGATCGGTGAGGCCCTGGTGGACGTGGTGGTCCGCGCCGACGGGACGGCGGACCGGCGTCCTGGGGGGTCACCGGCCAACGTCGCGGTCGGGCTGGCCCGGTTGGGCCGGGCTGTGGACCTGCTGACCTGGATCGGCGACGACGCTGACGGGGCCGCGGTCCGTGACCACGTGACCGCCTCGGGCGTCCGTCTGGTCGCCGGTTCGGACGGTGCGGCCCGCACGTCGGTCGCCACGGCCCGGCTGGGCCCGACCGGTGCGGCCACCTATGCCTTCGACCTGGCCTGGGACCTGCCCGACCCCACCCCCAGCCCCACCCCGCCGCTGGTGGTGCACACCGGGTCGATCGCCACGCTGCTACCCCCCGGGGCCGACGCCGTGGGACGCGAGCTGCTCCAGCACCGGGCCACCAGCACCCTCACCTACGACCCGAACCTGCGGCCCAGCATCGTCGGCCCGGTCGGCCCGGCACGGCGCACCGTGGAACGCCTGGTCGCCGTGTGCGACGTGGTCAAGGTCTCCGACGAGGACCTGGCCTGGCTGCTGCCCGACGACGACCCGGCCGACGTCGCGACCCGGTGGGCGAGCACCGGACCGGGACTGGTCGTGGTGACCCTGGGCGCGGCTGGGGCGTTCGCCGTCACAGCCGCAGGGATCCAGGTGCACATGGCCACGCCACAGGTGACCGTGGCCGACACGGTCGGCGCGGGCGACTCCTTCATGGCCGGCCTGGTCGACGGCCTGTGGTCGGCCGACCTGCTCGGCGCAGACCGCCGGGACACCCTGCGCAACGCACCAGAAGCGACACTCGGGCAGATCCTGGCCCGCTGCACCCAGATCGCCGCGATCACCGTCACCCGCCCTGGCGCCGACCCGCCCACCGCCGCCGAGCTGCCGTCGCGCCAGTTCGATACTTTTGTCGCCGATTCGAGAGTTTAACTCTCGAATCGGCGACAAAAGTATCGAACTGGCTCAAGCGGCTGAGGGAGGAGTGTCTTCGTGGAGACAGGCCGGTGGGACGCTCGCGGTGAGCCAGACGCTGCCGGAGCGGTAGAACTCGTGCCCGGCGGCGTGCATCGCGGCGGCGTCGACGCGCAGGACCACCGGGCAACCCCGGCGGGCGCCGACGTCCGCGGCGGCGGCGGGGTCGTCGGACAGGTGCACCCAGCGGCGCTGCCCTGGGCGCAGGCCCTGGACGCGAATAGCGGGCAGGAAGCGGGCGACGGTGCCGTGGTAGAGCAGGGCCGGGGGTGTGGTGGGTGGTCCGTCCCAGGTCACCTCGACGCTGTGGCCGTGCCGGGCGCGGATGCGGGTGCCGCGGCGTTCGAACCGGCGCTTGTCGCCGGTGACGACCCTGTCGTCGACCAGCCGGTCGAGCTGGTCGACGCTCAGCCGGTGGCCGTGCGCGGCCAGGGCGGCGAGCAGGTCGGTGACATCGACCCAGCCGTGCGGGTCGAGCACCAGGCCGACCGAGGCCGGGTCGTGCCGCAGCACGAACGCCAGGTGCTTGGAGGCGGCCACCAGGTCCGTCATCAGTCCGCCTCCCGGCCTGGAGTCCGCAGGACAGTGGGCAGGACAGTGGGGACGGTTCCTACTGTCCTGGTCGCTGTGTGACCAGGCAGGACATTAGGAACCGTCCCCACTGTCTCGCTCAGTTGGGTGTGCAGCAGGGCCAGGGACTCGGCCAGGAGGGCGTCGCGGCCGGGGCGCCACACCGACCAGTAGGTGACCGTGGGCAGGTCTGTCACCGGGACCGCCACCCAGCCGGGCGGTGGCGGGACGCAGCCGTTGACGACGGTGGTGCCCACCCCCAGCCCGGCGAGGTGCACCTGGAGGTCCCAGCCGTCGACCTCGGCCGCTACCCGCCAGGGCACCCCGGTGTCGGCCAGGGCTCGGTCCAGGGCGCGGCGGTGGGGGCGTTCGGCGGGCGGGACGACGAGCGCGGCACCGGACAGGTCGGCCACCGTCACCCCAGGGCGGGTGGCGTGCGGATGGTCGGACGGCACGACGTGCACCTGCGCATAAGCTGCCAGGCGGCGGGAGTGCAGGGTGCCCGGCGGCGGCTCGTACCCGATCACGGCGATGTCGACGCGCCCGTCGTGCAGGGCGGTCAGCGCGGCCTCACGACGGGCGGTGGTCACCGTCAGGTTGCGGCCGGAGGCGGCCAGGGCCCGCAGCCCGTCGGCCACCACCCAGCGGCAGGCGCCCCGACCGGCGGCGACGCCGACCGTACCGGACGTCCCGCGCAGCGTGGCCAGCAGGTCGTCGGCCCGGCGGTGGGCGTCGTGGGCGTAGGCGGCCAGCTGCCGCCCGGCCTCGGTGAGCACCAGGCCGCGGCCCTGGCGCCGGTACAGCTCGACACCCAGCGCGGCACCGAGCTTGCGGATCTTGACGTGCAGGGACGGCTGGGTGATGTGCAGCGTCGCGGCGGCGGCGGTGAAGCTGAGGTGCGCGGCGAACACCCCGAAGGCGTGGACGGCGTCGGCCTCCAGGTCGCTGCGCCGACCAGACGAAGTGCCCGGTTCAGCGGGCAGCACGTCCTGGGTCATAGCCGGAGTCTATGGCACCGAAGCGAATATATAGTTCCCCTTGGGGTACGGAGGCCGCAGGCTGGAACCATGAAACATGTCACCGAACCCCGCATCGGCGTGGACGTGGGCCGGGTCCTGGTGGAGGGCCTGGTCCCTGGGGCCGACACGTCGTTCTTCACCGGCGACGACGACGCCCTCGTCGCCACGCCTGAGGTCCCCGGCGCGCTGGACGGCCTGGCCTGGCTGGTCGAACGGTTCGACGGTCGGGTCTGGCTGGTCTCCAAGTGCGGTCCGCGCATCGCCGAGCGCACCCAGCTCTGGCTGGCGGGCAACGACGTCTATACCCGCACCGGGCTCGACCCGGACCAGGTGCAGTTCTGCCGCGCCCGCCCCGACAAGGCGGTCCACGCCCGCAGGCTGCGCCTGACCCACTTCGTCGACGACCGTCCCGACGTCCACACCGCCCTGGCGGACCTGGTCGCCCACCGCTACCTGTTCGGTCCCCAGCCGAAGACGGCCGCTGGCGAGACCAGGCCCGTCCCCGACGGTTGCGTCCCGACCCTCACCTGGCCGGACGTCCTGCATCACGTCGAGACGACCCTGACCGTCCAGGACCGGTGATACGACGAGCCCGCAGCACCACGCCTGACCCGGGCAGCGGCGGTCGACGGCGCGGCGGGCCCGCCGCGCCGTCGTCCGCCCCGAGGCGGTGAGAGTTCTGGACGACGAGCGGACCCACCCCTGCCCCACCGGTAGAATCCCCCTCGAACCGGCGGAAGATGGGCGATCGTGGACCTGGACTCACCACCACCGAGGGCATCAGGTCCCGCGGGTTGGGTCCTCGCGGTCGACTTCGGCACGTCGAACACCGGTGCCGCGCTGCGGTTCGCCGACACCCGGGTGCCCGGGGGGCCCGACGGGCGGGTCGAGAAGGTCACGCTCGGTTCCGGCTCGGACACCATGCCCTCGGCGGTGGTGCTCACCGGCACCGGGTGGCGGGTGGGCCAGGCCGCGCTCAACGCCCGACGCACCGACCCGACCACGTTCGTCGGCGCCCCCAAGGCCCGGCTCGGCCAGGAACCGGCGGTGTTCGGCGACGACCTGGTCTCCCCGGCGCAGATCGTCGCGCACGTGCTGACCGCCGTGCGCGAGCGGGCGGTGCGCGCGGCGGGCGGCACCGCTCCTGACCGGGTGGTCCTCACCCACCCGGTCGGCTGGGGACCGGCCAGGCTGGGCGCGCTGTGCGAGGCGGCGGTGCTGGCCGGGTTCGACGCCGCGCAGGTCTGGCTGCTGCCCGAACCGGTGGCGGCGCTCCACGCGCCCGCCGCCCCGCAGGCCCTGCCGCCCGGCAGCCGGGTCGCGGTAGTCGATATCGGCGGCGGTACCTGCGATATCGCGGTGCTGGAGACCACCGACAGCGGACCGGTGGTCGTGGCCCAGACCGGCGACGACCGTCTGGGCGGCAACGACCTGGACGATCTGCTGTACCGGTGGGTGACCGACCGGCTCACCGCCTCGGGCCAGGCGCCGGTCGTCGCGGCGCTGGACGAGCCGGAGAACCTGGGCGCCGCCCTGACCCTGCTCGACGTCGTCCGGGCCGCCAAGCAGGAGCTCTCGGAGTACCCGACGGCACCGGTCGGGGTGTCGGTGGCGGGGCACGACACGGTCGTGACCGTCAGCCGCGACGAGTACGAGACCCTGATCTCTCCCGCGATGGCCCAGGCCGCCGAGCTGCTCACCCGCGCCCTGCGCGACTCGGGCACCACCCGGCTGGCCCGGCTGCACCTGACCGGCGGCACCGCCTACACCCCGGCGCTGGCCCGGGCGCTGCACCAGGTCACGGGGATCATCGCCGAACCGCTCGGCGACCCGAAGATGGCCGTGGCGACCGGTGCCCTGCGCACCCCGGACGCCCTGGCGACCCCGGCCGCCCGGCCCCGCACGCCGCACACGCCGCAGGTGCGCCCGGCCGCCCCGGCCGAACCGGCGGTGGTGCTGCTCGGCGGCCGCTACGAGCTGGGGGAGGTCATCGGGCACGGCGGGATGGCCGAGGTCCACCTGGGCCGCGACCAGCTGCTGGGACGCCAGGTGGCGATCAAGGTGCCGCACCTGTCCCTGGTGCGCGACCCGGCGTTCCGCCGCCGGTTCGCCCGTGAGGCCAGGCTGGCGGGCAAGCTCAACCACCCCGCGATCGTGCGGGTCTACGACACCGACGAGGCGGACCTGCCCGGGCCGACCGGCGGACGGGTCCGGGTGCCGTTCATCGTGATGGAACGGGTCGTGGGCCACCCGCTGGGCGATCTGCTCCCGGACGGTCGGCCGCTGTCGGTGGACAGCGCCCTGAGCATCACCTCGGACGTGCTGGCGGCGCTGGAGCTCGCCCACCAGGCCGGGGTGGTCCACCGGGACGTCAAACCGGCGAACGTCATGGTCACCGCCTCGGGGGCGATCAAGGTGATGGACTTCGGCATCGCCCGCTCGGTGGCCGAGACCGGTACCACCACCACCGAGGGCGTGGTCGGCACCGCCGCCTACCTGTCCCCGGAGCAGGCGGTGGGCGAGCGGGTCGACACCCGGTCCGACCTGTACTCCACCGGGTGCCTGCTCTTCGAGATGCTGACCGGACGGCCGCCCTTCGTCGCCGACTCGACGGTCGGGGTGGCCTACGCCCACGTCAACGACACCCCGCCCCGGCCGAGCAGCCTGGTCCCCCAGCTGCCCCCGGTGCTGGACGAGGTGCTGGCCAAGGCGCTGGCCAAGGACCGTGACGCCCGCTACCCCACCGCGGAGGCGTTCCGCGCCGACCTGGACGCCGTCCGGCGCGACCCGACGACCCGTCCGCCCGGCCTGCCCCGAGAGCCCGACAACGCCCCCACCACGGTGATGCCACCCGCGGACCGCGGTGAACGGCGCGCCACGGTCGCCCTGCCCGCCAGCGCGCCACCGCGACCGCCGTCCCCACCACCGCCGCCCAGGCCACGCTCCGTGGCGCCGCAGCAGCGACCGTCGTCGCACAGCGCCCACCGCCCCGCAGCCCCGACGGCTCCAGCCAGCGCACCAGCCGCACCCCGGCGCAACCAGGCCGGAGCGGTGATGGTGGCCGTCGCGGTCGTCGTCGCGCTGGCCGGGGTCGGCGCGTGGGGCCAGGTCCGGGGCTGGTGGCCGTGGACACGCGGAGCGACGTCCGCCGAGCCTGCCGTGACCACCAGCCCTGAGCCCGCGCCGGTCGTCGCGGGCACCTGCCTGACCCTCGACGCGGTGACGCTCTTCTACGACCGACCCGACGACTGGGCGTCCAACGTCACCGACTGCGGGGACGGCGCCAACGTCCAGGTCGCCGGAATCACCCCCGACGACGTGACGACCGACTGCGACGACACGACCGGGTGCTGGTCGTTCTCCGACAGCGGCTTCACCTACCTGATGAACACCGTGCCAACCGTCGACACCTGCTTCTACGGGTTCATCAACCTCGGCCACCCGGAGCGCGGCCGGAGCGCCAACGCCGACGTCCTGCGCACCACCGCCTGCGGCCATACCTTCCCGCCGCTCGACCGAGAGGAAGCGGCGGACACCTACGATCTCCTGGTGTCAGACCTCGTCCCGGCGGAGTTCCAGATCGTCAGGCTGTTCGACGAGGACGTCGACGGGCCGGGCCGGACCTGCCCCGACGATGCCCGCCCCTGGCGGGGGATCACCTACAGCCCGGGTGTGACGATGACAGTCTGCTCGGTCGTCTCGTACCAGCTGCGAGACTGATCTGACAGGTCAGACCTGACTCGATCGGCCCCTCGAGCCGAGAATTTTCCACGATGTTTTCACCTGATAGGTGTAGTAACAACCTCTATGTGCCGATAGTCTATCGGCTGCAAGGCCCGGACCGGACCGCCCAGACAGGATCGCCATGACGCTCTCCCGCCGCACGTTCCTCACCAGCTCCGCCACCGTCGTCGCCACGGCGGCCGCCGGGGTCGGCACCGCCAGTGCCGCCACCGGAGCCCCTGGGGCGGCCGTCCCGGCCCGCTCGGCGCTCCTGCCCAAGTCCGACTCCTTCTACCGCAACCGGGTCCCCCAGCTCTTCGACGCCAGCTACCAAGAACCGGTCGCGCTCGGCTCGCACAGCGAGGTCCTGGTCATCGGCACCGGGTTCGGCGCGGCCATCACCGCCCTGCGGCTCGGCCAGGCCGGGGCCCAGGTGGCGATGCTGGAGCGCGGCCTGCGCTGGCCGCTGCGCCCGCGCTACGCCACTGCGGTCGAGAAGCTGTTCAACCAGGGTGACACCTTCTCCCCCGAGACGATCTTCAGCGATATCGACGGCCGGGCGCTGTGGTTCCGCCGGAAGGTGGACAAGGGCCTGCACGGCCTGCCGATCCTGGCCGAGGACTTCTTCGCCGGGGCCCTGGAGGTCATCGACCAGCCTGGTATCCAGGTCTGGCAGGGTTCGGCGGTGGGCGGCGGGTCCATCATCTACACCGGGGTGCTCATCGCACCCGAGCAGCGCTTCTTTGACCACGCGTTCGCGGGCATCGGCCTGACCTACCAGGAGATGAGCTCGACCTGGTGGCCCAAGGCCCTGGCGACCGTGCGCGGCTCGACCATGCCGGACGATATCTACCGGGGCCAGTACGGCAAGCGCACCGGGCTGCTCGGGCTCGGGCCCAAGCCCGACCCGTTCGGCCACTGCCGCACCTGGGACAACCTGTTCACCAAAGCCGGGCACGCCCCGCACAAGATCGACTCGAACTTCGCCTGGAACGTCGTCCGGGACGAGCTCGACGGGCTGTCGCGGCCGTCGTCCACCAACGGCGAGACGAACTTCGGCAACTCCAACGGCGCCAAGTTCGACCTCACCCAGGGCGCGCTGAAAGACGCCGTGGCGACGGGCAAGGTCACGATCCACCCCCAGCACGTGGTCACCGCTATCGGGCAGGAGGCCAACGGCCGGTACTGGGTGCGGTTCGACGTGATCAACCCGTTCGGCTCCATCGTGCGCAAGGACGTCACCGTGACCTGCGACCGGCTGGTGCTGGGCGCCGGTTCCATCGGTTCGACCGAGCTGCTGCTGCGGGCCCGGCACGCTGGCACGCTGCAGAACGTCAACGAGCACGTCGGTCAGGGCTGGGGCACCAACGGCGACGCCGCGGTCATCGTGCGGCACTCCCCGTCGACCGGTCTGACCCAGGGCAACCCGTCACCGTCGCGCATCCTCGACGAGGGCAGGAACCGCCTGCCCGTCACCTTCGAGAACTGGGCCGTCCCCGGCGTCGGGGCCAACCCGTCCCTCATCGGCCTGGGCCTGATCGCCTCTCTGGGCATGACCCTGGACGACACCCGGTCCGGGTTCAGCTACAACCCCGGCGCGGACCGGTCGGCCAGCCGCACCCAGATGCGCATGGACGGCAAGCCCGACGGTGGGGTCACCCTGGACTGGCCGTCCACCGGCAACGACGAGACCGTCCGGTCGATGCGCGAGGTCATCAACCACGTCGCCGACGTCAACAAGATCAAGACCGGCGTGCCCGGCCTGGTCCCCGACGTCAACGCCGGTTTCACCGCCCACCCCCTGGGCGGCGCGGTGCTGGGCAAGGCCACCGACGGCTACGGCCGGGTCACCGGCCACCCCGGGCTGTACGTGGTCGACGGCGCCCTGATCCCAGGTTCGACCGGAACGGTCAACCCGGTGCTCACCATCGCCGCGCTGGCCGAGCGCAACGTGGCCCAGGTCATCCAGGACGGCAAGTAACCACCCGGACCGCCGCCCCCGCGCCCCCCCCCAACGGCCGCGGGGGGCCCCCCCCCCGCCGGGGGCCCGCGCCCCCGCGCGCGCCGGCCCCCCCACACCCCCCCGCCAAAAAACCCCCC
>Ga0099364_10001726_pt1 | contig 35667 bp, 25 predicted proteins | sample TergutTh196P3_FD_73070 | JGI IMG/M metagenome (GOLD analysis project Ga0099364, IMG submission 73070) | Microcerotermes parvus P3 segment gut microbial communities from Pointe-Noire, Republic of the Congo - Th196 P3 | ecosystem: Host-associated > Arthropoda: Insects > Digestive system > Gut ... | reverse complement strand
TAACTCTTGTTGACCAAGTGCTGCTATATTACCGAAAGGGATCTTCTGGCAGTTTAACGGAGTTAAATAAGGACAGCATTTTATCCCCATATAAGTCTACCGAAACGCCAAGAGTGTCGGTAATCATTCCGGTATATAACACAGAAAAGTATGTCGAGGAATGTTTGCGCTCTGTTATACGGCAAAGCTTACAGGATATTGAAATCATAGTCATCGACGATGGTTCAACGGATAAATCTCTAGAGATAGTTAAGCTCATAGCATATGAAGACGAGCGAGTCATTATTTTGTGTCAGGAGAATCAAGGGCAATCTGTGGCACGGAACTATGGCCTAAGACACGCAAACGGAGAATACATACTTTTTCTGGACAGCGACGACTTACTTGTTTGGTGCGCTCTTGAACATCTCTATCGGCAGGCGAAGTATCACCGCATTGATGAGCTTCTGTATGAAGGCGTTTCATTTTATGATACCATTGAACTATATCGGGACTATCCATGGTATTATACCGCATATACGTACAAGGATGATTATTCTGAGCCGCTTACCGGAAGGGAGTTGATGGCAGCCACGGTTGAAAACGGAGAGTATTATGTGATGCCAGGCGTACGGTTATTCAACCGCGCATTTTTGAAAGATAATAAAATACTTTTTCCGGAAAGGATCATCCTCGAGGATAATATTTTTGCCCTGCGTACACTGAACGCCGCGAAACGCGCATGGGTGCATAAAGAGCCGTTGTATCTTCGTCGCGTGCGACCGGAATCTACAATGACTGCGGAAAGAGGTTGGCGTAATCTGTACGGCTACTACGCATGCCTGCTCGAAGTGGAACAAATGCTTTCACAGGAAAAAACAGAGTTCAAATCAACCCTTGAAAAACTTCGCAAAATGTACAGGAATCAGGTTATGTCTGCATTTCTCGCCATTCCGGAAAGTGACCGTTTGAATGTAGATGAAAGACCTGAATTCTCATCAAAACAACATCATCAAGCCTTGTTACCGTTGCTGATTAGTTCACTTCAGCGCGAGGCGGAGTATGAGGAAAGCGAAAAAACGTATAAGCAAAAAGTAGAGGCATATGGCGTAAAAGACAAGACTAATATTCAGAGGATAACGGAATACAAAGCAAGAGTGGAGGTATATAGCCAAAGAATTGAAGCGCATCAACAACGAATAGAGGCGTATAAAGTCAAAGAAGAAACTTACAAAGAGAAAATAGCTGCGCAGAAAACGAAAGAAGAAAGCTACAAGCAAAAACTAACGGCACAAAAAACCAAACAAGACTCCTACACGCAAAGAATTGACGATCTAAGGGCAAGGGAAGAAAACTACAAGCAAAAAATTGACACTCTAAGGACACGAGAAGAAAACTACAAGCAAAAAATTACCCAACTAAAATCCAAAGAAGAGATCTACAAGCAAAAGCTTGACGATATCTACTGCTCCCGCTCATGGAAACTCGCTCGCATTATATCAGCGCCTATACGGATGCTAAGGGGCATCGTTTCGGGCGATAGATGACGGCAGAGCATTAAAGGAGGCAAATCAGATGCAGGACATTATCATAGATGAAGAATTTAGAGTTTTGTTACCGGTGCTTGATGAGGAGACGTTCGCGACACTGGAAGAGAGTATTCTTCAGCATGGCTGCCGCGACCCACTCGTGTTGTGGGAAGGCATACTGATAGACGGGTATAACAGGTACAAGATATGCAGCCATCACAATATACCCTTCAATACGGTCGATATGGAGTTTGATTCCAGAGAAGAAGTCCTGATTTGGATAATCTCAAATCAAATATCGCGGCGCAATCTAACGCCGATACAGCTCAGCCATTACCGCGGACTTCACTACAAAGCGGATAAGAAAATTCAGGGAACAAACAATCAGTTTACTCCGCAAAGTGAAAAAGTTCAAAATGAACTTTTTCACTTTGCAACAACCGCAGACCGTTTAGCGAAGCATTATAACGTATCCTACAGCACAATAAAACGCAACGCGAACCTCGCTGAAGCGTTAACATCTATAGGCGAAGTATCGCCTGAGGCGAAAAGGAAAATACTCGCGGGGGAAGTTCAAATCGGCAGAAATAGATTAGAAGCGTTGTCATCTGCTTCGAAGGAAGAAATCGCAGCGGTCGCCGCCGGGATAGAAGAGGGCACATACGAGGGCAAAGCGCCTCGCGCTTCCGCTTCCGCGAAAATCGACATCGCCTCTGATTCGATTTTACCGGAAATACGTCAGCTAAACACAATCATCAGCGATTTCGCAAACAGCTTCAACACTCTGGCCCGCCAAGCAAACAACACCGCCCCCGCAGAACTAAAGTCGGTGCTAAGGTCATATATCGATCAGCTTGAAGATTTATACAAAAACATAGGATAGAATTTTAAAATGATTCAAACAGACAGACAAACTAATCCAAAAGTATCCGTAATCATACCATGCTACAACTCCGAGCGCTTCCTTAGGGAGTGCTTGGACAGCGTTGTTGCGCAGACGCTTAGGGATATTGAAATCATTTGCGTAGACGACGGCTCTACGGACAGTACGCCGGATATTTTGCGCGAGTACGCCGCCGACTACGGGCGTGTTAAGCTTGTATGTTTTGCTGAAAATCGCTCAACGCTTCAGGCGCGGAAAGCTGGGGTTTCTGAGGCAACGGGAAAGTATATCATGTTCGTGGACGCGGACGATTATCTTGATTCGACTGCTTGTGCAGAAGCTTTCGACATTGCGGAGAGCAGCGGTGTGGATATAGTTCAGTTTGGAACAAAAGCTATCAACTGTTCGGGACTTTCTCAGAAGAGGCTCGAAGGCGCACAAAACTATATCAGCATTTATGACGGTGTGCTCACGGACGATAATTTGCTTAGCGCTTGCTTTGAACACAACAAATTCAGACACACTCTATGGGCTAAGCTGCTTAGAACTGAGATATGTAAACAAGCGTTTGCCCGGATTGAGGACGGCTACTTCCGAGTGGCGGAGGATTTATATGCTTTTTTCCTTATCGCGTATTTCGCCAAATCATACAAGGGCGAAAATCGCAAGCTCCATAATTATTGTTATGGAAGAGGAAATCACGGGTATATGAGCATAGACTTGAAGCGTTTTGAATCCTATTGTACCGGTGCAAGAATTGCTCCCGCTATCGGGCGTTTTCTCGAGGCGGAGGACGCGCTTGATAAGTTTTCATATATTGTAGAAAAAATACATCAACACCGATTAAATTATTGCCTGAATAATTGGGAATACGAGCTTGCTGTTTGCGATATGGCTCAAGGCTTCGACATAATGGTTGAACATTGGGGTGCAAAGACAATAATACTTGAGCTGGCAAAAAAGTACTGGGATGATCGAATTACTATAACTAAACTGCTCTTGGGCGCTCGTACGCTTAACCCCAAAGCAGGCGTAATCAAAACTATTGCTACCTACTTTCATCACGCTAATAATGGCGGGATTCAAAGAGTCAACGCTGGCTTGATTCCAATGTGGATGAGTATGGGGTACGCAGTAATATTTATCACTGATGACCCACCATCCGACGATGATTTTGAATTACCAGAAAAATTAACTTGGATTGTATTGCCCGATTTCAAAACTCACAGAGCAGATACCTATGAAGCCCGTTACACCGCGCTTACGGAAATTGTTTACGAGTACAATGTGGATGTGTTTATATATCACTCCGACACTTCGGGCAGCGCGTTTTGGGATATGCTGACCTTAAAAAGCTGTGGATGCCGGGTTGTATTGCACTGCCATAACTCCTTCTCAAGGCCGCTAGCGGATAATAACCCGTTCTTTGCTGATATGCATCACATTTATGAACATTTTGACGCAGTGCTTACACTTTCAAAAACAGATACGGCTTACTGGAAGAATTTCAATAACAACACCTACCAGATGTATAATCCGCTGACATTTGATCTGCGGGCTATCGAACCTTCCCCGCTCGATAGCTATGACGTTCTCTGGCTCGCTCGGTTGGCGCGTCAGAAAAACCCCATGCATGCCGTTCGCATCATAGAAGTTGTCATGCAGGAGATTCCCAATGTGAAGCTTCATGTCGTGGGAAAAGGAGAGCCTTATTATACACAAATTGAGGAATATATCGAAAGTAATGATTTGCGTGATAACGTAATACTGCACGGATTTACGCTCGAAGTGGAAAAATACTACAAAAGTGCGTCGGTGTTTCTTATGACTTCAAATTATGAGGGCCTCCCGCTTACGCTTTTAGAGAGCAAATCATACGGTATCCCCTGCGTGTGCTATGAGATGCCGTATTTGGATTTATGTCAGGACGGCAAAGGCATAGTTTCCGTTCCGCACTGGGATATTAAGGCAGCGGCAAAGGAAATCGTCCGGCTGTTGAGCAACCCGGAGCAGAGGCGGCGGTTAGGCGCGGAGGCCAGAGCGTCCGCAGAGGATTACGCCTCAATCAACATTCAGGAAAGATGGCAAAATCTGTTCGACAGTTTAGCGGATGGAAACGCACCCTCGGTGCCGGCGGAAATAAGCCCCGAGGTGTTTTCCGCGATTGCGCACACGATCGGACTGCATAGCAAAGTGCTTCAAACTGCTCAATTGGAAAACGCAGCAACTATGCGGGTACAGCGCAGAGAAATCGCCTCATTGTCAAATCGATTGTCAAGGGTTTCGCAAGCATACGAAAAGAAAGAGGAAAACTACAAACATAAAATCGAAACACTAAACGCTAGAGTGGGCGAGAGTAAGCAAAAAAAAGAAGATTTTAAAGTGAGAGCGGAAGGCTACAAGCAAAAAATCACCGACCTCAAAGCGAAAGAAGAAAGCTACAAACAAAAAATCACCGACTTCAAGACAAAAGAAGAAAGCTACAAACAAAAAATTGCCGCTCACAAAGCAAAAGAAGCGACATACAAGCAAAAGCTTGACGACATATACCGCTCCCGCTCGTGGAAGCTGGCTCGTATTATCTCCGCGCCGATGCGGATTGTTCGAAGGATTGTATCGAGAGGTTGACGGCCTGAGATAAGAATCACATTATGCTTTAAGTCAATGTAACATTTTGATAAAAATGTTACATCGTGAAGCGGACCCTTGAAAATGCAAGTTTTTCTTGAGCGTTTTTGTAGAAACATCCACTTAGGTCAAAAAAAAATCAGGGCAAAAACCCTGTAGTTGCAAGCACAAAAACGTCAATGTAACATTTTTATCAAAGTGTTACATCATACACATATAAATACATTATGTGAGGATGAGTGGTTATGTGGAAAGTAATAGGAGCTGCAGGAGCAGATATCACAGGGGAAGACTTTGATGAAATGGTCAAGTGTTGGGGTATGAAGAAAGTAATACTTGATCTTGCGAGAGAATGTTGGGATGAACGCATTTCAATAGCTAAAGCGCTCTTAGACACTAACACGTTTAAGCATAAAAAAGATCCAATCAGAACTATTGCCACCTATTACCATTCAGCGAGCAACGGAGGGGTTGAAAGAGTTAACGCCGGTCTAATTCCTATGTGGCTAAAAATGGGCTACAATGTCATTTTTATCACCGACGACCCTCCGGGCGATGATGACTATGAGTTGCCGGAAAACCTCACGCGATTGTTATTGCCTGATTTTAGAACTCACAAAGCAGACATGTATTACGATCGCTATACAGCACTTTCAAGTATTATCAACGACTATAATGTCGATGTGTTTGTTTTCCATTACTGGATATCTGAAAACGCGTTTTGGGATATGCTGACTGTAAAAAGCTGCGGCTGCCGCTTTGTGATGCACTGCCACAATGTTTTTTCTATGTTGCTCGCGAGAAATAACCCATACTTCGCTGAAATGCCTTATATATATGAGCATTTTGACGCTGTGCTGACACTTTCAAAAATTGATACTGCTTACTGGAAAAGCTTTAATGACAAGACTTATCAGATGTTTAATCCGTTGACATTTGATTTGCGGGAAGTTGAGCTTTCTCCGTTGAACAGTCTTGACGTACTCTGCCTTGGCCGCCTAGTGACTGAGAAAAACCCAATAGACACAGTGTCCATCATAGAGTTAGTTGCGCAGGAAATCCCCGATGTAAAACTTCATATCGTTGGAAAAGGTGAGCCACATTATTCGCGGATTGAGGACTATATTGAACGTAACGGCCTACAGCGCAATGTCATACTGCACGGGTTTGCCATTGATGTGGAAAAATACTACAAAAACGCATCGGTATTTCTTCTAACAGCCGACTACGAAGGTTTTTGCCTAACACTTTTGGAGAGCAAATCTTACGGAGTCCCTTGCGTTTGCTACGAAATGCCCTACTTAGATTTTTGTCAAGACGGCAGGGGCATAGTTTCTGTTCCGCACGGTGATATCAATGCGGCGGCAAAAGAAATTGTCCGGCTGCTACGAGACTCTGAGCTGCGCGGACGGCTTGGTGTGGAAGCCAGGGCTTCTATTGAGGATTACGCAACGATTGACATTCAGAAGACATGGCAAAAATTTTTCAACAACTTAGAGGATAATAGCTTGCCCACAGCGCCGGCGGAAGTAACTCCCGAAATGTTCTCCGCGCTCGCACGTACGCTTGGCATCCATAGCAAGTTGCTGCGCACATTGCAAAAAGCAAACGAGACAACCATGCGAGAGCAGCGTAGAGAAATCGCGTCACTGAAAGAGCGTCTTTCAAAGGCTTCACAAGCGTATGCGGAAAAGGAAGAAAACTTCAGGGAAAAAATAGAAGTGCAAAAAGCAAAATCGGATAGCATTATGCAAAAAAAAGAAGAATATAAAACAATGGCGGAAAACTATAGACAGAAAATAGCCGATCTAAAAACAAGGGAAGAAACGCATAGGCAAAAAGCCGCCGAGTTCAAGGTTAAATTTGAGACGTATAAAACAAAAGAAGAGACCTACAAGCAAAGAATCGCTGACCTCAAAGTGAAAGAAGAAAGCTACAAACAAAAAATAGCCGCACATAAAACAAAGGAAGCGGCATATATCAAGCACAAGCAAAAGCTTGACGCTATCTACCGCTCCCGCTCGTGGAAGCTGGCTCGTATTATCTCCGCGCCGCTGCGACTAATTCGAAGGCTCGTCTCGAGAGGTTGACGGCTTTGAGATTTAGTTTTCACTACCCGAAAGAGAGACATTTTTTTGCTATCTGGCATTGACAAGCAGGCGGAGATTTGCTAAAATGTAAGCGATTGGGCGACTTACTTATCAGGTCGGGTCGCTCCTCGTATCATTAAGATGTTGAAGAAACGCCGCGCCTTGCTTTAGTAGGGTGTGGCGTTACTTCTTTTTACGGAAGATGTAAACCACTAACTGAATAACTGCGATGATTAACATCAGTAATGCTACCGTCTCAGTTAGCGTCATGCTCGCTCCTTTCAGAGAAGCAACCCCGCTGCCCAATCGCTTACAGGCACATAACACCATCTGCCGCGCTATTTGACAAGCGTTTCCTCCTCCGGAAAGCCCTTGTGTAACCACGCAAGGCAAAGCGCTAAATATATCCGTCTTATATATTGACAATGCAAGGCAATATATGTATAATTGCTGAAAAAGAGAATGGGTGATTGATTATGGCAGCGAAGAATATTACTTTTCGTCTTGACGAAACGCTTAAGAAGCAAGCGGAAATAATCTACGAGAGCATGGGGCTCAATATGTCCTCTGCGCTTCAGTTATTTATAACACAAACAGTAGCCAGGGGTTCGATACCGTTTTATATCGAAGCAGATAATAATGCCAGATATAGGGCCTATGTGTTGCGAGAGCTTGCCGAGTCCAAAAAAGAGGCCCAAAGCCCCGATAATGTTCCGGAAGATCACGATGAATTTTTGCGCGAATGGGACCTGAGAAGAAAGGCAAGAGAAAATGCCGTATAAAATTGAAAAGCTCGCGTCATTTAGCAAAAGCGTTTTTGAAGCTGATTCCGACTTGTACGCATTTAGCGCAAAAGCAGCGGACATATACTATGATGACTACAATAGCAAAGTAGACTTAATAAAAGATAATCCATACATTTACCGGGCATTTGAAGATGATCCGTATTTCAGAACCGTTACCCTCGTATACGGATACCGTCTTTTTTACCATGTAAACGAAAAAGCTAAAACCGTTATGCTGCATCGAGTTATACATGGAGCTATGGACTTAGCGAGCCAACTAACGCAGGAAGAAGAATAACATATGCCTAAAGTATCCGTCATAATCCCATGCTACAACTCCGAGAAAAAAATCAAACACGCCGAAGCTATGACATAAGCTTCAGCAGCCCCGGCGGCACAACATACAGAGCATCATCAAACACCCTCGAACACTTCGGCGAGGTTTATTACGCAGCCGTCTAATACCTCGACAGGAACTGCGGTATTGTTTTCGTCATAGGCGCGAATGATGTAGCCGAAATCACCGCGAAGGGTATGCACCGATACGGTCTTGCTATCGGGATTGACTATCCAGTATTCCCGCACGCCCGAGCGCATGTAGAGGTTGAGCTTAGTTACGCTGTCATGCCGGGCGGAGGAGGGCGACAGTATTTCGATTATCAGATCGGGCGCCCCGACGACACCTTTGCCGTTTTCCAGTTTCTTTTCATCGCAGACAACGAGTATGTCGGGCTGAACTACGGTATCATCCGCGCCGTCGGCATTCAGGCGCACATCAAAAGGCGCGTGGAAAGCCTGATAGGATTTGCCTTCTAAAAACTTATACAACTGTCCTGCCAGCTTCCAACTCACACTCTGATGCCATCTCGTCGGAGAAGGCGACATAGCGTATGCCACACCGTCAATAAGCTCCCAGCGCTCATCATCCGGCCATGTACAATAATCCGCGTAAGTAAAGTAATTATCGAGCTTTTTGGCAGCAATCATGGGTTGTCCTTTCTGTGTTGGGATCAGGGATCAGGGATTAGGGATCAGGGATTAGGGGTTAGTATGATTGCATCGTAATTATGCATTATGAATTATGCATTATGCATTGCGCGGCGCCTAAACTCCCAGCAAAGCCGCGCCTATCATTCCGGCGTCGTTGCCCAGTTCGGCTTTTAGTATTTGCGGCACGCCGATAAGGTCCGAACCGAACACCATCGGATACACGGCCATGCGCAGGGGCTCAAACAGGCCCGGACCCTCGTTGCATAAGCCGCCGCCGAGTATCACGGCTTGCGGCCTGAGTAAAATCGTGAGGCTGGCGATGCCTTGGGCGAGGTAATCAATGTAGTGCGTGACTACCTCTTTGCCTGCGGCGTCGCCTTGTTTGGCGGCTTCAAACGCTGTGCGGCCGTTAACGCGGGAAATGTCGTTTTTGCACATTTTGAGCATTATGGAATCGGGGTAATCCGCCATAGTGCGGATCGTGCTGCGGATCAGCGCCGTGACGGAAGCGTAAGCTTCCAGACAGCCTTTATTGCCGCATCCGCATTGCTCGCCCCCGGCAATGAGCAGCATGTGGCCCGGCTCTGTGCCAAAACCGTCGCCGCCCGTATATAGTTTTTTATTAAAGACCAAACCTCCGCCCACGCCGGTACCCAGTGTGAGCATGACTATATTATCATAACCTCTGGCGGCGCCTGCCCATACCTCGGCCAGGGCGGCGGCGTCCGCGTCGTTTGCGAGAAATACGGGAATATTCCATTCACTTTGGAATGCCGAGACAAGATCGAAATCCCGCCAGTGAAGGTTGGCCGAAAAAACGACCCTGGAGTTTTTATGGTTTATCGCGCTCGGAACGCCGATTCCGACATACTTCACATCTTTCTCGGTAAGTCCCGCCATTCTAAGCACGGTCTTCCCTGCGTCAGCCATATCCTTAACAACGTCCGAAGCCTCGCGGCGGTTGAGAGTCGGGACGCTCATCTTAGCCTCTATGGTAAAGTCCCCGCGAATAACGCCCGCCTTTATATTGGTCCCGCCAAGATCAATGCCTAAGTAGTAATTCATTGTTATCTCCAGTTTTGGATTTCATCCGCTGCCGACGTGACATCGTCAAAGTCACCGTTTATAAGCTGTTCCGCCATTTTCCCCAGCAACTGCCTGATTTTGGGTGGCCATGTTTTCTCCCTTAATTCACTCAGGGCTTTCCTTGCGTGTTTTTGGTCAAACACTTCGCAGGCAGCTTTGATGATAAGGAGTTTTTCGCGCAAATAAGCAGTCTCGTTATCCGATAATTCGATTTCCTCGCCCTCTTCTTCCTGCGGAGTGAGTTTTAACACCAGGGCGCGTAATTTTTCGAAGAAGGTCGGAGTCTCGGTTGAAATCAATGCAATATTGCCTGATTTTCCGGCGCGCTCAAGTTTGTCCGCAAATGACATAAGCTCCGGTTCATGGACATACGACAGTGCGCCTTTTATCCCATGTACGCTTATGACATATGACTGAATATCGTCATCATTGCATGCACCGCCCTTATCCAAAAACGCCTCGATCTGTTTCAGCGTCTCTCTGGCATCCTGAACGAAAAGTTCGGATAGTTTGGGGTCGATGTCCGGCTTGGGCTGCTGCTTCACGTTCGAATCCTGCATTCTGATCTCCGCCCGCTGTCTTGCTTCTTCAATAACTTCGGGAGGCTGTTTGTCGCGTATCAGCCTGTTAAGTACGGCGTTCAGTTGGCGCACATCCACAGGCTTTGCAATGAAATCATCAAAACCATTTGCAATAAACATATCCGACTGCCCTATCACGGCATTTGCGGTCAGCGCCACTATGGGGTGCCGGTATCCCGCTTTCCTGATAATACGCGTTGCTTCAACGCCGTCCATCTTGGGCATCATATGATCCATAAAGATGATGTCATACACGCTGCCGTTATTTATTTTTTCGATCGCCGCGAATCCGCTGTCCGCCGAATCGATTTTCAATTCATACGGCGCCATAAGACCGCGCGCGACATATATGTTTGAGTCCACGTCGTCAACGATCAGTACGCTGCCATATGGCATCGGCTCCCGCGAGACTTGCACCCTTTTCATATGAGACCCGCTGCTGACCTTAAACTGCTGCAAGTTCTCCGCCAACTCTTTGCCCAGCAGTTCGGGACCGGCGACGCCCTGCGGCAGCTTGACCGTGAACGTAGATCCTTTGCCGGGCTGACTCTCTATAGTAATCTCGCCATCCATCATTCTTATCAGGTTTCTGACAATGCTCATGCCAAGACCGGTGCCTTCGGTCATGCGGTTAGCGCTCGCGTCAAACCGTGAATACTCGTCGAACAGTTTATCCAACTGTTCGGGAGTCATCCCCTGGCCCGTATCGGACACTGTGAAAACTATCATTTTGGTGCTGCTGTCTTCGCCCTCTTCCGCGTGGATAGACATCTTGACAATACCCTCTTCGGTGTACTTAAAAGCGTTGGAAAGCAAATTGTTCATTATCTGCTTGATACGGAGTTCATCGCCTGCCAAAAGTACAGGTGTGTTTTCATCAACGGATAATTCGAACTCGATAGGCTTGCTGCCTATGCGCATCATATTAAGCTGCGCCGCATCGCTGATAAGGCTTGTGATCTCATAAGTCTCAATTATCAGTTCCAGCTTGCCCGCTTCTATTTTCGACAGGTCGAGTATATCGTTGATTATCCCGAGAAGTAAGTCGCCGGAAATATATATCTTGTCAAAGGCTTCCCGTATGCTGTGCTCAAGCAGCGCGTTCTGGAGCTGGATCTCCGTGATTCCCAGAATCGCGTTCATGGGAGTGCGGATCTCATGGCTGACGGTACTTAGAAAATCGCTTTTTGCCTTGCTTCCCAGTTCAGCCTGCTTGAGAGCCGCTTCCAGTTGGATGGATGTGTCGCGCAGACTAACGACCATTTCGTTGCGCAGCCAGGCGTTAACGAACAGCACGCTGCCGGAGCGCAGTATGGACTCTTCCTCTATCGTAAAGCGCCTCTCTTTTTTGCAGTCATCAAAACTTACATAACCCCAAAACTGATCTTCGACGAACACGGGGGCAAGGAAAAGTGACATGACGCCCTGCGGAGAAATCTGCGCCTGTCCCGACTTGGGCAGGTCGCGTACAAGGGCGTTGACACAGTCCCCTTTTGAAAGGATAGCCTCCCATCCCGGTGTTTTATCTTTGTAGGACACGTTTGTCGTAAGCTTTTTACCCTGAAATGATTCCAGAGAGCCCGACCACTCATATTCTTGATTTGAGTAAAGCTCGCCTTCGATAGTAAGATTTTTCCAGATGCGTACGCGGTCAACCTCCACAGCTTTGGCTATCATCATCATACCCTGATTCAGGGCGTTGTTAAATGTCTCCGTGTCTGAGTTGAGCAGGAAAGACGCCGCGTTGTTGACCGCGCGGAGCATTTTTTGGTTGCGTTCCAGTTCATCCTGCACTTGTTTGATATCCGTCAGCTCTACGCTGTGCTGGATGTGTACCTTTTTTCCGCCGGGCCAGTCTATGAAACGGTCTGTGTTTCGGTAATAGCGTTTCGTTATGGAGTTGAGTTCCTCCCACACGATCGGCTCGTCAGGTTTCTTTTTTAGTTCTTTACACGGACACCAGTCACATCTTCCGGTCAGTCCCTCGTTAAAAACTTTGAAGCAGTTGTCTCCGATCACATCACCCTCGATCCCGAAATGATGTTTCATGCTGTCATTGATAAACAGCAGTTCGTCGGTGTCAATGTCGGAAACGTATATCATTGCGTCGGTGCTGTTGAGAACGCTTGACATGATCTCTATTGTTTTATGTGATTCCATGACGGCATCATTAAGGTATTGCGTCATCATCTTCGATTCGGTAATGTCCATCAATGCTCCCGCTACGCGGAGGGGCTGCCCGTTTTCGTCGCGTATGGTTTCGCCGGAAGCGCGGAAATGCGCGTATATGCCGGTTTTCTTCATCAACCGGTATTCCAGGTCATAAGGCGTTTGTCCGGTTTTGTCGAGCAAATGGCTTTTAAAGATGTTTAGCGTCCGTTCGCTGTCATCCGGATGCAGCCGGCTGCTCCAACTGCTCAATATGTTCGGGAAGTCATTTTCATCGGAATACCCTATCATATGCCGGAACTCATCCGACCAGTTGAACATATTATTCGGGTTGACGGGGTCATTCAGCACGACTTCCATATCCCATAAACCGATCCTTGTAGCTTTGATCATCAGTTGCATTTTGGTCAGTTGGAGTTCGTTGCGTTCGCGCTCCCTTATGAGTTCCTGCTGGTGCCTGTATATCTCGTTCATCATCTTGTTGTGTTCGCGCAAATCCCTTGTGTATCCGGTTATGGCGTAGCCGTCTCCCTGTTTGACTCTGACAAGGGTAGCTTCCGTAGGCATCAAAGAGCCGTCCGGCATCTTGTATGTCCAGTTGAAAACATAACGGCCTTCTTTGATTGTTTTTTCGATATATCTTGCTATTTTCTCCGTTGAAAGCTCCCCGTCGGGCTGGTATTCGGGATACAGTTCGGGATATCTTTTCAAATAATCCTGTTTGTCCTTGAACCCGAAAAGCCGGATGGCCTCTTCATTGCAGTCGATTTTGTTGAGACTGCTGTCCCATAACTGGCAGCACAGCGGGTTTGAATCCAGCATCAGCCTTACGCGCTCTTCCGCTTGCGCTACTTCATTCTTCATATCAACATGATTGACTGCGGTTACGAATAAAAATGCTGCGGAACGCATCATTTCTGTGGTTTCGTTATCAAAATAACGTTCGTTATGCCGATCTTCAAAAAGCACGAACCCCCAGAAATTGTTGGTGATAAAAACCGGCGTGGCGTAAGAGGATACGACGCCGAAGCCAAGCAAACTGGCAGCTTCGGGTTCAGTCATAAGCCGCGACGGCCCGTTGACGGACTCTCCGGATTTGAAAATCTCTTCCCAGGTGGGCGTGAGTACGGAATACTTGAAATCGGCTATGCCTTCGGGCGGTACGGTGGTGCCGCCTGCCGCCCTGTCCCAGATATATGTCATCGTTGCGACCAGGCCATCCGGCCCCTCATGATTACGCCAGAGGGTTATTCTGTCCAGACCCAGAGAATCGGTGATTACCCCGACCTCATGGCTCATAAGCTCGTCAAAAGCGATGTCACTTTGTGAGAGGAAAGCTACCGCCATCTTGTTCATCATTTCCATCGACTCTTCGCGGCGAACCAGGTTCTCCTGTGTTTCCCGCATCTCTGACGTATCAAAAACGAACTGTATGTGGACTTTTTTGCCGCCCGGCCAATCGACATAACGGTCGGTTTTGAGATAGTATTTGTCCGTACGGGAGTTACGCTCTTCCCATTTGACCACTTTATCCGTTTCCCTGTCGAGCTCGAAGCAGGGGCAGAACTCGCATCTTCCGTCCTTGTCTTTCTGCAGTACTTTATAACAAGGCTTACCGATGTCGTCGTCACTGACATTAAAATGTTCCTTCATATGGTCGCTCATAAACAATATCTCGTCTGTTTCCAGATCGGCCACAAAAATCATGGCTTCCGACTTGTTTATTATGCTTGTCATCATGTCAAGGGTCGAGTTTGACTGTTTAAGCGCTTCTTCGAGCTGCATTTTTGTTTGCTCGTTTTGCTCACGCGCGAGGGAGAGTTCGACTTCCCGCTCGTGCGAGGCGGTGATATCAACGACGTAAGCCGCTATGGTAAAATCGTCTTCATTGGTGGTCTTTATAAACTCAACGGTCAGGTGTTTTGTCTGTCCGTTCAGTATTAGTTTTGTATCAAACTTACATGCCCCTTCTCTTAACGCAGTCATAAACCGCTCCGCCAGCGGGACCGAGTGCCGTCCGTCGTCCTGAAACTCCGGGATGCTTTCAGTTATGCGTTGCTGAAACCCGTCAAGCATCTCCTCTATAGTCGCAAAACCCATGAAACGCAAAGCCGCAGGATTGCAGTTCATCACCCGGAAATCGCTGTCGAACAGGATGATAATATGCGGACTTGTGTCGAACATTTTTTTTAAGTATACATCACTTGAATACTGTTTCTCTTCAGACAGCGGGCTTTTTTTATCATTGATACTCATATACACTCATTCCTTCAGGTCAATTAAGTTTTGCCGCGTTCAGTTGATCACTTATCTCTAAAAACACGTCCGCTATCAAAGGGTCAAACTGTTTTTCGGAACCTTCCATGATGATTTTAACGGCTTCGTCATGTTCATATGCCTTTTTGTACGGTCTTTCAGAGATAAGCGCGTCATATACGTCTATGATCGCCATTATCCGACCTTGGAGCGGTATATCCTCACCTGACAGACCAAACGGGTAACCACTCCCGTCCCAACGCTCATGGTGGTAGCAGGCGAACAACTTGGAGCAGTTGAGAAATTCCGCGTCACCCGAACGGCTGGTCGTTTGTTCGATCATTCTCACACCCTCAAGACAGTGTGTTTTCATCTTTTCAAACTCCTCTTCAGTCAGTTTGCCGGGTTTATTCAATATTGAATCGGGGATTGAAACCTTACCCAGATCGTGCAGACGTGACGAGGACACCACCGACCCTATGTCCCATTTGCTGATCGCATCGAAGTACAGCCGGCGCTCCAACATGGCTTTGATTAGTATTTCAATGTAAAGCGAAGTGCGTTCAATGTGGCCGCCTGTATTCATGTCACGGCTTTCAACGATGTCTGCCAGTGTGTATACGATGCTGTTTTTCAACTTTTCAAGCTGTAGTGTGCGTTCGCGGATGAGGTCGTCCACGTGAAGATGGTGCTTTATTCGGTTAAGCAGCACCACCTCGGAAAACGGTTTTGTGATGAAATCTACAGCCCCAAGCTCTATGCCGTATGCTTCGTCGGTCGATTCGGCGAGTCCTGTTAGAAATATCACGGGGATTTCTGAATACGTCCTGCCTTTTTTGAGCAGTTTCATCGCTTCAAAGCCGTCCATCTCCGGCATCATTATATCGAGCAATATCAAGTCCGGGGTGATCTTTTCAAGCACTTTGAACATCTTTCCCGCAGACGACATTGTAATAACACGATATTGTTTGTCTAATGCTCTTTCAGCCACAGAGAGATTAGCAACACTGTCGTCAACCACTAAAATGGTTTTTTGCATATCATCACCTACTTTAATTTAATTATTAACTCAGGTCTCGCTGCCCGGAAACCCGAGGTGACAACCGGCATGTGAAGGTAAATTTTGTGCCTTTGCCTAGTTCAGTTTCGAGCCATATTTTACCGCATAAAACGCGATATGTAAAGTGACTTTAAAGCGTTTCGTTCATGCTGCCGGTGCGGTAGCCCAGAAGGTCGGACGCCACATAGGTGAATCCGATCTTTTTAAACTCACTGTAGACCCGCTCACGCAATTTCTGATCTTCAAACAGCCGGAAACCTTCCGTGTCCGTTTCGATGCGCGCCAGATTCCCGTGGTACCGTACCCTGACCTGTCTAAAACCCTCGTCTAACAGAAACTGTTCCGCCTTGTCTATCATGTCCAGCCTTTCGGCGGTGATGGGTTCCCCATACGGAAAACGGGAGGAAAGGCAAGCGAAGCTCTGCTTGTTCCAGGTAGGCAACCCCTTTTCTTTTGAAAGCTTCCTGATCTCATCCTTGGTCAGTCCCGCTTGACGCAGCAGGCTTTTTATGCCGTGTTCTTCAACGGCGACGTGTCCCGGGCGGTAGTCGCTTTCATCATCAATGTTAGAACCTTCCGCCACATGCGTAATATTTTGATCACGCGCAATTGCCCATATTTTGGAAAACAATTCGTTTTTGCACAAGTAGCAGCGATTTGTGGGGTTTTCCGAAAACCCGTCTATGTCAAGTTCCTCGGAATCACAGATGAACTGCCGGATCCCTTGCTTTTTACAAAAATCTGTGGCTTCTTTCAACTCGCGCAGAGGATATGAACAGGATCGCGCGGTTATCGCGATGACCCGATCACCCAGCTCTTCATGCGCCGTTTTAAGCAAAAACGTAGAATCGACGCCGCCCGAAAAAGCAACAGCCACACTCCCAAGCTCACGCAAATATTCTTTAAGCAGCTTGTGCTTTTCATTTATCGTCATTAGATTGTCCTCCTAAATTCGGAATTCGGAATTCGGAATGCGGAATAACGTCAATGCAGAATGCATAATTAATTCGGAATGCGGAATAGGGGAACAATGCTTACAGTGAGCAACTCTCCACTATTCACTGCGGCTTGTCCGCCTTTTAGATTGGTATGCTTGCATCGTAATTCTGCATTCTGCATTATTCCGAATTCCGCATTCCGCATTCCGAATTCGATCTTGGCGCCAGCCATCCGAAGGCTGCGGTTGCCAGCGCTGCGGCTGTGGGGATCATCATGCTGGCTGAGGGGGATATGCTTGAGGTTACATACGCCATCATCAGCGGCGCGATGATGCGGGCTATTCCCATGACTACCATCAAAAATGAGGTTGTAAACGCCGTTTTGCCCTCATAGCCGATGGCAAACTCGCTGATCAATACGGGCATGAAATGGCCGCCGACAATGCCTGCCAGACCTACCATAACGCACATTACCACCGGGTTTCCGGACAACGTGCCGGCGGCTATGACGACGGCGGATAAAACCGCGCCGACGGCAAAACTCTGCAGCGGAGTTCTGTTTATAAGCCGCGCCAGGCAAAAACGGTTCAGGGTCGCGCACACCCAGTAAGCCGAGAGGGCCACCGCGCCAAGGTCTGCGGCGTCATAACGCACGGTCATATAACGCATTATCCATGACAGCAGGCCTGACTGGAATATCATTGAGAAGAAAGCCGCGAGGGAGAGCATGATATTGCGCTTTTTGCGTATGTAGATACCGAGATCCGCTTTGGTGAGGCGCTGATCCTTAGTCGTTGCGCTTATGCCGCCTTTGATGCGCCCGCGAGTCAGCAGCAGCACGGCCAGCGCGGTCAGGATGGAGAGGACGGCCAGAATGTAGAAGATGCCGCGCCATTCCATGCTCAGCAGCAGCCGGTAGATCAAAAGCGGAGTCGCAAGGCTTCCTATGGCGAACAAACCGTGCATATAGCTTAGGTATTTTGGGCTGTCTGGGCCTCTTACGTCCACTATGGAGGAGTTTGCGTAGGAGTCTATGAGCCCGCCGCTGAAACCCAGGAACACGCACATCACGCAAAACATGGTAAATACGGGCGAGGCCCCGCTCAAAAAGAGCATCGCAGTCTGCAACACGCCCGCGCCTATCAGGGCGTGGAGCTTCTTCACGCGCCCCTGGGCGAAGGGGATGAGGATGAGCGACGCCATGAAGCCGACGCTCACCATGCTGCCCATCAGCCCCTCGCTTGCCCCGGAGAGGCTAAAAGCGTCTACGATCTCGTTTACTATCGTGTTCGTCATACCAAGGACGAGAGAATAGGTGAGTACCGTGATAAACGCAGCGGTGGTAATGACCCCTGCTGCGCCTATGCGCTGTATTTTCTTATTTTGCTTCATAAATTTATACCACCCTGTTGTAAATAAGTTTCACATGGTTTCTGCCGCGCCACATGATCCCGATGGCGGCGATGAGGTTTATCGAGAAAAAGGATACTATCACCGCGCGTATCGGGAAATGATCGGCCAGCGCGCCCGCGATAAGCTGCCCGATTATCATGCCGGAATTCATGAACATCTGAAACGTACCGTTGAATCTGGCTCTTTTTTCGTCCGGTATGTAGCTCTGTGTGGCTGATATCCTTATGTTGTAGCTCGTGACGCCGAGCAGGCCCACAATAAAGCTTATTATCGCCATCATCACAACGGGCGTGAAGAGTAAAACCGATTCCAGCACACATATGGAGATGTAGACTATCAACGCGATCATGAACTTTTTGTCCTTGGGATAGTCAAGCCGGTATTGCACCGCGCCGCCGACAATACGGCCAAAGACGCCGCAACTCGTGACAAGGCTGAAAAGCATAACTCCAAGCGCCTCGGTATTCCTGAAGTAAGGCAGAATGAGGTTTGTGCTTGCCGTTGCGAACATGGTCATAAAAAAGTATGCCGTCACGATAAGGAGTCCTTTTTCTCCTTTTATGTACTCCAAGCCCTCGTAAAAACTCGTTTTGAACTCAGAGAAGTCATATCGATCAGTTTTTGTGCGCAGATGTGTCTCGTCGACGCGGATCTGCGTTTCAAAGCATGCGGCGGTGAGGAATGCCGCTGCGGAAACGGCAAAGATCGGGCCGACCCCGAATCTTTCATATACAAATGTGGCTACCGGCACCATCACAAACGAAAGGGGCAAAACGACCGAAGAAACGGAGTATGCCTTGCGGAAGTTTCCTTCCGAGACAAGCACAGGGTACAGGCTCTCATACGCGACCATATAAATGCTGTCTATGGTGCCGAGGGTGAGCGATATCACGAGGAAAACGCCGTAATTAAAAAACCCTCCCCTTAGAATGATAAAGAGCGTGATGAATATTGCCGTTGACAAGAAGTCAAGCGTGTATATGGTTTTTCTGCGGGAAAAGCTGTCAAGAAAAGGTCCGGCTATTATCGGGGCTATTATCTTAGGCAGATTGAATATGACCATGTACAGGACAAAAAGGAAAATCGAATTACTGTAGTCAAGTACGATAAGATTTATCGCAAATCCCGATAACGTGTTTCCGAAAATGGAAACGACTGAACCGGCAGTCAGTATTGTGAAATCACGAGTCCAAAGTTTGTTCATGTGTGCTATTATATGACACTTTTCTTTTCTATGCAATAGTAAGCTGAAAACTCAAATTTGTGGTTATGGGATTTAGGGATCAGGGAATAGCCTATTTGTTTGGGTATTATCGTTCCATCGTCCTACTAATCCCTAATCCCTAGCCCCTAATCCCTCTCAAGTTTCGCATCTGCGAAACTTGAGCTGAATATTGACAAGCCGTTGTTTGAACATGTATAATGACGAAACTGAAAATTCGCCGTGAATATCTTGTTGAAGGAGTGGTATGATTCATGTCCGATAAACCAAATATTATCAAGAAGAAAATGAAGTTCGGCAACGAAGAGTTTGAAATCACGTATCGAAAAATGAAAGACCGTCCGCCCCAGGGAACGGCCGCGCAGCCCGCCCTTGATGAAGGCAAGCTGCCCATTTACTGCGTAAACGCGTGGGGAGACTGGCCCGAGCTCAATCCGCGCACATATGAGCCTGCGCCGGGCGTTATCTGCAAACAGGACGAGAAAGTGCCGATGCGCGACGGCGTTATCACATATGCGGACGTGTATCTGCCTAAGGGCGCGGAGGAAAAGGGGGAGAAAGTCCCGGCGCTCATAGCATGGAGCCCGTACGGCAAGCGCCCCTGCGCCGATACGGACACCGAATGGCAGACTTACGGCGTGCCTTACGGCTCGCATTCAAATTATGCAAAGTTCGAAGGCCCGGATCCCCTTTACTGGTGTTATCACGGGTATGCTGTAGTAAACTATGATCCGCGCGGGATAAATAACTCCGAGGGCGACGCGTATCTGTGGAGCAGCCAGGAAGGCAGGGACGGATATGATCTTGTGGAATGGTGCGCGGAGCAAAGCTGGTGTACGGGCAAGGTGTCCATGGCCGGGAATTCCGCGCTGGCTATGGCGCAGTGGCGTACAGCATCCGAAAACCCGCCGCATCTTACCTGCATCGCGCCCTGGGAGGGCAATGCGGAAATATACCGCGAGCTTCTCAATAAAGGCGGGATGACCGAATGCGGGTTCAACCCATTCCTTGCGGAGCAGTTTGTAGGCAACGGTTATGTTGAGGACACATATCTCACAGTGAAGGACTACCCGCTCCACAACGCGTATTGGGAGGATAAGATCCCCGATTTTACAAAAATAACCGTACCGGCGTATATAACCGGGGGATGGAGCCATTTCCATCTTCGCGGCGCGACAAGCGCTTTCCGCAAGATAAGCTCTAAACAAAAATGGTTCCGCCTCCACCGCGATTTCGAATGGCCGGACCTCTACTCACAGCTCGGCCTTGAAGATCTGCGGCGCTTTTTTGACCGTTTTCTTAAGGGGATACGCAACGGCTGGGACTCCACACCACGGGTGCGTGTAGACGTTATGGACGCATATGATTTTGACTTTCAGCTCCTGCGCCCGGAGGAGGATTGGCCGATCCCGCGCACAGAGTATAAAAAGCTATACCTTGACGCGAAAAGCCGGTCTATGTGTTTTGAAAAGTCGGCCGTGGAGTCAAAATGCCATTATGACGCCAATCTCGGCAAAGCCACTTTTGACATTACGTTTAACGAACAGACGGAGATCACGGGCCATATGGTGCTCAAACTGTGGCTTGAGGCTGAAGGCAATGACGATATGGACGTGTTCGTCGCCATACAGAAGTTAGACGCTAAAGGCAAATGGCTCCCAACGCTTGTCATGGGGCATCCGCACCCCGGCGCGCCGGGCCGTCTGCGCATCTCGCTGCGTGGGACGGATCCCGAAAAATCTGTCCCGTTCCAGCCGCATTACCCGTATAACGACCCGCAAAAACTGAAACCCGGCGAGATCGTCCCGGCGGAGATAGAGATATGGCCGCAGAGCAAGATATTCCATCCGGGAGAGCAGCTCCGCGTGGAGGTGATGGGCCATTACGAGCGTATCGACTGGTTTGAGCCGTTTGCATGGGACACAAACAACAAGGGCAACCATGTCATACACACCGGCGGGAAGTACGATTCATATCTGCAGATTCCCGTCATACCGCCAAAATACGTTGCGGGTAATTATGTATACAGGTAAAACACAAAACTAAAGTTACTATTCGTTAGAAAGGATGGTTGTATGTCGAGTGTCATTAAATTTTTGAAGCTCATTACCCGCGTCGTCATGTATATCAGCTATGCCTCCATCACGGTTTTAGCGGCGCTGACCGTTTTTGACGTGGTAAGGCGGTTTATCTTCTCCAGAACGCTGACGGGCGTGACCGAATGGAGCCAGATGCTCCTGATAATCAGCATGACCGCCATGGCCCAGGCGATGGTGGAAGGGCGGTTTATCAATGTCGGCGTGCTTGTGGACCGGTTCCCCAAAAAAATCAACATCGCTTTCGAACTCCTGATGGGCTTTATCAGCTTTGCGTTTTTTATCGTGGTTGGCTGGCAGCTCATAAACCAGATCGAGTCGTCCATAAGATTCAAGGAGGCTTACTTCATGCTGGGGACGCCGCGATGGCCGTTCTACCTGATTCTGGGGATAGCATTTCTGGCTTGCGCCTTGTCCACGATAATTTATGTTTACGAGCGCATCGTCAATTTCAAATCCGCCAAGGATAAGACACTCCTTGATGATAATCCCGATCTTGCTATTCTGGGGGTTACGGAAGATGATTTAATTGAATCGGAGGTGACGGAATAATGGCGCCTGAAATGATCGGCCTTTTGGCCATCCTTGTTTTGGTCGTACTAATAGCCTTCCGCATGTGGATAGGCGTAGCAATGGGCGTCGTGGGCTTTATAGGCCTTATACTGCTGCGCAATCTGGACCAGGCCCTGGTGAATGCGGCGGAGGTCCCGTTCAGCAACGTCAATAACTACACCCTGACCGTGATACCGATGTTTGCCCTGATGGGAATGGTCATAGCGGAGTCCAGGATAGGCACGGACCTTTTCAGAGCCTGCAACGCCTGGCTGGGCCGGATAAGGGGCGGGCTTGCTTCCGCGACGGTCGTGACATCCGGATTTCTGGGCGCGATAAGCGGCTCCCACATGGTCAGCACGGTCATACTGTCTAAAATTGCCCTGCCGGAGATGAAACGATATAAGTATGACGACGGATTTGCCGCGGCTAACGTTGCGGTCGGGGCGCCGCTTTCGATCATCATACCGCCCAGTCTGCCGCTCATACTGTACGGCATCATAACGGAGCAGCCTATAGGTACGCTTTTTATCGCGGGAATCGTCCCCGGATTAGTTATGGTATTTGTGTTTCTCGCGCTTATACAGGTAATGTGCAGAAAGAACCCGGCGTTGGGACCAAAAGGAGATAAACTCCCGTTTAAAGAGATGATAAGGCTTTCTGTGGGGGTTCTGCCTGTGATCATTCTCTTCCTGCTTGTTTTAGGCGGGCTGTACATGAATGTTTTCACAACCACGGAGTCAGGCGCGATAGGCGCGGCCGGCGCGGTTATCATTTCTCTTTGCTATAAAACTTTAAGCGGAAAGAAATTCCTGTTGGCCCTGAAAGAAACGGTAATGACCGTAGGTATGGTATTTTCGCTGCTCCTCGGGACATACATTTTCATCCGTTTTATCACACTTTCCCAACTGCCCTTTGCCGTATCAAACTTCTTTATCCGCTTAGACGCCCCCATGCCCGTCCTGATGCTCGCGCTCGCCGGAATATATATAATCCTGGGCATGCTGATTCCCGAGATACCTATGATCATACTCACCGTGCCTATACTCTTTCCCGCGCTTATGGCGGTGGGGTTTGACCCTGTCTGGCTCGGCATATACTGCGTGCTCATGATGGCGCTGGGCGCGATCACTCCGCCTATTGGAATGGTGGTGTTTATCGTGTCGGGCTTATCGGGTGTATCGGTGCCAAAGCTGTTTAAAGCGGTCGCCCCGTTTGTTATAGCGGATCTGATCGTTATCCTGCTGATCTGCATTTTCCCTGTGCTGGTGACATGGCTGCCGTCGATGATGGGATAGGGCGGAATGCGGAATGCATAATGCAGAATTCGGAATTCGGGTTACAAGTCACCCCCGGTGAGGAATGGCTGTTTTTGTGTTAATTGTCAGCGGAGCAAGGATGCGGAGCGAGCTCATGTGAGACAGGATGTCGAATATGAGCGTAAATGAACACAAAAACAGGTGTTCCGAGCGCAAGGGGTTGACCAGTTACCTTTGACTCGGAGCGCGTTACACCTGTGAAACCGGAGCGCAAGAATCTGAACAGTCCGCATTCTCACTTCCCGTCCGGGAAACTTGTGAACATTCGCTCACTTTCAGGCGTAGGTGGCGGATTACCCGCTTCGATGTTTTTTAGTAGCCAGGCCATATTCCTGCCCAGTGTACGCATTGTCTGAAGCCCTTCAAGATCGCGGCGAACATCGTCCGGTGTAAAACCGTGAACGCTGTTCCAATACTGCGACGATACGACCGGCATCTGTGAGATTGTAAAATACTTGTTGAGCCTGTCAAACGCTGCAGACGCTCCTCCCCTGCGGCAGCTTACTACTGCGGCTGCCAGCTTATGCCGGAACTTTCCCATCGACGAGAAAAACACCCTGTCGAGCAGAGCGCAAAGCGCGCCGTTCGGTCCCGAAAAATACACCGGCGAACCGATGATAACACCATCCGCTGCCTCTATCTTTTCAGTCAGTTCGCGGCATACATCGTCGTCAAAGACGCATTTGCCGATTTCCTCACATTTACCACACGCGACGCACCCTCTCACCGGCCCTGTTCCGATGTGGAATATCTCAGCTTCAATCCCGTCGCTCACAAGGGCGGACTCGATCTCACACAGTGCGGTATGTGTACAGCCTTCTTTGTTTGGACTCCCGTTTACAAGCAAAACTTTCAAAATTATTACCTCCCGTTCATATAATTCATAATGCATAATTCATAATGCATAATTATCTGATGCTCAAGTGTCGATCTTTTCGGTCGGCATGGCAAAAAAACAGTCCTGATAGTTCAGCTTCAGATAATTGTAAGTATTTTGCGCGTGGGTCGAATTATCAAAAATGCCGAATACTGTGGGGCCGGAGCCTGTCATAACCGCTCCCAAAGCGCCATGATCGATCATTGCTAGTTTAATGTCGGTAATATCGCGCTCGCCGCGCGGCAGGACATCTTCAAACACATTATACATACGACGCGCAGATCCGTCCAAGTCACCCCTGCCAAGCGCTTTTACTATCCCTTTCGTGTCCGGTCGCGATCGTATTTTATCACATCTGATCCGTCCAAAAAGCTCAGGTGTTGAAAGGGCAAAAGGAGGTTTGCATATAACTATATGACATTGCGGTATCTGTGCAAGGTCCGTCAGATGTCCTCCGCGACCTTTTGCTAAGCTCGTTCCTCCGGCAACACAGAACGGAACGTCCGCTCCCACTTGGGCGCCTAGTTCTTCGAGCGTCTCACGACTGAGACCTGTCTTAAACATTCTGTTAAGCATTCGCAAAACACACGCCCCGTCAGAGCTTCCGCCTCCAAGTCCGGCGCATACCGGAATATTCTTTGTTATGCTGATGCGCGTCTCAAAACCTGTTATCCCGGTATATGCATAAAACTCAAGCGCTGCTTTCGCGGCGATGTTGCGCTCATCGCGCGGCAGATACAGAAGTCCGGACTCTACTCTGACCCCTTCGCCGCTGACACACTCAACAGTCAACTCATCACACAGGCTAACGCTCTGCATCACCATCAACATTTCATGGTAACCGTCGGGCATTTTTGAAACTATGTCGAGCGATATATTTATTTTTGCATACGCAAAATCTGTTTCTGTCATAGGTTTACCCGTCAAACAGTTTTTTCATAAGCTCTGTCCCTGCCGGGACGTACTGCCCCCGTCCGGCGTCTTCTTCACAGAAAACAAGGCCGGTCTTTTTGTCAAAACGGCTATCATAAACGGTGTAAGGAACCGGCCCCGCGTCGTGTCCGCGCGTGCTTGTCAAGGTTCTGTGATCGGTCATAACCAGCATTCTGTAGTCGCTGCCGCTCTCGGTCAGCCGCTTCGTCAGCGGCGCCACAATACGGCTGTCGATCAATTCGATTGCCTGTATCTTACCTTTTGTATCACCGTTGTGGGTGCATTCGTCAGGCGCCTCGATATGGACTGCGGCAAAGTCATGGTTTTTCAGCGTCTCTATCACCGCATCGACCTTACCCTCGTAGTTCGTATCGAGCTCGCCTGTCGCTCCTTCCACACGAACTATTTCCAAGCCTGTCAGCGCAGCTATACCCTGACACAAAGGCACCGCCGATATAACGCCTCCGGTCTTGCCGTATTTTGAAACAAAATCTGTAAGCGGCGCGGCCGCTCCTTCCGCCCAAAACCATATACCGTTCGCCGGCAGCTTTCCCTCCGCTCTGCGCCTGATATTGATTCTGTGACCATCCAATACTTCATGCGCAAGCCGCATCAAGTTTTCCAGTACAGCGGCATTACTGCTGCCGCGAGGCAAATTCTGTCCCACAGTCTCACCCAGATGGTCATGCGGCGGTATGAGGATAAGCCCGGTAATGTCTGTGTTTTTCTGCACAGCCAAATGCCTGAAAGATGAAGCGGGATATGCGCTCAGTCCCGCTTTTTCAGCAGCCTGTCTGAAGACAGGCGACTCAAACAAAGCCGCGAGCAAAGCGTCTGAATCATCACCTTCGATCGAGCCTCCGGAATGCGAGACGATTTTCTTATCCTCAAACACGGCTGCACCGTCTTCAAGCGTGACCATGTTGCAGCGATAACACGCGTCGCCCGGCGATAAAACAATGCCCGTTGCCGCCGCCTCAAGCGGTGCGCGGCCTGTGTAACAACTTTTTGGGTCACATCCAAAAATTGACAGGATCGCGACGTCGCTGCCGGGCGGCAAACCATAAGGAACTGTAAGTACGCTGCCCGTGACCCCTGCGGAAGCAAGCTTGTCCATACATGGCGTCTCAGCGTACTGCAGAGGCGTTTGCCCCCCTAACTCCGGCACCGGATCATCAGCCATCCCATCCCCAATTACCAAAACATATTTCAAAGCACTCCCACTCCCAATTCACATTCCACATTATTCCCTGCGTGGCAACGCCGCGCCTAAACTGTCGGCAGCATAACGCTTATCACAGCCGCAATCCCGTTTTTGACTGCCTCCCTGCCCTCAGCCAGAACTTTGGGAAGCTCATTTGGGTCTGATACCGTCTTTGCAAAAGCTCCGCCTGCAGCCTGTGCGACGAGATCGAGTCTTGCAGGCGGGTCAATTGCCAAGCTCGAATAAAACTCGTTTGCTCTTACCGCAAAACCGTACGGATGCTGCGCCTTAGTGATACCCTTAGGCGCATTCCACCCCTGATTATTGTATATGACAGTCATAAAGGGAGTCTTGTACTTAGCTGCCATCCAATGTACTGCTGTCGGACATGAAAAAATATATGAACCGTCTCCGCTCAGAACTACTATATCCTCTTCGGGACATGCCAGCTTCATACCGATAGCAGCCCCTCCGTTCCAGCCAAGCCCACCCCCGCCGCTTGAGAACAAAGTCCCCGGCTTGTTCCGCGGCAGGAGCCTGTTGATCGTTTCTCCGGAAGTAATGGCTTCACACAGTATTACAGTGTCGTCGTTAATTACATCTTTAAGACATCTTGTCAAAAACTCAGGAGTGATATGGTCTTTTGGTTCTTGATCATCCGCCCATTCCCCTCTCATCCTCCTGTGTATTTCATGCACTTTTGCACGGCGTGTTTCTATGAGCTTTTGATTCATCAGTTCCGGGTTTTGCCGGAGCCTGTCATTTAATTGTCTGAGTGCTGTAAGCGAATCCGCCCGCATAAATCGTTCGGACTTTATGTACCAGAGCGGTATTTGTTCTTTAAGCGGGTCAACATCGAGGTAAAATACGCGGCAGTTCTTTTTCGGCCCCGTTATCGATGGTACCCATGGCACATCGCAGTCGATTATAAGAACCATGTCAGCATGCTCGATAAACCCGCGAGTATCATACCCTACGTGCAGAGAATTGTCGCCCGGATAATTCATGCAGGTACGATTTATCTCAACGACCGGGATCGCTAAGCTCTCAGCCAGCCTTTCAAGTTCAACCGGACACTCCTTATTTCTGCCTGAGTATGATGTAACAATAAGCGGTTTTTTTGCTTCAGCCAACGCCCTGATCAGTATCCTCAGCGATTCGCCGTCTAACCCCATTGGTGAAACGGCGCACCATTTGCTTATGTCGTCGTCTGTGTCAACGCTTTCCTCGTTTAATACTTCTCGCGTGGCCATCATGTAAACCGGACCTTGCGGGTCGCTGTTTGCAATCTGTATAGCGCGATATGTCATTTGTTGGATATTTTTGGCCGTGCGGTACTCGTAGTTCATTTTCGTATATCCGCGGACTATGCCGGACTGATCCTTAACGTCCTGAATGAACTGAATATAGGAATCGCGGCCTCCGTGAAGTTCGCCTTCAATAGTAAAAGGCGCCAGTCCTGCAAAAATATACACAGGAGCTCTGCATCGCAGCGCATTATTTACCATACCGCCCAGATTTTGCGTACCCGCGTCTACATGTACAAACACGGCTTGCGCCTTTCCGGTAAGCTGTGCATATCCCTGTGCGGCGCTAAGCGCCGGTATCTCATGCGGACTAATAATTATCTGCGGTATCTTGCGTCCCTCTTCTTTAGATTTCGCCCAGCTTTCTATTATCGGCGTATAATCGGTACCCGAATTCAGAAAAACGCAATCAATACCGGCACTGAGCAACGCGTCATTTAACGCATCTGCGCCGGTATATATAACACGCCTATCTTCATTTTGCATAAAAAAGACCCCCTGTGCTTTATCATGACGTTAATACTAACACAAGAGCCGTCTTTCCGCAACAAAAAAGAACCGGTTGACAAAAATGTATATTCCGTCTATGATAATATTAAATATTAAATTGGCCAGAGGTGATTGTCTTGTTTTATAAAAGACATGCTGAGGAGACCATACGAAAACTGAAAAGAATGTTCGGAGCGGTGCTTGTGACAGGGGCGCGTCAGGTTGGAAAAACCACGCTGCTGAAAGACGTGGCCGGCGCCGCAAACTACGTCACGCTCGACGATCCGATAATGCTGACCGTTGCGAAGGAACTGGCCGGCACTTTCTTTAAGGACAATCCGCCGCCGGTGTTTGTCGATGAAATACAATACGCTGCAAATCTATTTCCATATATAAAAATCATTCTGGATAGAGACAAAAATAAAGGTCAATTTTTTCTTTCCGGTTCCCAACAGTTTCGAATGATGAAAAATATCAGTGAATCCCTCGCGGGACGGCTCGGAATATTGAATTTGCCGGGGCTTTCTTTAAGAGAAATATGTGGCATTATGTTTGACGAGCCGTTCATCCCCACTGATGAATATTTTAATAAACACAGAATGGATATGGCATCGGTAACATATGCTGATGTTTGGCACGCTATTCACCGCGGCTTCATGCCGGAGCTTTGTGCCAATCCTGATTTTGATTGGCAAGTGTTCTATGCCGCCTATGTTAAAACCTACATTGAGCGTGACGTACGCGATCTGACGCAAGTTGGAGACGAGATTAAATTTATTCGATTTATGACCGTTGCGGCAAGCCGCACGGGGCAATTACTTAACCTCGCTTCTCTCGCCCGCGACGTTGGCATCAGTCAGCCCACAGCCGAACGATGGCTCTCTATCATGGTCACGTCGAATCTGATTCATTTACTCCAACCTTATCACAGCAATATTACAAAGCGGACGGTAAACACGCCCAAGATGTATTTTCTTGATACGGGGCTTGCGGCCTATCTGACCCGTTGGAACACACCCGATGTGTTAAAAAACGGCGCGATGGCAGGAGCTTTCTTTGAAACATTCGTTATATCTGAAATCATCAAGAGCTACGCAAACAATGGTATTCTGGAGTTTCCTGTCTACTTTTACCGTGACAAGGACGGTAACGAAATTGATTTGTTAGTTTCGCAAGGCAATACGCTTCACCCCATCGAAGTCAAAAAACACGCCGATCCTGATAAATCCGATGTGGCAAAATTCAGTATCATTGATAAGATAAACGGCGTTGTTCGTGGTCAGGGCGGCGTTGTCTGTCTGTATGACCATCTCATTACGCTAAAAGGTGATGACAAGGCTATTCCTGTATCTATGTTATAAAATGACCTGGGTTACATCATTGACGTTGTTAGTATTGAAAATGAGGTCACTAAAGATGATGCCGACATTAAGCGGAAACATAAGGCTAAAACAAAATCTTACATTTCGTGCCGCTGCTCGTGACGACGTGCCGCTGATTTTAGAATTTATTAAAAAGCTTGCGGATTATGAAAAGATGCTCCCGGATGTGACCGCAACGCCTGAACTACTGGAACATTGGCTGTTTGACAAACGGGCGGCGGAAGTGCTGTTTGCCGTAGCGGACGGCAAGGAGGTTGGTTTTGCGTTGTTCTTCAGTAATTTCAGCACATTCCTCGGCAAAGCGGGACTGTACCTTGAAGATTTATTCGTCCTGCCCGACTATCGCGGGCAGGGAATAGGAAAAGCAATGCTTGCAGAACTCGCTCGTTTATCCAACGAGCGAGGCTACGGGCGCATGGAGTGGGCCTGTTTGGATTGGAATGAGCCAAGCATAAACTTTTACCGCTCAATCGGCGCTAACGATATGTCCGATTGGACGACATACCGTTTGACGGGCAGTGCGCTTGTAAAACTGGCTGCGACCGGCGATAGCACCTAATCAAAGAAGGTCATTAGGAGACTATCGCTCCTGTTGACCTTCTTTGAAGAGGATAATAAAATGAAAAAAGACTTCTTTGCGACCCTTGCTTTCTAATAATAACAGCCAGTTATTAAGATGTATACATAAAGATATTTCTTAAATATTAAGTTTCTGAATATGCGGTAAAGAGTATGTAAAATTATCGTAAACTTATCACAGAATGGAGGGTGTCCCATCAGTAAAATGCTTGTCCGCCATTTGTGGAAACTTGTGTTTCGCTCTTTCCTTCTTATAATAGCGATTTGTATATACTTTGTCCGCAGGGAGAAATTGGACTTCACCGCCATGTTCAGCCGGGATTTTTTCGGATGGTTTCTGATAATAATCTGGATAACTCTGGTAGTGGAGATGCTGTGCCGGCTTTTCCCTAACCGGCGGATCGTTATGGGTTCACGGAAACACTTTGATTGTTCATATCGCACCGCATCTCATGCCGAAAACGCTTCGCTCAATATGATCGAAGCGCGAAAAAGGTTGCATAAAGGAGCGCTTCCAATCGCACTTGCTTGGATTGCATTTAATTCAGCCGTTTTTATCGCGCTGTCGCTGCCAGGTCTACTGACTCCGCCGACAATGATGATAGTTGTGCTTGCCTACGCGGTTAGCGACCTTGTATGTATTTTATTTTTCTGTCCTTTTCAGTCATTTTTTATGCGCAACCGTTGTTGCGTGGTATGCCGCATTTATAACTGGGACTATCTGATGATGTGTACTCCGCTGATCATTTTCCCCAGTGTATACTCAGTTACTCTTTTGCTGTTTTCTATTGCTGTTGTGGTACAATGGGAAGTTGCTTTGCATAAAAAGACGCGGTTATTTATGGAAAACACCAACGAAAATCTTAGATGCACACATTGTGAAGACAAGATGTGTCTTTTGAAAAAACATCGGGGAGGCAGGTAATGATGTTGAAAGGAGTCATATATGAAAAGCGAATTTTGCTGCAAAACAATTAAGCAGGCTTTGCACGAGCTTAAATCAGGTGAGAGCGGCTTGACGGAGCTTGAAGCTAAGCGGAGGTTTGAGCAAAATGGTCCTAACCGGCTTGAAGGTCAGAAGCAAAAACCCATGCTGCTGCGGATACTGGCGCAGTTTAAGGACTTTCTTGTCGTTATACTCATCATAGCGGCTGTTATTTCCGTAGTTGCGGGCGACGGCTTAAAAGACGCTGTTATAATTATTTCAATACTAATTATCAACATGATCATCGGTATCACACAGGAAAACAAGGCGGATAATGCGCTGAAAGAGCTGAAAAACATGTCCAGCCCCAAAGCTAAGGTAAAACGCAGCGGACAAATCGAGAAAATCGAGTCAGACGGCGTGGTTGTCGGTGATATAGTCGTTTTAGACGCCGGAGATTATATACCCGCGGATATAAGAATCATAGAAAGTGTAAATCTTAAGATCGATGAAGCCGCTTTAACCGGGGAATCCATGCCGGTCGATAAGGACGCGAATGTGGTTCTTGACAGCGATACAAGCTTGGGCGACAGGATAAATCTTGCGTCTATGGGTACCGTAGTCACATACGGCAGGGGTGCGGGCGTAGTTTATGCCACAGGTATGGACACGGAAATGGGTAAAATCGCTTCATTACTCAGTGAAACCGATGAGGCGGTCACCCCTTTGCAGATCAAGCTCAACGCTATGGCTAAAGCGTTGGGTATTATCTGCGTTTTGACATGCGCTCTGGTATTTGGCATTGGTTTTTTGTATAACTTCCTCGGCTTAGGCGACCACCGTGACATGCTTGAAATGCTTATGGTATCTGTGTCACTGGCGGTTGCCGCTGTGCCGGAGGGCATTGCTATCGTTGCAACGGTCATAATGGCGATCGGAGTCCAAAAAATGGTAAAATCCAATGCCATAGTAAAGAAACTAAGAGCAGTCGAAACACTCGGCAGCACGACTGTTATATGTTCGGATAAAACCGGGACTATGACACAAAACAAAATGACTGTCGTAAAAGTATTTGACACAGAAAATGTCTATGAAGTTACGGGAACCGGATACGAAGCGGCGGGTGAAGTCGTCTCAAATGACCGTCGTCTGTCACAGAATATCGATCTGATGTCGGAAATCGCCGTCTTGTGTAATGACTCTATCTATGATAAACAAAACGCCGCGATCATCGGAGACCCGACGGAAGCGGCAATGCTGGTTCTGGGCGTAAAACTCGGCAAAAATAAACAACAGTTAAATGAGATGTACAAAAGGGTTCAGGAAATCCCGTTTGATTCGGACAGAAAGCTGATGTCAACATACAATATCAAAACCGGCAAAGTTTTTATGAATACTAAAGGCGCTCCGGACTCGATCATAGCCCGCTCGATAAATGTATTTTGTGACGGCGAGATCGTTCCTATGACTGATGATTTAAGGCAAAAGCTGCTTGAGCAGAATGAGCGGTTCGCCGCGCAGGCACTGCGGGTCTTGGGGTTTGCGTACAAAGAATACGATAGCGAGTCCGCAATGGACAATATAGAAGAAGGCCTCACCTATGTCGGTATGATGTGTATGATAGACCCGCCCCGTGAAGAAGTGAAGGCTTCTATCGAGCAATGCCACGGCGCCGGTATAAACGTAAAAATGATAACGGGCGACCATAAGATAACCGCGAGGGCCATTGCGGAATCCTTGAATATAATAAGTCCCGGCGCCGAGGTTCTGGACGGAAACGATCTTAACAACCTTACCGACACACAGCTTATGGAAAAGGTTAAAAGCGTAAATGTTTACGCAAGGGTATCGCCGGAACATAAGGTGCGAATAGTCACAGCGATTAAAGAATGCGGAAACATCGTAGCCATGACCGGTGACGGAGTAAATGATGCGCCGTCGTTGAAAAAGGCGGATATCGGCATAGCGATGGGCATAACGGGGACTGACGTATCTAAAGAAGCCGCCGACATGATCTTGACCGACGATAACTTCGTTAGCATCGCAAGCGCGGTTGAGCAAGGCAGAACTATCTATGCAAACATCCGAAAAGTAATCGGATATTTGCTGTCATGTAATATCGGCGAAATACTGATAATACTGTTAGCTATCATTTTCGGGCTTCCCGTCCCCTTAGTGGCGACACAGCTGTTATTTGTAAACCTTATAACCGATGCATTCCCCGCTTTTGCGCTGGGTATGGAAAAACGGGAACCCGGCGTAATGAAAAAAAAGCCCAGAGATCCCAAAGAACCGATAATCAACAAAAATATGAAAGGTTCGGTTGCTGTCAGGGCGGCTTTCCTTTGCGCAGGTACGCTGGGCTCATTTCTGATAGGTCTAAATCTTTATGATTACGCAACGGCAGTGACAATGTGCTTTTTTACATTGGTGGCGAGCGAACTGCTCGTATCATATTCATTCAGAACCGAGGCATTTATGGGTCTGAAACGCGATCTGTTCGCAAACAGTTTTCTAAACATTTCCATAGCGCTGTCACTCGTTATACTGATTTTCGTAGTATATGTGCCGTTTTTAGGCGACATGTTTTCGGCGGTACCTCTCAGCGCCTCCCAGCTCGCTATTGCTTCTGCATTAGTTCTTGCGCCGATCATCGGCAGCGAATTTTCAAAACGCCTTAAATAACTTGTATCTGTAAGCCTTTCATAACCTCAAGCACGGCCGTATTTAACGCCTCGTCGTGGCTTGCAGTACATTTTGAGTCAACTATTATAACCGCTTCCGGTTGAGCGGTTTTAGCGAGCACGGCGTTGGAGATCACACATATGTTTGACACCAGCCCCACAAGTTCAATACTTGAAAACGATTCGGTTTTGAGGTGTTCATATAACGCATCGGAGCCGAATGTGTTTTTTATAAACCGCAGATCAGAATCCAGGGCCAGCTCCCCCACCCTGCCGTAAAGCTTGTGTCCTTCCGTATCCCGCAGGCAATGAGCAACAGGAAGATTTCGGCCCTCTTGCGTGCTTGAGTAATCGTCTCCGTGGGTATCAAAGGTGAACAAAACCGAGTCTCCCCTGCTACGGTATTCCTCGATTTTTCTGACAATATGCGGCTCAAGTTCCGCAGCTTTAGGAAACCCAAGAGAACCCGAAACAAAGTCATTTTGAAAATCCACTACGATCAAACATTTTTTCATAACGCGCGTCCCCCTTTATAAGGTATGATACCATCAAAAAGCTAAGTTGGCAAATAATGCTTATAACAAACAACACACACATGTTTCATGGCAAAAACCAGCTTGAATGAACCGGTATAATCGATTATACTGATTTAGCTGCAGCGGTGGGTAGTGCGGGAGAATAAACAGCGGGGTGAGTATTTGTATTATTTACTATCTTTATTGACCGGGCTTCTTATATCATTTATGGTTTTGTTTAATGGCGGACTCACCACGCAGTATGGGGTGTACACCGCTACTATCATTATACATGTGGCAGGGTTAATCCTTATTGCGGTATTAACGCTTATTAAGCGGGAGAAACCTTTTTTAAAAAGGCACATCTGGTTTTTGTATCTTGGCGGGGCTATCGGCGTTTTTACCACTGTTTTTAATAATCTGGCTTTTGGCAGGATAAGCGTATCTGCGATATTGGCGTTGGGATTGCTGGGACAAACAGTTACAGGACTTTTTATCGACCAATTCGGGCTTTTGGGGATGCGGAAACACCCTGTCTTTAAATCTAAGCTCACGGGTCTGATACTTATAATGGGCGGCATAGCTGCGATGATTGATAACTTTGAGGTTGTGGCGGTTGTGGTATCTTTTGCCGCGGGGATCAATATAGTCGTTTCCCGCACTCTCAACGCAAGGCTTGCTAATCTGACAAGCGTTAGTGTCAGTACGTTTTATAATTATTTGGTAGGCCTCGTCGTTTCTATTCCCATATTTTTGCTGCTGGGCAGGGGTGAGCCGGATTTTATCGGTCTTGTTATGACTCCCAGACCACACATATATTTAGGCGGCATACTTGGGGTATGCATTGTGTTTATCAGCAATATCATTGTTGTGAAAATATCCGCGTTTTATCTGACACTTCTTGTTTTTATTGGGCAAGTGTTTTCGGGCGTGATTATAGACATGGTCATTTCGCAGGCGCTCTCCTTACGGATCCTGCTCGGTGGAATTCTGGTCGCGGCGGGCCTGTGCATTAACCTGATAATTGATAACTCAAGTTTCGCAGTTGCGAAACTTGACAGGGATTAGGGATCAGGGACTAGTGGTCAGTAAAGTCTAAAATTTTGTGTTGTTTGTGCAGGATATTTTCGCAAGACAAGGCGCGAGGAGGGCGAATACCCGTTGGTATTTAACCGACGAGCAACGCAGTATTGCGG
>Ga0099364_10001725_pt1 | contig 35670 bp, 32 predicted proteins | sample TergutTh196P3_FD_73070 | JGI IMG/M metagenome (GOLD analysis project Ga0099364, IMG submission 73070) | Microcerotermes parvus P3 segment gut microbial communities from Pointe-Noire, Republic of the Congo - Th196 P3 | ecosystem: Host-associated > Arthropoda: Insects > Digestive system > Gut ... | reverse complement strand
GGCAAGGAAAATACCCGCAAAGAGACCAAAAAAATAATCAGCGGGTTAAGAAAGGCCGCCAAAGCGAAAAACCTCAGCTGGGACGCGCGTAAGGAAATAGCGGAAATCCTGAGCCGGCACGACCCCAAGCGGCGGTTTGCCGACATGACCTTAGACCAGCTCCGGGAGCTCGGCAAACAGGTAGCGGATATAAGAAAGCGCGGAGTACGCGAATATAAACAACTGAAAGCCGAGAGGAAAGAGCGGCGGGATAAAATGCTTTCTGAACTGCTGGAACGGATCCCGGAGCAAAAACCACAGTATGGGGCTGTCACCGGTAGGGAGGATACGAAAAAACAGTACAAAGGGCCGAAAGGGTTTCTTGATTCGGCGAAAAACTTCGTCTATTCGGCCACGCTGCCCGCGCAAAAGTATTTTGATAATCTGGACGGAGGGCGCGGAAGTTATAACGGCCCGTTCGTCAAGAACTATGTGGACCGCCCCAACGCCGCCAGAGACGAGGAATTAAGACATACTTTCAGGCGAACGGATACGATGGAAAAAGATTTGAAAGAACTCGGCTTTGAAACAAAAGACTTTGCCGAGACAAGCGACGTCCCCGGAGCGCCTGTTTTTAACGGCGAGAAATGGACGATCGACGAGAAGCTTTCCATATATGCCGGCATGAAAAATCCTAAGCACGCGAAAGCCATCCTTTACGGCAACTTTAGAAACCTGAGCTTCCAGGATTCCGCGAAAGAACATATTCTTGATATGATGAAACATCAAGGAATGACAGATCAGAAGGCGAAGAGCTTAGCTGAAGAGGTCGCGCAGGAACTGTTCTCAGGAAGCCCGGACAATTTGAAACAATCTCAAAAGCTGATCCTTGACAAGATGGGCGATGAAGGGAAAATAATCGCCGATATGATCCAGCAGGAATTTAAATATGTAAACGACCCCGAAGGCGCCGCGCAAGCAATCATAGATTCACTGAGCGATAAAGAAAAGGACGCCGCCGACCTGGTAATAAAGGATCTTGAAGAGAACAGGGACAGGATAGAACAGGCGCATATCCGCGTCTACGGTTACGGATTCGGCAAGGAAGAGAATTACACCTCTATGTGGCGGATAGAGCACGAGAGCAACGAGGGCATTATTGACGCCGACACGGCGGACGCGCTGGCCGAAGGGAAGATGCAAAGCGGGGCGCTTGGGGACGTGAAACGCGGGTTTACGATCGCCCGCAAGAAAATATCAGATAAAAACCAGAAAGGCGTGGAGCTGGGGCTATTCCGTATTTGGCGCGAAACTGTGACCGCGCAGGAACACATGGCGGCATACGGCGAATTATTGCGCGACCTTAGAGCCGTGATGAGGGCGCGAAATCCCGCCAATCCGGACATGACGCTTGGAAAGCGAATCAGGCTCGCACATGGCGACGGCGCATGGAAAACCCTGATCGAGCATTACAACGTCATGGTCAATGACAGGATGACACGCGACGTTACCCCGATAGGCAGGGCGGCGAACAAACTGTCTCAGAACATGAATGTGGCGTACCTCGCGTTCAATCCGGGAGTGTATATTAAACAAACGACCTCGATAGCGCGGTTTCTTCAGTTCACAGACCCGGTAAGAATGAGCGGCGCTTTGACAAGGTTCATTGCAGATCATGAACAATTCCTTGAAGCCATCTACGAAAAAGACCCGCAAATGCGCGACCGCGTGCCGGATTATATTCTGCGCGAACTAAAGAACGAGCATTGGTACGATAAAGGAATAAATCTCGGTTTAGTCCCAATATCGCTTTTCGATAAAGTTACATGCGCAGTCGGCTGGCAGGCAGTGTATGAAACAAACCTCGCCAAAGGCATGAGCGTGAAAGACGCTGTCCGGGAAGCGCAGCGGGCGGTCTTGCTGACCCAGCCCGCGAGCCATATTAAGGACGTTTCCCCGATATTGAGAGCCGGCGGCGTGGAGGGCGCTTTGACAAAGTTCAGCAGGGACAGGCTCGCCCGATGGGGAGTGTTGGTTTACGACATTCCTCAATCCGTCCGGCGGATAGCCGCGGGAGATATAAAAGGCGGTGGGAGACAATTGCTCGGAGCGTCGGCGGCGCTGCTGGTCGGCGCCATGATCTACCAATTGGTGACGCGGGGGCTTCCCGATAAAGATAAAAAAGAGACAATCAGGGAATGGGCGCTTGACGCCGTGACAGGGCAGGTCATAGACGCCGTTCCGGTTGTCGGGCCGGCGCTTGAGGCGAGGCGTCAGGGACATTTTAGAGGCGAGGACAATATCCTTGCCGGGCCGCTTACGAAGACGATCAGCGGAGTATCCGGCCTTGTTGGGGATAAAAAAGAACGCGCCTTTTTTGACGTACTGGAAGGAGCGGGGCTCATGACCGGAAAAATCCCGTTTACCGCGCTCAGGCGGTTTTATCGGTCGTGGAATTTGCTGAACGAAGGGGAAATCGCGAGAGCCGCGAAAACCGCGATCGGCATGAAAAACGAGGACAGGTTTGATAAAGTCGCCTCAATGCTCTCGAAAGAACGCAGGGACTTTGAGGAACGCCGGAATAGCGGCGAGAATATTCCGCTTACGGATAGACTGAGAATAGCCGGAAGATTCAATACGGATAAGAGTAAAATATCGAAACTTGAAAAACACATTGAATATATAATGAAAAATGAAGAGATTTCCGAAGATATCAAGCTCAAGGATATTTCCGAGCTTATGGGGAATATAAAGAAGACAAAAGAAGACGCGCTGGCGGAGTTTGAGAAAATAAGAGACGGTTCTGAAAATGAATAAACGTGAGTTGAAGCCCCTCGCGGGGCTTTAATCATTTTAAACTGTCTAAGTAATCTGCGTACCACTGCATCATCTCCCGGCGCTGCGGCAGGTATTCGGCGTGGTTGTAGGCGGCTGAAACTTTATCCTTTGGCGCATGTGCAAGCTGCATTTCTATGTGTTCGCGTTGGAATCCATTCTCATATAAGATCGTACTGGCCATGCCTCGGAAGCCGTGCGGGGTAACTTCTTCCTGCGCGAACCCCATTGTACGAAGAGCCATGCGCACGGTATTTTCACTCATAGATTTGCCGTCGCGCCGTGTTGAAGGGAACAGCCATTTTTGATTGCCGGTTATCAATTTCAACTCTTGTAAACTTTGCAACAGTTGAGAAGACAACAGGACTATGTGCACTCGCTTCATCTTCATTTTTCCCGCAGGTATGCGCCACTCTTTTTCGTCAAGGTCAATTTCCGACCATTCGGCATGACGGACTTCGCCGGGGCGGGCAAATGTAAGAACTGAGAACATTAACGCACACCTTACGATGGTAAATGGATACACACGTATTTGCTGCATAAGATTCGTAATTCTCGCGGGATCGGTTAAAGCTGCAAAATGCTTATGCTTTCGTGTTTTCAGAGCCCCTGATAACGCGCCTGTCGGCTCTATATCTGTCTGATCAGTGGATATGGCAAACTTAAAAACCTGCCCTACAATCTGCTTGCAGCGCACGGCAGTTTCGATAATTCCAAGCGCTTCGATTTTCCGGCACATGCCGAGAACGACCGACGGGGTTATTTCGGATATCTGCTTATCTCCAATTGCCGGAAGGATATGGTTTTTTAATTTTTGTTCTATACCTTCAATATATGTTAAGGCTTTGTCCGGGCGTATTCGTGTTTCAAGCCATTCTTGAGCGATTAAAGCAAATGTAAGGCCCTGCTCCTTCCCATCTTTGAGGTTTTCCCCATGCGCGGCCTTCCTGCGCATTTCCTCGCAAATATTACGGGCTTCAGCCAATGTAATTTCTGGATACGTTCCGAGGGATATTTTTGTTTGCTTGCCTCCAGAAAATTGCCTAAACCTCCACGCCTTTGTTCCGTTTGGGTAAACTTCAATATAAAGCCCGCGTTCATCAGCAATAAGATAGCGTTTTTCCTTCGGCTTGAGTTTTTTAACAGCAATTTCAGATAAAGGCATTTAAACATCCCCTTTTTAATAATTTGTACACCATAATTTCATGGTGAACAAATCAGTGTACAAAATATGCTTTTATTCTATTATATTTTATTTTATTCTATTATACTTAAAAATAAAAAAATCCTTGATTTTTCAAGGATTTTTTTACGCCTTTTTATTGCTTTTGATTGTATTCTGGCGGTGGGTGAGAGATTTGAACTCTCGATAGAGGTTCTAGCCCCTATACTCACTTAGCAGGCGAGCGCCTTCAACCTCTCGGCCAACCCACCGTGGTTTTTAATAATACCTTATAATGCGATATATTGTCAAGACAGGCGTGAAAAAACGATTTGCATAGAACGCAATAGTAATGTAGAGGTACGTGATGCTGGCTGAAGTAGAGTCTCTACTTGTCATATTCATAAACGCACTGCCTGAACTGTTTAGAAAGAATCTCATACAATGCGCATAAGCGAAAGTTGTTTTGGTTTGCTCGTTATTGTGTTTTCAAGGTTCTATTGCATATTTTCATGTGCGAAGCGTGATTGAGAACTGTCTTTTACCGTTATTTCGTTTTTAAAAACCATCCTCCATAAGCTGTGCGTACATCGAGCATTGTTATGAATCCATTATCACCTGCTAATTTATGAACTATATCCAAATCTTTTCTGTGGCAAAAAATCTTAACTGAAAGTTTCCTGCCGGATCTGCCCTCTCCTCTTATAACAGTGGCTCCAAAACCATTTTCCCTTAGTTTTTTTACGATTTCCTCTCCGGCGGGAGAATCATCAAGTATTATTTCCACTAATGCTTTAGTATTCATAAATTTTGACTCTAAAAATGAGCCCGTATAAGTGCCTGCCGCAAATCCGCCGCAGTAGAAAACAATCTCCATAAAAGAGAGAACTCTTCCGCCTCCAATTATCCTGCTTAGAACAAGCATATATATCATTACCTCAAAGAATCCTATACATGCGGCGGTTGCGCGTTTCCCGCGGACTAAAAATAAAATACGCATAGTAGCGCAGCCTACATCCAGGACTCTGGCGCAAAAAATAAGCAGAAGCCCGAGTAAGTCCATGTTTTTTAATAAAAAGGCGCGGGAACCGCGGGCGCGATAAGCCCCGCTTCAGCTAAATTTTCCTGCATGAAATAAAAAAACGATTCACACAACCCTATTTCTTCCCCTGTAACGAATTCACCGAAAGTTATTTTCCAGGATATTTCGCCGTGGATCATTTTTCCTGTAATCATATTGTGCAAAAAGGATATTTTTACGTCAGAGTTGAGCAGGGAACCGAAACGGATCCTTCCTGGCTCAAAGGCTGTCCTGCGCATCGGCGTATCGTTTTGCGGATACAGATAATCAAAATTTAATTTCAGGTCATCGCTTATTTCAGGAAAAAAGTAAAGCACATCCTCCACCGGGACTCTTCTGTAATCCGATCCACCGGAGTATTCAAGCTCTATTGAACGTTTGAAATTTTCCAATTTGAGCTGATCAAAAGCTTTTAATTCTTCCGGGATTATTTTCTTTTGTTTCACCCAGTAAGTTATATTTTCTCCTAATTTGCCGTTAGCGTATCCAATCTGTTGTTCCATGACCGCTTCCGGAAATTGCGTCCTGGATATTTTGCTGAGCGTTAATTCGGCAATACGGGCGTCTTTGCCGTTTATGACCTCCGTTTCCACGCGAAGGCAGTAACCGCGGTATGCAAGTTCTTCCATCGGGGTATCCAATATGATGATTCTGTTGACTGTCGGAACAAAAGGCTGATAATTAGGTTTTATAACCATGCCCCTTTGCATGGAACATTTTTCAAATTCTTTCCATATGTCTTTTGTCCTGGAATCTATAGAATCGACGTCAGTGTCGTTGACATTGATGTAGTTCCAGATTTCTTTTATTTCGCCTGTGCAAGCTGTTGAAGAAATAAACAAAAAAATTAGCGAGAACACGAGCGGGAAAAGTTTATTTTTGGGCATTATTCCTCAATCCTCCTTTATTCCCTGTAATTGTATCAGAAAGCATTCAGAAATATTTAATTCGTATGTATTTAAGATGTAATTTTTCAAATTTCTTTGCTATGATAGAACATAATTAAATTAATTAAATTATTTATATTTTATTTTAAAGGGAAAAAAACTTATGCCTTTGAGAAATATCCAGGCTTTTATCGCATTGGGGTCAATGATAGGAGCTTTATTTGTTGCTCGTATAGTTGTAAAAATACAAAAAGGCGAAATGCCCGGAGGGGATATTTGGGTACTGTACCTCAGGATGCTTCTTGGCTTTCTGTTTGCCGCGGCTATAACCTTTGGTTTTCGTTCGTTTCTTCCGTAAACAATGTGAAAACTATTTTGAGATTGAGATGAAAAAATGAAAAGAGCGAAAAAATTTGTTTTTTATTGCGCGTTTATTTTAATTTATTTTTTTGTGGGTTTTGCAGACGTTTCAGAAGCTGCTCCGGCCAATTCTCCTTCACAAAGAACAACCGTTGAGTCTTTGCCGCGTGACGCAGTATCGCTGGAAGAGCTGACTGAAAGTTTTATAACCGGCGCGGATGCTGCTCCGGGAGCGGCAGCCGAGGGGCTTTCGATTCCTCCGGCTCGTATTGAGGAAGCGGAGCTTGCCTTTATGCGCGCATGGAGGCTTTTTATTTCGCGTAATTACTGGCAGGCGCTTAATTTTTTGGACCAAGCGCAGAGAGCCAATATATTTTTAGTGGATGTGTATTATTTAAGAGGGCTTATTTTACGCAAGATAGGCGATTTCGACTCAGCAAACAGGTCTTTTTCCAGCTTTCTCGAAGTACGCGCGCGTGACCCCGTCGTTCCCAATATTCTTAAAGGAACATCGGAAAATAAGTCGGAGCTTGAATTATTGATTTCGGAGTCCTCTTATCCGATGAGATGGTATGTTTCCTTCACCGAGCCGCATGATTCTTTGGACACCGGATATTTCAGGCCCTATTCATTCCGCGGGCTGGGGAAAATGAGCGGCTTTGGTTCTGATCTATCCTTTTCTGACACGGTAGGCAACCAGATATTCTTCCGGACAAAAGGCAGAACAGGCCAGTTTAGTACGCACAGAGGGATAAATTCTCCCGTGAAAACTTTATTGCCCGGCGATGGTTCGATGTATGCCATAAATCTTGATGGAGAGATTTATCAAATAATGAATGAAACTTCATTTGAATTGAGAGGCAGAGTTGATTGTGATTCCGTATCGGATGCCTGTTATGTTTCCTCTTCTGAAATTGCCGTGGCTGACCCGATCGCAAGAAAAATTGTATTTTACTCCTGGCCTGATCTGGAGTTTGGCGATGAATGGCAGCCCGAAGAATACGACGACGAAGATTATCTTTTTGAACCGGTTGCGATAACAGCTTACGCTAATTGGCTGGCGGCGGCGGACAGGGCGAACGGCAGGATTCATTTCATAGACTTACGAAATAAAAGGTCTTTCTTCGTCGAGGAGGAGAAAGTAAGGGATATAATATGGAGCAGCCTTGGAGTATTGCTGTCAGTAAACGAAAATTCAGAGATCAGCGCTCATTTTGTTGATTTTTCAAGAAGAACTGCCGGGAGAGAAGTTTTAAGGTCTGATCTCAATAACGCGTGGGCATTTTTTAAATATCAAGGGGAGATATTTTGCTCCGATATATCCGGGGAAAAGATTTGGAAGGTAACTCCAAGCCCTGCGCTTGATACGTCGCCGGCCTTTTTTTCCCTTTATAATCCGCAGGTCACGACATATGAACAAGGCGGCGCCGTCTTATCCATTTCAGCTAACTTATCCACTCCGTTTACCGCGTGGGGGAAAGAAATTTTACCTACTGCAATGTCCATTTGGAATGAGTTTATAATAATGACTTCTGTGAATAAAGTAAAAGCTCTCCCCGTAGAAGGGCTTTGTTTTTCCCGCGGAAATGTTGACGATCTGATTTCGCCAAGGATGCGGGTAATTCCGGTGGAGTCGTGCGCCGAACTTTACGGCAGACTGCCTTTGATATGGAGCAGCCAGCGCGATTTAGTGACGAACTTTATTCTTGACTCTTTAATAATTTACGATCATGAGGAGATATTAAAATTAGCGGCATTTTGTTTGTTTAATGGTATAAAGATCGATGTTTGGGCAAGAGGCATACCCTCAGTAGAGCTTATGAAAGCTTCCGCTGCGACGGGAGGCGACGTTTTCTACTCTCTTGCCGGTGAACCCATGCTTACGTCGCAGCAAAATGAATTAAGGCTACAGTTGTTGCTGCCTCATGGGCCGAGAGTTTCCGGATATCCCGACAGGGCGACTTTATCCTCTTATTTAAGCGTCAGGCAATTGTCGGCGAGAGATTGGATCCCGGTATGGATAGACGCGATCAGCAGATAATGAGGTTTAATTTATAAAAATATATAAAAATATATAAAAAAATCTAAGGGGGCGTTACTGTGACAGACAAATATCAGGAAGTAAAAGCGGCATATAACGCGGCAGCGGAAAAGGTGGTGCAGAAAAATCCTGAACGTTACGAGCAGTTTACAACTGTGGGAGGGCTTCCGCTTAACAAGCTTTACGGCCCGGATGACATTGATGGGGCAAAATACCTTGAAGATGTAGGTTTCCCCGGGTTTTACCCGTTTACGCGCGGAGTTCAGCCGAACATGTACAGGGGCCGGTTTTGGACTATGCGTCAATATGCGGGTTTTGCCACGGCGGAGGAATCGAACGCGCGTTACCGTTACCTTTTGGAGCGTGGTACCACGGGACTTTCAGTTGCTTTTGACCTGCCCACGCAAATAGGTTACGACACCGATCATCCAATGGCGCAGGGAGAGTGCGGTAAGGTTGGGGTGGCTATAGACAGCCTTGCGGATATGGAAGTTTTGTTTGATAAGATACCTCTTGATAAAGTTTCCACTTCAATGACGATAAACGCTCCCGCAAGCGTGCTGCTCGCAATGTATATATGCGTTGGCGAAAAACAGGGAATAAGCTCCGCTCAGCTTTCAGGCACAATACAAAATGATATTTTAAAGGAGTATATAGCCCGCGGCACTTATATATTTCCTCCCGGGGCATCAATGCGGCTCATCACTGATATATTCGATTTTTGCGGTAAAAACGTCCCTAAATGGAATACCATCTCCATCTCCGGATATCATATACGCGAAGCCGGAAGCACGGCCGTACAGGAAGTTGCGTTTACTTTAGCGGACGGCATAGCTTATGTGGAAGCGGCCAGGAAGACAGGACAGGACCCGAATGTCTTTGGGGAACGTTTGTCTTTCTTCTTCAACGCGCATAACGACCTTCTTGAGGAAGTCGCCAAGTATCGCGCGGCGCGGCGCCTCTGGGCCAAAATAATGAAAGACCGCTTTGAAGTTACGAATCCGAAAGCCCAGATGCTAAGATTCCATACGCAAACGGCGGGCTGCACCCTCACCGCTCAACAGCCCGAGAATAACGTCATACGCGTTACGCTTCAGGCTCTGGCTTCAGTCCTTGGGGGTACGCAATCGCTTCATACGAACAGCATGGATGAAGCTCTTGCGCTTCCGACGGAGAAAAGCGTCGAGATAGCTCTCCGCACCCAGCAGGTTATAGCTTGTGAATCCGGCGTTACCAGTACCGTTGATCCTTTTGCGGGCAGTTACGTTGTGGAGACCCTCACTAATGAAATAGAGAGGAAAGCCATCGAGTATATCAATAAGATCGACGACATGGGCGGCATGCTTAAGGCTATTGAAGCGGGATATGTGCAAAAGGAAATTCAGGATTCGGCGTATAAATATCAAAAAGATATAGAAACAGGGCAGGTTGTTGTTGTCGGGGTCAATAAATTCCAGACGAAAGAAAGCGCTTCCGGAAGAAAACTGCTCAGAGTCGACGCCAGCGTTGGAGATCGTCAAATCAAGAAACTTCATGAGATGAAGTCGAAAAGGGACAATGTTGCCGTCAAGGACAAACTTGAAGATATCAGAAAAGCGGCTAAAAATGAATCGGAAAGCCTTATGCCGAAGATTCTGGACGCGGTTCGCGTTTACGCGACTGAGGGTGAGATCTGCGGCGTTCTCAGGGAAGAGTTCGGCGAATATGTCGAAAATGTCGTGCTCTAATTGGTCGAGAGAGGAGAAAATATAATGACGGATAAAATTCGTGTAGTCATTGCCAAGCCCGGCCTTGACGGGCATGACAGGGGAGCGAAGGTTATTGCGCGCGCGCTTCGCGACGCGGGCATGGAAGTTATTTACACGGGACTCAGACAAACCCCCGAACAGATAGTCGCCACCGCTTTGCAGGAGGATGCCGACGCTGTCGGAATAAGCATACTTTCCGGAGCTCATCATTTCTATTTTGAAAAAGTGATCGGGCTCCTGAAGGAAAAAGGAGCGGGGGATGTCATAGTGTTTGGCGGCGGGGTCATCCCCGACGAGGATGTCCCGGATTTGATCAATATGGGGGCGGGGGCTGTTTTCGGCCCCGGCACTCAGACCGGTACGACGATAGAATGGCTTGAAAAAGCAGTAGCGGAGAAAAGTAAATAAAGTGTCTCTTTCAAAAAACTCACAAAAAATTTTGGACGGAGATGTGCGCGGCATAGCCCGCGCTATCTCCATGATAGAGAATCAGGTAAATAAAACCGGCGCTTCTGAGGCTGAAGAACTCATGCGGGAAATTTATCCCCATACGGGGAACGCTTGGGTCATAGGGGTCACCGGAAGCCCGGGCGCGGGGAAAAGTACGCTCACCGACAAGCTTATAGAGCAGTTTCGCGCTACTAGCAAAAAAGTTGGCGTTATCGCCATAGACCCCTCAAGCCCTTTCAGCGGCGGAGCTATTTTGGGCGACCGCCTGAGGATGCAGAGACATTCCGAGGATCCCGATGTTTACATAAGGAGCCTTGGCTCCAGAGGGTCACTGGGGGGAATCAGCAATGGAACGCGGGAAGCCGCGCTTATCCTCGACGCTTCCGGCAAGGATATAGTGATAATCGAAACGGTGGGTGTCGGGCAGTCGGAAATTGATATCATGAAGATAGCGGACACGGTTTGCGTTATCTTGGTGCCCGGGCTGGGGGATGATATTCAAATAATGAAAGCGGGGATAATGGAAATAGCCGACGTGTTCATTGTCAACAAGGCTGATAAGGAAGGAGCGGACAGAGTAGGGCGGGAAACGCGCGCGATGCTTGATTTATTGAAAGATAAAGATTGGGTTCCGCCTGTAGTGCTTACCGTCGCGGAAAATGGCGGCGGGATACCCGAGCTCGTGTCAAAAATTGAATTGCACAGGAATTTTATGCGCGGCACCAAAGCGGGGCTTGATCGCATTGAAAGACGTTTAAACAGCCAGGTTGAAGCTTTGCTTTTGTTGAGGCTCGCGGGGCGCGCGGAGCAGTTTTGGAGCGCGAATAAAAACAGTAAGATCAAAGATTTAATTGAGTTTAAAACGAATCCCTATGTGGTCGTTGAAGAGATAATTAAAAATTTATATATAGGAGGTCATTGTATTCATGGCAATTCGGAGCATCGGGGAACTATGTGAGGAGCTGCAGGGCAAACATAAAGCCGCGGCTGCAAGCGGAGGGGATAAGGCTGTTGCCAAGCAGAAGGAGAAAGGGAAAGGGACCGCGCGCGAAAGGGTCGCTCAGTTGCTTGACCGGGATTCATTTGTTGAGATAGACGAATTTGTCACGCATCGTTGCACAAATTTCGGTCTTGAAAAAACAAAACCGCTTGGCGATGGAGTCGTTACCGGCTGGGGAACGATCAACGGACGCAAAGTTTTCGTTTACAGCCAGGATTTTACGCTGCTTGGCGGCTCTCTCGGAGAAATGCACGCCAATAAGATTTGCAAGATGCAGGATATGGCCATGAAAATGGGCTGCCCGATAATCGGAATAAACGACAGCGGCGGCGCCCGTATCCAGGAAGCGGTGGATTCTCTCAACGGATACGGAAAGATTTTTTACCGCAACACCATATCGAGCGGGGTAATCCCTCAGATTTCGGTAATAGTAGGCCCCACGGCCGGAGGAGCGGTTTACAGCCCCGCGCTTACAGATTTTGTCTTTATGGTTGATAAGATCGGAATAATGCACATTACAGGCCCGGCGGTCATAAAAGCCGTTACCGGCGAAAATGTTTCAAGCGAGGAGCTTGGAGGCGCGACAACTCACAACGCAAAGAGCGGCAACGCTCATTTCATGGCAAAGGACGAGGCGGAGTGTTTCGAGCAGGTCAGAACGCTGCTGTCATACCTTCCTCAAAATAACCTTGATGAAGCTCCTTCAGAGGAGACCTCCGACGATGTAAGCCGCGCTGATATGAGTCTGCGCGACCTCGTCCCGACGAATCCAAACAAAGGGTACGACGTTCGCAGGGTTCTTGAAGCCGTGCTTGATGACAGAGTTTTCTTTGAAGTCCAAAAGGACTGGGCAAAGAATATCGTCACCGGTTATGGCCGCGTGGGCGGAAAGCCGGTGGGAATAATAGCCAATCAGGCGGCTTGTTTAGCCGGCTGTCTTGACGTTGACGCTTCGGATAAAGCGAGCCGTTTTATACGGCACTGCGATGCCTTTAATGTTCCGATAGTGACTTTTGTTGACGTTCCGGGATATTTGCCCGGGGTTACGCAGGAATACATGGGAATAATCCGTCATGGGGCAAAAATGCTCTACGCATACAGCGAAGCGACCGTCCCGTTGATTACGATAGTGCTCAGAAAAGCTTATGGTGGAGCGTATCTTGGAATGTGCGGCAAATCGCTCGGCGCGGATATGGTCCTTGCGTGGCCGCAGGCAGAAATCGCGGTCATGGGTGCCGAAGGAGCCGCCAATATAATTTTCAAAAGGGAAATAGACGCGGCGCAAAATCCGGAGGAGCTCAGAGCTCATAAGATCGAGGAGTACAGGGCAGCGTTTGCGACTCCTTACGCGGCTGCGGACCGCGGGCTTGTAGACCGGGTAATACTTCCGGAGGAAACACGCAAAGAGTTGTTTGCCGCCCTTAACGGGTTAGAAAGCAAACGCGAGTCGCTCCCGCGCAAAAAGCACGGCGTGATTCCTCACTGACCGGGAGGGATTATCATGATTCCGATTTCACATTTTCAGGGAGCGGGCGGAGCTATAGTAGTAAGCTTTATAGCTTTCTCAATAGTTTTTATTGTGCTTGCGGGATTGTGCGCCATGATTTATGCCACCCGCTATTTTGCCATGATCGCGGAAAAAAAGAAGGCAGAGGAAAAAGCTGTTCCTCCAGCAGTTGTTCCCGTATCTGCGGTTGTCAGCCAGACAGTTGAGGGAAGCGCGAAGGATATGAAAAAAGTGGTCGCGATTATTTCCGCGGTTATCAACGCTTCCGCCGGCAGGAGCATGAATATAATAAGCGTGACACCGGCGCAGAATTACCGTTCAAATATGAACCAAATGTGGCGTGTAACAGGAATAGCTGAATGTATGGCAAGCAGATTTGGATCGGGCTCTCGTTCGTGATAGTGACCCTAGTGGCATCGCCTTTGCGGTCCGGCGAAGCCGGTTCTTTTCGCCGCAGCGAAGCAATCCAGAGTCTTTAAAAAACTGGATCGCTTCGCCAAAAGGACGGCTCGCGAAGACGAGAAAACGACAAGCTTAATGGTAATGCTAACTTATTAACTTATAAAGGAGATAAAAATAATGAAATATAAAGTTACGGTTGATGGAACTGCTTATGTTGTGGAAGTTGAAGATTTGGGGGCCGGCGCCGCGCCTGTTGTCAGAGCCCCTGTCAGCGCGCCCGCTCTTGTTGCGGCCCCTGCCCCCGCGCCCGTTGCGCCCGCTCCTGCTCCCGCAGCGGCTCCCGCGCCTTCCGGAGGCGCTTCGGTAACCGCCCCCATGCCGGGGAAAATTCTTAAAGTTGCGGTATCCGCCGGACAGTCCGTGAAAAATGGAGATATGCTCATTATACTTGAGGCAATGAAAATGGAGAATGAAATTTTTGCGACGGCGGACGGGAAGGTTACAGATATTCGCGTAAAGAGCGGGGACACTGTTAACGCAGGAGATGTCCTTGTAGTTCTCGGATAAAGGGGAGAGTGGAGCCCCATGAGACTTTACTTTGAAGCTCTGGGAGACCTTATTGGTCAATCAGGATTTGCGGGGATGACGCCCGGCACTTTTATAATGATCGTCGTTGCCCTCGTGTTGTTATATCTCGCGCTGGGCAAGGGGTTTGAGCCTTTATTGCTTACCCCCATTGCTTTTGGATGTCTTTTGGTGAATCTGCCTCTTTCCGGCATTATGGATGAAGGAGGATTCCTGCGTTATGTGTTTTTTGGAGCTGAACATGAAATATATCCGATAATAATATTCATGGGCATAGGCGCCCTGACGGACTTCACTCCGTTATTGGCCAACCCCGTGACATTTTTGCTTGGAGCGGCTGCTCAGTTCGGGGTTTTTATAGCGTTTATCGGAGCGACTTTATTAGGATTCAACATTCAGCAGTCGGCGGCCATAGGGATAATCGGAGGCGCCGACGGCCCTACAAGTATTTATCTTACGATGAAATTGGGGCAAAGAGAGATACTTGGAGCCATAGCGGTGGCGGCTTATAGTTACATGTCTTTGGTCCCGCTGATTCAGCCGCCGATAATAAAGCTGCTGACTACTAAGGAGGACCGCGCTATTCGCATGGATGCCCTGCGCCCGGTAAGCAAAGTTGAAACCATACTGTTCCCGATAGTCTGCACCATAGCGGCCGGGCTTATACTGCCGGCTTCAGTGCCGTTAGTGGGGGTATTGATGTTTGGAAACCTTCTTCGCGTGTGCGGGGTCACTGACCGCCTTTCCGGCGCGGCTCAAAATGAGATATTGAATATCACGACGATATTCCTCGGCCTTTCAGTCGGGGCGACGATGAACGCGCGCGATTTCCTTGAACCCAGAACTCTGATGATAATATTCCTCGGGCTCGTGGCGTTCATGTTCAGTACAGCCGGCGGGGTCATGTTCGGGCAGCTTATGAAGGTTTTAAGCGGCGGTAAGATAAATCCGATGATAGGCGCGGCGGGAGTTTCCGCTGTTCCCATGGCCGCGCGTGTCGTTCAAAAGGTCTGCCAGGAGGAAAATCCCGGTAATTACCTTCTCATGCACGCGATGGGGCCGAATGTCGCGGGGGTAATAGGGACTGCTGTCGCGGCGGGAGTCATGCTTACGCTTCTTAGATAAATAAAAAACTGCGCGTTGCGCAGTTTTTTATTTTTTTATGAAAATATTTAATTGGGAGGGGGGATCAAAATGGGAAAATTTCGTTGTCTTGAATGCGGGTTTGAATTTGAAATGGACATTAATGAGAAGACAAAAAATTGTCCCGAATGCCGCAGCCGGTACCTTGAATACTTAGTCGGCGACCCTTTGAAAAGGGGAAAATCATGGAGCGCAAAATCATTCAGCGTTAAATAGACTTGGGAACGCGGGCATCTTGCCCGCAATAAAAGAAGCCTGACAAATCAAAAAGTTTTAGAGAAAGAGAAGTGTTAAATTTGAAACTATCCGATAAATTTGGGTCGCTTAAACCATCCGGCATGGCAAAAATTTTTCAAATGGTTGAAGCCATGGACGATGTGTGCAATCTCAGCATAGGCGAGCCCGATTTCGATACCGAGAGAGACATAATCGAAGCCGCGATGCGGGACGCAAAAAACGGTTATACTCACTATCCGCCCCTTTCAGGCTATCTGGATGTAAGGGAAGCCGTTTGTAATTATTGGGAGCGTCATCATGGCCTGAGATATTCACCGGATGAAGTTCACATGGCCGTTGGAGGTATCCAGGTATTATGGCTTGGGCTCCAGATTTTATTGGACCCCGGGGACGAAGTGATATGCGTTGAACCGTGTTTCGGGCCATATTTTGCCCAGGTTGAATGGACGGGAGGGAAGGTGATCCACCTGCCGACTCGTGAAGAAAACGGCTTTGCGCCCGTGCCGGAAGAGATAGAGAGCGTCATTACCCCTAAAACCAAGGCTATTATATTATGTTCCCCGAGTAACCCCACGGGAAGGGTCATGAAGAAAGAGCAAATGGAAAAAATAGCGGAAGTGGTTGAAAAGCATGACCTGTTTGTTTTTTCGGATGAAATTTATGAATCTCTCGTATACAGCGGAAAATTCATGTCTTTTGCTTCATTGCCGGAAATGCGTAAACGTACTTTGGTTATGAGCGGACTCTCAAAAAGCCATTGTATGACGGGCTGGCGCGTCGGTTTTGCGCTCTGCTCCGCGGAGTTTGCGCGTTTGCTCACTCTTGTATCCGCAAATCAGACTTATGGGCTCAGTTGCGTCGGACAAAGAGCGGCCTTGCACGCCCTTAACAACCATGACGCAAAAATAGCGGAAAGGCGCGAGATATTCAGGGAACGTCTTGAATATGTCGCCGGGCGGCTTAATAATATTAAAGGAATAACTTGCGCCAAACCGGAAGGCGCGATGTATTTATTCCCGAATATCAAGGGTACGGGTAAAAAGAGCGAAGAATTTGTCATGACATTGCTTAATGATTGGAAAATAGCGACAATGCCGGGAAATGCTTTCGGTTCATGCGGGGAAGGGTATATAAGGATAGCCTGTACTCAGTCCATGGAAACGCTGGTTGAAAGTATGGATAGAACAGAAAAGGCAATGCGCGATTTACAATGCATACCCTAAAGGGCGCAGGCGCAAGCAATGCACAATGAAAAGACAAAAACGTAGGGGCGGCATTCTGCCGCCCGCATTTTTTGTTTTTTATTTTTTGCCCTTGCTTTTTCTAATCACTGTCCACTAACCACTGTTTTTATGTATAAATCAATTATAATTAATATGGATTCGCCCAATTTTTTAATTCAGGGGTATTTTGAATGCAAAATGATTTGGTTTCGCTTATAAAAAATAAGCTGGACATTATAGAGATAATATCCGACCGTGTAAAACTCAGAAAATCAGGAAACAGGTGGCTTGGGCTTTGCCCGTTTCATAATGAAAAAACGCCGTCATTCAGCGTCTCGCAGGAACAGCAATTCTTTCACTGTTTCGGCTGCGGCAAAGGCGGCGATATTTTCACATTTATCATGCAAACCGAGGGGCTGAATTTTAACGAAACTTTGGAGTTATTGGCACATCGGGCGGGCATCGAAATAAGGAATGAAAAGAGAGGCAAAAAAAACTCTCGTTCCGCAAGCGAAATACTGGAGCTTGCAAACTCATTCTTCAGGCGGGGATTGAGTTCCGCGGAAGGTTCCGCCGCAAGGGCATATTTGGACCGAAGGGCTCTTTTAAAGGAAGCATCCGAACGTTTTGAGCTTGGATGGAGTTATCCTTCGTGGGACGCTCTTATTAGGCTTTTCAGAGAAGAAAAAATTTCCGATAGGGAAGCTTTGGATGCCGGGCTTGTCATTGAGGGGCAAAAGGGCCTTTATGACCGGTTCAGGGGAAGAATAATGTTCCCGATAAGGGATTTGGCCGGAAGGATTATCGCGTTTGGCGGCAGATTGATCGACGGAGACGGGGCAAAGTATATCAACAGCCCGGAAGGCGTGGCGTACAGTAAAAGAAAGAACCTGTATTTACTGAATATGGCTAAAAATACAATGAAGAGCAAAGGCCGGGCAATTGTTGTCGAGGGTTATACAGATGCTATCAGGATGCACATTTACGGATATTCGGAGACGGTAGGGACGCTTGGGACCGCGCTTACGGAAGAACAGGCTTCATTGATCAAAAGGTTTTGCGACAGGTGCTATCTTTGCTATGATTCCGACGAGGCAGGCAAAGATGCTTCTTTAAAAGGAATGCGTATACTTGCTGATGCGGGGCTTGAGGCTTATGTCATATCCCTGCCGCGCGGCAAAGACCCGGACGCTTTGCTGTCCGAGGGCGATGAAGGCGCCGCAGATTTTGAGAACGCGCTAAATCAATCCCTTCCGCTTATTCTGCACCATTTAGAGAGCGCGAAAATTCTGATCGAAAACCCGCAAACGCGTAAAAGGGGAGAAGAATTTCTGTTTAATGGGATTTGCGACCTTGAAGATACTGATATTGCCAAATATGCCAATAAATTTGCCGGAGCTTTAGACCTGTCGGTTCCCCAATTCTGGCAGATACTTAATAAAAATCGCCGTAAAAACGATAATTTCCTGAAACGTGAAGTAGAATTTACGGAGGAAAACAGGCCTGAAGCGTCAGACATTGAACCTGTTGAAGCTGCTTTATGCGCTTTATTGTGGCAGTATGAGGAAAAGAGGGCCAATAATCAGGTTGTTGATTTGTTGGAATTGGTTTCAAATCCGGTGTTAAAACAAATCATATTTGCAATAGTCAATAATTCTCCTTCCGAATTGGAAAGGAGATGGCATTCGACCGGGGAGGAATTGCCTCTGCAAATCCTTGCGGGCGGGATGAGGTTTTGTGAAGAGCTGAGTGAAAATGACAGATGGCCAATTGTCTATGAAGAACTGAGCCGCAGAAGATTAAAGAACCGTTATGCCGAACTGCGCTCTAAAATGCGCCTTGGCAAAGCGACGGAGGATGAAGTTTCGGAGATGAATAAACTGGCAGCTACATTAAAAGGAAAGAGATGATATTTTTGCGGGAATATTTTGATGAAAGGTCGGCTGTAGCCGGTTACATGCGCAGGTTATATGAAAAAGGCCTTACGACCAGTTTATCGGGCAATATAAGTTCCAGAACCGGAGACATCGTATTGATAACTCCGGCGGGGACCGATAAGGGCAGATTAAGCCCGGAAGATATCGGTATTATTTCAATGGGGGGCGAAAATTTAACGCCCGAAATAAAACTCAGCATAGAGACGGAGATGCATTTGAGCGTAATGCGAAACAGGCCTGATATTTCCGCGGTCATCCACGCACACCCCACTATAGCCACATTTTTTACCGCAGTTGATTTTGATATTAAAATGTTTACGTCGGAATCACTCGCGGTATTGGGAACTCCATTAAAGGTCCCGTTTGCGGACGCGGGAACAAAGGAGCTTGCATATTCGGTCTCTCAGGCGGCTTTAAAATCCGATGTCGTTTTGATGGAAAATCATGGGATTTTAACGGTGGGTAAAAATTTGCCGGAGGCTTTCAATAAAGTCGAAGTTTTTGAAAGCACGGCAAAAATGAATTGGATCGCGAGAAGCTTCGCGGGAAGCCTCAATGATTGGAGTGATATTAAAACAATCGGTAAAGCAAGCGAGACAAACAAACAGGTCGATATTCTGTGATACTTCGGATGATTTTATGTTATAATGCCATGATGTCATAAGTTCATCACTTTTTTGAAATTTTAAAAATTTTGCAGTTACATAGGGCTTGAACGGTTGCAAAATATGAAATATATCATGATAAAGATGGGTGATTATATGAAAGTCTGTTTTTTATTTTTGTGGCGTGTTTTGGACTGGCTCCAACGGATAATTATGGTCATAACGTCCGTGGCTATCGTTGTGTTGGTAGTGACCCAGGTGTTGCTGCGGTACGTTTTCATGATGCCGCTTATGGGCATTGAGGAACTCGCATGTCTGTTCGGGTTCTGGCTTTATTTCACCGGAGCCGCCAATGGTACGCGCGAGCGCAGCCATATCAAAGCCGATCTGCTGGACGTTTTCATTAAAAACAAGCGCGCTCTTTATATCTCCAAATCCGTGGTGACGTTCATAACGCTTTGCTTGGCCGCAGTCTTCGTGCAGTGGGCCATTAATTATTTCCAGTGGTCGATCAGGTCATGGGAGCGATCTCCCTCCCTCAGTATCCCCATGATATACGCCCAGGCAAGCCTTGTGGCCAACTCCTTTTTGATGTTCTTCTACTTTTTTCTTGAATTTATGGATTACGTCCGGCAGGCAATGGGACATGAACCGTTTCGTTTCACCGGCATGGACGATGCCCAAACAGCCGTGTCAGGAGAGTGAATAGCCCATGCATATCGTTGTCAATATCTTAATTTTAGTAAGCACCATCATAGCAGGTATCCCAGTCCCGTTTTGTTTCATGGCGGCGGCTTTCCACATGGGGGTCATATACTTCCCTGACTTCTCGTTTTTGACTACCGTTGGCTTCAGGAGCCTCAATTCTCTTACCCTTTTGTCGATTCCGTTTTTCATCATGGCCGGGTCCCTGATGAGTTCCGCCGGCATCGCGGCGCGCCTGACCGACTTCGCCAACTCCATGCTGGGGCGTATGCGCGGAGGCTTGGGCGCGGCTACTATCGTGGCATGCGCCATCTTTGGGTCTATATCCGGAACATGTTCCTCGGCTGTTGCATGTATCGGCAGCATCATGATACCTCGCCTGGAAGCAGTAGGGTATCCGCGCGGCTACTGCGTCGGGATGGTCGGCAACGCCTCCGTGCTGGGACAGTTGATCCCCCCCTCGGTTCCGATGATCCTTTACGCATGGGTGACGCAGCAGTCCGTGGCGGCGTGCTTTTTGTCCACAGTCGTACCGGGGCTGACGCTCATGGTTATTTTTTGCGTCATCAACTATGTCATGTGCAGAAAATTTCCCAATTTAAAAATCGATCCTCCTTTGCCATCCAGGGAGCGCAATACACTAATATTTTCCGCCACAAGGAAAGGTATCTGGAGCCTTTTAATGCCCGTCATCATCCTGGGAGGGATCTACGGCGGAATAACCACGCCGACGGAATCCGCGGCTGTAGCGGTGGCTTACTCCATTTTGGTAGGGTTCTTCATCCACAGGGAACTCAGTCTGAAGACACTCTCAAAGTCATTCTGTTCCTCGGCCACGACCAGCGGCGTCATATGCCTGATGATGTTTTTCGTCGCCATGATGGGGCGCGTATACGCAATGGAGCAGGTGCCTCAGAAGATAGCGGACTTCCTGATGAGTATTTCGGATAACAAGTACGTCATCCTCATGATGGTGAACCTGTTCCTCGTTATTATAGGGATGCTGATGGACGACCTCAGCGGAACGATGCTGACCGCCGCGCTCCTGTTCCCCCTGATGACGCGGATAGGAGTGCATCCTATCCACTTCGCCGCTATTTTAGGCACGAACCTGGGGCTGGGGAACGTCACCCCGCCTTGCGCCCCTATCCTGTTCCTCGCCGGGCGGGTTGGCAAGGCCCCCATCAATGAGTATATAAAGCCGGCGCTGATTTACATGTTCTTCGGATTCATCCCGATTATTATAATAACAACTTACATCCCGGCTCTTTCACTCTGGCTGCCCAGGTTGATTATGGGCATCAAATAAAATGGCGCCGGCCAAATTTTGATGTTATATGAAGGAGGTGCGTGCAAAGAATAAATGTCAGAATGGTTTTTAAGTGTTTGGAGTTGAGCGGGTTTGGATCTATTTAATTTTATGAATGGGAGGAATTATCTAATGAAAAGAAAACTTTTGGTAGTTTTTGCAGTTGTTCTGTGTTTAGCCCTTCTGGTCCCAAGCGTGAGCATGGCTGCGCCGCAGTATACGTGGCGTTTGGCTCAGGTTCACCCTATCGACAGTGACTACGACCTTCGCGCCAAGGGTTTTGCCAGCAAGGTCAATGAGCGCACCAACGGACGTATCCAGATCAACGTTTTCTCAGGCGGCATTCTGGGCGACTGGACCGAGACCTTCGAGATGCTGACGCGCGGCTCCCTTGAGCTGAACATGGCCCAGGCCAATGCCAACTTTGACCCCAAGCTGAACCTGGCGTACTATTTCCCCTACCTGGTCAGGGACATCGCGGAGGCCCAGCAAGTTTACGGCAGGGAAGGATGGGCCTACAACATCATTCAGGACCTGTGGGCCGCTCACAACGTCAAAGCTCTGGCGGTCATACCCGTCGGCATGTCCGGAGTATCGCTGAGAGCCAAGCCGGATAACTACGCCGACCCCGGAGCGGCCAAGAACATAAAGGTCCGCGTCATGCCCATAAAGCCGTGCGAACTGACCTACGAAGGCATGGGTTATATCGCGACGCCCATTCCGTACGCCGAAGCTTACAGCGCGATTCAGACCGGCATAGCGGACGGGCAGATGGGAGGCCCTCCCTTCCAGGCGTGGCAGTTCAGGGACGTAAACAACGTTTGGATTCAGTACAACGACTATTTCGAGTCCTGGTGGATATCGATGAACCTCGACCTGTGGAACACGCTGTCGGCTGAGGATCAGGAGATAATTCAGACGGCTGCCATGGAAGAGTCCGCTATACAGTGGGCCCGCGCCGCCGAGGTGGATGAAATGTACCGGCAGAGGCTGAAAGACGAATATGGCTGGGAGATAGTCATACTGACACCGGCAGAACTCACAGCAATGGCTGACCATGTCCGCAAGGTCGTCTGGCCGGGCATGGAAGAACTTGTCGGCAAGGAACTGATGGACCGTATATACCAGGAGTCCGGCATATCCAGATAGCGTAAAAAAGTTCGAAATAAAAGATCAAAAAATTGAGGCGAGGGAACAATCCCCCGCCTCATATTAAAAGAAGGGATGTACTTTATGAAAGATCTTACCCGGTGTCTCAAAGTTGTGGAAGAAGACAAGGCATTGACCTCTCCCGGAGCAAAAATGCCATATTATCCCCTTGCCGTCAAAAAAGGACGGGGAGCGATGATAGAGGATTTGGACGGCAACCAATACATTGACATGTTGTCGAGCGCCGGCGCTATCAACGTCGGGCATTGCCATCCCAAGGTCGTGGAGGCAATAAAAAAACAGGCCGAAGATCTTATCCTCTATACCCATGTGTATATGTACCACGAGCCGGTGGTGAACCTGACGAAAGAGCTTATTTCCATAACGCCCGGAGATTTCCGCAAGCGGGTCTTTTACGGGCTCAGCGGCTCGGACGCCAACGACGGCGCCATCAAGCTGGCGCGCGTAGCCACGGGGCGGCCTAAAATAGTTTCCTTCGTAAGGTCATATCACGGCAGCACTTACGGAGCAATATCCCTTTCGGCGGTCAGCCTCCCCATGTCGAGGAAGATAGGGCCGCTTCTGCCCGAGGTTTTCCATGTGCCGTATCCCGACACATACCGTCCTCCCATGCCTGGCATGACCCCCGACCAGGTTTCGGACTACTGTATGGAGCAGATCCAAATCGCCTTTGACAATTACATGCCGGCGGAAGAGGTGGCGGCGTTCATCATAGAGCCGATACAGGGAGACTCCGGCATACTCGTTCCTCCGGCAAAGTACATGAAGGACCTCCGCACCCTTTGCGACAAACACGGTATACTTCTCATCTCTGAGGAGGTGCAGCAGGGGTTTGGCCGCACAGGCAAATGGTTTGGAATAGAAAATTTCGACGTAGTGCCCGACGCCATTATCATGGGGAAGGCAATGGCTGCGGGGCTTCCTCTGAGCGGGGTCATTGCCAGGGCCGAGCTTATCGAAACCCTGGAGGCGCCGGTCCATCTTTTCACGACCGGAGGGAATCCCGTCTGCTGCGCTGCCGCGCTGGCGAACGTCGAAATAATTCGCGAAGAAAATCTCCTGTCCCACACGGCAAAGTTGGGCGAGTACACTATGGAGCGTTTCCGGTCGATGCAGAAGCGCTTCGATTTTATCGGCGACGTGCGGGGCATCGGCCTTTCCATAGGCGTAGACCTGGTTACGGACAGGGACACCAGGGAGCGTCACCGCACCGCTACCGCTAAAATCTGCTACCGCTCGTGGGAAAAAGGGCTTTTGCTTGCATTTTTCAGCGGTTCCGTATTGAGGATCCAACCGCCGCTGGTCATTTCGAGGGAAGAAATGGACAAAGCCCTCGACATCATCGAAGAGTCCATGGAGGAGTTCGAGAAAGGCCAGATCCCGGATTCCGTCCTTAAAACCATCAAAGGCTGGTGACCTCATTTTTAATTAGTGTCTGGAAATGTTCCGCGATGGCTCGTACAAGCTCTATAATAGCTTGTACGAGTTTTTTTATTAAAAATAAATTTAATTTCCCTGCGTAAATGAGATACCCATTTAAAGAAATTCTCTTGCCAAAATGGTATTATTTGTGTATATTCCAAATGTATTAAGTATTGGCTTGATTCTTAGATAATAATTAACGGAAGGAATGCCTAAAAGATGAACTCATATGTCCCCAGAATTTTAAGCACAGAGGAGAAGCAGTTTCTTTCTCCTGAAGCACAGGAAGCTGCTTATCATTATTTCATTTCGGAGGAAGTTCCCTCGGATGTGACGGAAAAAGCTATTTTACAGGCTCAGGTATTGAGCGGATTTGGAGTCAGGGCTATAAGCGGAGAGTTGTTTCACCAACTTATAAACGCTAATATATTTGAAGATTTTTCCAGACTATCAGCTCAATTACCATCCAAAGACTTGATGCATAGGATCTATTAAATGACAGCGGCAAAAAAAACAGCGGCAAAAAAAACGAAACCCGCAAGTAAAACGGCGTCAAAGAAGACTGCTTCCGCCAGCAAGAAAAGCAGCATAAACCTGTCAAATGTCAATGATAAAACTTTAATCATAGTGGAATCCCCAACTAAGGCAAAATCCCTTTCTAAAATGCTTGGAACCAATTACATCATACGTTCAAGCATCGGGCATATACGCGACCTTCCTAAAAGCCGTATGGCTGTGGATATTGAAAATAACTTTAAGCCTGAATATATATTGGTAAAAGGCAAAGCCGCCCTGAAAAATGAGCTTTCAGAGCTTTCAAGGCATACTAAAAAAACGCTGCTCGCGTCCGACCCTGACCGGGAAGGTGAAGCTATTGCATGGCATCTTGCGGATTTATTGGAAATAGACCCGCATGACAAATGCAGGGTCCGTTTTTACGAAATAACTCCAAACGCGGTAAAGGACGCGGTAAAAAAACCGGAGGAGATAGATGTAAGGAAAGTTGACGCCCAGCAGGCAAGGAGAATCCTCGACAGGCTCGTCGGCTACTCTTTGAGCCCTGTCCTTTGGAAAAAAATACGTTTCGGGCTTTCGGCGGGAAGGGTGCAATCGGTCGCTTTGGCTCTTATCTGTATGAGAGAGCGTGAAATTTTATCCTTCAAACCTGAAGAATATTGGACAATAGCCATAGGAGCGGCCTCCAAAGACAATAAAAGGGAATATATGCTCAGAGCCCACACCCTTGACGGAAAAAACCTTTTTAAGGAAGGAAAATCCCTTCTCATCAAAGACGAAGCAATCGCCGACAAGATAATAAACGAGGTTAAAAAAAATAAAATAACCGTCACCGCTTTTAATGTAAGGGAAACTTTCCGCAAAGCCCCGCAGCCTTTCCGCACGAGTACGCTGCAACAGGAAGCCTCGCGCCGCATAGGCTTTGCTCCCCGCCGCACCATGCGCACAGCGCAGGAACTTTTTGAAGGCATAACCATTCCGGGTAAAGGGACGGTTGGATTGATAACTTATATGAGGACGGACAGCCTGAGGCTTGCGGACGACGCGATAAATTCCTGCAGGGATTATATAAAGAGTAATTTGGGAAATAAATACCTGCCAAAATCAGGCATTACATACAGCGCAAGCGGACGAAGCCAGGACGCGCACGAAGCTATACGCCCCACGGATATTGCCCTTTCTCCCGAATCAATAAAAAGCTCGTTATCCGCCGACCAGTTTAAACTTTACGATATTATTTGGCGCCGAACGGTAGCCTGCCAAATGGCCCCTGCGATAGTTGCCAACTCGACCCTTGAAGCCCGGTCGGGAAGCGTAGGCCTGCGCCAGTTGGGAGAGGTGCTTATTTTTGAAGGATACGGTAAAATCTGGCCGCTTGAATTGAAAGGCGAACGCATGGAAAATGCCGAAAGCGGCGAAGAATTGATTTTCAAATCCGCCGAAAAAGAACAAAAATTTACGCGCCCTCCGGCAAGGTATTCTGAAGCTATGCTCATAAAAACACTGGAAGAAGATGGAGTAGGGCGCCCTTCGACTTATGCTTCAATAGTAGATACTCTTTATGACCGGAATTATGTCAAAATCAATGAAGAAAAACGGTTGGAGCCGACTTCTCTTGGTCTTACGGTAGATGACTTTTTGCGCCAATACTTTAATAACGCAAATTATTCTTCCATAGTGGATGTTGGTTTTACGGCTGAAATGGAAAAAAATCTGGACGAAGTTGAGGAAGACCGGAGAAAATGGCTTGATGTGGTAAGCGAATTCTGGAAAGATTTTTCCAAAACGGTCGAGGAAGCGCAAAATGCCGAACGCGTTAAACTTCCCGAAGCTGAACCCATAGGAGAAGATTGTGCAAACTGTGGAAAACCTCTTGTCTTAAAAAATGGAAGATTTGGAGATTTTATAGGATGTTCCGGCTACCCGGACTGCAAATACACCCGCCCCATTTTGGAAAAAGCAGGGATAAAATGTCCCAAATGCGGGGAAACGGACGATGGAGATGTGGTAAAACGGCGCAGCCGCAGCGGAAAAGTTTTTTATGGCTGCTCAAAGTACCCAAATTGCGATTATGTATCCTGGAACAAACCGGTTGGCGAAAAATGCCCTGAATGCGAGACAGACATGGAGAGAAAAGGAAAAATGATAGTTTGCCCGCAATGCGGCCATAAAACCGATGGATAAAGTAATTGTCACAGGCGGCGGGCTTGCGGGCAGCGAAGCCGCCTGGCAGCTTGCAAAACGCGGCCTTTGCGTCATTATTTACGAAATGCGCCCCAATAAAAACACTCCCGCTCATAAGACAGGCAATTTTGCCGAGATGGTGTGCAGTAATTCCTTTGGGGCAAGCGATATTTCAAGTCCTGCCGGTATTCTGAAACATGAGCTTAAATTTTTTAACAGCCTCATCATGGAATGCGCGGAAAAATCTCAAGTCCCCGCCGGAAAAGCGCTTGCGGTTGACAGGGAGATTTTTTCATTGCTAGTCACCGAACGCCTGTCTTCCATGCCGAACATAGAGATAATCCGCAAAGAAATAACCGGGATACCTGAAGGCGCTGTCATAATCGCCACCGGCCCTCTGACCTCAACTCCTCTGGCTGAATCGCTTAAAAGCGCGATAGGGGAGAATTACCTTTCATTTTACGATGCCGTCGCACCGATAGTTATGGCGGAATCCATAGACAGCGATATCGCATGGAAAGCCGGACGTTACGGACGCGGTAAGGACTATTTCAACTGCCCTATGAACAGGGAACAGTACGCCGCGTTTTACGACGCTTTAATCTCCGCCGAAAGGGTAGTTCCGCGCGATTTTGAAAAAGAATATTCGTTTTTTGAAGGCTGTATGCCCATAGAACAGGTTGCTGAACGGGGTTACGATACCTTGCGGTTTGGAGCTTTAAAACCGGTGGGGCTGGCCGATCCGGGCACAGGCGAAGAGCCTTATGCCGTTGTCCAGCTGCGGCAGGATAATATAGAAGGGACAATGTTTAATTTGGTTGGCTTTCAGACCGGTTTGCGGTGGGGGGAGCAGGAAAGAGTGTTCAGGATGATACCCGGACTTCAAAATGCCGAATTTGTCCGGTTTGGTGTCATGCACAGAAATATATATGTGAATGCTCCCGCAGTGCTTGATTCCGCGCTTCGCCTGAAATCTTTCGGGGGAAAAAATATTTTTTTAGCGGGGCAGCTGACCGGGGTGGAGGGATATATGGAAAGCACGGCTATGGGGCTTGTGGCTGCTTTAAATATGTATTGTTCATTAAAAAACATGCCCGATCTTGTTTTTCCGCGTGAAAGCGCGATAGGGTCGCTTTTGAACTATTTAAAAAACGCGGATGTAAAACATTTTCAGCCCATGAACGTGAACCTTGGAATATTTCCTCCGCTGGAGGGGCGTAAAATCAAGAAAAAAGCGGAACGCCGCCAAATGATCGCCGAAAGGGCGATCGAAAAAGTTTCGGAAATGGCAAGGGAATATGGCTTCATTTGAGCAAGCCGTCGATTTATTTATAGAAAAAGTAAAACTTCAGGCGGGGACGACAGGCAACACAGCCATAAGCTACTCGGTTGACCTCGCTCAATTTGCGTCTTACATCGAAAAGCTTGGAATAGGTGAGTTCCATGATGTTACCCAGAAAGTCATAAAATCGTATATCAGGGAGATGAGCAGCTGGTATGCGAAGTCCTCGATATCAAGAAAGTTATCGGCCTTGCGGTCGTTTTTTACGTTTGCGGCCGAAATGAAGCTGATCAATAGCAATCCAATGAAAGCGATAAAAGGTGTGACATCCCCGCGCCCGCTGCCCAAGGCGGTTTCACATGAAACTGTCAATAAAATGCTTGAACTTGCAAAAAAAAGCAAAACTCCGGAAAGAGATACTTTGATATTTGAGCTTTTATATGGAGCGGGGCTTAGAATATCGGAGCTTGTCGCGCTTAAATGGGAAGATGTCGATATCGAATCAAGATGGCTCGTGGTATCGGGAAAAGGTGACAAGCAGCGCCGCGTCCCTTTTGGCCGTTTCGCGGCGGAAGCTCTGGAGAATGTATATAAAAAATATGGCCGGAATACTGCTGTTCATGGAGAGAGCACTGCGTCCGCCGATACGGGAGGGGAAAGACTCCCGTCAAATGAGCGTCCGTTCGTATTGCCGGACGAAAGCGGCGGGAGGGCAATAAATGTCCGCACCGTTCACAGGATCGTTACCGGAATAGCTAAAAAATCCGGCGCGTTTTCCGTTACCCCGCATGTTTTAAGGCATTCCTGCGCGACCCACATGCTTGAGGGAGGGGCGTCCCTTAAATTTATCCAGGAATTTCTCGGTCATGAAAATCTTTCCACCACTCAAATTTATTTGACCATAAGCGCTTCCCGCATGAAGGAGAGTTACGCAAAGGCACACCCCAGAGCGTGCTTTGAGGAGGAACCCGATTAAATGTTTTTTCTAATGGGGCTGTATTTTTATGTAATGTTACAACCCCTTTACCTATTCAAAGTTGCAGTTACTTTTTCATTCGACCATGTTTCTTATGCAACTCCTTGCCGTATTTACGTTGAGAAAGGAGGTCTCTTACCGTAAAAAATATATAGGAATTACTGATTTAAGGAATAATTTTTGCCTCGTAGAGCGCTCAGGACGAAATATAATTTCAAAATGGCGCCTCCCCTTATTCTCTTTCAGGGAAAAATTGAAATACGCGGCAAATTTTTCGCCTCCGATTTATAGCGCCTCTCAAAATCATGCACAAAGTGTAGGCACATAAAACACTGTAAAAACTAAATTTAGTATCGAAAAGTTTGTACAGAAAAGAGCCAACGGCTCTAATATTTTCGGACTGAAGTTATAATTTTTCTGCCAAAAATTAAAATCGCCGCCCTATTCTTAAGGCGGCGATGTTTCTGTAAAAATTAAAATCCGTTTTTTTATGCTATTCTCTATACGCAATGACATCAAGTTCAATGCGTGCTCCGGCTGGCAGGGCTTTGGCCTGTACGAAAGCACGCGCCGGAGGATTCTCGGGGAAATAGGTCGCGTATAGTTTGTTTACATCGGGGAATTCGGTAATATCCATCCCGAACACTGTGACTTTCACTATATCTTTGAAACCCATTCCCTGCGACTCCAGAACTGCGGCGATGTTTTTGAAGATCTGTTCCGCCTCCGCCAAAGTCCCGCCTTCGATCATCCTATTTGTTTCCGCAACCAGCCCGATCTGTCCTGCAAGGAACAACACATCCCCTGCCCACACCGCCTGGCTGTAAGGCCCGATTGCCTCTGGAGCATTTTTCGTGTTGACTATCCTCCCTGCGGTAAACGCTGCCGACGCAGTAAGCAAAAGAAACACTACACACGTTAACGCTACAATTTTCCTCAAAACATCCACCTCCTATTTTATTTTGTTTCCTGATTTAATATTTTATCATAACTAAAAAACAGGACGCATTCTGTATTCTTGGCATTATTTAGTTATGTCCCGCAAGGTACATCATCTACTACATAGGGACAAACTTTCATGTCCATTACTTTGCTATTTAGGATACTTTCATTTTAGAAAAAATGATTTTGTTAAAAAACACAAAGCCCTATCTATGATAGAATCTATAAATATGTAATGACTGTCAGACAAGGAGGAGATATAGTTCATGCTCACAAAAACTACCCTCAACGAATTTATTGATGTGCTTTCTTCTTCCTCGCCCGCCCCGGGGGGCGGCAGCGTTGCGGCGCTTTCAGGGGCCGTCGGCGCCGGATTGGTTGCTATGGTATGCCGTCTTACTATTGGGAAAAACGGATATGAAGAACATGAGAATTTAATTAAATCTTCGCTTGAAAAGGCCGATTTTTTAGCGAAAGATCTGCTTGACGCCGTTCAAAAAGACACGGAGGCGTTTGATTCCGTGATGGCGGCTTTCGCCATGCCAAAAATAACCGACGAGGAAAAAGAAATCCGTAAGGCCGCGATTCAGAAAGCGTTCAAAGGAGCTGTCTCTTCTCCTGAAAAAATTGCCGTTAAATGCCTTAAAATTTTGGAAATAGCGGACGAAATAGTTGATAAATGCAATTCAAACGCTTTGAGCGACATAGCCGTCGGCGCTTTGGAGGCATGGGCGGGGCTTCAGGGGGCGCTGCTGAATGTAAGAATAAACCTGCCGTCAATAAAAGATACGGAATACGTAAACCAAAAACAAAAATGGGCCGCTGAAATAACCAAAGAAGGAAAAAGGCTCTCGAAGGAAATAAAAAAGGCAGTATCGGAAAAAATTTAATTTTCAGGAGGAGTAATCATGCCATTCCCAAGTGATATCGAAATAGCGCAGGCGGCAAAACTGAAACCGATAACGGAAATAGCGAAAAAACTTGATATTGAAGAGGACGAACTTGAATTATACGGAAAATATAAGGCCAAAGTTTCTCCGTCCGTTATGAAAAGACTGAAAGACAAGAGCGACGGAAAACTTATCCTCGTTACGGCGATAACCCCGACTCCCGCCGGAGAAGGAAAAACAACGACAAGCGTCGGCCTTGCCCAGGCTCTGCATAAACTCGGCAAAAAAACCGTGGTTGCCCTGCGCGAACCATCACTTGGCCCAAGCTTTGGAGTCAAAGGCGGGGCGGCGGGAGGAGGATATTCGCAGGTAGTTCCGATGGAAGACATAAATCTTCACTTCACAGGGGATTTTCACGCGATAACGACCGCGCATAACTTATGCGCGGCGATGCTCGACAATCACATCCAGCAGGGCAACGAACTCAGCGTAGACCCAAGAAGGATAGTATTCAGGCGCGTATTGGACCTCAATGAAAGGGCTCTCAGAAAAGTAATAACAGGGCTCGGCGGCAAGACCGAAGGAGTCCCGCGCGAGAGCGGTTTCGACATTACCGTCGCGTCGGAAGTAATGGCGATCCTCTGCCTTGCCAATGACCTTATGGACCTTAAAGAACGCCTGGCGAAAATAGTGCTTGGGTACACCTACGAAGGCAAACCCATCACGGCCGGGGACATAGGAGCAGCCGGCTCAATGGCGGCATTACTGAAAGACGCGATCAACCCCAACCTTGTTCAAACTCTTGAAGGAGTGCCGGCATTCATCCACGGGGGCCCATTCGCAAACATAGCTCATGGCTGTAACAGCGTGCAGGCGACTAAATTAGGTTTAAAACTTGCGGAATATACCGTCACCGAAGCGGGATTCGGCGGAGACCTCGGGGCGGAAAAATTCCTCAATATAAAATGCCGCGCGGCGGGAATAAAACCCGACGCGGTCGTTATCGTGGCTACGGTGCGCGCCCTCAAAATGCACGGAGGGCGTAAAAAAACCGACCTCGGGGCGGAGGACCTAAAAGCGCTTGAAGCCGGAATGGCAAACCTTGAAAAACATATAGAAAATATGGGGAAATTCGGATTGCCGGTCGTGGTCGCAATAAATAGATTTCCAACCGATACGGAAGCCGAGCTTTCCCTTGTCGAGAGCAAATGCGCGGAAAAAGGCGCGTCCGCGGCGCTGTCCGAGATTTGGGCAAAAGGCGGCGAGGGCGGGCTTGATATGGCGAAGAAAGTCATAGAGGCATGTTCAAAGCCTTCTGAATTGAATTACATGTATGACCTTAACATGCCGCCAAAGGAAAAAATAACCGCTATAGCGACAAAAATTTACGGCGCGGACGGAGTCGTTTTCACCGATCAGGCGGAAAAAGACCTCGCGCTCATACACGAGCTCGGCAAGGATGATCTATGTATCTGCATGGCAAAAACTCAGTATTCATTCTCCGACGATATGGCAAAATTTGGAAGGCCCTCCGGATTTAAGATAACAGTGCGCGAAGCGAGGCTTTCCGCCGGCGCGGGATTCTTAGTGGCTATAACGGGCGCGATAATGACGATGCCGGGGCTGCCGAAAAAACCGGCCGCGTTGACAATTGACGTGGACGAGAACGGAAAGATCACGGGGCTGTTTTGATGGATAAAATCATGAAAAGCGCGCATCTTGACGATTCCGGGCGGCCAATAATGGTAGACGTGAGTTCAAAGGAAATCACGCTTCGCGAAGCTGAGGCGGAAGGGATAGTTCGCCTTACGCCTGAAATCTGCAATGCCATAAAGACAGATGGCGTGAGCAAAGGCGATGTGTTCCGAATTGCCGAAATCGCGGGGATAATGGCGACAAAGCGCACTCAGGACATTATCCCGCTTTGTCATTCAATAAGGCTTGACCACGCGAAAGTAATGTGCAGTCTTGATGAAGATTCTAACAGCGCGCGCGTTAACTGCGTGGTAAAAGCCTCCGAGGTCACGGGAGTGGAGATGGAGGCTCTTACAGGCGTCTCCGTCGCGTGTTTAACCATATACGATATGTGCAAGAGCATGGATAAGGGAATAATAATCGAAGGAATAAAGCTGTTGCGTAAGAGCGGAGGGAAAAGCGGCGATTACGAGGCGGAATCGCATACGTTAGAGCATCCCCCGCGACAAAATGCGGGCGGGACGCCCTCGCTCCCAAAGATAATCTCCTCGGGAGTTCTTACCGTAAGCGACAAAGGATATGCGGGAGAACGAACGGACACTTCCGGCGAAAAACTTGCGGAATTGCTGAAAAATTTCGGCTCCGATGTAAAACGAAGAGCTATAGTTCCCGACGAGAAGGAAAAAATCGCCGCCCGGCTTATGGAGTGGGCGGACAAAGATAAATTGGAATTGATCCTGACAACGGGCGGAACCGGACTTTCCCCAAGGGACGTTACTCCTGAAGCGCTGCTTCTTGTAGGGGACAGGCTCGTTCCGGGGATAGGCGAGCTCATGAGGATAAAATCCTCTTCGCAAACCCCAAACGGAATCCTTTCCCGTGGCATTGCCGTAACAAGAGGCAAATCGCTGATAATATCATTACCGGGGAGCGAACGCGGCTCACGAAGCTGCTTTGAGGCCGTGGAACCGGCATTGCGCCATGCGATTGAAATATTGAACGAGTGGAAAGGCGAATGCGGAAAGCCATGAAAGTATCATACAAGGACTACTATAAAATCCTCGGAGTTGAAAGTAATGCCACTGCCGACCAGATTCGCAAGGCTTACCGCAAGCTCGCTAAAAAATATCACCCTGACGTTAATAAAGAAGCGGGAGCTGAACAAAGGTATAAAGATATAAACGAAGCATATGAAGTTCTGAAAGACCCGGCTAAGCGGCAAAAATACGATACCCTCGGCGAAAATTGGGAACAGGATTTCGCTCCGCATCCCGGATGGCAGGATATGCGCGGCGGCGGGGATTTTGGCGGCGGATTCAGCGATTTTTTTAAAACTATTTTTGGTTCCTTCAATATGGGGAGATTTAACGATAATGAAGGCGAGCCAATTTTTACCTCCCGTCCGCGAACGCGGGATCAGGAAGTCAGCATGTCGATTCCCCTTGAAGATATTTTCTCCGGCGGGACAAAGACAATAAACATATCCGACGGGCAAAGGTCGAAAACGTTGAATGTAAACCTTCCAAGAGGAATAACCGACGGCTCCCGGATAAAACTTTCCGGCAAAGCTCCAAGCGGAGGGGATTTACATATAATCATCCGTATACTTCAAAACTCAAAGTATGAAATAAACGGAAATGACCTTATCAAAAATCTGAAAGTCGCCCCTTGGGAGGCTGTCACAGGCGGTAATATATCAGTTGAAACCCCAACCGGAGATGTGAAAATGAAACTTCCGGCGGGAACCCAAAATGGGCAGAAATTGCGCCTGAAAGGCAAGGGGCTGCCTAAAAGGGCTGAAAACGACTCGGGAGATTTATATGTGAAAATTGAAATCGCCGTTCCGCAAAAGATAAGCGATAAAGAAAAAGAGTTATGGGAAGCGCTCGCCAGGACATCGTCTTTTGACCCAAGAGCCGAGAATTGATGATACTGGGCATAGGGTTGGATATTTGCAGCATATCCCGTATGAAGCGCGCGATAAAATGCGACCGTTTTGTGAACAGAATTTTTCACAAAGCTGAAATCGAACACGCAAAAGCGAGGGCAAACTCCGCCGCCAGTTACGCGGTTGCCTTTGCGGCAAGGGAAGCTTTTTGCAAGGCCGCCTCGATTTCCATGTATGAAACAGTTTTCAGCCATGGCATATGGATAGAGCGGGATAAGACCGGAAAGCCGGCCATCATGCTTTCGGAAAAAATCAAAAGTAAATTATCGCATGAAGGAGAATTATCTTTTCACATAAGTTTGTCGCATGAAGGGGACATAGCGGCCGCTTATGTGGTGATAGAGAGATCATGAGAAAAAGAAAACGCGTGGACTGGGAAAAGGAAATGCAAAAAACCGAGGCAATACGCATGAGGGGATTCCGAATCTCAATATTGGGGTTCGCCGTCGCTGCCCTGTTCATTTTAGGAGCTTACCGCATGAATACAAATGAGGGCGCTTCCGTACTCCCGCATTTAACAATGATAGCATGTTTTTTTGCGGCAACCGTTGTCCTTGTGTTTACATTAAAAAGAAGATCGGAAAGGTTAAAGAAAATAAGAGATAAGGAAAATGAGGAAAGTGAATGAAGTTTACAAGTCCTTGTCCCTGTCCGAACAAAACACCGCCGCTCTTGGAAAACGCATTGGAAATTTAATTTTCCCCGGGATTTGCATACTTTTCTATGGAGAATTAGGTTCCGGGAAAACAGTCTTTATCCGAGGCATATGCGAAGCTCTCGGAATAAGTAAAAAAAACGTAAGGAGCCCGTCTTTTACGTTAGTGAATGAATATAAAGGAATACATCCGGTTGCTCATGTTGACCTGTACAGATTAGGATTAGAAGGAAGCAAAAATGCCATAGAATCTTTATCCTTAAACGAATATATGAACGCAGGTTACGTGTTGCTTGTCGAGTGGGCGGAAAACGGAGATTTTGACATTAATAACATTTTATGTATAAAGATCGAAACTGACAGTGAGAATAAAGACTTGAGAAAGTTCATCTTTTCGGCTATTGGAGATGGAGCGAAATCCGTTTTAACTGAATTTAAAAGGACGGAGCAAGAATGAAGGATATTTTGCTTGCGGTCGATTGTTCATTGCGTTATACAGGAATTGCCGTAGCCGCAGAAATCAATGAAGAATTAAAAATTTTATCGGAACTGAATGCCGATATTGGATTTAAACAAGCGGCAGAATTACCATCTTTAGCTGAAAGAGTAATAAAGGACTCAGGAGTGGAAATTAAAAAAATAACTCATGTCGCCGTCACGAACGGACCGGGATACTTTACCGGCGTGCGTGTGGGGATGTCGTGGAGCGCTGCTTACGCTTTCGGGACAGGAGCAAATATCGTTCCGGTTGGAACTTTAGAAGCTCTTATGTTGTCAAGCGATGATAAAATTCC
>Ga0099364_10001724_pt1 | contig 35711 bp, 36 predicted proteins | sample TergutTh196P3_FD_73070 | JGI IMG/M metagenome (GOLD analysis project Ga0099364, IMG submission 73070) | Microcerotermes parvus P3 segment gut microbial communities from Pointe-Noire, Republic of the Congo - Th196 P3 | ecosystem: Host-associated > Arthropoda: Insects > Digestive system > Gut ... | reverse complement strand
CACTGGTCAAGGGCCAGCCTCCAGGCCCTGTACGCCTACGAAACAGCTCTGGACGCCACGCCTGGCGGCCTCCACCGCTTCGGCCTTTCCATCAAGGCAGACCTGGAACTGGGCTTTGTGGTAGATGCCCTGTTTACGCTGAACCCCGATGACATTGACGGAATCAACGGCCTTTCCGCCGGCCTTGGCTTTGACTATAGCTTTTTCGGCGGGGACCTTTACGTGCTGGCGGAGTACCTCTATAACGGCTCTTCGTCGGTCAGCGCCCATGACTCCGGAGGAAACTGGCAGAACAATCACTACCTTTACGGCTCCGCCCTGTACCGCTTTAACGACTTCTTTACAATGAGCCTTGGGACCTTTTTATGCCTTGACGATATGTCCTTTTTACCCATTATCAGCGCGGATTACGAGCTATTCCAGGGCTTTACCCTGAATATTTCAGCCCGGCTCCCCCTGGATCAGAAGACCCTTAATGACGGCAGGCCAGGGGAGCTGGGGCCCATTCCGCCCTTAGCGGACGGCAGCGAGGGGGCGGCCGGGGCCAGCTTTGTCGTTAATGCCGGGGCCAAGTTACGGTTCTAGAACCCTAAGGGCTTTGTGGAAAGGCTTGTCAAAATGGTCATTTTAGATATAAAATATAGGCCGACGTAATTTTTCATGGGGGTAATCATGGCCGATCTCGTTTATATAGATGAAGAAGAAGGAAAAAAACGGGTCATGAATAACGCTAAGCTCTATGTAAAGCTGCTTAACAAATTCAAGGCCGACACTAATCTTGACACCCTTGTTTCCTCCGCAGAAGCCCAGGACTGGGAAAATGCCAAGACCGCAGCCCACACCATCAAGGGCATCGCCGCGAACCTTTCCCTGACAGAGCTTTTTAACCAGTCTTTGGATGTGGAAACACAGTTAAAGGGGCAATCATTAAAACCTGAGTCCCTTGAGAGCTTAAAGACCTGCTTTCAAGAGACTCTGGCGGCGGTTGATAAGGTAATTGCCCAGAATGCCTGACTCTCAAGTCCCAACGGTACTTACAGTTGATGACTCTGACATAAACATCGAAATTCTTGAAGAGATCCTTAAAGACGAGTATCAGGTTTTAAGCGCGTACAACGGAAAAGAGGCGCTGGAAGTTCTCCACAATACAAAAAATCTTCCCAAGATCATTCTTCTGGATGTGCAGATGCCTGAAATGGGCGGCCGTGAGATGTTCGAGATTTTAAAGCACGAGGAGGCCTTAAAGCGCATTCCGGTTATTTTTATTACAGCGGAAAATGATTCAGAAAGCGAGCTTCTGGCTGCGGGGGCGGTTGATTTTATCAGTAAGCCTTTTTTGCCGGAAATCGTAAAGCTCAGGGTGAAAAACCAGATCGCCCTGAAGAACTACAGCGACAGCCTGGAAGAAATGGTAGCCGCAAAAACCGCCGAGGTAATAAAGAAAACCGAGGAGGCCAGCGCGATTCTGGATAAAACCCTTCAGGGCCTGGCTAACGTCATTGAACACCGGGATCTGGAATCCGGCGAGCATGTCAAACGAACCCAGCTTTACGTTAGAACCTTGGCGGACTACTTAATCAAGACCAAGTCCAGGTACGCCGATGAACTTAAAAGACTGCAGCCGGAAATTATTGTGAAATCCATGGCCCTTCACGATGTGGGGAAAATTGCCATTCCGGATCGCATATTATTAAAGCCCGGACGCCTTAATCCGGACGAATACGATATTATGAAGACTCATACAGACCATGGCAAGGAAATCATCAGGGAGCTGGGAGATGTAAAGGGCTCTTTGTACCTTAAACACTGCGAGGATATTTGCTCCGCCCACCATGAACGCTGGGATGGGAAAGGTTATCCCAATGGCCTTAAGGGAGAAGATATACCGCTGACAGCCCGCCTGGCATCCCTGGCGGATGTCTATGATGCCCTGGTCTGCACCCGTGTCTACAAGGAAGCCATCCCCTACAACGAAGCTATAGATATCATCGTGGAAGGCCGCGGAACCCAGTTTGATCCCATCATTGTTGATGCTCTAAAAGAGATTAGCGATGAAATGAGGGATATAGCCGAACAATATACATAGGAGTGTAAAATGATATTTCCAATAGAAGAACTTATTCAGTACGATAAAAACATGTACGAGATAACCGCCGCAGCCTCCCGCCGTTCTTATCAGCTTTCCATGCTGCACGCCGCAAGCGACGACCAGGCCAGTTACTGGATCGATGATAATGACGGCAAGGTGGTGTCTCTGGCGGCCCGGCAGGTCTTTTCCAAAGAAGTAGAGTTCCGCCTGGAAGAGGAGTGAAAATACAGGTTCTCGTTCTTTTTGGTCCGACAGCGTCGGGCAAGACCGCACTGTTACAGAAGCTTTTTGACAATACCGAAGGCAAGTTCGAAATAATCTCCGCCGACTCCATGCAGGTCTACCGTGGTTTGGACATAGGAACCGCCAAGCCTTCACGCGAAGAACGCTCAAGGATACCGCATCACCTTATAGACATCAAAGACCCCAACGAGCAGTTTAACGCCGGGGACTTCGTGCGCCTTGCCGAAAAAGCCTGCCTGGAGGCGGCCGGCAGGGGAGCCTTGCCGGTGGTTTCCGGCGGGACGGGCTTTTACCTGAAAAACCTGGTACTAGGCCTTGGCGAAGCGCCCCCTTCTGACGAGCTTATCCGCCGGGAATTGAAAGAACAGCTCGGCAGCCGGGGTGCTGCCTCGCTTATGGAAGAACTCTCACGCTTTGATCCTGTCAGCGCCGGCCGCATTCACATCAACGACGAATACCGCCTGCTTAGGGCCCTGGAAGTATACCGTTTAACGGGCCGGCCCTTAAGTTCCTTTGCGAGCTTTTCAGCCGCCCAGGCCGAAAGACCGTTTCGTTTTTCCCTGTTTGGCCTGCGCAGAAACCGCGAGGAACTCTACCGCCGGATCAACGAGCGGACCGCCGCCATGTTCCGCGCAGGACTCGCGGACGAAGTAAGGCGCCTTTTCCAGGCCGCTTATACCCCGGCGGACCCTGGCCTGCGGGCCATTGGCTACCGGGAATTTTTTGTCGAAGACCCCGAACAAGCTGGCTCCGAAGGAGCCGCCGGCGCCTGGCGCCTTTCCGAAGACCTTGCCGGAGTACAGGCCCTGGTCGCCCAGAACAGCCGCCGTTATGCCAAACGGCAGCTCACCTTTTTCGCTTCCCTGCCCGGCGTGGACTGGATTGACCTGGATGACGGGGAAGAGGCGCTTGGGAAGCTCCGTGCCCCTTGATCTTTTACCGCTTTTCTGCTAGAACTAGCGGAAGCAACCAATTTTTTGGCTAAGAGCCTAAGGAGACTGAAGTGCCCTGCGGAAGAAAACGCAAACTGCGCAAGATTGCGACCCACAAACGCAAGAAAAAGCTCAGAAAGAATAGACACAAGAACAAGTAACCTCCGCTTGATATGTTCGAAGTTCTTTTACCATCAATTCGCTCTCCTCAAGACATAAAACACTTAAATTTTGCCGCTCTGGATCGCCTGGCGGGGGAAATCAGGGAGCAAATCGTCTCTACCCTAAGCCAAAATGGGGGGCATTTGGCCTCCAACCTTGGCGTGGTGGAACTTACCATAGCCCTGCACCGTGTTTTTGATTCTCCCAATGACAAGATAGTCTGGGATGTGGGGCATCAGTGTTATGCCCACAAGCTCCTTACCGGAAGGTACGAGACTTTTTCCTCCCTCCGGCAATCCGGCGGCATAGCCGGTTTTCCAAAGCTGTCCGAAAGCCCCCACGACAGTTTCAACACGGGCCACGCCTCAACGGCCATTTCCGCAGCCCTGGGCATGCTGGCAGCGGAGAAAATCACGGGGGGCAGCCGGCGCCTTGCGGCGGTGATCGGCGACGGGGCCCTTTCCGGCGGCCTGGCCTACGAGGCCCTTTCCCATGCCGGCCAGCTTCAGCTTCCCCTTGTATTGATCCTCAACGATAACAAGATGTCCATCGGCCCCAATCTGGGGGGGATTTCCAAATACCTCTCCCGCCTTTCCATGAAGGCCAGATACCAGAAATTTCGCAGAACTGTAGATACCATTGTAAGTAAGATTCCCTTTATAGGGGAATTCCTTTTTATGATCATGCAAAGGTTAAAGCGGGCGATAAAGGTGGTTTTTTATACGGACAATTTTTTTGTCGAGCTGGGCTTTGAGTATGTGGGCCCAATCGAAGGGCACAACCTTCGCCAGCTCATCAAGGTTATCCGGGACGCTAAAAACCTGAACAAGGCGGTGGTGATCCACGTGATTACCAAAAAGGGAAAGGGTTATGCCTTTGCCGAGGACGATCCAAAGAATTACCACGGGGTTCCGGCCTTTCACATTGCCCAGGGTGTAAAGAATAGTTATATACGCACATTTACCCAGATCTTCGGCAGCGCGCTTGTGGAGGCAGGGCGGCGGGATAAAAGGCTTGTCGCAATTTGCGCGGCAATGGAGGAGGGTACGGGCCTTTCTTCTTTTAGGGAAGAATTTCCGGAGCGTTTTTTTGATGTGGGAATTGCCGAGGAGCACGCGGTAACTTTTGCCGCCGGCCTTGCCGCCCAGGGCCTGCGCCCGGTGGTTGCGATCTATTCCACGTTTATGCAGCGCTCCGTGGATCAGGTTATTCACGATGTCTGCCTGCAGAAGCTGCCTGTGATCTTTGCCCTTGATCGCTCTGGCCTGGTAAGCGATGACGGGGAGACCCATCAGGGGATTTATGACATAAGCCTTTTTCGATCTTCTCCCAATATGACCATTCTTGCCCCTGCGGCTGAAGAAGAGCTCGTCCAAATGCTGTACTGGGCCCTGGAAAATCCGGGGCCGCTAATTATACGCTATCCCAAGGCCGCCAGCCCCATTGGAGATCCCGCTTTTTCACTTCCAATAGAGATGGGGAGGGGTGTTTGGATCGGGCGCTCTGAGCATCTGCCCCAGGGGACCGGACGGCAGCCGCTTTGCATCATGTTCACCGGCAGCCTTTTTAGCCAGCTTATAGGGGCGGCGGATATTCTTGAAGCAAGAGGAATGGCTGCGGCTCTTTACAATCTTAGGTTTTTAAAACCGGTGGATGAGGATCATCTAACGGAGATAATGAACAACTACGAAAATGTGATTCTGGCAGAGGAGGGGAGCCGCCGGGGGGGCTTTGGGGAATACCTCTCTGAGCTTTCCCTCCGCCGCGGCTGTTCTTGCAGGCTTTTGCTCCTGGCCGTCGAGGAGAACTTTGACGCCCTGGGCAAGCGGGAAGAATTGCTGGAGCGAAACAGGCTTGACGCCCAGGCCATCGCCGAGGAGGCTCTTAAGCTTTTGGAGGGCACGGAGGAAATGCTAACCCCCCTATCAAAACTCCGCGTTAATAAGGGTTGAAACTTCCCGGTGGGGCTTCCTTGGGTTTTTCCGGGCCGGCCCTGGTAATGGCAATTGTTAACTGCAACGAGGATTCCTACTATGCCCCCTCCAGGGCCCTTGGGGAAGAGGCTGTCGAAATGGCCCTGGCCGCCGAAGAAGACGGGGCTGCAATTGTTGACTTTGGAGCGGAATCCTCCCGGCCGCTCTCCCTGTACATAGACGCAGAGGAGGAACTGCGCCGCCTTATCCCCGTGATAGAAGCTTTCAGAAAGCGCTCCAGCCTCCCAATTTCCGTGGATACAAGGAAAGCCGCCGTTGCCTCTGCGGCTCTGGATTGCGGCGCAGACATAATCAACGACATTTCCGCCCTGGCCGATGATCCGGACATGGCCGCCCTATGCGCCCGGCGGGGGGCTGCCGTAGTCTTGATGCACAAGAAGGGCCTTCCGCATAATATGCAGGAGGCGCCTTACTACGATGACGCTGTCGCGGAGATAAGGGCCTACTTTGCCTCTGCCGTAGAAAGGGCCCAGGCCGCCGGCATCCGCGCTGAGAAGATCATCCTTGATCCGGGGATAGGCTTCGGCAAAAGGCTGGAAGACAACCTTGAAATCATCCGCCGCCTGCCGAGTCTTGCGGAAATCAGCGGGAAAGATTATCCTGTACTGGTGGGGCTTTCACGAAAAAGCTTCATCGGTGAAATATGCGGCCGCATGGATCCTAACGAAAGGCTGGCGGGAACTCTGGCAGCCAATGGGGCGGCTATTATGGGCGGGGCAAAGATAATCCGGGTTCATGACGTGAAAGAGCACGTGGATCTGGCAAAGATGCTCTTTGCCCTCTGTCCGGAGCGCTAATTATGGAATGGTTTCAACAGATCACCTCATTTTATGATATTATCCGGCCGCTTCTGGATGTGGCGATCCTGGCTTTTCTGTTTTACAAGGCCTACGAACTTTTGGTAAAAACCCAGGCGGCGCAGATAATAAGGGGCGCCGGTTTTCTGGCCATTCTTTACGGCCTTTCAGTTATCTTTGATTTGACCACCCTTCAGTGGCTCTTAAGAACTCTGGCCCCCGGTTTGGCAATTGCCCTGGCCATCGTTTTTCAGCCTGAGCTGCGCAAGCTCATCATCCGCCTGGGACAGGGAGAATTCTTCAGACCGGACTCAAGGCCCAGGCTTGGCCTTTTGGAGGCGGTGGTTACCGCCGCAGAGATTCTCTCCAGGGGGAAACGGGGCATGCTGGTGGTTTTCTCCCGGCGGGTCAATATAAAACACGTCATTGAGACCGGAACCAGGCTGAACGCGGATATTTCTTCCAGCATTATTGTTACTGTTTTTGAATTTGACACTCCTCTGCACGATGGAGCCATGGTCATACAGAATAACCGTATAGTTGCCGCCGGATGCCTTCTCCCCCTTTCGGAGCAGCTGGATATCAAAAAAAGTTTCGGCACCCGTCACCGGGCCGCTTTGGGCATGTCCGAACAGTTCGACGGTGTTGTCCTTGTGGTCTCCGAAGAAACCGGGGCTATAAGTCTCGCCTTTGACGGAAAGATACACTACGACCTTTCACCTATCGAAGTAACTCGCAGGTTAAAAGAGCTTCTTGACCGCGGAGCCCGTAAGGGAGAAAGCGATGTGGCCATGCCGGATATGAGCGGAGATCTTTCCCTTGGTGCTGTTGGCGCAGATGCCCCCCTGGAAAGCGGAAAGGAGTAAGCCGTGGACAGTAAGCAGCTATTATCCAAAATAGTGGAGAACTGGCCGGCAAAGGTACTTGCCATAGGGCTGGCCATCGTTCTGTCTGTTTTTCACCGTATGAGTACCCTGGAGTCACGTTTTTTTTCCGTTCCTCTTAACATTGAAAATCTTGGAAACATGACGCCTTCCAGCAACTTTCCCCGGGTGGTACGGGTGAGCCTTCGGGGCGAAGCCAACAGCATTTTCCCGATAATGGAAGACGACATTGAGGTTTACATTGATATGAGAAGGTTCAGTACTTCGGGCACATACACCGCGCCGGTTCAATGGAGGAAAAAGGGCACTGCCCTTGGAGTGGAGCCTTTGCAGATAACCGTTGACCCAATGGAAATATCAATTTCCCTGGATCACAGAATAAGCAAATTTGTGCCCATCGCCGTGAGCTTTCGCGGGCAGGTGGAAAGCGGTTTTGCCATGACTTCCTACACCCTTAACCCAAACCAGATTATTGTTGACGGTCCGGCTGGAATAATGGCTGCAATTGCTGAGCTTCCTACAGATCTGGTCGATCTGGAAGGACGCAGTGATAATTTCTCCATGACGGTAAATGTTGTTAATCTTGATCCCCTTATCAGTATCAGGGGCAGCGGAACAAGCACATTTCAGGGAAACATAAACCGTATAATACCGGTTAGGAATATTCTAAATGTTCCCATTGTCATTACCGGTTTAAGGGCGGGTTTTGCCGGAGAGCTTGAGACTTCAAGCGGCAGAATAAATCTTGAAGGGGAGAATCAAACGGAGCTTGATGATTTTGTTCCGCCTGATGATTTTCTTTGGGTTGACTGTTCGGGAATTAGTGAGCCGGGGGATTATATTCTGCGGGTGTATACCGGCGAAGCCGGGAATGTAAGCCTTAGGGTAGAACCAACGGAAGTCATGATCAGTATTACCCAGGCGGGAGCTTAAGAGCTGTGATCGGCGGTATAGGGATAGATGTGGTTCATGTTTACCGCATGGAACGCTGGCGGAAAATTCCCGGGCTTCTGGAACGCTTCTTTCATCCAGAGGAGCTCTCTGCGGCCCTGTCCAGGGGATCGGGAGCCAATTTATCACTGGCAGCGAGATTTGCGGCCAAGGAAGCTTTCGGAAAAGCTCTGGGAACCGGGCTTGCGGGGATTGCTCTGAAAGATGTTATGGTAAGGAACCGGCACAACGGCCAGCCGGAAATACATCTTTCGGGTACGGCCCTTGCCGCTCTTAGACAGAACGGGGCTTCGCAGGTACATATTTCCCTGACTCATGAACGGGAAAATGCCATCGCGATGGTAGTTCTGGAGAGCGAGGCGGCTGGGGGATCAAAATGAAGTATGTTGAAAAAGAAGTGAAAATATCCTTCCAGTCCAAGGAAGAATATACCTGTCCGGTATGTGACATAGTTTTTCGCAGGGAGGAACTTCTTTCCGGCTCAGGCAGACTTATCGCCGGAAAACTCACCGACGAACTGCACCGGCTTTACGAGCCGTCGAAGAAATACGGGGATGTTTATCCCTTGATCTACATTGCCACTGTTTGCCCCGAATGCTGGTTTGCCGCAATAGACAAGGACTTTTCCGATATTTCCCTGAGCGTAAAGGAAGCCGCCGAAGCTGATTGGCCGAAACGCATGGAAGAGACAAGACTGATTTTTCCGGAAACGGATTTCAAGGAAACAAGGGATATATTTTCCGGAACCGCCTCCCTTTACCTTTTGGTACGCTGTTATGAATATTTCACCAAGGAATATTCTCCTACGATCAAGCAGGCGATTGCGTCTTTAAGAACCAGCTGGATGCTTGATGAGATAAACGATAAATTCCCGGGGCAGCATTACAATTGGCTCTCTGAGCTCTTCAAGAAAAAAGCCGATTATTTTTACAACGAGGCTGTAAGACGCGAGCAGAGCGGCAAGGAAACTCTTTCGGCACTAAAAAACTTTGGCCCTGACACGGACAAAAACTACGGCTACGAGGGCGCCCTTTACCTTTCCAGCCTTCTAAAATTCAAGTACGGGCCATTAGACGATCCTGTGCGCCGTATTCAGACTCTGGAAGAGGCAAAGCGCACCATTGCCAGGATCTTCGGGGTTGGCAAGTCCTCCAAGGCCAAGCCCGGCCCGCTTCTGGAACACGCCCGGAACCTTTACGAGAATATAAACAAAGAACTTAAAGAAACCGATGTCGTGTAATGACGAGCGCAATATCAAGCTTCTTGTGGCCTACGACGGAACGGATTTTTCCGGCTGGCAGAGACAGGAAGGCGCAAGAACCGTCCAGGCCTTAATTGAAGATGCCCTGGCAAAGCTGCACAAAAGGCCCGTGCGCCTGACCGGGTCGGGCCGCACAGACGCCGGTGTTCACGCCGCCGCCCAGGCGGCAAATTTCTACACCACGATTGAGAGCATGGAAGCCGCCCGCTTTGTTCCCGCCCTGAACAGCCTGCTTCCCAAAGATGTTAGAATTATAGAAGCAAGTGAAACCTTCTATGATTTTCACGCCCGCTTTGACGCGCGGATGCGGACCTATCGCTATTTTTTTATCACCAGCCGCCAGGCCCTGCCCTGGGAACTGCGTTACGCCTGGCAGCTAAGGCGGCAGCCGGACATACAGCGGCTTAACGAATACGCCAGGCTTTTCCAGGGTGAAATGGACTGTACGGCCTTTTCTGCGGCAAAAGACAAAAGCAAATCCAGAAGCCGCTATATATCCGCGGCTTCTTTTTTTGTCGAGGGAGATAAGGGAGATAAACTTGTTTTTGAGATAAGCGCCAACGCCTTTTTATGGAGAATGGTTCGCTCCATCGCCGGAACCCTTATTCGCCTGGAAGAAGAAAAGGCCCCCGTGGATTTTTTGGCAGAGATCATCAAGTCCGGCAAGCGGAGCCTTGCGGGGCCCACCGCGCCGCCCCATGGGCTTTTTCTTTGGAAGATTGACTTTTAGCGTGATGCTTAAAGCTGTTTTTTCTATAGCAGCTTTTTAAAGCGGGCAACGTACATGGGCCCCATGCCGTCAAAGGCATCCGGAAGAATAAGCCTGCCGTATCTGGTCTTTTCCCCCTCGGAAAAATCTACTTCGTCAAGTTCTACTTGCCCTGAGTATTTTTCCATGAGCTTGCGGCAGGGGCCGTCGTTTTCCTCCGGGCAGAGGGCGCAGGTAACGTAGACCAGGGAGCCGCCGGGTTTTAAAAGAAGAAAGGCCGATGAAAGCAAAGCCCACTGCCGGCGGGCCAGGGAGCGGGGCCGGGCGCTGGTCCATTCCGAAAGGGCGGCGGCGCTTTGCAGCACATGACGCTCGCTTGAACATGGCGCGTCAAGAAGAATTGCATCAAAACGCTCCCATTCATTCTTTTTCCCGCCCGCCGCCGCGGCATCAAAGCCCGACACTCTGACCCGCCGCCGCAGCTCCGGTGTTAGGTGCTCGTCAAGGACATTAACAAGCCGCCGCCGCCTTTCGGAGGAAAGCTCGTTACACAGGAGCTCTGCTCCCTCGGCCATGCGGGAGGCCAATACCAGGCTTTTCCCGCCGGGGGCGGCGCAGGCGTCAAGGATGTTTCCGCTGTCAGGCAGGCGTAAGGCGGCGGCTGCCAGCACCGATGCCCTGTCCAAAAGGTAGGGCTTTGCAAGGCCCTCGGCGTAGGGGATCGCGGCGGCGGGGGAGAGAAGGCTTTTACGGAGGGCCGGCCAGCGGCTGTTCCAGGTTTTTAGGTAGTATTCTTCAAAGGCTGCATTATCCATTCTTCACTATACCAAAAATTAATTAAAGCGTTCTTTCATCCGGCTGAAAAAGACCTCGTCTTCCTCTGCGTTTTCTTCGGCGGATTTTTCTGCGGATTCGTCCGAGCCGTCCTGGCGGCATTCGATGAGCTGGGGAGGAATTTCAGAGAGGAAGGGGGAGGCTTGCCGCTCGCCTTCGCCCTCGCTCTGCTGCCTGTAGCGGGAAAGGCGTTTTTGGCAGCTTGTTATGTAGAGCTTTTCCCTGGCACGGGTTATGGCAACGTAGAAAAGCCGCCGCTCTTCCTCGATTGGCAGTGAGCCGTCCCCGTCTTCCGCCTCTGATATGCTCCTTTCGTGGGGAATGATGCCGTCCTCTGCACCGGCTATAAAGACCACGGGAAACTCAAGGCCCTTTGCGGCGTGGATGGTCATAAGGTTTAGCTTGGCCTTTTCCCCATCGTCCTCGCCGTCGTTTCTTGTGATAAGGCTGATGCGGTTAAGGTAGGCGTAAAGCCCCGTGTCAAAATTGTCGCCGTCTGTTTCCCAATCTTCGATCATTTTTACAAGATACTCGATGTTGGCGAATTTCCAGCGGGCCTTTTTTTCGTCTTTGCTGTGTTCGCTAACCAGATAACTCCAGTAGTCAATTCTGTCAATGAGCTTTCGCACTTTAACTGATAGGCGGCCTTCGCCAAAGAAGCTGTCCCTGGACTCCTGAATAAGTTCAATGAATTCTTCAATTCCGGTTTTTGTGTTTTTGTCTGACTCAAAAGAATCCGGATGAAAAAGTTCCTGTCCCAAAGCTGCCTGTTTCGCGTTCTTCATTCGAGAAAAGGAATTGTAAAGGCTTAAATGGTTTTTCTTTGCCAAAGCTGCGGCGGCCTGGATGCTGGCCTTGCCTATGCCCCGGCGTGGGGTGTTGATGATCCTGAGTAAATTTACATCGTCATCGTGGTTGGCGATTATTCTAAGGTAGGAAAGGATATCCCGGATTTCCTTGCGGTCAAAGAAGCTCGTTCCCCCGGAAACCCTGTAGGGAATGTTTTCCGCCAGGAATGCCTCTTCAATGCAGTCAAACTGCTTGTTGGTTCTTACAAGAACGCCGAAATCGCAGTAGCCGCGCTTTTCCGCAAACCTGAGTTTTTTTATCACAGAGGCGATAAAGGCCGCCTCGGCGTTTTCGTTCTGGGGGAAGTATAGCTCGATGGGCCTGCCTTCGCCCTCGCCTGACCAAAGGTTTTTATCCTTGCGGCTGGTGTTATGCGAAATAAGGCCGTTGGCGGCTTCCAGAATGGTTGTGGTGGAACGGTAGTTCTGCTCCAGTTTGATCTGCAGGGCATTTGGGAAATCCTTTTCAAAAAGAAGAAGATTCTTGTAGTTGGCGCCCCGCCAGGAATAAATTGACTGATCATCGTCGCCTACAACACAGACATTGCTTTTCCCGCCTTTTGGATCTGCCAGCAGCCGTAACAGCTCGTACTGAATAAGGCTTGTGTCCTGGAACTCGTCCACCAGGATGTAACGAAAACGGCGGCGGTACTTTTCTAGGATTTCAGGATGCTTTTCAAAGAGTTTTATTGGCAGGACAAGCAGGTCGTCAAAGTCCAGGGCATTGTAGACTTTAAGGCTCTTTTGATATTCGTTATACGCCGCTTCCAGGGCCATGTCCTCGAACTTTTGACGGCCAATCTTCACGTTGGAAAACAGCGCTTCCATCTTTTTTAGGTCGGTCTTTTCTCCGTAGAGCCTGCATTCCCTAAGGCTTTCCTTGATAAGTTCCATCCTGTCGGTGGAATCGTAAATCGAAAAATTCTTCCTGTAGCCTAAAACTTCAATCTCTTCCCGGAGTATCTTTACCCCAAAAGCGTGGAAGGTACTGATCGTAAGGCGGCTCCTTTCTAAGCTTTTAAGATTTTTACCGGCTATTTCCCTGATCCGGCTTTCCATTTCCCTGGCGGCCTTGTTGCTGAAGGTAAGGGCTAAAATCGCCGACTGGGGAATTCCCCGGCTGAGCATCCGGCTTATGCGGTGGGTGATGACTCTGGTTTTGCCGGAGCCGGCACCGGCAATGATGAGCATTGGCCCTTCAAGAGTATTAACCGCCTTTAACTGCGGCTCGTTAAGTTCGCTCAAAGCAAACGTCCTATTGCCCTTGCGGCCTTGCCCCGGTGGCTGTTCAGGTTTTTTTCCTCGTCGGAAAGTTCCGCCACGCTGCGGCCAAAGGAAGGTATGAAAAGTATTGGGTCGTAGCCAAAGCCGCCTGAGCCTTTCGCGCTTTTAACGATTTCCCCCTCCATGCTTTCCTGGGCGGCGTAGAAGCGGTCTGGGCCGTAGTAAAGAAGCATGGCGCAGACGAAACGTGCGCTCCGCAGCGGATTGTCTCCAAGTTCAGAGAGGAGCAGGGCATTTCTTTCCGCCGCCCCAAGCCCGTCCCCGCCATAGTAGGCGGAGTGGATCCCCGGCCTTCCATCCAGGGCATCCACGCAGATGCCTGAATCGTCGGCGATGATCGGGTCTCCAGGCTGCAAGAGGCGGCGTTCTTCCAAAAGGCGGTAAAGGGCCTGGGCCTTGATCATGGCGTTTTCAAAAAAGCTGCTTCCCGTTTCTTCCGGGCCAAACTCAAGCCCCGCCTCTGCGGGGATTTTAAGTTCCCAGTCCTTGCCGGATAGGATATCGCTGGATAGAATATCGCTGGATAGAATATCGCTGGATAGAATATCGCTGGATAGAATATCCAACAATTCTCTTTTTTTATTTTTATTGCCGCTGGCAAACCAGATGGTCATGTATTCCCCCCAGGAAATAATAGCAAAAAACAGGAAGAAAGTCTTTAAGTGAGGGGTCTGCCTTCTGTATTCTACATCGCAGGCTTTTTTGTCTTGTTCCTATTGTTTAGTTCTTTTGCCTTCGGTACAATCATAAGACAATGGCTTCTTCTTTTTTTGCGGAAATTATTGGCAAGCGCTTTAATCCAAAGGCGATACTGGATCTTACGGCAATCCCGGACGGAGGCGGCAAGGTCCTGATAATCAGCGATTTTCACATGGGCGGCGGAGGAAGGCGGGACGACTTTGCGACAAACGGAGAAATTGTCGGGAGGATCCTGGAGGAGTACTACTACAAAAACGGCTGGTATCTGGTACTGAACGGTGACATCGAAGAACTGGCCAAGTTTTCACTTGGGGAAATCCGCAAAGTATGGAAGGATATGTACCGGGTTTTTGATCTCTTTGCCGCAGCGGGAAGGCTCTATAAAACACTGGGCAATCATGATGAGGGCCTGCTCTTTGAGAAGGATTATCCGTATCCCCTGTACAATGTACTGCGTATAGAAACCGGCCTTATTCCCATTTTCGTTTACCATGGGCATCAGTCTTCCCGCCTTTATACTTATTTCAATGACATCGTCAGTCTGGGCCTTAGATACCTGTTAAAGCCCATCGGGATAATGAATATTTCCTCTGCCCGCAGTCCCCACCGCCGTTTCCATGTTGAACGCCAGGCCTACAATTTTTCCCTGAGCAATAACTGCATTTCGATTATCGGACATACCCACAGGGCGCTCTTTGAAAGCATCAGCCGGTTTGATTATATCAAGTTCGAAATTGAGCGGCTCTGCCTGGATTACCTTTCCGCTAGCGGGCAGAAGCGGGAACTAATTGCCCAGGAGGTAAAGGCCCTTAGGGGCGAACTGGGCAAACTGAAGCGCAAGGAGCGCCACGCCGGCTTAAACCTTTACGGAGAGGAAATTCCGCTTCCCTGCCTTTTTAATTCCGGCAGTGCCATCGGCAAAAAGGGCATCAATGCCATCGAAGTGGACGCAGAGAACATCGCCCTGGTTTACTGGTTCGCCGAGGGCAAGGGAATGAAGTTCATCAGCCGCGGCTGGTACAAGGTAGAGAAATTTGCCGGCTGCTGCCGTTCCGTTTTAAACCAGAACCGCCTGGATTATGTGAAGACGAAATTAGAACTCTTTAGCAACGGAAACAGTTAGCGTACCTTGACAGCTCCCCGGAATAGGCTATAACCTTAATTTAAGGGGGACTATATGGCAAATATAGACAAGGCTTTTAATGAACTCATAAAACTTTACGATAAACAGACCGATCTTGATGCTGCAATCCTTGAGGCGCAGATGACGCTTCTTTCCTCAATGGTCAAAGACGGTCAGGTGAAAAAGGGAGCCGCAAAGAAGCCTGCGGCTAAAAAACCGGCGGCCAAGAAACCTGCGGCTAAGAAGCCGGCGAAGAAAAAGCCGGCAGCCAAGAAACCTGCGGCTAAGAAACCGGCAGCTAAGAAGAAGTAGACAGCCCCCGGCACGCATAAAAAGTAGGCACTTTGGAGGGCTCTGAAACCTGTTCATAGCCGCGGGGATCGATAATTACCAATGCTTTGGCGAATTCTTCCTCATTGTAATGCACAGACAGGCCTCTTGCGTTATTTACCTTTAAGGCCGTTGGCTTGCTTAGCTCATAAGATAGGATCAGCTCGGCAAATGAGCCGTTATTGGAAATTAAGCCCCAAGTGGTTTCTATGCCGGATAGTACAACCGGCATTTTTGTTATCGTTTTGACCTTCATAAATAACCTTCTTCTACTCTGGTTTGTAATAATACTTGAAGAATAGGCTATGGATAGCCTATTTTGCGATTTTAAAAAAATAGTAAGGGATTCATTGACTTGCATATTATTTTGGTGCATACTGCTCATATTGCTATCTATCATGAGGTTAAATGTGAAGATGGAAACTACTAAATATGAGCTTTCAACCGCTGGATTTAATTAGTGATAATAGTTGTACAGTATGGATTTTTATCCATAAAAATATTTTTTGGAGGGTTGTATGAAGAGGATTGTTTATTTGGTTTTGTTCGTTGCTATTTTGAATAGCGGGGTTTTTGGGCAGTCGGGCGATGATTTTGGCATTACTCAAAACAGCCAAGGATTCATCACTATCACTTCCTACGAGGGCACGGCGAGGCAAGTCGTAATCCCCAGAACCATCGAGGGAATTAGGGTTAGCGAAATAGGGCGTAGAGCATTTGGTGGAAAACAACTGACCAGCGTTACGATTCCTAACGGCGTTACTACTATAAGGACGGGTGCATTTGCTAATAATCAACTGACCAGCATTACCATCCCTAACAGCGTGACCATAATAGAATACGAGGCATTCGCACGCAATCAACTGACTAGCGTTACCATTCCCGGCAGCGTCGCCGTTATAGGGGGGAACAGCGACAATTATGGGGACGGTGTATTTTCTGGTAATCAACTGACCAGCGTTACCATTTCCAACGGAGTTAGACTAATACTGGGCGGTGCATTTGCTAATAATCAACTGACCGAGGTTGTAATTCCAAATAGCGTTACTTCAATAAGGACTGCTGCATTTACCAACAATCCATTGACCAGCATTACCATTCCCAGGAGCGTTACTCACATAGAGGGGAGAGCCTTCGACGTAGATCAGCTGACCAGCGTTACGCTGGGGGCGAACGCTGAGTTCGATCTAAGGGTGCTTCCAAGTACCCTCGCCACTTTCTATACGAGCCAAGGCAGAAGGGCCGGTACTTACACGTGGAACGGCCGAATATGGTCGGTGAGATAGAGTAGTAATTAGTGTTTAAGGTAGTCTGTCCATAATGTGTCTACATTATGGACAGATTCTAATTAAGAGAGGATCTATACGCCAAAAATCGATTTCACCGATACTTACGCTCAATTTTATGAATCGTTCGAATTGTGCGAGCCGTCGCGTCCAAAATATAGAAAGGATGACTTCGATGAGGGAAGAATATCCGAAGAAATTCACTTTCAAGTATGTAAAATGTTATACATCGGCTGGAAACATAAAGTAAAGTTTAAACGAAAAATTAAAACATCATTTGCGGATATTTTTCAAGACATTGTTGCCTACTACTTGAAGGCGGCATTACCTAAAGAATATGAAATTATTTTGGAAGAAAAGAAATTGAAAATACGACCAGATATTTTAATCAAAAAAGGAAAAAAATGTTTCGCCGTTGAAATAAAAACAAGCCTTGGCTACGAACCTTTAATTTTTGAAAAAAAAGAAACGTATGCTCCGTATGAAAAAAGGCGCGATGATTTGTCTGAAGCTTTTAATATACCCGAAGATAATGTTTTATATATACTCTCCAAACTAAAGAATAACGGCAAAGGATTTCCAGACCAGTTTAAAAGGGATAAGAATTTAAAAATAATTCGGCCTAAATTATTTCCGTATTCAATTATCTACCCATTGTTTGAAGAGCCCGATCCATATTATTGGAAGTGGCCGAATATTAAAAATAAAGAAAAAGACAAAAAATACCCAGATGAAAATGAAATAAACGACAGAATAAAGGAAAAACAAAAAGAAAATATCATTGCGCCGTTCGAAGAGATATTAAGAAAAATTAAGAAGTAGGAATAGTATAAAAACTAAGAATATATGCGATGCATCGGCTTCGAACCAACGAAATCTTTGTATCTGTTAATTAAAGGGGTAAAAATGTTCCAAGGAAGGAGCTTTTCCCAGTGCTGTTTTAACATTGGGCTTTCTCCTATGGCTTGTAGGATTTCAGTGGCATTTTTTATCTGTTCGGTTGAGCCTCGGTACGCTGCTGTAGAGGAAAATGCTTTGCGGAAAGTAGCGGGGTTAAAGTGTTGGGTTTTTACAATAAGGTAGATATCGTAAAAGGCTCATGGCGTTCATTGGGACAGTCACAAAAGTACCTCCAAATAATGATATAGAATTTTCTCAATGCCAAACTTTTCGGCATACATATAAAGGCGGTGTAAATCCTTTGTTTTGCTTCGGGCATAATTTTTGAGGGCTTCAATGATAATTTGAATGTCGATTTTATTACGACTGCGGATAATATCGCACAATGTCCGTTCAATGTCATAGGTAACAACGCTGTGTCCCATACCAGATGATTGTTCAGTTTTTCCCATGTCAATAATATTCTGCCGGATATAATAAATCTTGCAAAAATTTTTAAGGGCTTCTGATGCTTTATATGAACTTGGTACTGTGATTGAATATCGGATGGGGGTACGACTGGTCATTCTGTGCAGGAAAAGGGCGGTTTCATGGGAGTAGACTATTTTTTTAGCCCGCTGCTGTATCCAGTAAAGCGCATCGTCCAATCCGCCGGGGCTTATATAAATTCCCCTTTCCGCCCTTTCCAATACTCCTGACTTTACGAGATTAGCCAATTGCTGGCGGTTAAGCCCTGCTTCTGTGGCTTGAGAGGCAGCAAACATCCCATTCCCCTGAGAAAGCAAATTTTGAACTGTCACCATATCTGCCACAAAGACATCTCCTATATACACTGATATTATATTCAATATAAGTGTATTTGTCAAGTAAGAGATAAGTTATAAGGAGTACCAGACAGAGGGCCGCCGTCCGCCAGGCCTTAGTATGCTATACTCTAAGAATGCAAACCGATATTAGCCAGATCCGCCCGGGAATGGTGTCATTTCAGGCAGCAGTTGAACTTGATTTGGAACGCCGCCAATCCATTGGGCTTAAGGAACTATTTAATATCTGGCTTGAACAGGGTAACAACTATTGGCTTAACCCCATGGACAAAAGTAACGGCCTGGGCTTTCTTGAAGAAATTCTTTTTAAGTTCCAGGGTGATGTACAGGTATTATGCCCTTTTGTAAAGCTTTTGACAAAACTCGCCGGTGATGGTATTTCCCCCAGATCGTTCGCCGAATATGTCATTCTGCCCCGCATGCGGGAGGATAACGACTGGCGGAAATGGCAGGACAGGCATCTTGAAGCCCTGCAAATCATAGCCAGGCTTATTACCGCTGCCAAGGATCATCCGCCGTTCAATAAGGAGCATTTGGGCTCTGGCCGCACCCGGCTGGCCAGGGACATAGTCCTTGTCAGGTATATCGGCAGGCCCCTGGCCCTGTTTCAATTGGCGCTCTTACGCGACCATGAAAAGCTTAAAAGTTACCTTGAGGCATGGCGGAAAATATCCCTTCATGAACCTTTGAGCCTTTATTTTATGCGGAACAATGCGCTGCATTTTATTTACAGCATGTCAGGGAAGATCGATCTTGTACAATTGATAGCGATTGTTGAGCAACTACCGGACATTGAACGGGCATTTACCCTTGCATTTCCAGAGGGCAATGTCAAACTAAAAAAAATTCAGGCAATTAATCTTTACAATTATGATATTGATGTATCCATACAGGAACGAAAAAGAAGCGGTTTCCACAGCCTGGACTTTGCGCTTGAGATCAGGGCTTATTTTAATATTGTCAAAGCTCTTCTTGAAAAAACGACAGGAGTGTACCTATTGGCCTGGTATGCAGGACTTTTGAAACGCTATAAAAATCCTGTTATTGCCGAAGCAATATACAATTTGGTATGTGTTATCGCTGACCGCGGAGGAATGCACATTTATAAATGGCACACAAAAAAATTGCTGGAAAAGTCCAAAGACACAGATTCGGGAAGCTGCATGAGAGCCTACATTGGTTTTATAGAAGAAAACCACGGATGCGATCCGGATTATCCGCTTACACATGAGTTATTCCGCGATGAAGAATTTGTGCGTGAGGCTACAGATGTTCTTCAGCTTGCGGATAATTTAGGGCTGGGCGGATACTTTACCGGGAAAAATGACAGCATTTTTTCTTACAAAGATTTACTTAACGCTTACATAGAAAAATACCCGGAAACGGAGGATTTAATCGCAGGCTATCAGGAACAGATGCTTTCTGGTCAGGACCGGCACTGGACAGTTGAATATACGCAGAAACTGGATATGCTCAGCACAGATGGCAGCAGCCTTTTATGCCCCCTGCTTCGTTCAGTTATTAGAGGGCTGGGTATTCAGATAACAAAATCTTCCGGATTTACCGGATTGCTAAAACAGTTTGGCCTTGTACATTTGCAGAAAGAAATACCGGCAAGAACTCAATTTTCAATGCAGATAAAACCTGTTCTTAAAACTAGCGTTGAACGTGATGCATTTGCACGGAAGCAGATCAACCTTCTTCTAATTGAAAAAGTCTGGAATTCCCTCTCCGCCAGCATGGAAGTCAATGTAAATAACACCGTTGCCTTTATTAATAAATGGCTAATAGAATTAACTGAGCCCCTGGAAAAGGCCTTTGGCAGGAAAATATCTTTGGAAGAAGTCGTCCAAAAAACAGAGGATGAGCCTTACAAAAAAAAGCTGGCAAATGATATTTTAAAAGAAGACAAAACAATAAAGGTGCTACAGGAAAAAAGGCAGCACTACACAGAAGTAATAGAAAATTTTGATTCGTTAAATGACGCACAGAAATTTATAACTGCCCTTGTACTTGCCGGAACGGCCGGCAAGGAAGATGAGCAGTATTCAGGCTTTGTAAGCGCCTTGCTCCTGCATCGCTACAGGCACCTGGACGGCATCCGTTCCCGCCTTGGCTTTTTGGCGGATGATATTAGTGTTGATGTATTAACTTATCAGCAGTTTTTATTTCTGTTGAATCTGCTGGAAACCTTGTTTTTTATCTTGCGCGAGGACAGCGAAATAAGCCCATTGCTCGACGATGACATCATTTTACGGCAAATACTAAGCCCGTATATCATTACAAGAAAGAAGGAAATAACCATTGACGCGCTGGAAGCTGCCGCCAAAAAGCTAAGCTGCTATGCTGCTCTGCAATCTGAACGCGCAAAATGGCAGAGCATTATAGAAGAGCCGGAAGAAAAGCCTGAAAAGTATTACCACAAAATGGAAATTTATTCTTCAAAGTCATTTATTGACGCTTATTATGGAGATATGGGAGGCATTTGCCTTTCCTCCCAGCCCCAGCAAATTCTGCGTCCGGGTTTTTTTATTCAGCGCCTGGCTGACTTAACGGACAGGCAGATCATCGGCATGTCAATTCTTTACCTGTCTACGCGGGGTTTTAGTTCAAGACAGACAAGGGCCCATAACTATTGGCATGCCTTTGCCTTTAATCCTTTATCTTCGGTACTTATGCATTTAACAATGGAACAGCAGTTATATTTATACCTGCAATTCCGCTTTAATATGGAAAAAATTGCCTGGATAACAAAAATGCCGGTTGTACTATCCGGCATAGAAACTACCTGGGGCTTAATTTCCAATAACGGCTCATTTGCCGAGCTGATCCTATCTTATGAGTTAAGCAAGCCAACGGCCTTAAAGGTAAATAACGCAAGAGGCCTGTCTGTGCACTATAATGAGGAAGAATTCGCTAAAGCATTGGTAATTATCGATCCCCGAGGCTATGAACAGGTTTCAGAGCCTTCCAAGGTGCCTACTTTTTATGCATGCCGGGGGCTCTTCCCTTGCTAACTGCTACTTGCTCTAATCCCTCAGTCACACCTGTGCGAGGTCTTCTTTGTTCGATTAATGAAAGCATACTAAGGCCTGGCGGACGGCGGTCCCTTGCATCGGCTGCAGCCGATGATGTGAACATGTGAGCGCTTGATTGCGCGTTCAAAAAGACGGGAAATAAGATGTTCTTCCAAGGCAAGGGAGGTTTGGCAGACCGGGCATACCCGATCCCGCTTTCCTGTGATGCAGTGGGTGCAGCCCCGTATGTGCATGAGCCTGTCACTGGACCCCTTTGCCGCGGGGAAGGCCGCTGATCTTACCAGCTGCCCTTCCTTAAGTTTGGCTGAGCATACCGGACAGGTTTGGGGATCGCCGGCACGGCCTTCCTTGGGGCCGGTATCCTCTTGTTCTTTTGCCTCTCTTTTTTTAGTGGAAAACTTTATAGAGAAGATGAGGAAATTAAAAAGAATAAAAAGAATCGCCCCTACAATTACAAGAACTAAAACTTCAGGATTATTGCCCATTGCCGCCCTTACCCTTGGCAATCATTATACTACAAAAAATGGCTGGAAACGCAAGGGCGACAATCCCCTGTTACCAGAGCGCCCATGGGTTGTTTGAAAGCTGATGAAGAACTTCCTCCTTTTTCTTTTTTCCGCTGTACTCCTGGGGGCCTGTGATTGGGATTTCGGATACTGGGAGCTCAAGCACATGATACCCCAGGAGCTGCAGGGGACATGGCAGACAAACGATCCGGACAGCATATACTCCGGCACCTTGTCCATAGGCCATGACCGGATAACCATCAGCGGCTACGGCGAAAGACAGACTCCGCTTTTTGGGGATGATGAAAAACGCCCATTCAGGAACTATACAAAGGGAATGCCCCTTAGGGCATACTCAGAAGAGGGGATACTCTTTATAGAGGACGGCGGTTTCTGGGTGAATGGGATACCCTTTAACTATTGGTACGTGGATTCGCCTTCCAATTTTGGGACGGTTCATTTCCTGCGCTTTGAGTTTGGGGGCAGGACAGAGACTTTACGGAAAAAATAATTGTAGACTTGTAAGCGATAAAATACTATAATGGGGGCAGGAAACTCTTAAGCCGAATTCGGGCAAAGAACTTAAGGGAGGAGGTTTGCCTGTGATAGGCAGGATAATACTCTTGCTTTTTCTCATCTTTATACTCGTTGTGGGCGGAATTCTTTGGTTTGACTACCTCAATGTCATAGACGCGAAGAACTTTACCGGCCCGGTATTTGATTTCCTTCGGGGGATGCCCCTGATTGGCCAGGTAATACCGGAAGGGGCGGGCCGTACCCAGCCCATTGCCGGTGATGATGTGTTTATAAGCCTGGATGCGGAGCGTTTTGCGGTGCGCCTGGAGGCCCTGGAACTGCGAAACATGGAACTTGAAAGGCATGAGTATGACATGCAAAACCGCCGGGGCCAAATTGAGCAGATGGCCCAGGAACTTGAGGAACGTCAAAGATCTCTTGATGAAAGAGAGAATTCCTTAAATTCCATGCTCTCAGATGCCGAACTTAGAGATAGGACCGTCGAACGGAATGCCATCAATCTGATCAATATGCCGCCTGAGCGAGCGGTAGGTATTTTGGCAAATATGGATGACCAGGACGTTATCGACGTATTTTTGAAAACCGACGAGATTTCGGAGGCGGCGGGAAACGCATCTATCGTGCCATTTTGGCTCTCTATTATGGAGCCAGAAAGGGCGGCTGAACTGGCCAGAAAGATGGTTTCCAGGCCTTTTGCCTTGAATTGAGCTTTTAAAACCGGTTTTCAAAATCATCTTTGGATATAGTCATGGACTGTGTCCGACTGATTAGGAGGCCGGGATTGATTCAAATATCTACGGCAACAAACCCCCTGGGCTTTCATCAGGAAAGCGGCTCGCTACAGGAAAGTACCGCAGTTGAAGATGGCGATGTTTCAAAGAAGAAAAGCGCCGGAATCTTTGCAAAACTGCTGGAAGGCTTAAGCGCGAAGCTCAAGTCAAATTCCCTGGAAGGCAATTCCGAAGCAGCTATTTCCACTGGAGCCAAAGGGCTTTCCAGCCTCAACGGGGCGGAAAAAAACACTATTTTAGTGGATCAAGATAACAAAAAAATAAAAAACATCGGCTTTTTCGACGAAAATGGGCTTCAGTTGGGACTTCCGGCTCTTTCCGGGCAGAATTTGCCTTATCTTGAGCAGGAAATAGCAGTCAAAACCGGCAATTCCGGTCTTGACGGCCTTTTTTCGGATAAAAAAGATCTAAAAACCTTTACCTTGAAGCATTTTCAGCAAGAAACTAAACAATCTGATGGGGAAACAACGGGAGTTTTTGCCAGAGAAGGGGGGAATAAGGGAATTCCCTCTGAACTATTGGCAAAACAGGCCTCGTTAAGCGAGGCATGGTCTTCCGCTGCAGAGAAAAACAAAAACCAAAACCGTCTTGCCGCGGATTCCAGGCTGGGCCTTGGCACCGGAGAAACGGAGAGTTCTCAATCCAAGCTGAGCCTTTCGAAGCTTGGAAACGGTGAAAAAGAAGTTAATCAGCTTTCGGAAGCCAGGCAAAGAAGGGGCAGATCCAGGCCCAGTATTGAAGTCCGGGATCTCAGGACAGGCTCTGAACTGCATGCCGCCGGCCGGGACGCGGAGGCCGCAAGGAATTTTTCCTTTAACGCCATGAGATCTTCCGGCATGGAAATTGAGATTCCCCTGGATCTCAGGATTGGAAAGGCGGGGGCCGGGCCGATAGACAAGGCCGCAAATGCAGGCGCCCGTTCAGCCTTCTTTGAGGACGCCCTTGCCAGGGAATTCCGGGGGAGCCTGCCTGCGGATATAGTCCGCAGCGCGGCGGTTATAGTCCGTGACGGCGGTGAGGGCACAATTCGCCTTACCCTTAATCCCCCCTCTTTAGGTGATGTAAAGATAAGACTTCAAATGACCGAAAACAAGATCACGGGGTTTATCATCGTTCAAAGCGATGAGGCGCTTCGGGCTCTTGAACGGGAACTTCCCGTCCTACAAAAGGCATTTAAGGATTCTGGTTTCAGCGAGACCAGCCTTGATTTGTCACTTGAATCGGATAATTCCGCGGACGGGTGGAATTTTACAGCCGGGGAAAATGAGCAGAAAGAAGACTTTCTGTCTCAGATGATGGCAGCTTCTCGATATGAGACGGAAACGGAATTGAATGAGGCTTCTTTGGAGGCATCAGCGCCGGATCCAACAGGAACGGCTTTGTCCGGTTTGACGGGCAGGAAGCCGGTAAATTTGTTAGTTTAGGAGAACACTATGGCTTTACAGTCGATTATGAGTCCCCAGGAACAGGCTGCCTCCAGTATGATGGTGGACGAGGCGAACAGAATGCTCGCCCAGGAACTAAACCAGAGAAGTGTGGAAGCAAATAATACTCTGGGCAAAGATGATTTCCTTAGAATTCTACTTACCCAGCTTGCCCACCAGGATCCAACTGCCCCGATGCAGGATAGAGAATTTATTGCCCAAATGGCCCAGTTTTCAAGCCTTGAGCAGATGAGCAATATGGCAGCGGATTTTGCCAAAATGGCCAATATGCTGCGCTCAAGCGAAGCTACCGGTGCCTTGGGAAAAGCGGTTGAAATTAATCACCTTGAAGGAACTGTCCAGGGAATAATCCAGGCAGTAACCAGGGATGAAGTACCCCAGATCCTTGTAAACGGAAGGTTTTATAGCTGGGATCAGGTTAGCATGCTTTACGAGATAGGAGAATAACAACATATGATGCGATCTTTGTTTTCCGGCGTTTCAGGTCTTCAGAATCATCAGACCAGAATGGACGTAATTGGTAATAATATTGCCAACATCAATACCACCGGCTTCAAACGGAACCGGGTGAATTTCCAGGATATCTTCTACCAACAGCTCCAGGGAGCCGCAAGGCCCACGGATGTTTTGGGCGGTATTAACCCCAAGGAAGTCGGTCTTGGTATGAACGTGGCTTCAATCGACACTATTCACATACAGGGTGCCTTTCAGACCACTGCTGTAGGAACAGACCTGGCCATACAGGGCATGGGCTTTTTCATCCTGGACGACCGGGGGAATGAGCTTTACACCCGTGCCGGCGCCTTTGCCCTTGACCGGGAAGGCGTTTTGGTCAATCCCGGCAACGGTATGAGAGTCCAGGGCTGGATGGCCCAGGAAATTGACGGCTTTGAGTTCCTGGATACCTCCAGGAGCATTGAGATGCTCACCATTCCTGTGGGCGCGAAAGACGCGGCCAAGGCAACCACCGTTGTAAACTTTGCCTGTAACCTGGATAAGAGAACCCCGGAAATTCCGGAAGGTGCTACCAATCTTCAGAGCCGTGAGGGAACCTGGTCAACTCAGGAAAAAATTTACGATTCTTTTGGCGAAGCCCACATTTTACAGGTGGAATTTAGCAGAGTTCTGGGTGAAAATAACAGCTGGACCGCCAGGGTTTCGGTTAACCCAGAGAGCGAAATACCCACAAACGCCTCTGCCGGGCTTGGAGATCTTCCGCCTGAAGTCGGAGGGCCGGCCATATTCACCTTGAATTTCAACAATCAGGGAACCCTTCTTAGTGCCGTAGACGCGGTGGGAAATGAAGCCACCTTTGGACAGGTGGTTATGAACGTGGCCTACGATGTTCAAAGCGCCACACCAGAGGACGACGGCGCCCTGGTTCGCCACACCTTCCAGCTCAACCTGGGAGCAGTCGGCGGTCTTACGAATTCCATGACTCAGTTTGCCGAAAGAAGTTCTTCAAAGATTTTCGATCAGGATGGACGCACCATGGGTTACATGGAGAACTTTAGAATTGACGGCTCAGGTATTATCACGGGAATTTTCTCCAACGGCACTTCACGCACCCTGGGGCAGGTTGCCATGGCCACCTTCCCCAACCAGGGAGGTCTTGAAAAGGCCGGGGATAACAACTTCCGTAGAACGATCAACTCCGGGAACGCTGATATTGGCCCGTCGGGAATAGCCGGGAAGGGCAGGATCATAGCCGGCGCCCTGGAAATGTCCAACGTGGATATGGCGGATCAGTTCACCGACATGATCATCACCCAGCGCGGTTTCCAGGCTAATTCACGTACTATCCAGACAGCGGATCAGCTTTTACAGGAAGTTTTGACCCTGAAAAGGTAGTAACTAGTTTGGTGGGGGTATAATGGTTAAGGTAACAAGGCTAAACGGAAACGAATATTACATTAACCCCCATCAGATTGAGTCTTTGGATCTTCATCCGGACACAACATTGCTTATGCTTTCTGGAAAGTATATAGTTGTTAAAGAGGGAGTGGATGAACTTATTGACCGGATTGTAGAATATCGCAGGAGAATAGGCGGATTTAAAAATGAGGAGTAGAAGAAGCGATGGAGGAGGTAATTAGATATGTCTGACGATGCAGATCTTGATCTTGATGGCGATGATGGTGGAAGTGCCAGTGCCAGCAAGAAGACTTCCGGCCTGGGGGCCTTGTTGCCAAATTTGCTCAAATTCGTGGCAATTGGGCTTGGAGCGCTTATTTTTATTGTAACCGTCTCTGTGATCACCTTTAATACCATGAATAGGGCCGGTCGATCCCAGACAAATATCCCTATTAGCTCCCCATTTGTGGGTACAAGGCCCACTTTCCATTTCTTTACCCTTGTTGGCTCGGTAAGGACCAGCACCAGGGATGCCATTCCCCGCTCGGTGGTAGTTGACATGATTATCGGCTACGATGAATTTGACAACGCTACCGCCACCGAATTGACCAACCGGGTCTATGAGCTGCAGGATTTTGTCAGGGTCTACTTTAAGTCCAAAACAGCCGAGGATCTAAGTCCTGAAAACGAAGCACGTATAAAACAGGAAATTCTGGAGCTGCTAAATACAAGGATGCTTAATTCCGGCAGGGCAAGGATTATTCTCTTTAAACAGCTCGATGTGATGCAGTTAAATTAGTTGCTATTGAACACGATCTTAATATGTGTTAGCTTTAAAAAAAGCTTTAATTGGCCGATGAAATAAGGAGGGGGTTTCAGCATGGCCGTTTTGTGCTATAATTCGGTTATCCCGGTATTTGGAGTTAAGGTATGACCGAAGTACTTTCCCAGGAAGAGATAGATCAACTACTCACAGCGATAAATGCCGGGGATACTGAGCCAGACGAAGTCAGGCCTGCGGCAGATACCCGCAAGATAAAGATCTATGACTTTAAGCGGCCTGATAAATTCTCAAAAGAACAGATAAGAACCATTTCCATGATGCACGATACCTTTGCCCGTTTGACCACCACCAGCCTTTCCGCCCAGCTCCGCTCCATGGTTCACGTCCACGTGGCATCGGTGGATCAGCTCACCTACGAGGAATTCATCCGTTCAATTCCCACTCCCACGACCCTGGCGATCATAAACATGGACCCCCTAAAGGGTAATGCCATTTTAGAAATAGATCCGGCGGTCACCTTTTCCATTATTGACCGTCTTTTTGGGGGTACCGGAGAGGGAACCAAGGCCCAGCACGAGCTTACGGATATTGAATCTTCCGTTATGGAAGGAATCATCGTGCGTATTCTGGGTAATATGCGGGAAGCCTGGACACAGGTAATTGACCTCCGGCCCCGCCTGGGACAGATCGACACCAACCCCCAGTTTGCCCAGATTGTACCCCCCACGGACATGGTTGTGCTTGTAACCCTGGAAACCAAGGTTGGGGACGTGGAAGGAATGATAAACTTCTGTATTCCCTACCTTACAATTGAGCCAATAATCGGAAAGCTTTCGACACAGTTCTGGTTTTCTACTGTACACAGGGGTACCACAACGGAAAACCTCAATGTACTAAAGGAGAAACTCGCAACGGTCGATGTTAATATAGTAGCTGAGATAGGAAAAATAAATATTCCTGTTCGTGAAGTGCTTTCCCTCAATGTGGGGGACGTGATTAGGTTATACGATACAAAAATTGGGGATCCTTATTCCCTTAACGTGGGCAACAAGAGAAAGTTTTTGTGCCGGCCTGGGGTCGTTGGTAAAAAAATGGCGGTGCAGGTTATCAAGAAAATCGCGGAGCTTGAACAGGACGAGTTTGAAGAGTTAACCACTGACGGGGAGGACTTATTATGAGCGATGGCGCACTTTCTCAAGATGAAATAGATGCTCTATTGGCAGGTGTAGACTCAGGCGGCGGCGGCGGCCCGCCTCCGGCTCCGGCTCCGGCTCCGATGATGACCATGGCAGCCCCGGCAGGCGGCGGCGAAGATGAGCGCAAAGTTTTTCAGGATTTCCTTACCGAGAATATAGGGGCCGGTTCCTCAAACCTTTCCATGATGACCGGCGCGACGGTCAATCTAAAAGAGCCAAATGTAAGCTTTACCAACCGGGATGCCCTTCTGGGCCAGTTCCCGGATACCGTTACCGTGATTAAGGCGGATTTCAGTTCCGGTTTCCCCGGGGAACACATCTTTGTCATGCCAGAAGATACGGCCAGGGCCATCGCCTCCCTTATGAACAAGGAAGAGAATATCGAGATGGACGAAATGGCCATGTCGGTTATTGGAGAGGTGGTCTCCCAGCTGGTTGGAGCCCAGATAACAGATCTGACCAAAAAGACAAACAACAAGTCCATTGCGCCTATTGCGCCGGAAGCGACCAATATAAATAAATCCGTAGCGGCTCTGCCCGGCGGCAATTTTCTCTGCGCTTCTTATCCGCTGGATCTAGGTGATGGCGCCAGCCATCAGATTTGGGAAATATACGGCGGCTCTGTAGCCTCGGATATTGCCAGATCTTTGGGCGGCGGTGGCTCTGCTGCCATGCCGGGTCCAAGTATGGGCGGCGGCATGGACATGGGTGCAATGGGCATGGGTATGCCGCAGGGCGGCGGAATGCCAATGGGAATGCCTGGCATGGGAATGCCGCAAGGCGGTGGTATGCCAATGGGAATGGGAATGCCGGCAATGGGTATGGGAATGCCGGGAATGGGGATGCCCACCAATGTCCAGTCTGTTCAGTTCCCCAACCTGACTCCCAGGGCTCTGCCCCAGGAAGCTGGAAATATAGGCCTTATCATGGACGTCTTTATGGAGATGACCGTTGAACTGGGCCGTACCAGAAAGCTTATCAAGGAAATCTTGAGCATGGGCGAGGGGACCATCATCGAATTGGACAAGCTTGCCGGCGAGCCGGTTGACATATTGGTAAACCACAAACTCATAGCCAAGGGAGAAGTCGTAGTCATCGACGAAAACTTTGGCGTCAGGGTCACCGAGATAGTTTCTCCAATGGAAAGAATGGCCGATATGGGCTGATAACAGGTAAAAGAGAAGAAATTTCGCAATTTTTTCTCTTTTCTCTTGCCTTTTTTTCTTCAATATGATACAATTTTTCTCAGTATAAATTTTTTGTGCAGTCAGTTTTGACTTGGGAGGGGAAAAACTGAAATTGTCTCGGCCCTATTTGGGCGTTCTTTTTGCCGCATTCTTCTTAGCTACGGGCTTTGTCTCAATGCCTCTGTCTGCCCAGGCAGATCTGGAAATGGAGGCGGCTGATCCACCGGCAAGCTTAGTTACAAGTTCCACTATTGATGAAACAACAATAATAATTGGTGAGACTCTTGCCGCTCCGGCCTCTACCGGCGGTTCTTCCGTGTTTGTGATGTTAAGGATGATCCTTGTCCTTGCCATGGCGGCCCTGGCAATTTACGGAGTGGTATTTTTTATCAAGCGCCTTACCCGGCCCCAGGAGAGCCGTGATCCCCATCTAAAGATCCTTGCCAGAGTTCCCCTTAGCAGCGACTCTTTTGCCGCAGTGATTTCACTGGGGGCCAAGGCCTGGCTCGTGGCCGGCAGCTCCGGTACCGTCAACCTGATTTCTGAAGTTGATGAGAAAGAACCCCTGGAGGCAATGCTGCTTGAAGATTCAAGACGGGTGGCCGAAACGGGACAGCTTAATTTTGGCTCTCTTTTACGGCGCTTTGGCGCCCCAGCCGAAGGGCAGTCCGGCCAGCCGGAAGGCGGCTCTTTCGCAGACAGGCTCCGCAGACAGCGGGATAGGTTAAGGAGGCTGTAGGATGAGGCGTGTTTTACTCTGTTCACTGTTACTTGTTACCTGTTACCTGTTACCTACAGCTTTGTCTGCCCAGGATGCGGATCCATTCGCGCCTTTCCCCATACCTTTCCCCGGCATGGCAACCGACGGGACTGCGGGTATTCCCGCGCCGCCTTCGACTACGCCGGTTCCCTTTATTGATCTTACCATCCGGAACCCGGAAGACGGCCGGGAAGTTGCCTTTTCACTTCAGCTTCTCCTTCTGCTTACCCTGCTTTCCCTGGCGCCTAGCATCATTATTCTTATGACCAGCTTTCTTCGAATAGCGATTGTATTGGACTTTGTAAAGCGGGCACTTTCTCTGCAGCAGGTGCCGCCAAACCAGATACTGATGGGAATCGCGGTTTTCATGACCATTTTTATTATGTGGCCTACCTTTACAACGATGTACGAGAATGCTTTCGCTCCCATGGCTGCCGGGGAGATAGGTGTGGGAGAGGCTTACCGGGAGGCGGAGGCGCCTTTAAGGATCTTTATGTACAGCCAGATGCAATCAAGACCGGATAATATCCGCCTGTTTATGGCAATGCGCGGACTGGACAGGCCCAATACCCTGGCGGATGTGCCAACTTATGTGCTCATCCCCGCCTTTATCCTAAATGAGCTGACTGTGGCTTTTAAGATGGGGATACTGCTTTTTATTCCCTTTATTGTAATTGACATGGTGGTGGCCAGCGCCCTTATGTCCATGGGTATGATCATGCTGCCCCCGATAATGATCTCGCTGCCTTTTAAGCTGGTTCTGTTTGTTCTGGTAGATGGTTGGGGGCTTTTGACAAATCAATTAATGAGATCCTTTATGTAGGATCATTTGGGAGGGAAAAAATGAGTATAGGCGATCTAACGGCTATTTTAAGAGACGGGGTTTGGCAGACCCTTACATTGGCAGCTCCGCTGCTCTTATCCGCCCTGATTGTGGGGCTTACTGTGGCTATTCTTCAGGCAACCACCTCCATACAGGAGCAGACCCTGACCTTTGTGCCAAAGGTCTTCGTCATCCTTATTATGCTGGCCTGGCTTGGAGGCCTGGGTTTTATGCGCCTGGCGGACTATACGACAAACCTCTTTATGAGAATACCGGACATGGTTAGGTAGCAGGAATGATCGAGAGCGAGATCCTTAACGAAATACTGGCCGCCGCACCTGCTTTTCTTCTCGTCGCGGTCAGGGCTTTCGCCATGATGCAGGTCGCTCCTCTTTTGAACTCAGAAGGTGTTCCGCAAATTGTTAAATTTGCCCTTGCGGGATTTGCCGCCTATGCTTCCCTGTCTACGGCCCTGGTAAATGAATGGGTTATCGCCCCCTTTGGCCTTAGCTTTATTTTCCTTGTAATCGGGGAGGCCATCATCGGCATTATCATAGGCCTGTTTCTGGTGCTTGTTTTCGCGGCCTTTTCGACAGCCGGCCAGTTCTTCTCCCTGCAAATGGGTTTTGCGGCCTCTGAGACCCTTGATCCGCTGTCACAGATTGAAAATCCCCTTATAGGCCAGTACCTTAACATCGTTGCCATGCTGGTATTTGTTACCATTGAGGGCTTTCGGGAGCTTTTCCTTGGGGGCTTCTGGCGTTCTTTGCAGTCCCTAAATGTCTTGACCCTGATTTCTGGCAGAGAGGATATTGTTTTAATGCTGCTGGCGGGACTCTCCCGGCTTTTCCTGGATGCCATGATCATCAGTATGCCGATCCTGGGCACCCTCTTTCTGATTTCCCTTACAACAGGGCTAATCTCAAAAGCCGCGCCGCAGATCAACATTCTTTCAGAGGGCTTTCCCATTGCCATAATGGTAGCCTGGCTTTTGATTTTCTCCGCCCTTCCTTTCATGACCGATGCATTCAGCAGGGTTATAGGCTCCGGTTTCCGGACACTTCAGGACCTTTATATCCAGATAGGATACCCCATAACCGAAAGGGGCGCCCTATGAAGCATAACGATGAATTTCTGTTAGCCGTCCTGGCCATGGACCTTCAGTGGTTCGCCAACCCCGAAGAAGAAGGCCGTACCCACGAACCTACGGACATAACCTACCGTAAGGCCCGGGAAGAGGGCCGGGTCTCCAAGAGCCAGGACCTTACCGCCGCCCTTGGTTTGCTTCTTCCGGCCATTGCGATTATCTTTCTGGGCCCATGGATGTTCAGGACCTGCGCGGAGATGCTCCGGTTTTTCTTTAGTAGAATAAACGATCTTGATCCGCTGACAGACATGGTGGTCGCAGGAGTAATGGTAAATTATTTTCTCCGCCTGACCCTGCCCATTCTTGCGGTGGCCGTGGTGGCGGCGCTTTTTTCGAACCTGGTGCAGATAGGCTTTCTTTTTAGCACCAAGCCCCTTGAGCCTGATTTCTCCAAGGTGCTTCCAAAGTTCGGCAGATACTTCAGCAAGATTTTTTCGGTGGAAGGTCTTTTTAATTTTGGCAAATCACTCTTTAAAATGACCTTAATCGGTGCTGTGTCATATAATGTTGTGCGCTCCAGGTTTCAGGAGCTGGTCAACTTACAAACGGCCACTGTCTGGCAGGGGGTTAGTCTTGTAGCCGGCCTTGCGGCCCAGCTGCTGGTTATTACTGCAGTAATTCTCATGGTTCTTTCGGTTCCGGATATTCTGTTCCAGCGCTGGCAGTTCCGCCAATCCCTTAAAATGACCAGGGAATCGGCCAAGGAAGAAGTAAAGCAGGATGAAGGCGATCAGGATATGCGGCGCAGGCTAAGGCACCGTTACCGGGAAATGCTTTCCCGGAATATGCTGAACGCGGTGCCCACAGCGGATGTGGTGATCACAAATCCAACCCACTACTCGGTGGCCCTGGAATACGATGCGGCGCGGATGGACGCGCCCACAGTGGTTGCCAAGGGGGAAGATGACCTTGCCTTGAGGATACGGGAAGTGGCAAAGGAAAACGGGGTTCCGGTGGTTTCCCATCCGCCCTTAACCAGGACTTTGTATAACGAAACTGAGCTGGGGGATCAAATTCCCATCAGGTACTGGAATGTTGTTGCCATGGTCGTTGGCAAGTTTTTCAGCTTCGAAGAAAAGCAGGCCAGGCGTCAGGGCGCAAGGATGGGGGCATAGCTTTATGTTTATTTGTTTAAGTGAGGCAAAAAATGGCTGATGCTGTAAGACAGGGCAGCGGCACCGCACAAGAGAAGCCGGGACTGGGTCAGTTTCTCTTTGCGGATTCAAGAAAAAACGTTATTGCCATTGCGGTAGTGGTGGCTTTGGGGATGATAATAATTCCCCTGCCAACGGTGCTGCTGGATGTCTTTATTTCCTTGAATCTTACCCTTTCCATTTTGGTGCTTCTTATCGTTATTTACAATAGAAAGCCTACGGATTTTAGCCTTTTCCCAACGGTGCTTTTGGCACTCACCGTTTTCTCGCTGGTCATGAACGTTGCTTCTACCAGGGCTATTTTGACGCAGGGTGCGAACTTTGACGGCAGGATGATCAGGGCCTTTTCCACCTTTGTTGTCGGCTCCACCGGAGGCGAGGGCCTTGTTGTTGGCTTTATAATCTTCATCATTATCATAGCGGTTCAGATACTTGTTATCACCAAGGGAGCAACCAGGGTTTCGGAAGTGGCGGCCCGTTTTACCCTGGACAGTCTGCCTGGTAAACAGATGGCCATTGACGCAGAGTACAGCTCCGGCGCCATCGATCAAAAAGAAGCCGCCGCAAAAAAAGAGGCCCTGCAAAGGGAATCTGATTTTTACGGGGCCATGGACGGTGCCAGCAAGTTTATTAGCGGAAACATCAAGGTTGGTGTTTTCATTATCGTGATCGATATTATTGGCGGTATCATAATTGGCGCGTCCATCCACGGCGAGCCCGTGTCCGAGGCCGTCAGAACTTATTTCACGCTGGCCGTAGGTGACGGCCTTGTTTCCCAGCTTCCGGCCCTTATGATTTCCACCGCCATGGGTATCGTGGTAACCCGCGCGGCCGCCCCCGGAGACCTTGGCGAGCAGGTGTCCTTGCAGTTCTCCCGTGATTCCAAGGTTTACTGGGTAGGAGCAGCGGTTCTTTTCGGCATGGCTTTGCTTCCGGGCTTTCCCAAGTACGTGCTTTTCCCAATGTCAGCCTTCTTTGGCCTTTACGCCCTGCAAATAGGCCGGAAGCAAAGGAGGGAAGCTGACTTTAACGAAATGATGGGCAAAACCGGAGAGGCCGCCAAAAAGACCAGGGACGAAAAAACAGAAATTCCCCAGATGGATCCGCCGGATCAACTTTCCCTTGAATTGGGATTCGGGCTGATTCCCCTGGTTGATAAGGACAAGGGCGCAGAGCTGCTTGAACGCATGCAGGGAATGCGCCGCCAGATTGCCCTGGACATGGGGATCGTTATTCCCAAGATAAGAATTATTGACAATATGCTTTTGGGTTCTTCGGAATACTGCTTTAAAATCCGCGGAGTGGACGTGGGGAAGAGCAATATCAGAATGGGCTACTATCTCTGCATTAATCCCGGCACGGTCAAGGAAGAATTGTCCGGAGAGAAAACCAAGGACCCGGCATTTGCCCTTCCGGCACTTTGGATTGAGGAGAGCAGGCGGGATGAGGCTGAGCGTGCCGGTTATACGGTAGTTGATCCTCCTTCGATTATCGCCACCCACCTTACAGAGATCATTAAACGCCATGCCGCCGAGCTTTTGGGCCGCCAGGAAACCCAGGCCATCATTGACGGCCTTCGGAAAGATTATCCGGCTGTTGTTGACGAGGTGCTTATGGGCCGGGACGGCAAGGGCTTTAATTTAGGTAACATTCAGAAAGTCTTACAGGGACTTTTAAAGGAACAGGTTTCCATACGGAACATGGTTTCAATACTGGAGAGCATCGCGGACTTTGCACCGCTGACCACAGATACCCGCTTTCTTATTGAAAAGGCCAGGCAGGCCCTGGCAAGCCAGATCTGCCATCAGTACGCCGACGAGGAACGGATACTCCATGTGCTTACTCTGGAACCGTCGCTGGAACAGAAGATCGTTGACAGCAAGGCCCAGAGTTCAAGCGGGGATATTTTCTCGGCCCTGGAGCCGGCCCTGCACAGTGCGTGGATAAGAACGCTGGGGAAATCGGTGCGGGCGGTGCACGACCAGGGCTATTTCCCGGTGATCCTATGCTCATACCAGGCCCGGTACCTGGTAAAAACCGCCCTTGAAAGGGAACTTCCGGAGGTGGCGGTGCTTTCCGTCGCCGAAATAGCCCAGGATTACACAGTTGAATCAATTGGGATCATAAAGCTGGAACAGGAATAAAGGGGAATTATGCCGCAGATATTTATTGAACAAGGCATCACTTACGATGAAGCGGAGAGAAAAATCCGGGAGAAGTACGGAGAGCGGGTGCATATTGTCTCCCATGAAACATGCAAAATTCCCGGAGGGTTTTTTAACCTCTTTCCACGGGAGGGGGTTAGGGTGACGGGATTTGTCCCAAAAAACCGGAGCGGA
>Ga0099364_10001723_pt1 | contig 35721 bp, 33 predicted proteins | sample TergutTh196P3_FD_73070 | JGI IMG/M metagenome (GOLD analysis project Ga0099364, IMG submission 73070) | Microcerotermes parvus P3 segment gut microbial communities from Pointe-Noire, Republic of the Congo - Th196 P3 | ecosystem: Host-associated > Arthropoda: Insects > Digestive system > Gut ... | reverse complement strand
CTGCGTGGCTACAGTTTAACCCATTTGCATCCGTAACGCAACGGGACGGTATGGGGGGGAACACCCCTTTCATTGCGTTTTTAACATGAGTCCTTTTCATAAAAAGAGGCCATCCCTATCCGGACAGCCTCTTTTTTACTCTATCGATACACAGGTGTTACACGTATGCTTATATTCATCGCTGATTTTCAATCAACGATCAGGATTAGGGATTGCATTTCAACAGGATTTTAGGATAGACGGACGTGTTGAACACATCGATGGCTTCCATGGCGTCGTCCAGATTGTACACCTTGCCGATGATTTTGTCCGTCTGCATGCGGGGGATCAGATCCAGCGCCCGGGGTCCCGTATTCCAGTGGGTGAACACAAAGCGGATCCCGGCTTCCTTCAGGTACAAGGTGTGCAGATTGATGGGATGCTCGAAAGTAGGCGGAAAAACAGCAAAAAAGGCTACCGTTCCCGCTCTGGCCAGCAGGTCCAGGCAAGGCTGGACGGTAACCGGCACACCGGAGACTTCGTAAATCTTGTCGTAACCGTAGCCGTCTGTGATTTCCCGGCCCCGGGCGATCAGATCTTCCTTGCTGGGGTCGATGACATATTGCGCGCCCATAGCCAAAGCCAGCGCCCTCTTCTCCGGCACCGGATCGGAAACGGTGACTTTCACAGCGCCGGACTTAATCACCATATCCAGCATGATAGAGCCTATGGCGCCAACCCCGGACACCAGAACGGAGTCGCCGTTGTGGATGGGGGAAAGATCCATACAGCGGAGTATGCAGCCCAAAGGTTCGGTGATCGCGTAGGGCATAATGTCGGCGTCGTCCGGGATTTTCTGGCAGCCGCCTACGCCGGTGACGCGATACTGGCCAAAGGTTCCCCCGCCGCCCGGTACCATACGCATATTCAAACAGTTGGGAAGGCCTCTCTTACAATTGATGCAAACACCGCATCGGTTGCCGCCGGTCATGGCTACTTTATCGCCGACTTTCAGCCCGCTGTTCTCCGTGCCCGGACCCATTTCGACGATGACGCCGCAGCCTTCATGCCCCATTGCCCGAGGTTCTGTCCAAACCACATTCATTACGCCCATAGATACCTGATGGAAGTCCGTCGCGCAAAGGGCTGCGTATTCCATTTTAATCTTTGCCGTGCCGGGCTGTACTTGCGGTATCGGTACGTCGTGCAATAGTTCTATCTTTTTCGGTTCTGTCCACCATACTGCTTTCATTGTATCCGCCATGTTATCCAGTCCTCCTTTTAAACAGCTTTTCATCATCTTATACTATAGAAAAATAAGGGATTTTACAATACAGTCATCAAGAAAATGTGATATGATTTGTGAGCAGTTATAAGTAGCCTAAGTAAAAGCCCGTGACCGCAAATTGCATGGTATGACAGGACCGGCTTGGTCTTGTGATGAGAAAAAGGAGGTTATCCATGTCAAATGTTGCTTTGGTTCGTTGTGAAAGCTATGATTACGCCGAGGTGAAGGCTGCGGTGCAAAGAGGGATCGATCTATTAGGGGGCGCGGGTGGATTTGTCAAGCCCGGCGAAAAGATCCTGCTCAAGCCAAACTGGATCATGGCTGTGCCGCCGGAACGCTGTGCCACAACCCATCCCGCTGTCTTTAAAGCCGTGTGTGAAATCCTGCAGTCTACCGGCGCCAGCTTAAGCTACGGGGACTCGCCCGGGCGGGGTACGACAGAGGATGAAGCCCTGGAAGCCGCTAAAGCGACCGGGTTCTGGGAAGTCGCCGCGGCGCTGGATATCCCCCTTGCGGATTTTCTGCAAGGACGGACAATCCAAACCGCTACGCGGGAATTCTATGTTGCCAATGGCGCCCTGGATTGCGATGGCATAATCAGCCTCCCCAAGCTGAAGACCCAGGGATTTCTTAAGCTTACAGGCGCCGTCAAAAACCAGCTCGGCTGCATCCCCGGCAGGCGGAAAGGCGCCTACCATCAAGAACTGCAAAGGCCGGCGGATTTCGCGCGCATGCTCCTTGATTTGAATATGTTCCTCAAACCCCGGCTTTATATCATGGACGGGATAATCGGCATGGAAGGGAACGGCCCGATGAACGGCGACCCCAAGAAGATGAACCTGCTGCTGCTGTCGTCCGATCCGGTTGCGCTGGACGCCACTGTATGCCGCATTGTGGATGTGAAACCCGAGTATTCCTACACGGTTTCTCTTGGCATGCAGGCAGGACACGGTACGTATGTGAGCGAGGAGATTACGCTGCTGGGGGACGCCCTGGAAAGCTTCATCGCTTACGACTTCCAGATCAATCGCAATCCGATCAGCAATGTGCGCGGCGCCGGGGTATTCTCCCGGGATAACGACGCGGGCGTACCCAAGCCCTATATCGTCGAGGAGAAATGCCAGCACTGCGGCGTATGCATCGACATGTGCCCGGTCTCGCCGAAAGCCCTAAGCTGGCAGGACAAGGATCAGACGCAAGCGCCAACCTATGACTACAATCGCTGTATCCGCTGTTTCTGCTGCCAGGAGTTATGCCCGCACGGCGCTGTTTTCATCAGAGAACCGCAGGAATAGGCAAATCCTACAGATCTGCCAGATCGGCGTTGCAGTTGACGATGACCTTTGGATATTTCCCCGACATATGCATAGCAAAAGCTTCTACGATCTGCTCCAGGGGGTAGCACGCCTCAACGAAGGGATCCAGGTCTAAGCGTTCGAGAAGCTGGACAGAGCGGGGGAAGGTATGGGGCGAAAGGAAAAGGCCGGTGAGGGTCAGATCCTTGCGATACATATATTCCAGCATGTTCAGCGGCATCTCGTAGCCGGTAGGATACATCGCGCCATAGCAAATGGTACCGCCCCGCGCCGCTGCATCCAGGAGAGGCCTGCAGGCTGCCGCCGCGCCGGATACGTCGACGATGGCGTCGAAGCCCAAGCCCCCGGTAATGCGCATGGCTTCTTCCACTACATTTTGGTTGACCGGATCGATGACATGCTTGGCGCCAAAACGCAGGGCGAGTTCTCTGCGGTCAGCTATGGGCTCGATCATCGTAAGCGCCGTTGCGCCCTGCAGTTTCAGTACCTGCAGCGCCAATTGGCCGATGGGTCCGCCGCCGGATACCGCCATCCTGGCGCCGACATAATTATGTACTTTGTCGCCGGCCCGGACCGCAATGGATACCGGTTCGAGGAGGCAGCCCTTCCGGAGGGAAACATTGTCGGGAAGTTTGAATACCTGGGACTGGTTCCAAACCATCAGCGGCGCCATGCCCGGGCTTCTTCGCCCCGGCCCCAAAAGGCGGGTGCCGATACAATAGTGCGGCTGCCCCATTTGACAATAGTAGCACACGCCGCAGGTATGCCGGAAGTTTCCCGAAACCCTGTCGCCGACCTTTAGTCCCTTAATGACCGCCCTTTCGCCCAGGGCTGCGACTACGCCGGAGACCTCATGGCCGATATAGTTGGGAAAGTCCATGCCAAACGTACCGTCCGAAAGGTGCGGGTCGGATCCACAGATCGAGCAATAGGCAACTTTAATCAGTACATCGTCCGGGCCGACTTCCGGTTCCGGGAAGTCGACCAAACCAACGGCTCCCCGTTTTTCCGGAACCGGGTCGTTCAGAAACCCAAATTTAATCGCTGCGCCAACTTTCATAATGATAACCTCCTTCTTGGTTGTGCTCCCGGCGAATAGGATGCTCCCCGGAAGCGGATGCAGAACGCCATTTTAAGTAAACGACACCCGTTCGTTCAGGTTGAACGGATACTGATAAGGTACTATATCCGGGCCGGAATTGTCAATTGCCGGGCGTCTGCCGTCGACGGTGACTTTGTGCTTTGTTCATTGATGTGACAAGCGGTTTATGATATATTTGTTTTGTTCTGACGAGACCGGACAGGGAACGAATCTACAGGGTGGAGAGAATGATGGAACTTGCGTTATTTGCCGAATACCGCCGAAAAGTCGTCGAGAATTGCTCGAAGGTTATCATTGGGAAAGAAGAAGCCATTTTACTTGTCTTAATCTGCTTTGTCTGTTCCGGACATGTGCTGATCGAAGACCTGCCCGGGACCGGAAAGACCATGCTGCTCCGATCCTTTGCCAGGACCATTGGCGGAGACTTTAAAAGGATTCAGTTTACACCGGATCTTCTCCCTTCGGATCTAACGGGGATTCATTTTTACAACCAAAAGCTCGGGGATTTCCAGTTCCGGCCCGGCCCGCTGTTTACGAATATTGTGCTGGCGGATGAAATCAACAGGGCGACCCCGCGTACCCAATCGAGCCTGCTGGAAGCGATGGAAGAACGCCAGATCACCGTGGACGGGGTCACGACATTGCTCGACGAGCCGTTTATGGTTATGGCGACCCAGAATCCTTTGGAATCGTACGGAACCTTTCCTCTGCCGGAAGCGCAGATCGACCGCTTCTTCATGCGGCTTTCTCTCGGGTATATGAGCCGCAGCCAGGAGCTTTCGGTCATTGCCAGACCTTCGGTCCTGGATATTGTGGAATCTCTCGAACAGAAAGTCAGCAAAGAAGAGACAGCCTATATCCGAAGCAGCTATCGTCAGGCGGTCGTCAGCGCGGACGTTTCCGGCTACATCATGGATATCGTAGAAGCCACCCGCAGGGAGAGCCGCTTTGTCGCAGGGGTATCCACCAGAGGAGCGATCGCGCTGTATCAAGCGAGCCAGGCTTGCGCCGCCTTGAACGGCCGGGATTATGTCATTCCGGAAGACCTGCGTTTTGTAGCGCCTCCCATACTGGCCCACCGCCTGAGTATGGGGACGACGGCAAGAAACGATAGCTATACGGAGATTCTTGAGAAAATCATCAACAAGGCAAAGGTACCGCTGGAGGATATCTGAGCAAAGATTCGTTCTATGGGACAGCGTCCCATGTAACATGCATCTAACGTGGGCGTAGCCCACCTTGGACTTAACAGACTACTAGGGGCGCGGCGTATCGCAGAGGGCAGAATATGACGGTATTTATTTTCGTGCTGATTATACTGGCGTACTTCGTTGAAAAATGGTCTCTCGAGTACGCGTTGAGAGGCGTTGTATTCCACTACCAGCCTTCTCTGGTTTTAGCGGCGCCCGACGAAAAGTTTGCGATCCTCTCCAGCTTGTCCAATCACAGCCTTCGCTTTATTCCCTTTATCCGGGTCGAGGAATATTTACCATTCGGCCTGGTGGTGTACGACCAGGCCATGCAAAGCGCGGCAAGCCCCTCGGAATACAGCAAACTTTCCTATTCCACCTATATGATGCCCTACGCCGGGTTCCAGCGTAGCGTTACGGCTTCGATACCCGAAAGGGGCAGGTATATCTTCCCCGGCGCGCATTTGAGCGGCGGAGATTTTCTTGGCTTGAACGAAGAAAGGCAGAGGGTATCTTTGTTTGCCGAAGTCGTGATCTATCCGAGGGAAAGCGATAGCCGCAGGCTGGAAGACGTCATGGGCGGCTTCATAGGGGATTTCCTTGTTCGCCGGTTCATTATGGAAGACCCGGTGCTTACTGCAGGATTCAGGGCGTATACGGGAAGGGAACCGATGAAAGCCATCTCCTGGATGCAAAGCGCCCGCATGGCGGAGATCATGGTAAAGCAATATGACTATACGACAGAAGCTTCCGCTACCGTGCTTTTAAACGTCGAATGCGAGGAAGAGGGGAAAGAACAGCGGATCGAGACCTGCTACCGCTTGACCCGATCGGTTTGCAGAATTCTGGAAGAACGGCGAATTCAGTATGATTTTTATACCAACGCCACCACTTCCGGCGCGATTGCCGATTGGGCGTATATTGGCGAAGGCTTGGGGGAAAAGCACTATTTTACAATAATGGAAGGACTTGGGCGTGCTTCCTATCGGTTTACGGAGTCCTTCTCCGCCATGGTCAAGCGGATGAAAACCCGCGGCGCCAAAGCCTTGATTATCATTACGCCTACAGACAGGGAGCAGATCATGGCCCGGTTGAACCGGGAAAACGCTATGCAGTTGTTGATCCTTCCGGCGGAGGAGGCCGTATTGTGACGCTTTTGTTCAGCTTGAAACTCGTATGCGACCTTTGCTATTATTTTGCGCTGGCTAGTTTCTTCTCCTTCTATTTCGGAGGAAGCCCGCTGATCGTAACGCTGCTTCTGTTTGCATTTTGTATCTACGCCTGTGGCCGGCTTGTCGCCAGGGGGAAACTGCGCTTCCTGCCCCTGGCCTTTCTGCCGCTTTGCTTTTTGTACCGGCCGGCGCCGGCGAACGCGTTGGTCTTGTTACCGGCTATGGCCTACGTGGCGGTCAGCGTCTATCGTCTGGACGGCATACCGCGCATGTTCAGTTACAGCGAAAATTTCCTGTTTTTTCTCAGAACCTATCTTCCTTTTATGATCCTGACGCTGCTTATGGGGGGAAAGGCTGGCCTGGAGCCCGCTTCGCTCCCTTTTGCCTTTATTTTCTTAACGGCGTCGATGCTGCTCATGCACATGCTCCGGCATAATCCGGAGACCATATCACAGGCGCGCTTTCAATGGATGAGCGCCTTTCAGGCACTCGCCGTCATCCTTTCAGGCGTCTTGTTCAGCAGCAGGGCTTTTTTCAGCTTCAGCGGATGGGTATTGCGTACGGCGTATTTCCGTATCATTGCGCCAATATTGGTTTTGCTGATCAGGGTGATACTATTCATCCTGACGCCCTTGCTGTTGCTGCTCGAGCGTTTACCGCAGTTTAGCAGAGATAGGGAGGAAACGGAGATCCTGACCGACATGGGATTCTTTGAGGAAGAGCTCGCAGACTTGCCTGCCGCCAGGTATGATCTGCTCAGGGCCTTTTTGTATCTGGCGCTTATTCTCTTGATTCTTTATTTGTTTTATCGGTTGTTTAAAAGGTTATCGAACTATAGCGGGCTAAGCGTCGACCATACAGGGAGCGGAATGCGGCGTTTCCCAGTGTCCGCGGATCAGAAGCCGGCAGAACGGGGAAAAGCGATGCATCACCCGGTTCGGGCTTTGTACCGTAAATACCTTATCCAGTGCCGGAAGAGAGGAATACACAAGGAGAACCATCTGACCAGCGCCGACTTTGAGAGGCTGACCAGGACTCATTTTCAGAATCCGGAGGCGGCCGCCGCTTTTCGTTCGATATACATACAGGCAAGATATGGTGAAAAAGACACGGATAGGAAAGAAATAGACAGAATGAAGACGATATTGGCGGAATTTGAACTTGCAAAAGCGCCCGGGAAAAGATAGTATAGGTGAAAGAATACAGACAAGAAGTACTGCATAGTGAGAGATAGTATATGTATAATCCCAGACACAGCAGAGTGACCTCGCAGGGAAGACTGGGTTATTTTCTTAGTGCTGTAGTGATTTTTGCTGTTGATCAGATCAGCAAAGACGCTGTGCTGTCCATGATGCGGCTGGGGGAGAGCATCCCTGTGATTCCCGGTTTTTTTTACCTGACCTTTATCATGAACAGCGGCGCTTCTTTCGGGATGATGTCCGGCTACAATACGCTGTTCATCGTCGTAAGCGTTTTGGCCATAACCTTTCTTTGCTGGGCGGCTTTTTTCTTGAAGAACATGAGCCGGTCCATCAGGATTCTTCTCGGGGTGATCAGCGGCGGCGCGTTAGGAAATCTGGCGGATCGTTTACAGCATGATGCGGTTGTCGATTTTCTTGATTTTCGCGGGATTTGGAGCTATATCTTCAATGTCGCGGATTCTGCGGTCGTATGCGGCGGGACGCTGCTGGCCCTTTTCGTTTTGTATGAGGAGTGGAAAGACAGGAGAAAAGAACCAAAGCATCTTGCGGAAGATTGAAAAAGCGGCGGAGGCATGAAGGAGAGATAATGCGGCGAGCAGAAATCCCGGAACGTGAGCGGATAGCAGCAGAACAGGCCTACCCGGCGGAGCCGGGACAGCGTCTGGCTTTCGTTGTCGAACCGCAAGGGGAAGGACAACGCATGGACCTCTATCTGAGCGCCATGCTTCCCGCTTTGAGCAGAAGCCGGATTCAGGAGCTGATCAAGAATAGCCAAATTCTGCTGAACGGGCAGAACGTCAAAAGCGGCAGAAAGCTGGAGGAGGGGGATCGTTTGGATTGTACCATTCCCGCTCCGGTGCATTTACGGATCGAGCCTTATCCGATGGATTTATCTATCGTATATGAAGATCCGTTTTTGTTGGTCGTCAACAAACCTCAGGGCCTGGTCGTCCATCCGGCGCCCGGCAGCGGCGACAGGACGCTGGTGCATGGATTGCTTGCGCATTGCCAGGACTTGTCCGGGATCAACGGCGTTTTGCGGCCCGGTATCGTACACAGGCTGGATAAAGATACCTCCGGACTTTTGGTCGTAGCCAAAAACGATGAATCCCATCGCTTTCTGGCGAAGCAGATCCAGGACGGAACGATGGAAAGACTCTACATCGCCGTTGTCCGGGGCGTTATCAGCGAACCCGCGGGAAGGATTGAGGCGCCCATAGGCCGGGATCCGAAAGACCGCCAGAAGATGGCGGCCGTCGCGGGGGGGAAAGAAGCAAGTACTTCCTATACCGTACTGGACAGGCTCGCGGATAAAACCGTTCTGCAGTGTAAGCTGCATACCGGGCGTACCCACCAGATCCGGGTGCACATGAAACTTCTGGGATATCCTGTGTTGGGGGACCCGAAATACGGCTTGCGAAAGGACGACTCCCCCTGGCAGCGACAAGTGCTTCATGCGTGGCAGCTATCCCTGAACCATCCGGAGAGCAAGGAAAGGATGCGCTTCTTTGCCCCGCCTCCAGAAGCGTTCTGTAAGCTTCTCAAAGAGGAAGGGGCGGTAAATACCTTAGCGGTTCTGCGGCGCGAAGGTTGCTGCGAGATATAAAAAGGAGGGCGTGCATGGATACAGAGAGCCAAAAGATCTTTATTGTTCGATTTGCCTACTGGTTAATCGTGGCCGGCATCATTTACGTTTTCCTCAAATATCTGATGCCCGCGATTACGCCCTTTTTGATCGGCTCGCTGGTGGCGGTGTCCCTGAGGCCGCTGGCGAAATGGGTTGCCGGCGTAACGAAGGTAAAACAGAAATGGATGGCGGTGATAATCCTTGTGCTGTTTTACTCGATAGTGGGAACGCTCCTGACGATATCCGGCATTCGGCTGGCGTCGGCGATCAGCCATTTCTTTAGTGTTATACCGGATTACTACCGGTCTACGATCGAACCGGCAGTAAGGCAGAGTTTGAATACGCTAATCATCCTCTTTCAGGAGATCGACCCTACCTTACAGGCTACGATTCAGAGCTTGTCAGGAAACGTCATTTCCTCCATGGCCAATCTGGTCACGACTGTTTCTACAGCGGTACTCAACTGGGTTACCGGATTTGCCGGCGCTTTCCCGGGATTTATGATCAATTTTCTCATCACTGTCCTAGCTTCATTTTATGTATCGGCGGACTACCCGGGCATCAAAAGCTTTATCCTGAAGCAGCTCAGTCAGGAGAAACTGCAGCTTCTCAGACAAATCAAGAACAATACTTTTAAGTTCTTTGGCAGCTATATTAAGGCTTGCTGTATCATGACGCTGATTATGTTTGTAGAACTGTTGATCGGGTTTTTTCTGATTGGCGTCAGAAACGCGCCAGGCCTTGCTTTGGTGATCGCTCTTTTTGACGCTTTACCCGTAGTAGGCACAGGAACGATTCTCATTCCCTGGATCATCGTCAGTATCATATCCGGTGAACTGTCGAGGGCTTTGAAGTTAGCAATCCTTTACGGCGTGGTACTGGTTGTCCGCAATACGATTGAACCCAAGGTGGTAGGCATGCAAATCGGCCTGTATCCGCTGATTACTCTGCTATGCATGTATTTAGGGGCTTCCTTATTCGGCATAGTTGGTTTGATCGTGTTTCCGCTGGCGGGTACGATCCTCACGGATCTGAACAAAAGCGGAACGATCCATCTGTATAAAGAAGATGTGCTGCGCCCATAAGGCAAAGTGGCGCTGCGCTTATAATGCACAACGGCGCCGGGATTCAAGCTTGATGCGCAGTCAGCAGTAGCCGGATTTCCTCCTCCTCCGCCGTAACATAGATAGTCTGAAACTTTTCATAAAGCATCATGCCCGGCTTTGCGCCTTTCGGTTTCCATATATTCTGCCGCAGGGTGTAGTCGATCGCCGCTCTCCCGGCGGATTTTGCCTGCGAATGCCAGAGACATAGTTTCGCTGCCGTTTCGACGGCTTCCGCCGGGACGTCCTTTTTATCCGGATTGCGGAGGATCACATGGGCGCTGGGAATGCTTTGCGCATGAAACCAGAGGTCGCCCCCTTTGGCGACTTTCATGTTCAGATAGTCGTTTTGGCGATTGTTCCTGCCATAGAGAATATCGAAGCCCTGATAATGGATTTTGCTGATCACCGGATCCGCTTCGCGGGCTTTCGGTTTATCCGCCTTATTTCCTTTGCCGCCGCCGGTTTTGCCTGCCATCAGCCTGCTTTTTCCGCCTGACGCACGCTTTGACGCAGGCTTCTGTTTGCTGTAGCCCGCTTCGCCTAATTCCCGGCGAACCTCAGCCAGCTCTTCCGGGCTGCGCACAGTCGTCAGCGAAAAGGCAAGGCTATCCAGATAGGCGAGTTCCGCCATGGTTTCGTCATAGTGTACTTGGGCCATTTTCGCGGTCTGGCGGGCTTTCTGGTAGCGCCGGAAATACGCCTGGGCGTTTTCTATTGGACTGAGCCGGGGATCCATGGGGATCCTGACCATCGCGCCCTCCGGATCGTGATAATCGGGGACAAGCGCTTCCTCCCCCTGCGGGATCTGATAGTGATTGGCGGTCAGCAGTTGGCCCAGAATCTGCCATTTCTGCGCTTCTTTGCCTTCCAGTATGGATTCCGCCTGCAGGCCGGCTTTTTTTCTGCAGCGCTCCTGCTCCCGATAGAGGATCTGCTCCAGGTTCTTTTGCTCTTGATGAAAGAGGTTTGCGGCGCCTCGATTGCGGTAAAAGACGTCCAGCATTTCATTCAGGGAAGAGAAGGCCTGCCGCTGTTCGGCGGGATACAGGGTAAGGGCGATGGCGGAAAAGTCTTTGGGCTTGCCGTCCTGCAGCAGGATTTCCCCCTGATAAGCGCCTTCCCGGATAGCTTTACCCAGCCCTTGTATCGCTTGAAATAAGCGCAAATAGTCGCGCTGACCGAAGCGTTCTGGCGTATCCACGGGGCTGGCGCCGGCGCGGTAGATCAGTTCCTGGACGCTTAAGGGACCGATCCCGTCGTAGAGAGACAGGATCAGCTTGTCCAGCGCCTGACTGGCGCCGGCCGTCATCAGCCGCGTCCCAATGGCCTCTTCATCCTCCTGCCAAAGGGGGAGCTTATGGACAGGCGGCGGCGCAAGGTAGGAAAGGCCGGGAAGCACCTGCCGATACCGGTTTACGCTTTCTGTGACCCGCTTCAGGCTGTCGATGATCCTGCCTGTCTCCGGATCCGTCAGGATCAAATTGCTGTGTTTGCCCATGATTTCCGCGATCAGGCGCTTTGGTTTGATATCGCCAAACTCGTCCATGGCGGAGATTGTGATATACAGGATCCTGTCCATGCCTTGCTGCTCGAAGGAAAGGATCCTGCCGCCCTCCAGATGCTTGCGCAAGACCATGCAGAAAGCCGGAGGCTGATCCGGATTGGGCGGCGCCGTCGTCGTAAGCTGGACGCGGGCTTCCTGCGCCAGGGCAGATATCAGCAGCTTATGGCTTTTGCCCTGATTGCGCAGTTGTAAAATGATTTCATTTTTGTTGGGCTGGGCGATTTTGTCAATCCGCGCCCCGGATAAAAGCTGGTTGCATTCCCGGGCTATGCCGTTCATGACCAGGCCGTCGTATGACATGGGAGGCTCCTTTTCCATGGGATTTGCTACGGGGAGACATAAGATATTATACATTATAGCATACGCGAAGCCTGCCTTTTCACTTGCGCGGCAATATGATATCCTATCCATGATCAACGTTAAGGGAGACGGGAGAGGGAAGGATGCTGAAGATAGAAGAAGCCATGCGGGAGGCCGCCATACAGCGTATGAAGCTGCTCAAGCTGTCGGAGGAGACGATCGAAGCTTTTGTGCAGCGCGGCGAGCTGCGCATATCCCATCAGGTGTATGCGGGGAGCGATCCGGAAGGCGATGCTTCCGGGGCTATCCGGCAGAAAGCCGGGCTCGTATCGTATAAGGGTATGCTATATTCCCTTTCCACAGCCGAAGCGACGCCGGCGCAGCAACGCTTTTTTGATGAAAAAAAGGACGACTACCTGAACGGCCCCGACTTGATTTATCATGTACACCGTCTGGAGATCGACGGGCAAGTCTGGGTTACCTTCTTTCGTGTCGGCGCGGACGTCGACAGATGGGATGCGGAGGCGAAAAGCGTCGCCGGGGGGAATTCCTTTGAGTTTGTGGCGTATCCGGGAGACGAGGGATGGCGCTGGTGCGAATACGAACAGGTGTTCTGCATGCCTGTGGAAGGGCGGCTTTTCCGGGCGTATCTGCCGGACGATCAGGAAGAAGCGCTGCGGTTTATCGAATCGGCGGAACTCCGCACGCATTTACGCGATGGCTCCGCTCAGTTGCGTAACGACGACTACGCTAAAATCATAGCCAGCGCCCCGGCGTCCATCGAGCTGAAAATACCGGTACTGGAGCGGATAAGCTGGCAGGCGGCGCCTGTCTCGAAGAGCAGGGATTACGACGCCGCCTCCGCGTTGGCGGCTTTCCGCGCTGCGCTTGACGAGCGATATGAAAACAATCCGCCGGGTACAGTTTTTCTGCTGCATATCCGTTGGTTGGGCGCCTATGGAAGCTTTGGCCAAGAAGAGGATTTTTGGCGGCTTTTCAGCGATTTCGACGAAGCAGTCCGATTTATCAGAATCGAGAAACTGCCCCGGTTGGAGGAAGCTTCCTGGCGTTACCGTTCGTGGTACGAGATCATCAAGTATAAGCCGGATGACGAGGGGAACATGATACACGAAATCAAATGGACCTTGAACGCCTATGGCGATATTTGGTACTTTCACGGCGGCAGGGAGTTTCTGCACCGGCACGGGTTCCTGGACTACCGGGCGTCCGAAGCGTATCTGGGCGAAATCGGGCTGCCCGCGCATTTGCGTTTTTGTCGTTCCTCGATCGACCTGCCGGTACCGTATCAGCCGGGCGATATGCTATCGGTCGATCTATGCCCCTTTGCCGAGCAGCGGTATGTGGTCGCGGCAGGATATGAAGGCGGGCGCCTGCAGTGCATCTATGAACAAAGGGGAAAGCTGTATTGTTTTCCCTTGGAGGATTTGTACGGCTGGGGGTATATGTCAGCCCGTATGCTGCTTTCTTCCCTTTATCGCGCCCAAAGAATGGAATGGCAGGAAGGGGAGGAAGGCCTGCTGATCCGCATCAGCGCCGCGATTAAGGCAAATCCCGGTCTGGGACGCGAGATGATGCTTTCCCTCTGGGGCGAGGAGCAAGTGTTCAATTACGAGGGCGTGGAAATAAATGCTTTCCTGGAAAATTTTCAGACCGGATAAGCTGAAATTGTGTTATAATGAAGTGATAGAGATAGTGTGAGACTTGATGCATACAGATAGGCAGGAGGCGCTGGATTGATCCAAAGTATGACCGGATTCGGGCAGAGCGAATCCCGCACGGAAGCCAAATGTATAACTGCCGAGATCAAAACGGTGAATCACCGCTATAATGAAATACAGATTAAAATGCCCAGGAGCTACGGCGCTCTTGAGGAGAGGCTCCGGCAGCATCTGGCGGCTTCGCTCATTAGGGGTAAAGTCGATGTGTATATAAAAGTAGACAGAGGGGAAGGCTACGATACAGAAATGCGTGTCGACAAAGGCCTTGCCCGTATGTATTATCAGGCTATCCGGGATCTGTCAGACGACTTGGGTATTGCTTTCAACTATGGTGTAGCCGAGCTGATCGGTTTGCCCGGCGTGATGCACATCGAAGAGACGGCTAATGACATGGAAGAATCCTGGAAGCAACTGATCGTGCCAGTCGACGCCGCCCTTGCGCAGGTGATTACTATGCGCAGAGCGGAGGGAGGCAGGCTTGCCGCGGATATGGCAAAACGTCTGGATGACTTGGAAGCCCGGCGAAAGAGCCTTCTGCGTTATGCGTCCGGCATCGTGGAAAACTACAGGCAGCGCCTGTCCGCGAGAATCACAGAGCTGCTGGGGCAGCAGCCGGTGGATGAGAATCGCATTGTGCAAGAGGTGGCGATGTTTGCGGACCGTGCAGGCGTAGATGAGGAACTGGTACGTCTGGACAGCCATTTTCAACAGTTTCGCGCGCTGCTGGATGCGGAAGAGCCGGCGGGAAGAAAGCTGGATTTTCTCTGTCAGGAGATTCATCGCGAGATCAATACGGTAGGCGCCAAAGCCAACGACCTGTCCATGACTAAAATTGTTGTGGAGATCAAGAGCGAATTGGAAAAACTCCGTGAACAGGCGCAAAACATTCAATAGAACGAGTCAATCGTCTGGAAAATAGACAGGGAGCGGGAGGGCGATGGACACGAACGGGATAGTTGCGGAAACTACGGATACGAAAGGACTTTTGATTGTGATCTCCGGCCCTTCCGGCGCGGGAAAGGGAACGATCTGCCAGGAATTGCTGAAGCAGGATCCCGGTCTGGCGCTCTCGGTTTCCGCCACGACGCGAAAGCAGGGCCCGCAGGAAGTCTATGGAAGAGAGTACTATTTTTATACGGAGAATGCTTTTCAGAAAACGATAGACGAAGACGGCTTCCTGGAATGGGCGGAGGTCCACGGTCACCGCTACGGGACGCTGAAAGATAAGGTGCGGGAAATACGGGAATCCGGCAAGGATTGCATACTGGAAATTGACGTTCAGGGAGGTCTGCAAATTGCGCAGAAGATGGATACGAGTTGTGTTCTCCTTTTCGTGAAAGCGCCCTCTGAAGAAGAATTACTCAAACGGATTACCGGGCGCCAGCGGGAAAGCCGGGAAGAAATCAAACGCCGGATGATGACCGCCCAATGGGAGATGACCCAGGAGGAGAAGTACCATTATACAATCGTCAATGATCACTTAGCAGATGCGGTAGAACATATTTTGGAGATCATCAGGGAGGAGAGGAAAGCGAATGCGTCAACCATCCATAGATAAGCTTACCGATCGACTGGATTCGAAATACGGCCTGGTGGTGGCTACGGCAAAGAGGGCCAGGGAACTGACAAACGGCGGAAAGCCGGCAGTGAGCGTACCGGCGGATATGATCAAGCCGGTAAGTATCGCCTTAGAAGAGATTGCCAATGGGAAACTGGATATCGACGAACCCAAAGGCGGCATAAAATGACAAAACTCGAAGGAAAACATGTGTTGTTAGGAATAAGCGGCAGCATTGCCGCTTATTTGTCCTGTGACCTGGCGAGAAAATTGATTAAGGCGGGCGCGCAAGTACAAACGGTGATGACGGACGCCGCGAAGGCCTTTATCACGCCGCTAACGCTGCAGACGCTGACCGGGCGCCCCGTGATACAAGGGATGTTTGACGAGGTTAAGCAATGGGACGTGGAGCATGTGGGCGCCGCCCAGTGGGCGGACGTCTTTGTGATCGCTCCCGCTACAGCGAACGTTATGGCAAAACTAACCTGGGGATTGGCTGACGATTCGCTGACGGCCGCTTTTTTGGCTTTCGATAAAGGGCGCGTGATTGCCCCGGCTATGAATACGGTCATGTATGAAAACCCGGCTACCCGGATCAACGAAGAAATCCTGCGTGAACGGGGCTGCCTGATCGTCGAGCCTCAGGTTGGCCTTTTGGCATGCGGCGACGTGGGCAAAGGCAAGCTGGCGGAAATCGACGATATCGTCCTGTATATCGAATACGCGCTGGAACGCGAAAAGCCTTTGAAAGGACGCAGGGTTCTTGTCACCGCGGGACCGACTGTGGAGGATATCGACCCCGTGCGCTATATCACGAACCATTCTACGGGGCGGATGGGCTATGCCGTCGCTTACGAGGCCTGGCTCATGGGCGCCGAAGTGACGCTGATCAGCGGCCCTGTGGAATTGAAAGCCCTGCCAGTGTGCCGGACGATCATGGTGCGCTCCGCCGGGGATATGGCGGAGGCTGTGTTCCGGGAAAAAGACAAGGCCGATATCATCATTAAGTCGGCGGCGGTGGCGGATTACAGGCCGGCAGTCCAATCCCTCGAAAAAATAAAGAAGGCGGAGGAAGGCTTTTCGCTGGATCTGACCCGTACTACAGACATTCTGGCTGAATTGGGCAAAGAGAAAAAAGCCGGACAGGTTCTGGTGGGCTTTGCGGCGGAAACACAGAACCTGAGGGAAAACGCCAAAGAGAAACTGGAGAAGAAACATATTGATCTGATCGCGGCGAATGATCTCACCAGTCCGGGCTCCGGATTCGGGACGGATACCAACCAACTCCTGCTGCTATGGCAAGACGGCGGGAGCAAGGAATTGGAACTGATGTCCAAGGAGGAAGCGGCGAAAGAGCTGTTATTGGCCGCCAATGAGATTTGGCGGGAAAGGAATGATTAACGAATATGGTAAAGAAGCTATACACATCAGAGTCGGTTACGGAAGGACATCCGGATAAACTGGCGGATCAAATTTCCGACGCGGTGCTGGACGCGATGCTGGAGAAGGACCCCTACTCCAGAGTAGCCTGCGAGACGGCGCTGACGACCGGATTGGTGTTGATCATGGGCGAGATTACCACCAGTACCTATGTGGATATCCCCAAGCTGGCCCGGCAGAAAATTCTGGATATCGGTTATAGTCACGCGGAGTTGGGCTTTGACGGCCATACCTGCGCAGTGATCACCGCCATCGACGAGCAGTCCTCGGACATTTCCATGGGCGTGGACCACGCCATGGAAGAGAAGGAGGGGACAAGCGAAAAAAAAGAGCTGGGCGCGGGAGATCAGGGCATGATGTTCGGCTATGCGACGGATGAGACGGAAGAGATGATGCCGATGACCATCAGCCTGGCGCATCAAATATGCCGCCGGCTAGCGCTTCTGCGTAGAGAAAATAAATTGCCCTATCTGCGGCCGGACGGCAAGGCACAGGTCACGGTCGAATATGAAGACAATCGTCCGGTACGCCTGGACACGGTTGTGGTCTCTACCCAGCATGACCCGTATATCGAAATGGAACAATTGCGCCAGGATATCGTCGAACAGGTCATTCTGCCGGTTTTGCCGCCGGAACTGATGAATGAGCAAATCCGTTTCCTGGTCAACCCGACAGGCCGTTTTGTGATCGGCGGGCCAATGGGGGACTCCGGCTTAACCGGGCGGAAAATTATCGTGGACTCCTACGGCGGTATGGCCCGCCACGGCGGCGGCTGTTTTTCCGGCAAAGATCCGACGAAGGTTGACCGTTCCGCAGCCTACGCGGCCCGCTACGCGGCAAAAAATATCGTAGCCGCCGGTTTGGCGCATAGATGCGAACTGCAGCTGGCTTACGCGATAGGCGTGGCAAAGCCGGTCAGTATGATGGTGGATACCTTTGGCACGGCCAATGTGGAGGAAGAGGAGATTGTCAAAGCGATTGCCGAATTATTCGATTTCAGGCCCTCCGCCATCTTGACAGAGCTCAAACTCCGGCAGCCGATCTATCAAAACACGGCGGCATACGGGCATTTTGGCCGAAAGGATCTGGATTTTCCCTGGGAAACACTGGACAAAGTAGCGGCACTGAAATCCCGTTTTCAACTGAAGTAAGGGCGCACATGTTTGCGGTGGTCTTGATCTTGCATCCGGCTTCAGCCAAAGAATTGATCTTAACCTACGCTATCCGGGAAGGACAGGTGTGCTTTCCCGGTATGTTGTTTTCTGTAAAAGTCCGGGAAAGGCAAGAAGAAGGCCTTGTCCTTCGCTTACAACAAGAGCGGCGCGGAAAGTATAGAATGCTGGAACTTGGCGAGGCGCTGTACCCCGAGCCCTTGATCAGCAGAAGGGGGCTCGCGCTCATCCGCTGGCTGGCGCGATACTATGTTTGTCCGCTTCATCGGGCCGCTTTATTGTATCTGCCGCCCGCGGTTAGGCCGGCGCCGGAAATACGCTACTACACAGCGGAAGAGAATGCCGGCAGTCCGGGTACGACGAACGAAAGCCTGTTTATCGATCCGGCCTGGGAAGCGCTTTGGAACGGGATCAAGAAGACAGGCAACAGGGGCATGAGCGACAAGAGGATTGTGCAAAGATGGAACAGGCAAGCCCTTGCCCAAGCCGAAGAATGGGCCGGATCCGGGCGCCTTCGCAAAGAGCGCGGCTTCCGGCAAACGAAAAAAGAACCCCGTAAAGAAGCAACGGCGGATATGATGGAGGCCAGTCTCAGTATCTTCCTGTCAGAGGGGCAGCGGAAAGCCTTTGACTTGGTCAAAGAGGATATCCGGCAACGAAAAGCAGGAAAGCATCTGCTCTTTGGCGTTACCGGAAGCGGAAAGACAGAGGTCTATCTGCATTTGGCTACTCTCGCGGGGAAGCTGGGCAGGCAAACGATATACCTGGTTCCGGAAATCAGTCTGGTGCCCCAATTGGCGGCCAAGGCGCAGCAAAGCTTTCCGGGCCAGGTGGCCATTCTTCACAGCAACCTTACCCCGGGGCAGCGATACGCGGAATGGCAAAGGATCCGGCAAGGCGAGGTCAGACTGATCATCGGGCCCCGTTCCGCTCTCTTTGCGCCCGTCGCGGATCTGGGATTGATCATCCTGGATGAAGAGCACGAGAATACCTATAAGCAGTCCGAACCGGAACCGCGCTATGACGCCAGAAAGGCGGCGGAGGCATTAGCCAGATTATGGAAGGCCGTGGTGTTGCGCGGCTCCGCAACGCCGGATCTGGAAAGCCTGTTTCGCGCCGAGCGGGGAGAGATCCGCTTGTCCCGTCTGCCGGACAGAGTAGAAACGCGGCCAATGCCGCCTATTCGCTGGATCAATATGAGCCGGGAGATGAAGGAAGGGCACCCCTATCCAGTGAGCAGGGCGCTTCTGGCAGCCATAAGGGAGCGAAAAGCAAAGGCCGAACAGGCGATTCTTCTGATCAATCGCAGGGGGTATCATACCTATGTGCTTTGCAGAGACTGCGGAAAGAGCCTGGAGTGTCCGAGATGCAGCATCGCGCTGACCTACCACCGCGCAGCAGAGGCCGCCGGGCAGCCCGGGACCGCCGGCAGGCAAGGAGAGGGAAGGCAGCGGCTGGTCTGTCACTACTGCGGCTACTCCAGCGGCTTGTGGGAAGCCTGCCCCCATTGCGGCGGCAGAATGCTGCAGTATATGGGTACGGGTACGCAGCGGGTGATGGAGTATCTGTCCGGGGAAATCCCGTCGCTATCTTTGCTTCGTCTCGATATGGACAGTACCGCCAGAGCAGGCAGCCACAATGCGATCCTGAAGGCTTTTCAGGAGGGGCAAGCGGACGTCCTGGTGGGTACGCAGATGGTAGCAAAAGGCTTTGACTTTCCGAAAGTGACCTTGTCGGCAGTACTGCATATCGACGGCATCCTCAATCTGCCCGACTATCAAGGCAGTGAGCGGGCCATGCAACTCATCTTGCAGACCGCTGGCCGGGCAGGCCGGGGGGATGTGCCGGGCGAAGTGATGATTCAGACCTTTTATCCGGAAAACCCGGTGTTGAAGGTCGCGGCAACCTATGACTATATGGCCTTTTATCGCCATGAGCTGGCCCTCAGGCGGCTCCTGGATTATCCGCCATGGAAGAAGAGCGCCAGGATTCTGGCGACCGGTTATCAGGATGAAGAAGTCAAAGAGAAACTGGAGGATCTCGCGGCATTCTGCCGGCAAAGCCTCAAGCCGGGAGAAGCCGGATCCATACTATGGCTGGGCCCGGTGAAAGCCCCTGTAGAGAGAATCAGAGACCGCTGGCGATGGCATCTCATCCTGCTGGCGGATAGTTGGGCGCCATTGGCCCATTGCCTGGATTTCGCGAGAAACAGAGGCGCGATGTGGGGCGACGAACCCCGACTTGTCCTCGACATGGAACCGAAGAGCTTGATGTAGACGCCTGAATAGGCCGAATAACAGAAAAAATATATCGAAAAACGATAAAACTATATTGCAATTCAATAAAACATGTGCTATACTGACGCCGAACGAAGATTCATTCAATCTTCTGTGCAAGAAAGGTGTAAGTCTATGTGGACGAAGCCCCGTTCTTTATTGCTGTCAAGGGTTTTTGTTGTCCTGTTTCTCCTTGCGCTTGCCGCCGGGTCCCTGGGGCTGCCGTGGCTGTTGCGCTGGTACGCGGGATACGCCGGCAGGGGCGCCATGGATCTGATGCCGGTGATGCTCAGCTTGTGGGCTTGCGCCATTCCTGCTTTTATCGCCTTGCTTCATTTGGGTAGGATGTTGAAGCACATCGCGGAAGGGCGGGTCTTTATCAATGAGAATGTGAAAGCGCTGCGCGTGATTTCCTGGTGCTGCTTCATCGTAGCCCTTGTCTTCTCTGTTTTCTTCTTTTATTATGTCCTGGGTTTGATCCTTGCCATCCTGGCTGCTTTTGCGGGCTTGATCCTGCGGGTGGTAAAGAATGTGTTCGAACAAGCGGTGGCAATCAAGGAAGAGAACGACCTGACCGTGTAGGGGTATGGTGCGGCGCCACCATAGCCGGCCTTGAACTGCAACATTACCGGGATACGAATGAGGTACGAGGAATGCCGATCGTCGTCAATATCGATGTCATGCTGGCTAAACGGAAAATGCCCTCGGGGGAGCTTGCCTCGCGGGTGGGTATCACACAGGCCAATCTTTCTATACTGAAGACCAACAAAGCAAAAGCAATACGTTTTTCTACCCTGGAAGAAATTTGCCGCGCGCTGGACTGCCAACCCGGCGACATTCTGGAGTACAAGAAGGATCATGATTCCGGCCAAAGGGAAAGGGGAGAATGAGAATGGAAGGAATTCTGCCAGTCGATGCGCAAATAGCGAAAAACGAACCCGGTGATCAAGATGCACCGAAGAATACAGCGCTGCCCTTTGATCGCGACAGCTTTCTGTTTGCGCTGCTGTTTTCCGTTTTGGGCTTTCTCTTCATTAAGCTGATCGTAGCCGCCGCATTGTGGAGAGGCCATTTGGGCGCGGGCGTGCCTGCATTTACCTTTTGCTATGTAGCAGGCAATCTGATCTGGCTGAAGAGAAAAGGCGCGATCCTGAACCGGCCGGCTGTCATTCAAATCTCTTTGGTTCTGCTGTTGAGTCTGTATTTTCTCCTGTATCAAAACCCGCTTCTGGAGACAGCCGCGTTTTTCGGCTTATTGTTTCTTGCTGCCTATACGGTAGTATCGCTGGGGAAAGGCAGGGTGGAGGACCAAATAGGCGACTACATTGTATTTGACCTTTTCTTTGCCCTGCTGTCCTACCCCTTCGGACACTTTGGCAAGCTTTGGTCTGTATACAGGAGCGGCTTCGAGAAAAGAAAAAGCATGAGCTTTCTGCTGGTGCTTCTGGGCGTATTGCTTACTCTGCCGGTATGCCTATATGTGGCCGCGCTTCTGCAGGACGCGGACGCTGCGTTCGGGTATTTTTGGACGGTATTGACCACGCATTTTCACTTCGAGAATTTCAGCATAACGCTTTTTCAAATTTTGATTTCCTTGCCGGTGAGCATGTACCTTTTCGGCTTAGCCTTCGCCGCGGTTCATCAACATGGCCATTCCCCTCTCGATCCCGAAGGCGCTTCCCGGATCATGGACAAGGCGAAAGCCTTACCTTATCCGATGGTAATCGGCGGGATCACGCCCCTGTTGCTGCTGTATACCCTGTTTTTTCTCTCCCAGTCCGCTTATTTTCTTTCCGCTTTCCGGGGCGTACTGCCCCAGGGTATGCTCTATTCCGAATACGCGCGACGCGGCTTCTTTGAATTGTGTACCATCAGCGTTATCAATCTGCTGATGACCGGGATATTGCTTTTCTTTACCAAAAAAGCGAATAACCGGCTCACAGGCGCTTACTGCAGTATACTTTCCGTTATGACTGTCGCGCTGATCCTGATTTCCCTGAGCAAGATGTTTCTGTATATTGCGATATATGGCCTGACGCCGCTTCGCGTCTACACTTCCTGGTTTATGTTATTTCTGCTTATTGTTTTCTCCGGCATCCTGGTGAAAGTGGCCGTGCCCGGCTATCCTTTGATGAAGTATACCGCTTGCGCCGCGATGGGCATGTTGCTGATTCTGTGCTATGCGGATACGGACAGGATCATCGCCCGCTACAATCTTGCGGGCTATCGATCCGGAAAACTTGCGCAATTGGACTTGTCTCTGCTGGGACAGCTTGGCAGCAGCGCGACGCCCTATTTATTGGAAATCATGGAAGACGGAGAAATGGAGGCTGAATACCGGGACAGGGCAAGAGAGATTTGGCAAGCTAAAGTACGGTATTATGAAGGGCAGGGCTATCCGCAACTCGATTGGCGGCATTTTTCCGTGGCGGACGCGAAACTAAAAAAACTGATGCAAGATCGGAAAGACGCTCCGTTTAGAGAGGAAAATCCGTTCACATATTATTAAGAAAAAAGTGTTTCATATTTTTATATATTTAGGTATAATATAGTCATAGTGTGACCGGCTAAGTGTGAAGATTTTCTATAAGGAAAGGCATATGATGAGATGATTGCTGAAGTCGGCGGGATTCAAGGGCTTTCAACTGTAGTTCGCGTCAATATGCTCGGGGATTTCAGAATTACGATAGGCGACTATGTGATAGACGACAGGATAAGCAGATCCCACAAAATGTGGGTGTTGCTGGCTTATCTAATCATACACAGACAGCGTCATATTTCCCAGGAAGAGCTGATTGAGGTGCTGTGGCCTGAGGAAGACAATGATAATCCTGCTAATGCGTTAAAGACTTTGCTATACAGAACGAGAGCCACCATATCCTCGGTAATCGGAGAAGGGCCGCAATTGATCCTCTCCCAAAGAGGATCCTACTCCTGGAACCTGAGACTGGAGTGCAGTATAGACGCGGAAGCATTCGATCAGCTGGTCACAAAGGCAGCTGACCGAAATCTGGATGCGGGGGAGCGGCGCGAATACTATAAAGAAGCCAGCGTGCTTTACCAGCATGATTTCCTGCCTAAACTGTCTGATCAGATGTGGATTGCGCCATTTGCGACGTATTATCATTATCTATTTTTAGACTCGGTTTTTGCTTACGGGGAATTGTTGCAGGAAGCGGAAGACTATGCCGGACTGGTTGATTTATGTAATCAAGCGGTAAAGATAGAACCCTTTGAAGAGAAACTCTATATCATGCTGATCAAAGCATTTTTAAGTATGGGAAACACAACAGCCGCTGTCAATACGTATGAGAAAGCGACGGAGATTCTTTACAAAAATCTTGGCGTACGGCCTTCCGAAGGCTTAAGGGAACTCTATCAGGAGATCATGAAAGAGAACAAGATGCTGGAAATGGATTTGACCGTTATCCAGCAGGATTTACGGGAAGCGGTCGCGCGCTCCGGGCCTTTTTGCTGTGAGTACGGCTTTTTCAGGGAAGCCTACCGTCTGGAGGCCAGACGCGCTGCCAGACACGGCACAAGCGTTCAGATCGCGCTGATCACGCTGTCTCTCCCCGACGGAAAGAGCCCGACGCTGAACCTGCTTAACAAAACCATGGATCAGGTCCTAAGCGTACTGGAGAATACTTTACGAAGAGGGGACGTCGTAGCCAGATATAGCGGCGCGCAGTATGTATTGATGCTTCCTACCGCAAGCTATGAGGACGCGACCATGATTCTGGACAGGATAGTGAGCACGTTTGATCAGAAAAACAGAAAAAGTTTCCTGATTCTGAATTATAAGATTCAACAGCTTGATCTGGACAAAATGAGAACGAATGACTGAGAACAGATGAAGGAGAACAAACTATAAGCGAGGTAATACAAGATGACAATCAGCATGACAGAACAGAAGTACAGGTCCTTCTTGCTGAAACTGTTGGTTTGCGGTATTGTAACGCTGTTACTAACCGGGTTTGCGCCCATGACCGCGGAAGCCATGGTCGAAACAAAGGAGCAAAAGACAGGCGTTACCGTATATAGCAATGACAAAGCTTCTATCGACGCTTCCAATCTGGAAGAGGGATATGTAATCATCCAATATACAGGCGGCAAAGATGTACGAATCAAAGCCCAGGTTTCAAGGTTAGACGGTTCCGCGTATTCTTACGATATTGATCCGAAAGGTAAGGCGGAGATTATTCCGCTCACCGAGGGGAACGGAAAGTATACCATCGGCGTCTTTGAAAACATTCAGGGCAGCAAATATGCCCAGGCCTACAGCACATCGGTGGAGTTGAAACTGCGAAGCGAATTCCTGCCCTTTCTCTATGCGAATCAGTATGTGAATTTTAAGAAAGGGCTTGAAGTTGAGAAGAGAGCCAATATGCTGACAGAGGGCAAGACCAAGCAATTGGATATTCTGACGGCGATTTATAATGACGTCACCGCCCTTCTGACCTACGACACGGTGTTGGCGGCGACGGTGCAGCCTGGATATCTTCCGGATGTGGAGAAAGTGCTGGAGCGTAAGAAAGGCATTTGCTTCGACTATGCGGCGCTGATGTCGTCCATGCTGCGTCTCAAAGGGATCCCTTCCAAGCTGGTAATCGGATATGCAGGCAAAGTATACCACGCCTGGCTCAATGTCTACATTGAAGACGACGATACAGGATGGATCGAGTACGCGGTCGTATGGGACGGGAAGAAGTGGTCGCTGCTGGATCCCACTTTTGTCTCCACAGCGAAATCGTCCAATGCGGTCAAACAGTTTATCGGAGAAGGCAACGAATACAACATGAACTATGTGTACTAAGTATACGAATGGGGCGCCGCCCCATGTAGAATGAATCTAGGATATGTAGATGAATCCTGTAGCTAACTCGATACAGAAGGATTCAGATATGTCGCATCTGGATGCGACTCGTGAACGTAGTGAACGAAAGGCATGAGCGGCATGTACGCGAGTGCCGACGGGGTATGGGGCAGCGCCCCATGTTGAGTGAAACTAGGATATATAGAAAGGGAGGATAAAACTAGGGGCTGCTAATGAATGAAGAAATAAAAGAAAAAAAGTCTGGCAGTTTATTAAAAGCGGAAGAAGTATATCTTTTTACGCTTCAGATATCCATGATGCTGAAAGCAGGGATTTTGCCCTCGGACGGCGTCGCGTTGTTGGAAGCGGAGGCGGTCTCCCATCGTGAAAAAAAGCTCCTTGCCGACATGAAAGAAGTGCTGGAGCAAGGGAAGCCATTTTATACCGCTATGGAGAATACAGGCTGCTTTCCGGAACATGCCCTGCGCATGGTGCAGATCGGCGAGGATACTGGAAGGCTCGAACAAGTGCTGACGGCTTTGTCTCAGCATTATCAGCAGGAACATGAATTACGAGAAAACATGCGCCAGGCAGTTGTATATCCTGCGTGGCTGGCTGTTGTGATCGCCGTCGTGACCTTTGTATTGGTTACGCAGGTGTTGCCGGTTTTTCAACGGGTACTGGAACAATTGGGCTCCGGTCTTTCTCCTTGGGCGTCTTCGCTTATGCAGTTAGGCGTCTTCAGTAAGACGGGGGCGATTATTCTTGCGATTCTGTTGGTATTCATAGCCGGTTATCTGTTTGTGAATTCCCGCAGTCCGTCGGGGCAGGAGAAACTGCGCCATCTGGCTGACCTTGTGTTTTTTCGCGGCGCCTTGGGTTTATCCGTATCCCGGGAGCGCTTTTCGTCCGCCGTATCCCTGAGTCTGGCCAGTGGCCTGAATCTCAATGACGCCCTGGATCGGGCGTCTCTGCTGGTGGATGAAGTGAAAATGCGAAGCAGGATTGATCAGTGCAGAACCTATCTGAATGAAGGGTCGACCTTTTCATCCGCTGTGGAGAGAGCAGGTATTTTCTCCGGTCTGGAGATCGGCCTGATATCCGCAGGGTTTAAAGCGGGCGCCAGTGAAGCGGTGATGCTGGAGCTTTCCCGCCGTTCTCACGATCAGACGGAAGATATCATGTCCAGGGTCATGTCCAGGATAGAACCTATGCTGGTCGTGTTCCTGGTGTTTGTCGTCGGCATGCTTCTGCTTTCCGTAATGCTTCCTCTCGTTGCGATGATGAACGCAATCGGGTCATAGGGAAGAAAGGGATCAGAATACATGTTTGTGAAAAAAAAATATAGAAATTGGATCCGGGGAGGCATACCTGTCCTCCTTACGCTGTTGGTCGTTGCCGGGATCGTGTTCGGAACGGCTAAGACAAAGGATCAAGCGGTTGCGCAGGCGTTACTGATGACGAAAGAAAGCATACGCAGGGCTTCCGTACAGTGTTATGCCTTAGAAGGCATCTATCCGGTGAATATTCATTATCTGATGGATTACTATGGAATCCTTCCGGATACGAAACATTATGTAGTGCATTATCAGTTTATAGCCGACAATTTACTGCCGGATATAGCTGTATTTCCTATTAATCAGTAAAGGAGGGAGAAGGATGTACGGCGTGATTAAAGAAAAACAGAGAATCCGGGTCGATAGTGCCGGGGTCTTCTTGTTAGGCGCCGTGTTTCTTTTTTTGTCCATCGGTCTGGTCATGCTGGGAGGTTCCCTGTATCGCCATATCATGTTGTCGTCCGGTGTGAACGATCAAATCAGGACGACCTTTTCCTATATCGCCAATCAGGTTCGCAGGGCGGACGCCAACGGCGGCGTCGAAGTCGGAGAATGGAAGGGACAGGAAGCTCTGCTGCTGACACAGGACTTTGGCGGCTGGGCGTATGTCACCTATCTGTATCACTATGATGGCGCCCTGCGGGAATTATTTGTGGAGAAAGGCACGGATCTGGATCCTGAAGCAGGGCTTCCCATCGTTTGGTTGGAAGGGATAAGCTTTCTACAGGACGACCAGGGCATGATTACTGTACGGGCCGACTTTGAAGATGGACGAATAGAACACATGTTCTTATCACCGAAAACTTCTGCGACAGAGGAGGGGCGCTGATGAGACGTCAACAATCCAAATCTGTCGTGTTTTTAACAGAACTCTTATTGGCATTGATGATTTTCGCTTTGTGCTCTTCGGTGTGCGCCGGTCTTTTTGCCTGGTCCCACAGGATCGAGGAACAGAGCAGCGCATTAAGCCATGCGGTAGTCATGGCGCAAAGCGGCGCTGAAGCATTTAAGCGATACAGCGCCCCGGATACTCTTGCGCGAATGATGGAGGGAACCGCGACAGACAGCGGCTGTACAATCTATTATGATAAAGACTGGGCGACGACGGCAAGCGACGGCGCTGCCTATGTCATGACCATTCAATTGCGGCAGGAGGCAGGGCTTCGCTTTGCAGAAATCCTTGTATCCGTGCAGGATGGCGTCGCGGTGTACAGACTGGAAGCGTCTGCGCTCAGAACGGAGGGAGGCTTATGAGTGAAAACAGTAGCAGTCCGCTGTTTGGGATAGGCGGCGTTACGCTGCTTACAGTGCTGCTTATTTTATGCTTAACCTTATTTTCTGTGCTGGCGTTAAGCTCCGCTCAGGCTGATCTCAGGCTGAGCGAAAAGAATTCCCGATACATCTCCGCATACTATGAAGCGGAAAACAAAGCCTATACGCTCATGCAGATGGCGGAGGAAATGTGGCCGCCCGGCGAGAGCCGGCCGAGTATCCTCTCCTTCGGTGAAAGCTTAACGGCGGAGTATGGGCTGATCACGGCGGAGGATGGCGCCGGCATACGTATTGAAGCGGATATTCCGCTGCAGCAGGGGGCCTGTCTCAAGGTAGAAGTATCGATTCATCCCGGCGGCGGCGCTTCCCGCTGGCGCATCAGACAATGGCAGCTGATACCTCCTCAGCAGGATGAAGCGGATATCGCGTATTTACCCTTATTGCTGTTTTGATCTATCCATTAACCTCGATATTTATCCGAAAAGGAGTGAAACATGGAAGCCGTTGATGTTTTATCAAAGGCGATGGAGCACGGCGCTTCAGACATCCTGTTGATCGCCGGTCTGCCGGTGGCTTACAAGTGCAATGGCGTCATTTTCAGAGAAGAGACGGAAAGGCTGCTTCCGGAGACGATCTATCAATTGATTGAAGGAATCTATAACCTGGCGGGAAAGCGAAATATGAATCTGCTGCTGGAGAATGGAGACGACGATTTTTCTTTTTCACTGCCCCATTTGAGCCGCTTTCGTGTAAATACTTTTAAGCAAAGAGGTTCTCTGGCGGCGGTTATCCGGATGGTTTCCTTCGAAATGCCAAGCCATGATGTGCTGGGGATTCCGGAAACCGTCATGAACTTTGCCAGTTTTACAAAGGGGATGGTCCTGGTGACGGGGCCTGCGGGCAGCGGCAAATCGACCACGCTTGCCTGTTTGATTGACGCGATCAATCATAATCGCAGCGCCCATATCATCACGATCGAGGATCCCATCGAGTTTCTCCACCGGCATGACAGAAGCGTGGTCACCCAGCGGGAGTTGTCCAGCGATACCACTACCTATGAAGCTGCTCTTCGCGCTGTGCTTCGCCAGGCGCCGGACGTCATTCTGCTGGGAGAAATGCGCGACTATGAGACAATTAAAACAGCGATTACCGCCGCGGAAACCGGTCACCTGTTAATATCCACGCTGCATACCGTCGGCGCAGCCAATACCATAGACAGGATCATCGACAGTTTTCCCTCGACACAGCAGCAACAGATCCGGGTGCAATTGGGCATGGTTTTGCAAGGCGTGGTTTCCCAGCAGCTCATACCGGCTAAAGAAGGCGGCGTAATACCCGCTTTCGAGGTGATGATTGCCAACAACGCGATCAGAAATCTGATTCGCGAATCGAAAGCGCATCAAATCGACAGCGTCATATTCTCTTCCGCATCCGAAGGGATGATCAGTATGGACACCTATTTGCTTAACCTGGCGCGGGATGGTAAAATTACAGAAGAGGCGGCGATCAACTACAGCACCAACAGCGACCAGATGCTGAAGCGACTGCAGGCTCTAAAATAAAAAAATGAAGGGAGCAGGGGAGCAATCATGAAATTGAATCATTATATGGCGTTTTTGAGAGTAACCATTGACGAACATGAAGAAGGCGAGATCGCGGGTTATGTTTATAGCCGACGATTGAAAGAACCGATTTATTTTCATGATGCGGCAAATCTTTTGCTGCAAATAGAAGACCTGTTGGACAGGCAGGATTTCCCCCGGGCTTTCCAAAAAAAACGAAGCTTTAGAAAGACGGATCACAAAGCGATTTCCTCTGCCCCGGAGAAAGAGGAAGAAGCGTACGAAGAGGAGGCGGAAGTCGAAAGCAAAACCGGCAATATGACGGAAGAAGAAGTGAATCAAGCCAGGGGGAAGATCGCGACGTTTGCGCTGAATGTGATAACCCGCCAGAATACCTCCTGGCAAGGGTTTCTGGACTGGCTGGACGGCTCGCCACGGAAAGCGTTTAACAGCGATCTGGAACTGTTATCCATGGTTAGGGAACGCTTGAATTTGTAGCATTGATCAGTAGTGGTATCTTTGTGGCAGAGGAAGAAGAAAGGATGATTGGCATGTTGACCATCAGACAAAACTTATTGGAAACGATCCGCGGCGGGGACCCTGACCGTTTTGTCAATCAGTATGAGTATATGAAGCTTGTCTCCAACCCGGTAAGCAGGGGGAGATCGGGAACCTGTCCCAAAGGCGGTACGATGGTCAATGACTGGGGCGTGACGTATTCCTGGCCGGAACATGTGGTAGCGCCCTTTCCGGTACATACGCCGGATAAGCTGGTGGTAAAAGATATAAGCAAATGGAGGGAGACGATCATAGCCCCTGATCCCCACTCCTTCTCCGAGGAGGAATGGGCGCGTTACGTTGACGATATGGCGGCAGTGGACCGGAAGGAATACTTTGCTACCGCTATGGCGGCGCCGGGTATATTTGAGCGCTTGCATTACCTGATGGGTATGACGGATTGCCTGGCGAATTTCCATGAAGAGCCGGAATTTATACGGGAAATGATCGACTATATCGCGGACTGGGAGATCGAGCTTGCGAAGGAAATCGTTGCGCACCAGCATCCGGACGCTTTGTTCCACCATGACGATTGGGGGACGCAGACCCGATCTTTCCTCGCGCCGGAAACCTTTGCGGAATTTCTGGTTCCCGCTTATCAAAGAGTGTATGGCTTCTGGAAACAAAACGGTGTGCAAGTCATCGTTCACCACAGCGATTCCTATGCCGCGAACCTTGTGCCGTATATGATTGAAATGGGAATCGACGTCTATCAGGGTGCGGTTTCAGAAAACAACATCCCCGAGCTCATTCGGAAGTATGGCGGAAAAATCTCCTTCCACGGCGGCATAGACAACGGAAAGTTTGATAAGGAAGACTGGTCTCACGAAGCCCTGCGAAGTACACTGCGAGAGCTAGTGGAGAAATCCGGGAAGCATTACCTTATCCCCGGCTTTACCATGGGCGGCCCGGGTACCACCTATCCCGGGATATACGATACGCTGACTGAGGAGATTCAGGCCCTGAGCAAGGAGTTCTTCAAGTAAAGTAAAACGGGAAAGCATTACTGAATTTATGGTTGCCAATACGCAGTCCCCCTGTTATAGTAATGAGGATATCTCACGGGAGAACCCATTCCAATAAAGGGGGATTGATCATGATTGTCAAAATGAAAAAATCAGCTTCTCTACTTCTGGCGCTGCTCTTTGTATTGAGCTTATTTGCTGCGCCCGTTACGGCAGGTCAGGCGGAACCTATACCGGAGAGACGCATACTGAAAAGTTTTACGCTTGTCGGCGCCTTTGACGGCGAAAGGATAAATAACATTCCGGTCAGTAAGAATTTGTCCGCATTTCTTTGGAACAGCAAAACCGGGAACTTTGAAGCCGTGGAAGCGACGGCGAAGACTATCGTTGGCAACTTTGTTCAGATCTGGGAAACGACAGGCGACAGCAACGCTGATGAACTGCGGATCGTATCCTGGGAGGACAGTAAAACTTACTGGGATAGCGACATGCACTGGGACGACGACATCGACGACGAGGGCGTGTTTTCCGGCGCCTATGAATGGCGTATCCCCTTTGGACAAAGACTGCTGGAAGAATATGGGGCTGACGGCGCCACTGTGGATTACAGCAACATCCTTGCGTATGGCGATCTGGAAGACAGCACCTATTGGCCGCTTCATGATTACTATAACAGCGCCTCCGGGGGAAGCCTGACCATGCTGAAAGGATTTCGGACGACCCAGCAGGCTACCGGCTGGACCTGCGGCCCCACATCGGCGCTGATGGTGCTGGACTGGTTTGGCCTTCGGGGCGATTTGAACGAACAGGACCTGTCGTCTTTACGCCAGCATCCTAGGCAGACCGGCGCGACGAATCTTCAGCAGATGATCAACATATTTGATGGATTAACCGCACTCCATGCCGCGGGTATCGGCGAATGGGGCGAATGGGAGATCCTCTCCAGTTATGACTTCCTTACGCCGGCGGAGGCGGAAGAGGAAGAAGAAGAGGCGGAGGAAGAGACAGAGCCTTCGGATGAACGGCAAAACCTGATGTCGGTGGAAGAGCTGATGGATGGCTCGCTATTTCAAGAACTATTGTCCCGCGGCATTCCGATTTTGATCGGCTGGAATAGCTTCGGCGGTCATTGGCAAGTCATTATCGGCTATGATGATAGGGGATCGGAGGACACGAAGGATCACGTGCTGATCCTGGCGGATCCTTACGATACGACGGATCACTACAATGACGGATACAATGTGCAGTCTCTTGAGCGTTTTGTTTTTGACTGGAGCGCCGGCTTTGATCCCGACTTTGATCATGGCGTCTTTCTCGCGGCTGTTCCTTTGGATTGGGTATATGAGGCGGAGACGGGAGAAGGAATCACCGCTTATAAAGAAGGCTACGACGGCGACGCCGGCGATGGGATGAAGCTGGATTACGGTCGTGCGGCGGCGGATTTGGAACGCTATTATCCCGCGACGCCCTGGCGCGGCGACAATGGGCTTGCCGGCGCGGCTACCGGCGGTTACGAGCGGGTACCCAATGATTTCGTCAATCTGTCTCCGTATTACGCGCATTATGATTTCTATCAGTGGAAGAATGGCGAAAGTCCAGTCGGCGACGGGGAACTGATCATTCTGGAGAACTTCAAGACACGGCAGCAGACCACCGAGTGGACCTGCGGCTTGACTTCGGCCCTCATGGCAATCGATTGGTTTGACGCCAATCCGGGACTCCCGAAACTGTTGAACGCCGTTGACGACACGCTCCTGATGCAGGTCGCCGGCAGATATGAACTCGATCCGGCGGATCTTATGGACGACAGCCTTAGCGAGATCAACCTGGCCCTTCTTCGGGGGGAAGGCCGTCAAGCGCCCGGCGCAACCACGCTGGACGATATGATGCAAATCTTCGATAGTTTAAATGAAGACGAGCTTTACCTCCAAGCTATCGCCGCCGCCAACGAATGGGATACGTTGAAGAAATGGGCGTACCTGAGTACGGACGACCTGATTGAGGGCTGTATCACAGACGAAGAAGGCGTGGATCACTATCTGGAAGACGGCGCCGCGGACGACGGCCTGATCCCCTACTACCTGAGCCTTGGCTATCCCGTATTGATCGGATGGAACGAGTGGGGCGGGCATTGGCAAGTCGTCATCGGCTATGATGACCTGGGTACGGAAGAAACCCCTGACGACGTGCTGATCCTGGCGGATCCCTATGATACCACCGACCATAACCAGGACGGGTACTATCTGGAAAGCTTCGAACGTCTGGTCTACGGATGGGTTGCCGATTTCGATGCGCGCGGAGATGAAGTATTCCTGATCCCTTATCTTATCGACACGGAGATCCCCGCGCGTCCGGCGACCGCACCGAAAGAAACGCTGTCGGATATTCTTAGCCTGCTCAGCGCGCCAATCCTTATTCCCAATGCGGATACGATCGGGGGTTCGGCGTCTTTCCTAACGGCAGTCAAAGCTTTTCTGCTTGACCAAGGCTATACAGCCGGCTTAGACTACACGCTGGATGATGCGGCGGTCCTGCAGGATTCAGATTCCGACGTGGATTGCAGCATGCAGGGACACGCGACTATGACGCTGCGTGTACGCTGTGGTTCGGAGATGGCGACAATACTTGTCACAATCAGCAGTAAAGCAGATATCTTTGTTACCGATATTGTTCCGGGCAACAACCAGGCCAATCTGAACTTTATGATTCGCTCCGCGAACGGGAAGGGCTATACGACCTATCTTTCCGAAACAGGAACGCGGGGCTCTTTCAAGCCCTACACCAATGTGAACTATAATGCAAACGGCGTCCATATCCGGGGCCTGGTTAACGGCAAGACGTACTATGCCTATATCGAGTACATCAACGAAAACGGGGGCATAAGCAAAAGCCAGGTCGTCGCGCTGCCCTAAAGTGGGCTGCCGCCCACAACCAAACCGAAACTAAAAAAACCGCTCCACACAGGGGGCGGTTTTTTGTTCGTGTTGATCGCCGATTGATATTCCGGATCAAGATCCTGTCTCAGGCACTGAGGGAGCAGCTTTGATTGCCGGCTTGATTAACACAGCAACGATAACGTTTAGAACTGAAAGCGTAGCGGCGATATAGAATACGTACTGCGGGCCGAAGGTATTCCACGCGACCCCGCCCAGGTAGGCGCAGGAGATTGCCACCACATGATCCATACTTAGGCCGAAGGAAAGGGTCGGGGTGATATCCGCCGGATCGACCGCTATAGAGCGTAAATAGGCTGTACGTACGATACCAAACTGCATAGTGAGCCGCTCGAACACGAACAGGGAAGAGATAAGCAAAACGGGAAGGCCAACTTTAGCCAGCGTTCCCAATGTAAATGCACGGCTCATGAAACCGTAAATGATATAGACCAATATTAAGGTGAAGCCTTCAGCGAGCAGGATCGTCTTGGTACCGAAGCGGTCGATCCAGCGACCGATTGTCGGCAGAATAAGCGCGCCAAGGAAGGAAGAAATGATCCCCAGAAAGGCCAGTGTGTCGGCTTGTTGGCTCAGGATCTCGATGAGGACCCAGGGACCGAAGACGACCATAATTTGCCTGTGAACGCCAGCCAGAACGGCAAGGATATAGTAAAGGGTATATTTCTTCCTGACTAGGATTTGAAATTGCTTTTTCCGGGCTTCCCCTTGGACTTTGTATTTCGAATAAAGTAATAGATACAGCAGGAACACGCCGGTAAAGCCGGCGGCGCCGATAAGGAAAGGAAGCTTGATCTGCGTTTTGAAACTGAAGAAACCGAATCGGAAACCCAGGAAAACGATGATGCTGGACAGCATCATGAAAGCGGTGCGGAAAGCGCTATACTGCCCCATGCGCTTACCGAGATCCGCCTGCCCGATGATCGAGAGTCCAATGCTGTCCTGCAGCGGGATATAGATATGGTTGCCCAGCGAATTGATAAAAATAAGGATCGACATGACGGCAAAAGAAGGCGTGAATAGGCCGAGGGCAAGGGAACCCGCTATGCAGAGCAGTTTTGCGATAAGCGAAAGGCGGACGTCGCCGATACCGGATGTAAGGGCTATGACCAAAAAACAAATTACGCCCGGCGCTTCCCGCGGAAACTCCAGAAACCCTCTCTGCTGGGCAGTTACATCGTAGGCGTCTTTGAAGAAATTGGAGATGACGTTGTCGCTCATCCCCATTGCGAAGCCCGTGAGTGCAACGATGGCAAAAAAAACTTTGAGTTCTTTCGACAGGGGAGACGAGCGCTGTTCTTCCATAGATACTACGACCTCTGCTTTCCTATTCGATTCGATGATCAGTATAGCATATACTACGACGATTGTCTGCCAAAGCAGGCGTTATTTGATACGTTCAATACTTATGACGGAATTCTGTTTTTATTCTTTGACAGCATCCGGTTGATAGTATTCATGTTAGTTCATCGGGTGTAAGCGTCTAATTTTCTCAAGCCATGATTTGAAATGCGGGCACTCCTCCGCTATCTTGTTCACGCCGATACTCTTCGCTATCTCGATACCATTAAGTGTTTTGGAATATTCAGGTAAAAAACGCAGTATGCGCTTTGACGGCGCAGTTTCTTCTGAATCGTTGATATGCTCAGGAGAAGGGAAGCTGTTTTTTATACGCTCTAATTCCATAACAGTTTTGCTATCTGCTTTTGCTTCTCCAAGAAAAGCTGTCACATCAGAAAACAATAGTCCTTCAAATTCATGCAAAACTATAAAGGGAAGAAGATTTCCGGGCGCTCCAAGATTCGCATTTATAGCAGTTTCAATTTCCTGCGCTATTTTGTAAATGTCACCGGTTGAGCCTTTACCCGGCGTATCATTTGGCAATTTATAGTAATCGAACATCGTTGTTACAAAAGCCGTTGGGTCGGCTTTGCAAAGTATTTCCAATTCATTTCTTATTTTGCTGTACTTACTGACTCCGCCTGTATATTTTTTGCCGGCTGTTCGCTTTGTTTCGCATATAATCGGCGTTGCATAAATATTTAAGCTTTGCAAATCAGGATAGAGGATTTCTTTTACAAAGCGGTCTTCTGTTAGCCCTTCACACAAAACATATAGCCTCATGCTTTATGGCCTCCCCCCAAAGATATTCTTATTCCATAACTCTCCAAGGGAATAGTCAGTTTCAAGCCAGAGTTTCAGATGTTCAGAATCAAGTCGCTTAAA
>Ga0099364_10001722_pt1 | contig 35726 bp, 33 predicted proteins | sample TergutTh196P3_FD_73070 | JGI IMG/M metagenome (GOLD analysis project Ga0099364, IMG submission 73070) | Microcerotermes parvus P3 segment gut microbial communities from Pointe-Noire, Republic of the Congo - Th196 P3 | ecosystem: Host-associated > Arthropoda: Insects > Digestive system > Gut ... | reverse complement strand
CCGCTGAGGGGGGTAGCGGAAAAGCCGTAGGCTTTGAAGCGAGGGGGGAGACTTCCCCCCCCCTGCTCTCTGCTCCCTGCCCCCTGATCCCTGTTATAGCAAGGGCTTTTTCTATGTCACCTAACGAGGAAACTCCGGTTGAAAGGAGTAACGGCAGGTTCCATTTTGCAATTTCCTGTAAAAGGGCAGTGTAGTTCAATTCAGGCGAGGCGATTTTTACGGCTTTGGGTTTTAATTCCATAAGCATTTTTGCGCTCTTTAAGCCGAAGGGGGTGCATAGAAACATCATTCCCTGTAATTCAATATAATTTTTTAACTCGGCGTAAAATTCCAATGGCCTTTCAAGCTGTTTAAAACTATCGTATAAGCTAATATTCCCGCCGGGCAGGGAAACCGTGCCTGTTTTGGGGTGGAGGATTTCATCGGCAAAAACCATCTGCAGTTTTATGCAGCCGGCTCCTGCTTCAGCCGCCGCTTTAATCAGTTCTTTGGCTTTTATTAAATCCCCGCCATGAGAAGTGCCTAGTTCGGCGATAATTAGGGGGTTATTTGCTGTATAGGATTTATTGTCAATAAAAAAAGTTTTATTCATATATTTTTAATGGTATATATTTTGCCATTGGTTTGAAATGTTTATCATGAGTTATTATTGTCGATTCATTTTGAATACAATTTTGAGCTATAATTATATCTGGAATTCCTATGTTATTATACCCATGCTTTAAATTGAGCAGTTGCACATTTCTTATTTCAAGCCAATCAATAAATAATGCGTTTTTTCTTACAGCATTTAATAACTCTGCTAAGTTATGTTCTTTTTTATGAATAATTGACGGTAACAATTCCGTTAAAATTAAATCATTTGTACATATGGTATTGGATTTTATTAAATCGTTTAAGAATGCATATTTTTCATTTCCCTTGAAATATTCAACCCAAGCGGAAGAATCAATAAGATAACTCATCGATCCCTCAATTTATCAATATCTATGTCCAAATTTACTTTGCCAAAATAATTTGTTAAATCTTTTATTTTTTGTTGTTGAATTATCTCTTCTAAAGCAAATTTGATCAATTCTGTCTTGGTAGAAATGTTTGTCAAAAACATTGCTTCACGGACTAAAGTGTCAGGTATTTCCAATGTAGTTCGCATAAAAAAACTCCTGTGCATATAATGTAGTTTTTTTATATGCTTTGTCAAGAGAAAAAACGCATATACAAAGGAATTTCCCTTATCCCCCACTATACATTTTTTTTGGGATTTATTACAATGTAATTATACTAATTTTAAGGAGTTATCATGTCAGGCCACAGTAAATGGGCAACAATAAAACATGCTAAAGGCGCCGCAGATGCAAAACGCGGGCAGGTTTTTACAAAGTTAATTAAAGAAATTTCTATTGCTGCACGTATGGGCGGGGGAAGCCCGGACAGCAATCCTCGGCTGCGAACAGCCATTATTAAAGCAAGAGGGGCAAATATGCCCAAAGACAATATCGACAGGGCGATAAAAAAGGGAACCGGGGAACTGGAAGGCGTAAATTATGAAGAATTGATTTACGAAGCTTATGCTTCAGGCGGTGTAGCGGTTTTTATCGAAGTAATGACGGATAATAAAAACCGGGCGGCGGCAGAGATCCGCAATATTCTTACAAAGGCAGGGGGGCAATTGGCAACATCCGGGTCAGTTTCACGCCTTTTTAAACGTCTGGGAGTCATTACTTTAGACGGTGAAAAATACACAGAAGATCAGGTAATGGAAGCAGCCCTTGACGGAGGGGCGGAAGATATTTCCGCATCCAGCGGCATAATCGAGCTTACCTGCGCCCCGGAAGATTTTGAAAATGTAATGAACGCATTAGGTGAAAAAAATTTTGAGACCATGGACGCTTCAATAAACATGGTGGCGGAAGTTGAAACTACATTGGATAATGAGGCTACGGCCAAAGTTCTAAAGCTGATTGACAGGCTTGAAGAAAACGAAGATGTTCAAAATGTTTATACAAATATAAACATTCCTGAAAATTTTGACGGGGATGCCTAAAATTATCGGCATTGACCCGGGCCTTGCATCTACAGGCTGGGGAGTGGTAGAAAATAACGCCGGAAGGATTCTTTATGTATCTCACGGCAGTATCGAAACCAAAGCCAAAGACCCTATCGGGAAAAGGCTTTTGTTTATCATGGAATCCTTTCGCAGGATACTTGATGAATATAAACCTGAAGAATCCGCTGTGGAAATTCTGTTTTTTGGCAAAAATGTTTCAAGCGCTTTGCCTGTAGCGCAGGCGAGAGGGGTTATATTTGCAGTCCTTGCCGAAAAGGAAATTCTTATACGCGAATTAAGGCCGAATATGATAAAGAAAGCTGTCACCGGCCTTTACAATTCTGAAAAAAAACAAGTGCAGGAAATGGTGCGAATCATTTTAGGGCTTGCTGAAATACCCAAACCCGACCATGCGGCAGATGCTTTAGGGGCGGCAATATGCGCCGCAAACCATAAGGAGTTTTTATGAAAAAATTTTTTCCATGCCTAATTTTTTTATGCATGGTTTTTACGCAAAACGCGATAGCGCAAGAGACAACAGTTCAGGAGACGGCAGAACAAGAGATGCCGGCTCAGGAAAAAGAAAGGCTTAACAGGATTGGCATTAGTATTGGCGGCTCTTTCGGCGGATACAGGGAAGAAACCGATTCGTCCATTAACCGGTATTACAATCACCTAAGTTATTTTCTAGATGCCGATTTCGAAAGAAAAAATTTCCTGCATAACATAAACCTTGGATTTTTCATGGGTGAAAATACCGTTGCAAGAAAATTTGAAGAAAAATATTCCCCTCTCAGATATTATTCCATAAGGGCAAATATAGAATACGCCCTTGATTACAGGCTATGGGGGAATGAAACTTTTCCGGGCTATTTTGGAGGGTCATTCCGTACAGACGCTTATGTTATGACAGAAACAATGGAAATTGCAAAAATTACCGCTTTATTTTCCCTCGGCGCGCATGTTACGCAAAAATATATAATTAATTCCAGGCACTCGCTTGTACTTACAGCAGGAATGCCTCTTTTAGGCTATGCTGTGCGACCTCCTTATCCCGGAGTTGATGAAATTTTGGAAAAACATACATCGGAAGGCAACCCTATTAAAATTTTCGGTCTTGGAAAATTTTCAAGTATCCATAATTATTGGGCGCTGTTCGCCGATTTAAAGTATCATTTTAAACTTATCGATTTATTATCGCTTAACGTCGGCTTGGGCTTTGATCTTTCGAGGGTTAATTTTCCGCAGCCGAGAATAGACGCGGTGTTCCGCCTGAGCGGCGGAATTTCCTTTACATTTTAATTAGGAGAAACAAAGATGAAAAAAATGCGAGTATTATCAACTATTTTATCAATAACATTATTAACAATAATTATATTGCCCGCCTGCCAGCTTTTTTTAGGGCCGGATCCCGATGACAGCCCCAGAGGTATTTTTGATACCATATGGAACGATTTTGACAAAACCTACGCGCTGTTTGAGCATAAAAACATAGACTGGAAAGGGGTATACAATGAATTTTCTCCCCATGTTACGCCTAATATGACTCAAGCGGAACTCTACAGCTTATGCATAGCAATGTTATCAAGATTGATGGATGATCATGTTTGGGTTTGGGGGCCTAATATGGATTATAAAGAAGATCCAAGGTGGCCTGAAACCAAATATCATTTTTCTGATGAATTTAATACAGAAGTTTTTAGGAGAGGAACTTATGTGAATTTTCCTGGCGAATATGATATATACGAAAATATGTCTTACGGCAGATTTACATCTAACCCGGAAATCGGATACATTCGTATTTCAACTTTTACGGAAACTACCGGAATATTTATGGAAACAGGCGACTGGGCAAAAGAGATAGATAATGTATTGCAAGCCCTTAGTGATACAAAAGGGCTTGTTTTGGATATAAGGCAAAACAACGGCGGTTTTCCTGCAAACCATGAATATATCGCAAACCGCTTTGCTGCAAAAGAAGCAAATTATATGTCTGTAAGCACCAAAAACGGTCCAGGGCGCAATGATTTTTCCACTCCCTTGTATCGGACAATAAAACCTGAAGGGACAAGGTATACCAAGCCGGTTGTTATGCTGACAAATAACACTACAATATCCTGCGCGGAAATGTTTGCCCTGGCCTTGCTGACACAGGATCATGTCACCCATGTAGGAAGCAATACCCAGGGAGCGCTTTCTGTAAGAATAGTCCGCCCCTTGATAAACGGATGGGAGTATACAGTATCTATTCAAAGGGCATTGGATATGAATGGCAAATCTCTCGAACGAAAAAGTTTAACGGAGGCGGGTATTACGCCTGAATATTTAATACCGGCAGAAATTATTATTGATTGGGAAGCCCAAACTTTTATTGACGAACAGCTTGAAGGAGCTTTTGATATTTTAATAACAAAAATTCCCTAAGGCAGGAGGGTATTATGTTTAACAGTATAAAAGGCATAATAACAGGGAAGGGGAGCGATGTTTTGTTTTTACTGACAGGCGGGATAGAATGGGAAATTGCCTTGCCTTCAAGCGATCTTTCCCAACTGCCTCCAGAAGGGGATGAATGCCGCATTTATACATGGCTTTATCACCGCGAAGACTCTATGCGTTTTTTTGGGTTTATCACAGAAAAACGCCGGAATACATTTTTAGAATTGATAAAGGTCGAAGGGATAGGCCCTAAAAACGCTTTAAGGATAATGGGCGGCATAGGGCAGGACGATCTGGAACAGGCGCTTGAAAATGGCGACCTTGCAAGGCTGGAAGGGGTTCCGGGTCTTGGAAAAAAGACCGCTCAAAAAATGCTTCTTGCCTTAAAAGGAAAATTAATTTCTTCTGATGCAATTGCCAGGGAAAACAGCCCTTACAGCGAACTTATTGATTCTCTGTCTCAAATGGGATACGATAAACGTTCAGTAACACAGGCTGTTTTAATTGCGGAAAAAGATTTGCCTTTGGGCCTTTCGCAGGCAGAAAAAGAAAAACTGCTTTTTAAAAATGCGATAATTCAATTAGCGGGCAGGTAATATGGGAAAAAAAAATGAGAACAGCGGGATAGTACATCCCGAGGCAGTTTCAGGCGAAGATGAAAAAGATTTAAGCCTGCGTCCGAAATGGCTTTCTGAATTTATCGGCCAGCAAAAAATGAAGGAAAATCTTTCTGTATTTATTTCAACTGCAAAAGAACGGGGCGAAAGCCTGGATCATGTTTTTCTTATTGGGCCTCCGGGGCTTGGAAAAACGACACTGGCGCAGGTAATTGCAAATGAGCTTGGCGGCGGATTTTTCCAGACATCAGCGCCTGCCCTGGATAAACCAAAAGACATTGTCGGCCTTTTAACAAATTTAAAAAAAGGCGATGTTTTTTTTATTGATGAGATTCACCGTTTAAAACCCGTCATTGAAGAATTGCTTTATATAGCCATGGAAGACTATGAACTTGACTGGATAGTAGGGCAGGGGCCTGGAGCCAGAACCCTTAGAATCCCGATTCAGCCTTTTACTCTGGCAGGCGCTACAACAAAAGCAGGTGTGGTTTCCAGCCCTTTGATCAGCCGTTTTGGAATAACTTGCCGTTTTTCATTTTATTCGCAGGAGGATATGGAAGCAATTGTGCACAGGTCTGCCCGCCTTCTCGATATTAAAATAAAAGATGACGCGGCAGCCTTGCTTGCAAAATCTTCCCGTGGAACCCCCCGTGTCGTAAACCGTCTTTTAAGGCGGATAAGGGATTTTGCCCAATTTTCTGGAAATGATAAAATTGAAACGGCTAATGTAGAAGAAGGCATGGAAAAACTTGAAATTGATAATCTTGGCCTTGAAGCTCAGGACAGGGATATTTTGCGGATTATTATCGAAAGGTATAAGGGCGGTCCTGTAGGAGCCGAAACCCTGGCTATTTCCATAGGGGAATCTGTCGAAACCCTGGAAGATTACTATGAACCCTACCTTATTCAGTCAGGTTTATTGCAGAGAAGCCAGCGCGGAAGAATGGTTACAAGCCTTGCCTACGGGCACCTGGGCTTGAAACAGCCTGATACGGATTTATTGCTGTGACATTAAACCCTGCTATACCCCAAATATCTAGCCAACAATCATACTAAGCTGTATAATTTCTTAATGGATTGCCCTGAAAAAATTATCCGTATCGTTGAATCTGTAAAAAATGAAAACCCCTGCGAACTTGAAATACGCTTCAAAGAGCCAATGTCAGAACACAGTACCTTTAAGCTTGGCGGCCTGGCGGATTGCTGGATACAGCCAAGGGGGGAAGGTTTTCCCAAATTTACAGCCGCATTGTTAAAAGCTGCCAAAGAGCAGGATGTCCCGGTTTTTATTCTTGGCGGCGGGGCAAATATTGTTGTGTCCGATGAGGGTATACGGGGGATTGTGCTTTATACAGGCGGCTGGGCAGGGCTTAAAGGGAAAGGGGGCGATAGGCTTGAATTTCGCAGCGGGACTGGCATTGATGAAGCCGCAAAAATTGCAGCAGACGCCGGTTTATCGGGAATGGAATTCCTTGCAGGAATGCCTGGCAGCATAGGCGGGGCAGTTTATATGAACGCCCGCTCTTACGGTCGTGAAATTTCGGATGCCCTTATAGAAACAGAACTTATTGATGGTGAATCTTTTGAAATTTTAAGGCTTGCTGCAAACCGGAATGAATTTTCTTATAAAAAAAGCCCTTTTCAGCAATCTAATATGTTTATCCTTTCTGCCGTATTTCAACTAACAAAAGGAGATACTAAGGAAATTTATTCAGAAATGAAAAAAAACCGTAATGACCGTGAAGAAAAGGGGCATTACAGATTTCCCTCGGCAGGCTGCGTATTTAAAAACAATCCTCTATTTGGCAAAAGCACGGGAAAAATTATTGACGAACTGGGATTAAAAGGAATGGCAGTTGGAGCTGTGCAGATTTCCCCCTGGCATGGGAATATTATTATCAACAAAGGCGGCGCAAAGGCAATTGATATTTTTAATCTTGTTAATGAAACCGCCGCAAAAGTTAAATCTGCAACTGGTTTTGATCTGGAAACAGAGATACTTTTTATAGGGAGTTTTTAATGAAAAGATTAATATTTGGTTTACTTTGCATTTCATTTATTTTTATCTCATGTACAACTAAATCAAAGGCAGAAAAAAATGATGAAGGTTTAGAATTAGAAAATGAAGATGTATTTGAATATAATTTTCTTCCAGAAGGAGCCGAACTGCCGGTATCGGTTTTTAGGGAAATTTGGGTATATGTGGTTCAAGACCGCGAGGCAGCCTTAACTCCGGGGCTGCCTGTATCCGACATTGGCTATTTCGGGGCAGAGGTAAACCTTTACGGCACGCTGGTTAACGTGCCTGACCGTAGAAACTTGCCTGCCTTTTCCGGCAAGGTGCATTTGGTAGTTTCATGCCACGGCAGGGCCTTAAGCTATTTTGCCTTAAAACCTGGCAGCCCTGAACGGTCGGCATTAATTAGCGACCTTCTTGCCGCAGCAAGAAATTTTGACGGCCTGCAAATAAATTTCGAGGAAATTCCTGCAAGGGCAGGGGAACCTTATTTTACTTTTTTACAGGAATTAAGGGCCGGCCTAGGCGATGGCAAGATGCTTTCTGTAGCCTTGCAAGCCCGTTCCAGAAAACTGGAAAACGATGTATACGACTATGAAAAAATTGCATCTACAGTTGACCGTATTCTGGTAATGGGCTATGACGAACACTGGTCAAGCAGCGCGCCAGGCCCCATAGCTTCTATGCCCTGGTCAAGGAGGGTAGCGGCACATTCAATGAATGTACTTGGTTCCGAAAAACTTGTCATGGGGCTTCCATTTTACGGGCGAGGATGGAGCAGCCCCAGCCACCACCAGGCTTATATTTTTTCAGGCATTGAAAGAATAATAATGGAAAACGATATTACTGAAATACAACGCGATAACGGCGTTCCGAATTTTGAGTATAAGCCTCTAGTTTCGGTTAAAGTATATTACGAGGATGCTTATTCTCTTTCTGCCCGCATGGAAATGTACCGTTCTATGGGAGTTAGCGCAATAGGCTTCTGGCGTTTAGGCCAGGAAACCCAGGACATCTGGAAATTGCTAAAACTGGAAAATTAAAGAGGGTGAAATTATCATAGATTAACGACATTTTTTTGAAATTCTCATTGATTTTTTTAATAAAACACGCTATATATATTGTAAGGGGAGTTTTCTGTCGGTTTTTCTTAAGGGGGCAACTTGTTTCAGGAAAATGTATGCCCCCCATTCTTTTTATTTCTGTTCTTGATAACTTTCCCCAAAAAAAACATAAAGGTTGCATTTGTTGCACCTGTAAAAATTATTTTTAGGAGGAACTTAAAATGAAAAAAACATTCGTTTATGGGCTGGTTTCCCTGTTATTTGCAGGATTTCTTACAACTTGCACAGACCTTGAAGAAATTGAAATACCGGACAATCTTGCAGAGTACAAGGAAGATGCAAAAGCAAATCTGACAGCTTATGTAGAAACCCTGGATGCAAACGATTACAGCGGTGAAAATTGGACGGCAATAGAAGAGCTTGCAAACAGGGGCAAAGAAAACATTGACACCGCTATTAACAAACAAGGCGTAGACTCTGCATTTACGGAGGCGATGGATGGGATAGGGCAAATCCCGTTGATAGACAAAGCCGCAGCGGCAAAATATCTTGCGGAGTACAAGGAAGGTGCAAAAGCATATCTGGCTTCTTATTTCGGGGCCTTATATCCAAACGATTACAGCAGTGAAAATTGGGCGGCAATAGAAGAGATTGCAAACAAGGGCAAAGAAAACATAGACATAGCTATCGATGTAAAGGGCGTAGACTCTGCATTTACGGAGGCGTTGGATGAGATAAGGCAAATCCCGTGGATAGAAAAAACCGTAGAAGAGCATTTGGAAAGAATAAGGGAAAAATTACACAGCCGTTATTTTGATGTTGATTCACCTACTTATTCGGCAGCTTTTCCAGATCAAATCATCGATGGCAAATGGACTTATGTAACGGTAGAAAGTTTTGATGTAGAAATAATATTGTCTTATGATGGGAAGCCGGAGCATTTCTTGGTAACACATAAACCGTTTGCTATAGGATATGTACCGGGTATAATTATCGGTAACGAATATAACGTTTTTTGGATAAATCGTATAGGCCACAGCAATAACCCATTTGAAGAAAACGGAATTGAAAAAGGGAATAGATATTATATGTTCCCTGGTTCACCGAGAAACGGTTTTGCTGCAATAATAGACGGCGCTTTTACGGATTTAATAGACGGGCATATTTATTCTGAAAATGAAATTAAAAACAGATTGGAATTTTTGCGGTCGGAACAAGGGCTTAGCTTTATGAGGACTTATTCTAGTCCTTTGCAATAAATAAACAACAAGGAGAAATTTATGAAAAAATTAAAATTTATCAAGTAATAAAACTGCGGGAAGAAGCAGCATAAACAATGAATCCATACCAGCAAGCCATGTGAGGACATACGGCTGCCCCCATGAGCGATGCAAGCCTGAAAAACTTTCAAACAATGAACACCAATAAATGGGGGACTTGAGTGGCAGAGGCAAGTGCGCCATGCTTGCATGGTGTACTTGGCCTCTGACGAGCCTCACAGTAAACCACTTCAGGGTGTTCATTGTTTGATAAATTTTAGTTTTGCAAGAGCATATTTTTCTGCTTACGCATTAAAGTCTTTGCATAAGGTTTCGGAAAATTAGAGAGATATTTTAAATAAAAGGGCGGTATTAAATAAAGACAAGCCGGCTCCTGAGGTGCCTGCATCAGAATAAAAGCCGCTGCCGTAATTTTTTTTGTAAGCATTACCCTTGGCATTTGTAAAATAACGCCATGAAAAATCCAGGGCAAGCGAAAATATTTCCTTAAAAGAAAAGGAAAATTGCAGGGCAGGGCGCAGGAACAAACCGCCCCTAGGCTGATCCCTGAACTGAGTTTTTGTCGTTATGTGTTCATCCAGGGCAGCGCACATAATAAGGGGGCTAATCTGAAATGACAGCTCTAGGTTAAAATTTTTCAAAAAATGATAATCAAGGGCTATCCCTGGCGCTGCCAAAAACCAGACCTGCGAATAATTTATAACTTTCCCTTCATACTGGATTCTTATGGGGTTATCGTCAATCGGGTAATATAAATTTGTATTTGCGCCCCTTTCCCTTGCATATATTCCGTGCCCGTCCATGCCGTAAAAACCTAATTTCATGTAAGAAATGTTTATCAATGGTTTTAATAAAATTTTATTTATAAAAGGAATGGAAAAACCAAAGTTAAAATCAAGGAAAAAAAGGTTTTTTGTATAATTATCATGTGTAGAAAAGTGCGTAAGCGCGTCATTTTCTACTGACAGCCAGTCCCTGTTTTCCATTATTCCGCTCTTGAATCCGTCCTTGCCTGAAATTCCTTTTATTAAAGACAGGTTCGAGAAAAAACCCCATTTTTCAAAAGGCTTTGCTTTGGAAAAATTAATCAGCAAGCCGTAATAAAGCACAGGTTTCATGTCCCATAGAAGCTGGCTATGCAGATCAGACTTAAAATTCTGGCCAGGGCTGTATACAATTTCCTCGGCCTGGCCGTAAAAAAAACCAAATTGGGGGGAAATATTAATAAGATAATTCCGGCTTGGCTTTTCCGGCGAATCTGTTTCTTCGGCAAAAACAGGCTGAATGAAAAAAAACATTTGGACAAAAACCAGAATTTTTATTATAATATACATTATATATGAGAATAGATACAAATACCGCTTCCGGTCAAGAGAGGCGGCTGCTAAAATTTACGGCGATCATGGGCTTGCTTTTATTGATTTCCTGCACTCCGAAAAATGAAGAAGCTGTAATCCCCCCCGGCACTTTTCCCCTGTCCAAACCTTATATAGGCTACGGCGTGATTAATGTATCCTACGCTCAGGTATTTTTTTCACAGGATATTGCTTCTGCAGCTTATTTAAGGATGGGTTCGGTCGTGAGCGTTCTTGAAAGAAAACAGGAAAACATAGACGGCAAAACCGACCCCTGGGTTCTCATCGAAGGGGAAAGCAAAGGCTGGATAAAAGAATCCATGGTTGATATTTACGACAACAAAAGCCAGGCAGAAAACGCCTCCCAGCATCTAAAAGCAAAGACAGTAAATTAACCCCGCCTTAAAAGATAACTTTTGAAAAATGAGGCACAATATTTAACCGCAAAGTTCGCAAAGATCGCAAAGGAAATACGAGGGGTTTTGTACTAAAACTTTGCGCCGCATCGAAGATGCGACTTTGCATCTTTGCGTTTTAAAAGTTTAAAAATCTGCGGACTTTTTAAAAAGTTTTTTGAAGTTAGAGGTTTAGCCTCCGAGTTGGCCGCAGGCACCGCTTATGCTTCTTCCCCTGCGGAAACGGCAGGTAACATTAAGGCCCTGCGATTTTAATTTTTCTGTAAATGATTTAACTTCGTTTATTAAGGGCGGGCACAGGGCTTTTCCCTGAAAATTAAGCCCCTTGACCGGGTTCCAGGGGATTAGGTTTATAACAGCATCCAGCCCCTCTGAAAATTTTACCATGCAAAGGGCGTCTTTTTCCCTGGTGTTAATGCCGCCGAGCAAAACTGCCTCCAGGGTAATTCTCCCCCTCCCTTTTTTTTGAAAGTACAAAAGGGATTCTTTTAAAAGGGCAAGGCTGTTGTTTTTAGGAAGAGGCATAAGTTTTTGCCTTAGCTCTTCGTCCGCAGTTGTAAGCGATACAGCAAGATTCACTGGCGGAAAATTATCCGCAAGGTCTTTAATGCCGGCGGCAATTCCGCAGGTGGAAACCGTTATGCGTCTTGGCGAATAATTGAAATGTTTTTTACTGCAAAAAATATCTATTGCACGGCGCAGATGGTTTAAGTTCAAAAGCGGCTCGCCCATTCCCATTATTACAATATTGGGTTTTACAGTTTTATTTTCCAAAAATTCCCTTAACTGTAAAAATTGTTCCACAATCTCGGCGGGGGCAAGATTTCGCCGAAAACCCAGGCTGCCGGTTTTGCAAAAAACACAGCCTATGGGGCAGCCTGCCTGAACGGAAAGGCATAGGGTATAAGTTACGGCATCCTTTAAGGGAGCTGTTAAGAGCACAGCTTCGGCGATGGAATCATCTGCAAACTGCAGGGCAATTTTTACAGTGCCGTCTTTTCCCTTTAAAACTTTTTTTTCTTTAATTTGCGGCCTTAGGGTAAAACGTCGGGCAAGTTCTGCCCTTAAAGACAGGGGCAGATTGGCCATTTCGTCAAAAGATTTAACCCCCTTGGCAATCCACCCGGAAATTTGCCCAGAGCGAAAGCCAGGCAGAGGGGCTAGAATTTCAGTTAATTCTTCCGGAAGAAGGCCGCTTAGAGCATCAGGCATTATAATCTTTCAAGCATCTCGGTAACCTTGGCATTTCTGATACCGAGCCGTGTAAATTCTTCGAGTGTTTCAATTGCTTTATGCTTTTCGTTGATTTTTTCATAACAATCGGCAAGTTCTATATATATCCTATAGCTTTTGGGTTCTTGTTCTTTTAACCTATGCAAGGATCTGATTGCCTCATCAAATTTCCCCTGAATTTTTGCGATTAGGGCAAGCCCAAGAACCGCATAAGTATCATACTCAATATTTAAAGCGTGTTCATAATATTCCTGGGCTTTTTCGTAATTTTCCATGCTGCGGTAGGCGTCTCCCGCACGGGTTATAATGACTTTATTCCTTGGATCCTGCTTTAAAATTATTTTCCAGTATTCAAGTGATTTTTCCTGCTGGTTAAGGCCCCTGTAACAGTCAGCCAGGCCGAAAGCGGCATAAAAATTATTCGGCTCTTTTGAAATAGCCTGTTCAAAAAAATAAATCCCCTTTGAAAATGTTTTTAATTTACGATGACAATTCCCAATGGATGTAAGCACGCGTATATCAATTTTTTCAATATCGGTATCCAGCATTTTTTCCCAATATAACAAAGCGTTGCTATATTCCTTAAAATCATAGTTCAGGTGGCCCAGCCCAATAATTGCAAAGGGATTATTATCTTCTATTTCCAGAACCTTTAAGTAAACGGCTCTTGAATTTTTATAATCGCGGATTTTACGGTATGCATCCGCAATCCTTGTAAGCACTGTAATATTTTTTTCATCATGAACTAGGTATTGTTTCCATGTGTCAATAACTTTTTGGTGCTTGTTCATGAATTTATAACAGTCAGCCAGTCCGAAAAGCGCATAATTATTATCAGGATGGAAATCCAGGCATTTTTTATAATAATTTATAGCATTTTTGAATGCGCCTTTTTTTCTTTCAGCATCCCCCATGCCTACAAGCGCATAATTATTGTTATCTTCGATCTGGAGGATGCTCATAAAACAGTCAATTGCCTTGTCAATTTTATTTTCTTTTAGCAGCTTGTATCCGTTTTTGGAAATTTTTGAAATGCTGGGCTGACCATTTTCAGCTTCGCCTTCAACAATAAGAGTTTCTTGTACTTCTTCTTTTTTACTCATCTTCGTTAACCATGTTTTGTATTATTCCTGCAAGCTGTATAATCATCGTATTGCTCTTTGCCTTATCAGGCGCCAGCCAATACATCCTTAAAGCTTCCAAAGGCCTGTTTTGAGATTTATAATAATCCCCTACACGGGAAAGCCCGTCAGAATATCCCGTTGTAATAAAAATCTTGCGGGCTTCTTCTATCTTTCCAGAATTAAAAAGCATATTCCCTTTTCGGTTCAATGCGGCTTTTTGCGAGCCATCAATCTTTGGAGGAATAGTCTTTTTTATAAATGCGTTTTTATCGTCAAAGCCCATAATTGAATTATAATTATTATATATTAAACAAGTAATATCAAGATGGGTTTTAGATATTTTACTCTGAACGCACTACACGGAAGCCAAACCAGGGAGATATGTCACTCGGTCGTGCAGTTCCACCCATGGATCCGCCTCGGGAGGCTGAACGTAACGCCCACGTACTAAAAGAGTTAAATGACCCGCCTCGTATTACTCTATAGTAGTCGATAGCAATATTGGAATGTGTATTATAAGGCCCTGTGGGGTCTACTCTTTCTTCCAGTGAGTCATCACCCAAGTCAGTCACCACCACTGTCTCCGCACCCAAATCCCAGGCCTTGGCTGTGTAGACTCCTTGTATATCCCAACACCACTCATCCACATTACCATGCATATCATATAAACCCCATGCATTCGGCTTAAAGCTACCTACTTTCGTTGTCAAAAACGGCCCTTCCTTACGATCGCTAGGAAGCAAATCATTAGATATGCCACTGTAATTGTAGTTCGCCTGACTGCTTGTAATTTCGGTGCCGGTATTCCATGCCGTAGTGGTTCCCGCACGGCAGGCATATTCCCATTCGGCCTCGGTTGGCAAACGGTAACCATTTGCCCCGTCAATCATGGTAACATCCCAGTGCCAAAAACCACCGTAGCTTTGGCGCCAGGTTTTATTCGATATTATATAAACCGGTTCCAGCCCTTCCAGTATACTTAACTTATTACAGAACTCGACCGCCTCATACCATGTTACTCTCTCCACAGGCCGATTATCGCTTTCTAAACACCAATCATCTATATTGATTTGCGGGCTATTTTCCCACCAGCGCCAATAATTAGCAGGTACATTATTAACCTGATAATAAGAAGGGTTATATCCCATTACTTCTGTCCATTGTTTTTGCGTTACCGGATATTTACCCATGTAAAAACCCTTAGTAAGTGTTACCTTATGACGGAATTCTATAGTATTAGGATCAGGATATTCAATATAAAATCCCCTGTCATTCCATTCGGCAATGGAGCTGCCCATGATAAATGAGCCTGGCTGTATCCAAACCATTTCAAGTTCTAAAGGCTCTTGTTTAAGGAGAGATTCATCAATATCATCCGTTTCGTCTAGATATTCTATATCATCTGGCTCATTCAAATCATCCGGTTCATTTTCAGGTACTTCATTTGTATCCGATATAGGCAATTTAGAATTACCTGTATCTATTTGCCCTTCATCTGTTGCAGGAGGGCAGGCTGCAAAAAGCAATGCCGCAAAAAGCAGGCTTGCTAATCTAATTAAAAATTTTCCTTTCATGATTTTATCCTTCCTCATACACTAAAAAAGTTTTTAACAGGGAGTTATGAAAAGAAGGTTTTGCGGTTGAGGTATAAAAAAACAACCGCTAAAGCCGATTTAAACATACCCCATGTTAACAATAATATAGCAAATTTTGATAAAAGAGTCAAGGGAAATTTGAAAGAATTCAAAAAATATTTTCATTCGAAATTCTAACTTAATCAAATTGCGAAATAAAATCATTTAGGGTGACGGTTTTTATGACAGTTCCACCGGAATATGAGCCGCCGGTCATAAGGTTTAGGTGGTTTAGGGTTCCAGAATGAGCCCCTCCGGTTGATATTCTGTAGGCTCCCTGCTCAAGTTCGGGGCTGCAAAGGACCAGGCCCATGGCGGGTTTCCTCGATTCGATCGTAATAATTTCTTTACCGGATTCTGATGACACATTAATTAGGGAAGATGCCGGCAAATTTTCAGGGAACCTTGCCAAAAAAGAATATTGAGTGCTTGAAGAAGGCTGCTGAGCTTCCTCGCCTTGCAAACCCAATGCTGCTATAGTGCCGCCTGTCATGGTAAATGTACCTATATAATCAATAGGCACTTCAGGTTCGTAAGTAGGCCCGAATATTACTACAGTGCCTCCTGTCATTAAGATATTTCCGTTTGAATCTATTCCATCGCCGACAGATTCGATATAGTATTCCCCGCCTGTTATTGTAAGCGAGCCTGATATTTCATGGCCGTGCCCCAAATCGGCCCCTCCTGCTACATTAATTCCGTCATCCAGGCTGTATATCTTTAAAAAACCGCCGTAAAGGTCTATATCATACGATTCAATCCCTTCAAAGCATCTTCTTATGTTGATATTGCCGGAGTGTATTGTCAAACGCTTATCGGCCTGTATCCCGTCATCAGAGCTTGCAATTTCAAATGTCCCGCCGTTTATAGTTACCGTTTCGCTTGAATTAATGCCGTCGTCGTTAGAATCAATATCAAAGCTGCCTGAGTTGATAATAATGTCTTTACTTGCTCTAAAACCTTTTGCGCTGACCCCTGCCCCAAGGGCTCCGGCTGTGCTTCCGCCGCCTGTCTTAACCTTAAAGCTTGCATTGTCAAGAGTAAGGCTTGTTGCGGCCTTAATGCCGTCATTTCCCGCTGTTATGTCAAATTCGCCGCCGCTTATATTAATTGCGCCCAAGCCGACTAAAATTGTTTCGCTTACAATTGCATCTTTATGCGATACGATGTTGAATCTGCCGCCTGTAATTGTAACTGAGTCGTTGCCTTTTATCGCATTGTTTCTTGCGCTTACTGTAATATCGCCGTCTTCTATACGCAGATGGGAACGGCTTGCGATTCCATTGTGCCCATTGCTGTCTACCTCCAGTTTGCCGCTGCCCTTGATCGTAAGGTTTCTGCGTATTAGCAGTGCCGCATTGGGCTGTTCCGTATCATCGTAGCCCAGCGGGTATCTGCCGTCAACCATACCAATGCCCCCGTCAGACAGTTTATTGACCGAGCCCTCTGCAAGGACAATCGTAACATTGGAATTTTTAAGGCAGACAAGCGCGGAATAATTTCTGCAAAAGATATTTGCGCCGTCTAAAATGATAGTAACATCAAGGTCTCTTTTTGCTACGGAGACAAAGCCCTGGCTTAATGTGCCTTTGACGGTATATGTCCCGTTACCTGTAATCTCGGCAATTGTCCCGTAAACCGGGCTTGAAATGATATTTATATTTGTCCCTGTAAAAGAAGCTCTATTTCCATCAAGGGTTATTACATTATTGCCGTCTGCAAAAAACCCCGGGCACCCTGCAAACAAAGCTAAAAAAACAGCAGACAATATTATTTTAAAATTATTTTTCATCATATACTCCTTGTAATTATATAATATACATCTACTTTAAAAAAGTCAACTTGTTGACTTTTAGAAAATCTACTCGTTTACTTTTATAAAGTCAACGTGAGAGCTTCCGTAGCGGCGGGAATCGTAAATTTCAAGGTTTTTGGATAATTTATTTCCGGGATTGTCCTTTAATGGGCGGTGAATTAAAATTCTTGTTGATTGATCTGCCAGAACCGAAGAGGCAATATCAGAGACCAGATCCCATTTATACTGATATGGAAAGGGCGGATCCAAAAAAATAATGTCGAAAAATCTTTTTGCCCTTTTTACATACAGTTCGGCGCTAATAAAACGGCATTGGATTCTTACAGGCGATATTAAAATATTTTGCAGTAATGTTTTATGCTTTAGCGGATCATTTTCTACCGCTTCTATGTACTCTGCCCCCCGTGATGCGGCTTCAAGGGCTATTATCCCCGAGCCTGAAAAAACATCCAGAAAGGAAAGCCCGCCCAGATCGCCCAAGCAGGCAAATACCGATTCACGCATTTGATCCATGCTTGGCCTTATAATACCGCCTGGGGCTATTATTCTCCTCCCGCACAGGGCGCCGCCGGTAATTCTTAATTGTTTAGAATTCTTCAAGCAGGCTGCTCATTTCATTAAAACTTAGGCCCGGCTCCAACGGAACAGATTCTAAAGATATATCCGTTTTTTCAAGGTCTTTTCTGCGCAGGTTGCTTGTTAATCGCAAGGCATTAATTTTTTCATGTATTTCGGGAAAATTTTTTACGTAAAAAGGGCAGGAATCCATGAAAAATATTGTTAAGATTTGTGAAAATTGCCATTCTATATCCAGTATACTGTCTGTATCTTCTTTTGCAGCGGCTGTATTGCCTGCCAGTTTTCGGGTAAGATGCCCAAGGATGCGATCGACAAATTCAAGATCACCAATGCATTTTTCCATAAATAGTTCAGGCGGCGGGTTTAAGCGCATAGTATCCTTGACCATTCTTAATTGCATATTAAGTATAAAGATTGTGTCCTGGGAAATATCCATAATGTATTATCGGCAAATTTTATAACTAGGTATATGCTGAGATTTATGCAGGTTATTTTTGTGAAGCCTGTCAATTTTTTCCTTAATTTCAGGGTCTTCACAAATTCCTTCCCTTATGTATCTGTCAAGAATCTCATAGCTAAAACCAAAATTTTCCTCGTCTGTTTTTCCGCTAAGACCGTCTTCTGGAATTTTTTCTATGAACCTTACAGGCAATTCAAGTTCCCTGCCAATGGCTTTAACTTCTGTAGCCGTAAGACTGGACAGAGGGCTAAAGTCCCCGGCGCTGTCCCCGAATTTTGTCGAATAGCCGATATAGTCTTCGCTGAGGTTGCCCGTATTTGCCACCCTGCCGCAGGCTATTGCGGATAAGGCATAAAGCAAAGTCATTCTGACCCTTGCAGGGATGTTTACACGGGCAGTTTCATTTAAGGGATTGCCCGCATTTTCGACAGCATTAACAATTGAATTTACTGTATCAAGTATATTTATTTCACAGCTTTTTATTTTTAAAAACTCTGCAATTTCTTTTGCCGTATCTATATCCCATTGCCTGCCCTGGGGCATTAACACTGCGAAAACCCTTTCTGCGCCGAGCGCTTTTACGCATAAGGCTGCAGTGACGGTACTGTCCTTGCCGCCGCTTAAACCGATTACAGCAAGGCAGCCTTTCCCGTTATTGTTAAAATAATCCGCAATCCATGCAATAATTTCATTTTTTACCTTTGGCGCATCAAAATACATTAAATGACCCCGATTTTTTCATTTAAAACACGGTTTATTTCTTTTGGATCAGCTTTGCCTTCCAGTTTTTTCATAACCCGGCCTACAAGGAATGCAAATACTTTTTTATTGCCGTTTTTATAATCATCAACAGATTCTTTATTTTCAGATATAACTGCATCAACAGCTTCTGTAATAATGCCTGTATCGCTTACCATGCCGAGTTTATTTTCATTTACATAAAGAGCCGGGTCGATATTTTCTTCAAGTATAAGGGCAAGCAGTTTTTTCCCTGTCCCCCTATTGATTGTATTGTTATCTACGAGCTCGATAAGTTTTGCAAATTTTTTACAGTCAATGTAAATATCATCTTCGCCTTTATTGCCGCCTGTGGCAATTGCCAGTAACTCAACAATGATCCAATTGACAATTTCCTTTGGCTTGTTAATGTATTTTACAGTTTCGTCAAATATATCAGAAAGCCTTTTGCTGCCGGTAATAATTTTTGAATCATAAACAGACACGCCAAGCCCCTCTGTTAAACGCAAGTATTTGTTTTGCGCTGTTTCGGGAAGGCTTTTGCGGATTGCCTCGATCCAATCATCATCTATTTCAACCGGCAAAATTTCAGGGTTGGGAAAATAACGGTAATCAAGGGCATCTTCCTTACCGCGCATGGAGAATGTCATTTTTTTATTGTCATCCCATCTGCGGGTTTCCTGAACTAAAAGCTCTTCTGATTCAAGTGCTTCTATATGGCGTTCTGTTTCGTAATCAATTGCCGCAGAAATGGCCTTAAAAGAATTTAAATTTTTAATTTCCGTGCGTGTCCCTAAATGAGAGGAACCTTCCTTTCTTACAGAAATATTTACATCGCATCGCATAGAGCCTTCCTGCATCTTGCAGTCGGAAATCCCTGCAAAGGTGAATAAAGATTTTAATTTACCAAGGTAAGCTATAACTTCTTCGCTAGAGCGGAAATCCGGGTTGCTTACAATTTCTGTAAGAGGGACCGATGTGCGGTTAAAGTCAACAAGCGATGCGCCTGTTCTTGAATCGTGCATGAGCTTGCCGGCATCTTCTTCAATGTGAATTTGCTTGATGCTAATTCTTTTTTTTCCGTCTTTTGTTTCTATTTCTACCCATCCGTTTGTACAAACCGGTGAAAAAAACTGGGTAATCTGGTATGCGTTAGGCAGATCGGGGTAAAAATAATTTTTTTTATCAAAAGTGATACTGCGTGTAATTTCGCAGTTTGTCATAAGCCCTGCGGCAATGGCAAGCTCTACAGCTTTTTTGTTCAACAGCGCGGGCATACCAGGCATACCGGCGCATGCAGGGCATATATTTTCGTTGGCGGCGGCGCCGAATTTTGCGCTGCAACCGCAAAATAGTTTTGACTCAGTTGAAAGTTCAAGGTGCACTTCCAGCCCCATAACAGTTTCGTATTTCATTTTTCCAAAGCCTCCCATGCCGAAAGTAGGGCGCTTTCGTTTTTTGCCTTTGCGATTAATTCCGTGTAAGAGCCATTATGCGAAAAGGCAAGGGAAGGAAGCCCCGACAGCACGGCAAAATGGCATCCTTCCTCGTTTACTTTAAGTACCTGATCGGAATCAAATACAAGAGCGTCTTTGATTAAACGCCGTATCTTCATTGCCTTTTCGTAGTACTTTGTATAGTTGATGCCGGAAAGAAGGGCGCTGCCCATAATTGCCGCCAGTTTTGTTTCATAAGCAAACTCCGACCTGATTTTTTTGTAAAAACCGTCAAGGCTCCTGTAATCGATTTCGCAGGGGCCGAATTTTATGCCGTCATAGCGGCTGATATTTGCGCAAATTTCCGCATAAGCCAAAATATGCAAAACCTGCTCTGATACATTTAACGCAGGTAATTTTTCATCAAAGGCACGGACAGTAATTTTTTCTGTTTTGGCTGAAAAAGAATAATTTTTTTCAAGGAACATTGCGCCGTCATTTTCATCATGGCCTGAAATTTTAGACAAAACTAAAAAGCCTTTTTGAGGGCTTTTGCAGACAATGCCGATTTGGTCCATGGAAGATGCAGTCGGAATAAGCCCGTACCTCGAAACTGTTCCGTAAGTGGGGCGTATGTAAAAAAGCTTATCCCTAACTGCCTGGCGGCGCACAAAGCCGAAAATATCATTGCATAGTAAGGCATCGCCGTCATCGCAAATAAAATTTAAGCTGCCAGGGTTTCCAAGGCCAAACTCGCAAAGGCTTTTATGCCGGGCTTCCTCCCCCAGCCTTATTACAACTGTCGCATCGAAGGGTGAAAAAAAGTTTTTAAGGATTTTGGACCCGGCCGCCGCGTTTTCGCCTTTTTTCATGATGCTGTCATCAATATAAATCATTTATATACCTCTAAGCCATAATTTTAGGGGCCTGGAAATACCCGTCATTTTCTGTCATGGCATTTTTCAAAAGTTCTTCTCTTGTAAAAATCTTTATGCTTTTGTCTTCTCTAAGAATATTTTTTATATCAAGAACGCTGAGCAGCGGCTGGACATTTTCCGTATCTATTTGCAGCAATTTATCGAAGCCTTCAAAAAGCTGTTTTGCATCGGCACTTATTTTTTCCCGTTCATTTTCGGTTAATTCAAGTTTTGCCATAGCCTCGTAATCTTTTAAATTTTCCATGAAACCCTACCTGATCTTAATATGCGCCTCGCGCAGCTGCAATTCTGTAACAGCAGAGGGCGCTCCCAGAAGAATATCCTGCGCATTGCCGTTCATGGGAAAGGCAACTACTTCGCGGATATTTTCTTCCCCGGTAAGAAGCATCACGATTCTGTCAAAACCCGGTGCCATGCCTCCGTGGGGAGGGGCGCCGTAATGAAAAGCGTTAAAGAGGGAGGCAAATTTATTTTCGATATCTTCCTTGGAATATCCTGCTGTCTCAAATGCCTTTATCATTATGTCAGGGCGGTGGTTTCGTATAGCGCCCGAGGAAAGCTCAACCCCGTTGCAGATAACATCGTATTGATAGGCTTTAATTTCCAGAGGGTCAATGGTTTTAAGCGCTTCCATTTCTCCCTGGGGCATGGAGAAGGGGTTATGCGTAAATTCAATTTTCCCCGTATCTTCGTTAATGCCGTACATTGGAAAATCCGTAATAAAGCACATTTCAAAAGAATTTTCATCAATCAAATCAAGGCGTTTTCCAAGTTCCGTGCGGATAAGGCCGGCAAGTTTATCAACCAGCTTGCTTACATCGCTTATAAAAAACAGCGTGTCGTATTCTTTAAGGTTTAAGTCTTTAAGCAAAGCAGCTTGTTTTTCCGCGGATAAAAACTTTACTATAGGCCCCTTTAATTCCATGCCTTTAAGAATGGAAATATAACCAAGCCCTTTCATGCCTATTTCTTCGGCAAAGGCAAGCATTTTTTCAAAAAAACTTTTCGGCATTTCCGAGCAATTCGGAGCGGCAATACCGCGTACGGGCTTGTTTTTAAATGGCGCAAAATCAACATCGGTAAAAAAGCCTGATAAATCGTTAATGACAAGGGGGTTTCGCAAATCCGGCTTGTCAGTCCCGTATTTTAACATACATTCATTAAAGGGAATTCTCTTAAAAGGCATGGGGCTTACTTTCTTGTCGGAAAAATTTGTGAATGTATCGTATAAGACCTTTTCCGCAACATCTAAAACATCTTCCTGAGCGGCAAATGCCATTTCAAAATCAAGCTGATAAAATTCCCCCGGCGACCTGTCGGCGCGGGCGTCTTCGTCCCGAAAACAGGGGGCTATCTGAAAATACCTGTCAAAACCTGAAGTCATAAGCAATTGCTTGAAAATTTGCGGCGCCTGTGGCAATGCGTAAAACATACCGTGATGCTTTCTGCTGGGAACAAGATAATCCCTTGCGCCTTCGGGGGAAGATGAAGTTAAAATAGGGGTTTGAATTTCAAGGAATCCCAGTTCTTCCATTTTTTTCCGTAAAAAACGGGCAATTTCACTTCGAATAACGATATTTTTCTTTACATCCGGGTTTCGCAAATCCAAAAAACGGTATTTTAGACGGAGTTCCTCGCGGGTCTTTGTTGATTCGCCTATTTCAAAGGGAAGCTGCTTAAGAGCGGGGCTTAAAACCTTAACCGTATCAACTTTTAATTCAACCTCGCCCGTTGCCAGTTTCGGGTTAACGGTGTCTTGCGACCTTTCCCGCAAAATACCTTCGGCAGAAATTACGCTCTCTATTCCAAGCCCTGAAATCAAGGCCTCATCGTTAATAACAAGCTGGGTTATTCCGTAATGGTCTCGTAAATCGACAAAAATCACCCCTCCGTGATCCCTTATCGTATCAATCCAGCCTGCCAATTTAATTTTTTGCTCTACATTGCTTTTCCGCAATTCTTCGCAAGTATGTGTTCTGTAACTGTTCTTTAAAAACGGCATATTTACCTCTTTGTATATTTTATTATTAATTCAATTTCTATACAAGCGATATGCTCTTGCAAAAACCGCCATTAACGAATATATTTAATAAAACATGAATCTTGAAGCATTTATACTAGGCTGCGGCGGAATGATGCCGCTTCCGAACAGGCATTTAACATCGGTGCTGCTTAGGCGGGAAGGGGAGCTTTTCCTTTTTGACTGCGGCGAGGGGACTCAGGTGGCTTTGCGAAAGCTCAACCTGCGCTGGAAAAAGATTTCGGTAATTTTGATAAGCCATACCCATGCCGACCATGTTACAGGCATACCCGGCCTTTTAATGCTGTCCTCCCAGGTGGACAGGGATGATCCCCTGTATATAATCGGGCCGCCTCGAATTGCGGAATACATCGAAACAAGCCGCCGCGTGCTGGATATGTACATCAATTATGAAATTATCGTAAAAGAGATTACAGAACCTGGCATCGTATACCAAGGGGAAGGGTACCATATACGGTGTTTTCCTCTGCAGCACACAAAACCCTGTTTCGGTTTTACTTTAGAGGAATACCTGCGCCCGGGGGAGTTCCACCCGGAAAAGGCCGAGGCGCTGGGCGTGCCGCGAGGGCCGCTCTGGTCAAGGCTGCAAAACGGGGAAAGCGTGCTTTCCGCTGACGGCAGGCAGGTTCGTTCAAGCGAGGTGCTTGGTTTGCCGCGTTCGGGGAGAAAGTTTTCTTATGTTACCGACAGCCTTGCCTTTAAGGAAATTGCAGACGAGGCGGCCGCTTCGGATTTATTTGTCTGCGAGGGGATGTTTGAAAATGAACTTGCAGAAGACGCCCACAGTAAAAAACACATGACGGCAAGGGAAGCGGCGGGCCTTGCGGCGGCTGCAGGGGTCTTAAAAATGGCTTTGATTCATTACAGCCCGCGTTATACGGAATTTAACCTTAAACAGCTTCTAAAAGAGGCCAAAGAGGTTTTTCCAAATACCGTGCTTGCCAGAGACAAGGCGGTTTTTCCTATTGAATATATTGATTAAATTTAATATTGTAAACTTAACGGAGATTTATTGAATGATAGAAGTAAAAAATCTTACAAAAAGATACGGGGAAGTGGAAGCTGTAAAAAATGTTTCTTTTTCCGTAGGAAAAGACCAGGTAATGGGTTTTTTAGGCCCTAACGGAGCGGGAAAAACGACCATTATGAAAATACTCACAGGATTCCACTTTCCCTCAGACGGCAGGGCTTTAATTGACGGCATTCAGGTTGATGAAAACCCTGTCCAGATAAAAAAACTCATCGGCTATATGCCTGAAAATGTCCCGCTTTACGTGGATTTGACGGTCACTGAATATCTTAATTTTATTTCGCAGGCAAGGTTAACGCCAAAAGAAACACGGAAAGATTTAATCGAGGCAAGCATTGAGTCTTGCGGTTTATCAGCATACCGCAACAGAAAAATTGACACGCTTTCCAAGGGGTACCGACAGCGTACCGGCCTTGCCCAGGCCATTCTCCATGACCCGCCTATTCTTATCCTTGATGAACCTACTAACGGACTTGATCCAAATCAAATTATCGAAATACGTTCCTTGATAAAAGGGCTTGGAAAACGGAAAACCGTCATACTTAGCACCCATATTTTACAGGAAGTCGAGGCAATTTGTTCGCAGGTGCTTATTATTAACGAAGGCCAAATAGCGGCTCAGGGTACGCCGAAAGAAATTGCCAAGACTTTAAAAGGCGGCGATACCTGGGAACTTATTTTAAAGGGCAGTAATGCAGAATCAATTAAAGAACAAATATATCAATTGGATAATAATATAACATCGGTTTCTTCAAAACAAATTGATAATGAAATTGTTTCTTTGGGTTTTTATATTCCTGCCGATATTATGCAGGGGGCATCCGGTATTTCAGCAGGGGAAAGGATATTTGACTGGGCTGTAAACAAGGGCTTAAAAATACTGAGCATGGATTGTAAAAAACTTAGCCTTGAAGAAATCTTTGTCAAACTTACTTCTGATACGACTAACGAGGAGGCTGAACAATGAAAGACAGAATTAGCCGCATCTTTGCGCTTTCAAGAAAAGAAATTTACACTTTTCTTAACTCTCCCTTATTTTACGGGGTAACGGTTTTTTTTCTGGTTTCTTCTTCAATAGCTTTTTTTGACCTTGAAGGATACCTTAAAAATACAAACCCGGCTAACCTGCGTATGTATTTTAGCATTTTCCCAATAATTTTTATCTTTGTAATTCCAACTCTTACAATGAAAAGCTGGGCGGAAGAACGAAAAACAGGCAGTATAGAACTTCTCTTGACCATGCCTTTTTCCGAATGGGATCTTGTTATTGGAAAATTTCTTTCGATCTTTACGCTTTTTCTGATGATGCTTGTTTTTACAATTCCCGTCCCTTTATCCATGTTTACCCTGGGCAATTTTGACGCAGGTGTAATTGTCTGCGAATACCTGGGGGTTATACTGCTGGGAGGGGCTGCTATTGCGTTGGGCCTTATGTTTTCATCTTTTTGCAAAAGTCAGGCGGGAAGTTTTCTAGGCAGCGTGGTAGTCTTAATGTTCTTTATGCTTATAAGCATACTTGCCATAAGGATGGGGTTCCCTCAATGGCTTACCAATATATTAAATTTTATTTCCCTTGAATTTCACTTTAACAGTTTTTCAAGAGGCACTATTGATACAAGGGATATTATCTTTTATTTGGCAAGTATATTTTTATTCCTCTTTATTACCACACGGGTAATTCTGTTTAGGAAATGGAAGTAGGAGTTTAATATGACAAAAAAACAAACAAAAATAATAACTTTAATGATATTAGCTGTAATATTCCTGGGCTTTTTGGTCAGCGGACGTTTATGGTTTTTGCTTGATCTTACAGGCAATAAGGCACATACCATAGCGGAAGTTTCAAGGAACCTGCACAGGGAAATTCAAAATACAGTGAAAATAACCTATTATATTTCAGACAGTTTAAGAGCCGCCGATGTATTGCCGGATGAAATTATCGATCTTTTAAGAATGTATGTCAGTTATTCCCGTGGAAAAATACATCTTTCGATAATTGATCCTATAAAAGAAAGAGTGGATCATCAAATTGAACAATTGGGAATAGTACCGCATAGAATTCCTTCTCTTGAGCAGGATAAATTCAGTATTTCAATTGTTTATTCCGGCATTACAATTGAATATCTTGATAAAACTATGGTAATCCCTTCTGTCGCTTCTCTTGAAACTCTGGAATATGATATTACCTCGCGTATAAGAAGCATGATAAGCAACAGTACCCGTACATTAGGTGTAATAATAGGAGAATTTGGTTTGGATTGGAATGTAAATTTCATGTTTATGCAAGGTATATTTATGCAGGCGGGGTATCAAATTAGGTTAATACATTACGGCGAAGAAATACCTGAAAATATAAATGCTCTTTTTGTAATTGGCGGGGTTGAAGCATTTGACGAAACTATCCTGAAAAATATAGACAGGTATATTCATAAGGGAGGTAAAGCCCTTTTTGCGGTTAAAGGAGTCCATGTTGATTTGGAACAGTGGAGGGCTGGCGCGATGGAAAACAACGGCCTTTTAGATATGCTTTCTTATTATGGAGTGGATGTACTTCCGCAGCTTGTTATGGAATATTCAAACATGGTAGTTCCGAATCATGAACCTTCTCAAAGCGGGGGATTTATGCTGTATCCGTTTTTGCTTAGGGTTGCCCCTTCAAACATAAATCAAAACCATCCTGTAAGTTCACGTTTATCCGAGCTTTATCTGTATTGGGCAAATCCTTTAGAGATTAATTTACCCGAGGATTCCGGTATAGAAGCGGCAGAACTTTTTAGCACAGGCGATGAAGCATGGCTTATGGCAAGCCCGTATTATGTAAGCCCGGAACTCGATTTTACTTATGCCCGCGACAGGGCAAGAACGCAGGGTAAAAGGACTCTGGGAGTAAGCCTTTCTGGAATTTTCCCAAGGTTTTTTGAAGAAGATTTATTTGAATATAATTCAATTGAAAATACTGAGCAGGAAGGAAAACCGGCTAACATCATTGTAATAGGGGATTCGTTTTTTACATCTGAGCATTTGTTTATGTTAAATAAAGATTTAAGAGACGAAGATTTCCATAATTGGATAGTAACTCAAACTATAATGAATATGTCTTTCCTTATAAAAACAGCCGATTGGCTTGGCGATGATGATGATATAATGGGGATACGCGTGCGAGCCGCATCAAACAAACTTGATAAATTGGCTTTTCAGCCTGAGAAGGAAGCTGCTGCGATAAGTTTTATTCATACTTTGAATGTATATATTGTACCCTTACTTGTAGTTTTTGCCGGTATGTTTTTTATTCTATGGCGAAGATCAAAAATAAAGGTACAAGATCAGGAAATATCAGAAAATGAAACAGGAGAAGAAAATGACATTTAGAAAAAAAACTTATATATTATCCGGACTTATTGCAATTTTATTCATCACTTTTATATTGACTATAGTTTTAGATCCCGAAAGAAGGAGTGAACGCGCTTCGTATTATTCATGGCTTGATCCATCCTATATCAGGGAAATTAGCGAAATAATAATCGAAAAACCAAATTTTTTTAATGAAGAATCCTTTCCAATTGTGCTGAAAAAAATTGACGGTACTTGGTTTGCTTCGATAGATGATATGTATTTTCCGGCTTTTGAGCCTTATATACAGGGTTTTCTTGCGATTTTGTCAAGGAGAGACAAATATGAAATTCGCTCGTCTAACGCTTCTGTCCATGAACAACTGCATCTTAGCGAAGATTTTGCTGTAAAAGTTACCCTCTTAACGGAAGAAGAATCTGTTCTTAAGGTATTGTTTGGCAAAAAAGATGATACGGATAAAAATATATTCATGCGTTTGCAGAATCAAAACGAAATTCGCATTGGAGAGGATATATTTTCCAGTTTTATAAATTCTGATATTACAGCATGGTATGACCTTCGTTTATTTCCCCAAAAACCTGATGAACATCTTGCAGCAGAATCTGTTCAGCGTATAACAGTTAAAATGCCCCAGGAGCTTTATGAAGACGGGCAGGAAGGCTTGCAGGTTTTTTCCCGTAACTATAATGATTGGGATACAAACTTTGATATAGACAATTTTGATATTCCAAAAATGGAACGTTATGTGAATACATTACTCGCAGCTTTAGCCGTAACTTTTACAGATATGGTAAGTATTGACGATCCTTTGTTTGATTACAGCAGCATTGAAGTGGAATTTGGTTTCCCGCCAGTTACAAAACAGATACGTGTAGGCCCTCTTAATGAATTCGGCGCATATTATACAAGTATTAGCGATTCAGAGTATGTTTACCTGCTGCCACAATGGCTCTACGGAATGATGTTCCGCCGCAACGAGTATTTTGATGTGAATTTTGATATCTCTCAGCAGCGGATCCCTTAATCTTAAGGTAGCGGATCCGCTAATTTAAATTAGCATAAACAATACTTAAAATTAGCATATGTATTACTCATTTTTACCTCTCATAATGTATTATTTTTACAAATAAACTTATGAGGGGTTTTATATGAAAAACAATTTTACAAAATCGGGAGCAGCACTTATTACGGCACTGCTCGTAAACGGATGGCGGCATGGATGCCGCTGTAAAAAAGCTTTAGCTGGCTTAATAATAGCAGGGATGCTATTATTAAGCACAGGGTGCCCGGAAGGCGAACAGCCCTGTTCCCATGACTTTCAATGGGAGGCGGTAATTGACGCTACCTGCATGGAAGAGGGCGAGGAAATCGAAACCTGTACCAAGTGCGGCCTTACCAGAGGGGAAAGCCGTCCAATCGGCATTATACCTCACAACTATGTTGACGGGGTTTGTACCATGTGCGGTAAAGCAGCTTCGCTTGAAAGCATAGAGGTGACTGCAGAACCGGATAAAACCGCTTACCACAACGGCGACTTGCTCGACTTAAGCGGCATGGTTGTAAGTGCCGAGTACAGCGATGGCACTAAAAAACCGGTGACAGGTTTTACCACTACTCCGGAAGCCCAGGCTGTACTGAGTACTGGCATGGACAGCGTAGAAGTTAGCTTTACAGACGGCGGCATTACCAAAACAACATCATTTACGATTAACGTCGATGAAGTAAGCCTTACCGGTATAAGCATAAGCTATATTCAAGGTACTGTGGTTTATCCAAACACGCCATTGGAAAGGCTTAAAGAAGAAGGCTCAGGCTTAAGCGTAACTGCCAATTACAATAACGGCGCTGATTACCCAGTTCCTTCTGCATCTTATACCCTTGAAGGGACATTTACCGTAGGCCAATCTACCATAACCGTAAATTACAGCACTGTATCAAATACTTTTACGGTTGATGTAAACGCGCTCGTTGCCCCCCAGGCAAGCCACTACAGCTTTAGCGGGACAGGCAATTTTGTTTACAACAAAACAGAAAGGGCTGTCACCATTACACGTCAAACCGGCGCATCGCCCGGCGAATTTACCATACTGTACAATGATGGGGCAGCCCTTCCTGTAAATGTTGGAAGCTACGATGTTACATTTAACGTTGCCGAAGCCGAAGGCTTTAGCGCTGGAACCGTAACTGCCGAACCCATAGAAATTACTCCTTTGCAATTGAACTGGAACGCCGGCACGGTAAATGCAAAAACATATAACCGCGACACTGATGCAACTGTTGCCACCCAGCCAACTTTGACAGGCCTTATCAACGGCGACACAGTTACGGTAACTGCGGGAACAGCCGTTTTTGCAAGCGCCGATGCTGGAACAAGCATTGCCGTAACAGCTTCTGGCTACGGCATTAGCGGGGCGGGCGCGGGCAATTACTCTGCCCCCGAGGATCAGCCTTCATTTGCAAATGCTGCCATCAATCCCTTGGAACTGGGCTGGACTGCCGGCACGGTAAATGCAAAACCCTACGACCGAAGCACTGCCGCAACGGTAGCCACGCAGCCGACTCTGACCGGCATTATCGAACCGGATGTGGTTACGGTAACAAACGGTACGGCAGCTTTTGCAAGTTTTAACGCAGGGACAAGCCTTGCAGTAACTGCCACGGGCTATGGTATTGCAGGGGCAGACGCGGCAAATTACACGGCGGGACAGCCGACATTTGCTAATGCCGCCATCAATCCATTACAATTAACTTGGGGCGCAACTGCCGGCACGGTAAACGCAAAAACTTACGACCGAACCAATGCCGCTACTGTTGCAACACAGCCGGCATTAAGCGGCGTTATTTCGCCGGATGTTGTGACCGTAACTAACGGCACTGTAAATTTTGCCAATACCACTGCAGGACTAAGCATTGCCGTAACTGCCTCTGGCTTCGGCATTGGCGGGGCGAATGCCTCTAACTATACGGCTCCAACTGGAAATCCGTCATTCTCTAACGGTACTATCAGCGTACGTGATATTACCTTAACTGGTGTACAGGCAACAGCCCGCGTGTATAATCCCACCAATACCACTGTCACACTTACAGGCGGTTCATTACAGAACCTTCCGACAGGGGCAACAACTGAAGAAATCAACTTTGATCGCGGTTCAGGCACTATTGCCACCCCCGATGCAGGCACTGGCAAACCCGTCACTTACACTCCCACACTTACAGGCACTGCGGCGGCTAACTACAATCTGGCAGGGCAGAACGCCGTAACCGTTACTATCAACCTGGCAAACGGGCTGGCAATGTCTCAACCCTCAATGTCAAGCAGAACCCACAACAGCGTCACGCTGGCAACGGTAAACCCGCCTTCAAGCGGTCAACCCGTGCAATATGCCAGAAGTGGTCCCAACGGCACGGTTGTGGTGGGTGAATGGCAAAATGGTACAACTTTTAGCGACTTGAATGCCAACACTGAATACCGTTTCTTTGCAAGATCGGCGGCAAACAACAACTACAACGCAGGAACGGCAAGTACAGGAACGATTATCCGCACTCTGCAAGCGGTTGGTCCCTTTGTCTTCTACTGGGTGGACGAACACGACTCGCTAATAACAGAAGGGGTTTACACGGTAGCAGCCGGTCAGACGCTGACCATCACCGCGCAAACACCGGCAGGCTATACCGGCCATCAATGGTGGCTGAACGGATCGAACACCGGCCAGACCGGAACATCGTACGACTTTATCAGTCATCAAAGCGGTACAGAGCATAGTTTAAGCCTATTTGTCATGAAAGACGGCAAACCATACAGCACTATGATCAATATCACGGTGCAATAAGGTTTACCAAATATGTTTAACTTCGTAATAGGCGATATTATTATCGGCGGTAATGACCGTCATTCCCTCGGCAATGGCCGTTGCGACCAAGAGACGGTCAAAGGGGTCACGGTGAATATGAGGCAGATCTTTAAGAACAGTAAGGTGGGCAGTTTTAATCGGAACGATTGTAATGTCGTTATTTTGTGCAGCTTGTATAAAACCTGCGGCATCACCCGGAAAATGCAGCTTACCTATACTGATCTTAATAGTCAATTCCCAAGCAGAAGCTATACTAATGTATTTGGAGATGGCAGGGTCAAGAATAATACGCTTTGCAGTTTCGGACATTGCAACATCGCCTTTGAAATACCAGATAGCGGTATGAGTGTCAAGCAGATAACGAGACATCTACATGTAATCCTTGAAGTCTTCAAGCGGAGCATCAAAATCATCAGCCATCCATATCTGTCCCTTCAAACAGCCGAATCCACGTTTTTTATTCGTTACTTGCTCTTCTGTTTCAAACGGAGCCTCAAAGTCATCTGCCATCCATATCTGCCCCTTCAAGCAGCCGGGTACACGATCCCTTTTCGGTACCTGCTCTTCTGCTTTAGGGGTAAAGGTAAGAACTACTTGTCCTGCCGGGATTTCACGGGGGACATCGATAATCAATCGGCGGTCAGCCGGTATTTTTACAGTTTGTGTAATAGTCATATGCTAAATATAGCATTAGAAAATACAAAAAACAATATTTTAAGGAGAAAAAAATGAAGAATTTATATGAGAAGATCTCTCACAGAGGTATGATAATATGCGGAGTAATTTTTGCGACACTATTATTTGTTACAGCGTGTAACAATATATTTGAACCAGTTCAGCAGCCGCAAAAGGTGCCCGGTACAGGTAATGTTCGCATTATCTTGCCGGAGAGTGCGGCACGGACGGCAATGCCGGAGATGGAGGCGTATTCATCATACACCTATACCTTTACCCCGTTAAACGCTATTGGCGGTACGCCGACAGGCGCTGGCGTGGAGCAGCAGCCTGACGATGACGACTTGTTCAGCCTGGCTTTAGGCTTCTGGCGTGTTAGGGTTGACGCTTCTGTTACGATTGACGGTACAACGCTGACGGCAACTGGCACTGCGGATTTTCAAGTAACGGCAACGGCTTTAACCGAAGTGAAAGTAGGCTTAAGTTCCACTACAACAGCGGGCAATGGAAAGTTTGAGTATAAGATCGAGTATCCTGCGAATTCAACAATGAACGAACTGCTATTACAGGATTGGTTTGACAGTTCGGTGTCATTTGGGTCATGGCTTTCAGAAGGCAGTTTTGATGCAGTCCCCGAAGGCTTCTACCTGTTGACTGTTCGGGCAAGCATACCGGATACCGGCTGGCATTCAGGCCTGAGCGAGGCGGTGCATATTGTTACCGGCTTAACCACCAGCTTTGGCATAGATGACCCTGTTGTAATCGATGAATTAAAAGAAACCCCCGTCAGCATACGGGCGATACAGGGCCTCACTCCCCCGGTCGCTGGAGCGCCGCCGGTTACGTTTATCACCGCGAATGAACAGTACGGCGGAACAGTGGTATGGGAATTTGAAGACGATCCGAGCGAACCATGGGTGGTTTTTGACGGTAATGAGTTTGAAGAATTCACTCGCTATCGGGCCGGCATCACGTTGTTACCGAGAGAGGGTTATACCCTGCAAGGTTTGCCGTTTGACTTCTTTACCGTTACGGGCGCGGTTCAGGTAGGCACTTGGATTTGGGGAGAGGGAGGCGTAGTATCGGCGACATTCCCCGCGACAGGCGCTTGGACAGAACAAGACACTTTCTACATTACCGATAACACTACCTATCTCGCCGCTCTTGAAGCTATCAGCTTCGGCACGCTGTACGAGTATACCCTTATCATCAACGGCTGGTTCGTGTCGGTTAACGGAGACTACAACATGGGCAGCAGACCAGTTACCGTTACTTTAAGGGGAGGCGGTGAACCGGATACAACCTATTCTTTAGTAAGGGCGCCCATTTATTCTGGCACTCAATTAAGTTTATTCACGGTAAGTAACGGGCAAAAGCTCATCATCGACGATCCCAACCTTTCCCTGATAGGGCAATCGGATAATACTATAGCACTGGTAAGAGCCATCCAGGGCGGCACAATAGAGATGAAAGCCGGCGGTATTTACGGTAATCGCGGCACTGCGGCAGGCGTGAGTGTTTTTAGCGGCACCATGATAATGAGCGGCGGTTACATTTGGGACAATAGCAGCATTTTCAAAGATGTGCATGTTTGGGGCGACAGTACCTTAATTATTTCGGAGAATGCCCAAATTGGCACCATAACAATGTGTGAAGACGAAAGAGGAGGTGGAATGCCAACACTGTCAATCGGCGAAGGCGGCTCTAACATTTACAATAGAATGGGAATAGATTTGATGGCTTACAGGGCTGATAGGGCTGATATTGATGAAGTCGTCGATTTGTGGGTCGGACGGCAAATCATTACCGGCAGCAACTATACGCTTACACCCACCGACATAGCAAAGTTCACTCTGGGGAACTTTGTGTGCATCGACAGAGATATTCAAACCCAAACGCAGCCTATCAGACCCGAATATGCCCTGGGAATGACAGCAGGTGATATGGGAAAACTGGTGGAGTTCGAGGAAGTTGACACCTTCACCATTACCAGCAACGATGATTGGCAGTATGCCCACACAATGATCCGCACTGGCACGCTGAGCGATTATACCCTTATCATTGACGGCAGTAATGTAGTGGTTGATGGAACGCAAGGTTTTGGCAGGGATAGAACCGGAATCACCGTTATTGTGAGGGGAACGGGAACCGGCTTTCATAATTTGCAAAAGAACCCTGACAGTGAGGGATTCCTGTTCGTTGCCAGTTATGATCAGACAATCATCATTGATGACCCCAACCTGACTCTGCGGGGGCACTTTAACAATGAATATTCTTTGGCAGCAGTCCATGGAGGGACGCTGGAATTAAAAGCCGGTAACATAACCGGCAATGCCGGCAGTATGACAATGGCGGGTGTGGAAGTTAGCGGAGGCGCCTTTATCATGAGCGGCGGCAGTGTTTACGGCAATAGCTTTATCTTCGGTGATGTCATGGTTATGATGGGTGACTTCATCCTGTCTGGAAACGCCGAAGTCGACAATATAATGCTGGGAGGGATGGTTGCCCCGCCGGAAATTATGACATCATCGGTAAGCATTGGCACGGGCGGATATAACGGATTTGGCGCACTACTCAACTTGTTTGGCTTTGATGAAGATTTTGGCAATTTTGATATGGACAGCCTTATCGATATGTGGGCCGACAAGCAGCTAATTAAGGCAGCAGCAGGCCATACGCTGACCGCAAACGATGTAGGCAGGTTTAGGCTGGGACGCTTTATGCTGCCAATAATAGACCAAAATACATTTGAGATTGTTTGGGATCAGCAGCCCATTGAGGCGTCCGGCTATTCCCTGGGCATGACAGGCAGTGATTTAGGGAAACTGGTAGAATTAGAGGATGTTGATACTTTCACCATTACCAATAACGGTGATTGGCAGCATGCCCATGCAGTGATCCGCAGCGGCGCGCTCACCGAGTATACCTTTATCATCAGCGGCAGCCCGGTGGTTGAACGGGCAAGCTCTTTTACCAACAGACCTGTCACTATAAATGTGCGGGGAACAGGAACCGGCGCTCATACCTTGCAAGCGGATCCTTCCACGCCTGTTAATATGCTCTTCAATGCAACAAACGGTCAAACAATCATTATTAATGATGCCAACCTGACCTTGCAGGAAGGATTGCCCGGCTCTCCATTGGCATCAGCAAATAACGGCGGAACAGTGGAGTTAAAAGCAGGCACAATTAACGGCTCTGCGGGAGTAAATTCCGATGGCGCCTTTATCATGAGCGGCGGGAGCATTAGCGGCACTGTACAGGTTGCATCTAACGGTGTCTTCACTGTTTCAGGAAATGCCATTATCAACGAACTAATATTGCAAGCACAAACTGTTTCGGGGGCAGTTTCTACTCCAACAGTAGCAATCGGCGCAGGCGGCTGGAACGGCTCTTCAACGCTCGAATTGCGCGGCTTCGAGTCTCCTGAAATACAAGACATGGACGCTGTTGTTGAAGTATGGCTTGGCCAGCAGCTCATCACCGCAGGCAGCGGTTACACCCTGACCGCCGCCGACATGGGCAAGTTCACGCTGGAAGACTTTGTATTGATAATACGGGGCCCTCCGACAGTATTTGAAAGACAAC
>Ga0099364_10001721_pt1 | contig 35763 bp, 30 predicted proteins | sample TergutTh196P3_FD_73070 | JGI IMG/M metagenome (GOLD analysis project Ga0099364, IMG submission 73070) | Microcerotermes parvus P3 segment gut microbial communities from Pointe-Noire, Republic of the Congo - Th196 P3 | ecosystem: Host-associated > Arthropoda: Insects > Digestive system > Gut ... | reverse complement strand
GGCTTCGCCGTCGAGCAGGTGAGCTTGACGAAGCAAAAAGCAGAACAAGGGCTCGCGGGTCGGCGGCTTCGCCGTCGAGCAGGTGAGCTTGGTATGTGACGTTTCTATGGTGGGTATAGCGCAGTTGGCTAGCGCGCCAGATTGTGGCTCTGGAGGTCATGGGTTCAATTCCCATTATCCACCTTTTTGAAATGGGGGATTCTCCCCCAAACCCCCTGTCGCTTCGCAGGGAGACCCTGCTACGCTCCCTAAAGAATGGGGGCTATGCTTTAAAAAGCAGTCCTACGATGAATCCGCTTAACACGCAAATGAGAACGTCGCCGCTCAAGGCAGACGGAAGCGTGTGGCGGGTTTTCTTCACTTTCGTTGCCGAGAAATACATCGCAATTACATAGAACGTCGTTTCCGAACTGCCGAGCATTACGCTTGAAACCCGTCCCGCAAAAGAATCCGGGCCTACATCCGACAGAATCCCCTCGTAGACGGCGGTCGCCCCACTCCCCGAAAGCGGTCGCAGAAGCATCAACGGAATAGCTTCCCGCGGGAATCCGATTAAATCGGTCAGCGGGGCGATTGCACCGCTCAACATCGCCGCTCCGCCGGAGGCGCGGAACATTCCCACGCTTAACACCAACGCAAACAGCGCGGGGAACACGTCAAGGACGGTTTGCAGACCCTCTTTCACGCCGGCGGTGAACTCACCGAATACATCTACTTTCTTGCAAAGCGCGAATATAATCACGAAGGTGAAAATAGTCGGTACCGCGAAATCAGCTATGTTCAAATTTGCTCGCCCCCTCTCACCCGGGTGAGTTTCGACAGGGATTTCGTGATAATCACAACTGTTATGAGGGTCAATGACGAAACAATCCAGACTGCAGGCAGAATCTCCATTGGGTCAGCAGAACCGTTTTTCAGGCGCAGTGCGGCTACCGTGGTCGGAATTAACTGTAGGGAAGCGGTATTCATCACAACGAACAGAATCATGTTGTCGGTGGCGTAAACGCTCGAACCTTCTTCCCGTTCGAGTTCTTTCATGGCGGCAATCCCGAAAGGGGTGGAAGCATTTCCGAGACCGAGCAGATTCGCCGTGAGGTTCAGGACAATGTACTGCATTGCTTTGCCTTTAGCGTTGATTCCGCGAAAAAGCCGGGATAGTACCGGACGAAAAGCAGAGGCGAGCATTTCGGTAATGCCTGCCTTCTGCGCGACCCGCATAATTCCCGACCATAGGCAAATAACCCCCGCTAAACTGATTGCAAGGGTGACAGCGTTTGAACTTTCGCGTAGTGCCGCTTCCGAGACGTTCGATATATCGCCCGAAACCGCCGCAAAAATAATCGCCGACAGAATCAGAGCGGAAAAAACCCACTTCATCATAATACATAAAGTATATGCTTGATGAAGTGGGTTTTATGATTGGCACTTCGGTATATCATTTTTCGAAGAAAAATGATATACAATCTTTAAACGTGATATGTCGGCAGATTGTTGGAGGTGCCTTTGAATTTGAGTTTCAGCTTATCGGCAATCAGTGCGATAAATTCCGAATTGGTGGGCTTGCCTTTCGCTGTGTGAATAGTGTACCCGAAGAATCCGTTAAGGGTATCAACGTTGCCCCTGTCCCACGCGATTTCGATTGCGTGACGGATTGCACGTTCCACCCGTGAAGATGTGGTGCTGTATTGTTTCGCGACGGTGGGATAAAGCAGTTTAGTGATGCAGTTTATCATCTCGCCGTCGTCTACCGCCAAAAGAATCGCCGTCCGAAGATAATGGTAGCCTTTTATGTGGGCGGGTATTCCGATTTGGTGGATTATATCGGTGACAACATATTCAATATTGTCGGGTACGGTTTCATGTATGTTGTATGAAACGTTTTTCAGATTTAACTGACCTGATACCGGTTGTACCCCCGCCTTGAGAATGTTCTCGATTTTCACCGACAGCACATTCGCCTCAAACGGCTTGACCATGTAGTATTTCGCGCCTGCTTCCATGACTTCACGTTCGGTTTGCGGTGAATCATAGTTGGCAATCACTATAATTGCCGGCGAATAGTCTACCCTGTCATTGATTTCGCTGATTAAAGATACCGCGTCCAGTTCCGGCATTTTAGCTTCCATTACTACAACGTCGAACCTGTCGTTTCTTATTGTATCAAGAAGAATCCGCCCGTTTTTCTGCCGTGTGATTGCGTACATCCCTTTCGCCATTAATGAACGCGCCCATGCCATTCCCGATTCGATGCTGTCATCTCCGATGAGAACCCTGATTTGTTTCTTTGTCATTTCGACCTCCCATTTTTAGTTTTTCTTTTTTCTTGTAATTGCTATATTAACACATTAATTTTGAATATGCAATAGTTTTTTACAAAATAAAAAAACTTTGTCGTGACAGGAAGGGCTAGAATTTGGGCTTTTTTAGGGTAATATTTCAATATTCGACAATTATCTATATATTGTGATAGCACAATATGTTGAGAAAATGTATACTTAGTCAACTAATTGTGGTGGTTTTTTGGTTAAATTTACTTATCGTGCTTTTTCTCGTAACGATTAGAACTCAGTACTACTTCTGCGTAAATCGCAGCTACAATAGAATACAATTGCGGTGGAATCTGTGCACCGGAATTAAGCATTACAAGCAATGCCGCCGCCGAATCGTCCCGATAGACAGGCACACCGTTTTCGTCGGCGATGTTTACGATTTTTTGGGCGAGGTGTCCCAATCCCGCGGCTACGACCACCGGTGCATAGTTTAAATCGGGATTGTATTTCAGTGCAACGGCAGATTTCTGCGCATAGTTGCCTTTTTTTGATTCTTTTTCTTGCATGGGGATTTTCTCCTTTGTATATTACTTCTGATAATTACACTACTATATCTAAACCTGTACGTTTTTCGGAAATCCGCGGGAAAATCTGTGTCAAATCGTGCGGTTCACGTAGAACGCCGGTCTGGAATTCTTTCACGGTGTAATCGGTTGAGGCGATTATTCGATTGATTTTTTCTTTTAACTCACGCATTTCGCCGGAAAATCCCGCCGGGTGGAGTACTGCTAAACTGACTTGTGTTCCGTGTGCATACAAATCGGTCTCGAATCTGCCGACCGATTCTATTTCGAAAGTCAAGAACAGATGATGATTCCTATCTTGCGGTGAAGCCGCTCCGCCACCTTTGTCCTCGTTATCGACCCACAATTCGCCGAAAGCACGCGCATCGCCGATTTGTAACGGAATAATGAAATGCGAGAGCGGTGTATAAACCCCCGGCGCGTTAATCAAACTCTGGAGCAGGTTTGAAGCGTTGTAGCTGTCCAGCGTTTTCAATGCCGAATGATTTATATTCCTTTGTATGAACGATGTCAATTCTTCCAATGCCGAGCCTACCGGGGCGGCTTGTTCGGCAGGTTTCTCTTGGTTTGATTGTTCGGGATTAGCGGCTTCGGGTAAATCCGATACACCGGTTGAAACCACTTCCACTAACTTTTCGGGTGTGAAGTCGGGTAACGGAGTGTTTCCCGCAGTTGAAGCGTGGTGGGTGTTTTCCGGGAGGGTGGATTGAGCCGAGTTTCCGGGGGCGTTTTCCGTTCCCGAATTATGAGAGACATTTTCGGAAGAGTTTTGAGGAGCAGAAGTTTGGGTAGGGTTTCCTGTATTTGCTGTATTCCCGGAATTTTCGGCATTTTGAGTTGACGGGGGGGCAGAGTCGGGAGGAAGCTCACCTTTTTCCGCCATGCCGGAGACTGTTTCCGAGAGCATTTCGAACATGAATTGACGTTCGGGTGCATCGGGAAGTTGTTGCAGGACATCGTTGAGATAATCCACCATTGCCGTGATACTGTCGATTTTGCTCAAATCCGAGCGTAATGCGTTCATAAGATTAACATCGCGCATTTCCTCGATTAAATTGGAGAGTATAAGCGTGATTGCTTCTTTTCCGTTAATCCGTCCCAGTAAAAATCCGCGGAGTCCGTCCGCCAGTGAATCCCTGGTCATGGTTTTTGGCGGGAACTCCCAACCCTCTTCACCTAGTTTACGTGAATAAAGCGGCGGGAATTCATTTTTTTGTTGGGGTGATTTTTCCGTGTCTTTTGATTCGGCGGATTCGGCTTTCACTTCATTCAAATCGGAAAGCTCTTTTTCCGCGACCGCAGTTTGCTGATTCTGCGGATTCTGTGCGGCTTGGAGGGCGGGTTTGAATTCTCCGTACAGGACTGCGTTCAAAAAATCGTCGAATGCCGCCATAAACGCGCCTTTCTGAGCGTGCGGAATGTGGATTAACAGTGACGAAAACGCATCTTTCAGCATATAATCATTGGTGTTATATCTTGAGAGATTGTGTATAATTAAAGGAATCAGCACCTGCGTCTTTTCGTTGTTGAGCAGACTTTCCGAAACGTTTTGCAGGAGTTTTACAGTCTCCCCTTTCAAAAGCCCGAAGTTTTCCCTCGCTTGATTCCCCGCCCAGGATTCAGACAGGGCGGCAAGTTTTTCGGAAAGTTTCGGTGACGGCGAAAAGTAAGTCGATAAAAATTTCAGGTTCGCCGAGATAGCATTGAGAATCTCCCCGCGATTGAACGTAAAGTTCACCGCTTTCAAAAAGTTGGCGATTGCGTTCAACTTGTCTTCGTCGGTTTGTTGAAGTACCGTGTTCGCGATTAGCGAGGAATTCGCTGACTCTTCCCGCAACAAATCGAAAAGGCGATGACCCGAAAACATGGTCGTCTGCTCTTCCTGGTTGATGATTTCCCGTACAAGTTCGGTTACTGCCAGATAAATAGATTTTGAAAGCCCTTCGAGTTCGCCGTGGAGTTCGGTGTGTCCGCTTGCCGAAGCGGTCGCCAAAAGCTCGGTACTGATTAGCTGTTTAAGTGTTTCCACCGCCATAGAAGGGTCTTTCGCCGTCTTCACCATCAGTTGCGGCAGGTCGGTTCTGTTGGGGAGTCCGCGGCCTGCATTACGTTCGGTCTCCCGTTCGAGCGGGCCGGGTGCCTCTCGGGTTTTCGTCAGTTGAATGATTTCGAACTGTTCGCCGCCGGGCCGATTCTGGTTATTTAAAGAAGATTGATAACCCTTCCCCTGAAAAGGATTAGTAATTTGTGGTATTACAGCCATAATTCCGTTTCGCCCGACCATGCGCAGATTTCAATGAGATTGCGGCACGGCGGTCGTCCTCTCTTACTTTCAAAAGTTCGTTGCACCTTAATTAATACCACAATAATACCACATTTCAGCGCAAATTTCAAGAAAAAACAAATATTTTATAGAAAATCAGAAAACGTATATACATTTTGCGTTTTTTATGATATAATGAATCAGATAGCTATTTTTTGAAAGGGATGGTGGTAAAATGCCAAAAGTAGAATTCGGGATGGAGGCTATGCTGGACGCATATTTGTTCGAAAGCTCCACACTGCTTGAACAGCTTGACGAAATTCTCTTAAGAACCGAACAGGCGGGCACTTTTACGGAGGAGGATATCAACGAGATTTTCCGTATCATGCACACCGTCAAGGGCTCATCGGCTATGATGGGGTTCGAAAGTTTGCAGCAACTCTCGCACAAAGGGGAGGATATGTTCTTCCTCATTCGCGAGAACAAAATTGAAGACACGTCGTTCGTATACGACCTTGTCTTTCGTATGTCGGACTTATTCAAGGCGGAAATCGAACTTCTGCAAGCCGACGGAGAATATGAGCCGACCGATTTTTCAGATATAATTAAAGAGCTTGAGCGTGGGGCAGCCATGCTTTCGGGCGCAGTACCCATGCCGGAAACCGCAACGGAATCGTCGGCGGCAGCCCCGGCAGTGACCGCGTCCTCCGTCGAAGACATATATATGCCGGGATGTATCGCAGTGAGAATCATATTTGAACACGGTATAGAAATGGAAAATCTTCGGGCGTTTTTACTGCTTAATAAGATTCGCGAAGAAACCGAGGTAATCGAGTATTATCCCGAAAACGTAGATACCGATTCGTCAACTGCCGCTCACATTGCCGAGAACGGGTTCACTGTTACTTTCAAAGCCGAAGACAAGGAAGCGGTACAGAAAATTCTTGAGGCCGCGCTTAATATTGAGTCTTTTGAATTCGTGGAAGATGCCGGCGCAGGTACAGAGTCACCGATTGAGTCGGAATCTGTCGATGATGCTTCGGGAACTCTTGCCGAAGCGAAGGTCGAAAAGGCGGTTTCGATTGAAGCACCCAAGAAAGCCGAGCCGGCAAAGGCTGCGCCTTCTGCTTCCGCAGGAAACAATTCAGGGGCTTCCGCGCCTTCACATTTGGGCGGAAAGCAGAGTATAATCAGCGTGAATCTCGCAAAGCTTGACCAGTTGCACGACATCGTCGGTGAAATCATTACCACCGAATCGATGGTTATTTCCAATCCCGAACTTGACGGGCTTCAACTCGAAAGTTTTCATAAAGCCGCACGGGAGCTTCGTAAGCTGACCGACGAATTGCAGGATACGGTCATGTCAATCAGAATGGTGCCGCTTTCGGGGCCGTTCTCAAAAATGAACCGTATAGTCCGCGATATGAAGAAGGCACTGAACAAAGATGTAGACCTTATTATTGAGGGGCAGGAAACCGAAGTCGATAAGTCGATTGTGGATAATCTGAACGACCCGCTTATGCACCTCGTTCGCAATTGTATGGACCACGGAATCGAGACGAATGTAGATGACCGAATTAAAAACGGTAAACCCGCGAAGGCATTTATTAAACTTTCGGCGGTCAATGCGTCGGGTGAAGTTATCATAACAATCACCGACGACGGAAAAGGAATCGACCCCGAAAAAGTCCTCGACAAAGCCGAACGTCTCGGTCTTTTGATGAAGCCGCGGGGGGATTATTCCGAGCGTGAAGCGCAGAATCTGATTACCATGCCGGGTTTCTCCACGAATGAGCAAGTGACCGAGTATTCCGGGCGGGGCGTTGGAATGGACGTTGTTAAGCAGAACATCGAGAAGTGCGGGGGCACGGTTGTGGTGGAAAGCAAACTGGGGCAGGGTACGTCGTTCGTGATAAAAATTCCGCTGACCCTCGCTATAATAGAAGGTATGGAAATCGAAGTCGGCGGTACGATTTTCTCGATTCCGATTTCTATGATTAAGCAGAGTTTTAAAGTGACAAGCGACCAGATTATTCGCGACACGCAACGCGGCGAGATGATTATGATTCGCGGGGCGTGCTACCCGATTATGCGGTTGCATGAGCGATTCGGCATACCGTCTGACGTTACCGAGTTCGAAGACGGGATTCTGCTGTTGGTTGAAACCGAAAACAAGTCGGTCTGTTTGTTCTCTGACCGATTAATCGGGGAACAGCAAGTGGTGGTGAAACCGTTCCCGCCTTATTTCAGCCGTTACAACATCAAAGGTGCGGGATTGTCCGGTTGTACGATTATGGGAGACGGCAGTATTGCCCTTATCATAGATGTGGCGAATTTAATCGAGGGATAGCAGATATGGTAATCTTTCCAACCAAAACATTGCAGGTGATTTCAGCGATATTCCTAATACTTCACCAAAATAAAAAACAAGGGGGCGAATAAAGATGACCGAAGCTAAAAACGTAGCGTTATCCAAAAACGAGAAGGTGGCTTCTTCAGGGAAAGCGGCAGTTCGTGCCGAGAAAGAAAACGAAATCACAAAGGTACTCACCTTTTTAATAGGTGAGCAGGTATACGGAATTGAAATTCCGTATATAATCGAGATTATAGGAGTCCCGCGGATTACCCATGTGCCGTGTTATGAAATTCCGAGCTTTATTAAAGGAATTATCAACGTGCGCAGTAAAGTTGTCCCGGTGGTGAACGTGCGTTCATGTTTCGGAAAAGAGGAAATTGAATACGATGAGCGTGCGTGTACCGTTATAGTCGCCCATGAAGGGGTTTCGGTGGGCTTGATTGTGGATGAAGTGTTGGACGTATCGTCGGTATCCGAGAAGCATATCGCACGAACACCCGAACTCAACCGCGTGAACAATAACAAGTTTATCGATTATATTCTTGAGATGAACGACGGGGTCAAATTGGTTCTCGATGTGCAGAAACTGATTTTCGACCACGATTTGGCATCATTTTAACGGAAAGGGGTAACGGTAATGGCTTCACACAAAATCACGGATAATGATTTCAAGCGACTTTATGAATTAATGGAGAGTAAATACGGAATCAATCTGAAACAAAAGCGTGTCTTGATTGAAGGTCGGCTTTCCAACACTATTACGCAGAGGGGATTCAACGATTTCACCTCATTCTTGAACATGGTGTTCGCGGATAGAACCGGTACGGAAATGATAGGACTCCTTAACAAGCTGACAACTAATCATACATTTTTCATGCGGGAGGAAGAGCATTATAAGTTCATGCGGGAGGTTGTGCTGCCTTATTTAGAGAAAGTCAAGGCAGACCGTCGGGTGTATTTGTGGAGTGCGGCGAGTTCCAGCGGGGAAGAACCCTACACGAACATCATGCAGTTGCTGGAATACTTCAGCGGCAAGACTACCATGTGGAATCTCTCTACTTTAGCCACCGATATTTCGCAGCGGGTTCTTGATATTGCGAAGGTTGGTGTCTACAGCGGTGAATCTATGAAGAATCTGCCGGAAACCTGGAAGAAAAAATATTTTTCACCTACCCCGGACGGTAGCTTCAAGGTCTCGCCCGAGGTGACTAAGCGGGTGGATTTTAAGACCTTCAATTTGATGGACAAGATTCCGTTTCGGTTGTATCCGTTCGACTTGATTTTCTGTCGCAACGTCATGATTTATTTCGAGATGGATGTGAAAGTTCAGCTTGTGAATCGTTTGTATGAAGTTACGCGGCCCGGCGGCTATCTCTTTATCGGACACGCCGAGAGTATTCCGCGCGATAAAACCAAGTTCGAATACGTCAAACCTGCTGTCTATCGCAGACCTTTAGAAGAGAAAACTTGAATATTACTCCGCAATGAAAGTCTTGACCCTTGCGGCAAAGCCGCGCGGGACTTGTGTCAAGCCGTCTGCCATCGGGCGAAGCCCGCCGCGCCACGGCTCTCCTCAAGCTTTCGTTGCTCAAAATCGCCCTGCGGCTTGTCCTTGCGGATAACCGCCGCAGCCGGGGGATTAAGTCGCACAAATGTCAAGACATTTGTTGCTCCTTAATATCAGGTGAGCCGGATAGGCTTATTGAAAAGTAAGGGATATATCCCGCCCCTTGGGGCGGCTCTCTCGCCCGCAGGGCGAGGGGTGCAGGGTTTGCCCTGCGGTGTTACCTTACATTTATCGCACTTTTGTGTGCAGGAAGTAAATGGTAATAATAATGGAGTTTGGCTTATGTTAAATAGAAAAACACGCGTTCTTATTGTAGACGATTCGGCAATGTTCAGGACGGTTTTGACCGCCGCTTTGAATTCCGCACCGGGGATTGAAGTCATAGGTACAGCCGTAGACCCGATTGATGCCAAGGGTAAAATCCTTGAAATGAAGCCCGATGTCATCACGCTCGATGTCGAAATGCCTAAAATGAACGGAATAGAGTTCCTGCGGAGACTGTTGCCAATCCACAAAGTCGCCGCTATAGTAGTGACCGCTTCTGCGGTGGAAGCGTTCGAGGCTGTTCAAGCCGGCGCGGTGGATTACATAAAGAAACCTACCGCCGGTGAAATGGATACCTTCGCGAGTAAATTGCAAAGTCTGGTTCGGGGGGCAGCTTCTGCGAGGGTTGGACTGGGGAATCTCCATGCAACGGGGAGTCAGGCGCAGTCTTTGCGGCACACCATGCTCAATCTGGCAAGCACGGCGAATAAAGTTATCGCAATCGGTGCGTCTACCGGCGGAACCGATGCGATTCAAGTCGTGGTGGAAAACCTTCCGAAAACCACACCGGGAATCGTGATTGTACAGCATATGCCGGCAGGATTCACGAAAATGTACGCCGACCGTCTTAATCGGGTGTGCCAGATGGAAGTCAAGGAAGCGGAAGACGGAGATAAAGTCCGTTCGGGATTGATTATAATCGGTGCGGGTGAGTATCATATGCGACTTAAGAGGAATGCGGGCGGATATTTTATCGAGAGCAAAAAGGGCGAAAAGGTTTCGGGGCATTGCCCGTCGGTGGATGTTCTGTTTGAGTCGGTGGCGGAGTCTGCGCGGAATAATGCCATGGGCGTAATTCTTACGGGAATGGGTGCGGACGGCGCGAAAGGCATGCTCAAGATGAAACAGTCGGGTGCGTTCACTGTCGGACAGGACGAAAGCACCTGCGTAGTCTACGGAATGCCGATGGTGGCGCATAATATGGGTGCGGTGAGTCGGCAGGCACCTTTGCAAGATATCGCAGGGATTCTCATGCAGCGGCTGAGATGATTTTTGAAAAAGCTGTTGACTTATTGTCGGGGGCATGATATAATTAAAGTGTTCAAATAGCAAAGGCAGACCTAAGGCGGTTAGCTGAGCGGTTCAAATTGAAAAAACAACTTTACCTTGCTCGGGGCGGTTGTTTTTTCATTTCTATGATAATTTGCAGAATTACGTATAATTTAAGTAGTTCTACTATCACTTCCATGAGCATCACCTCCTTTTCATTGGAATTTGCCTTTAAAAAAGGAAGCTCAGCCAACCGCAGTTTAACCGTTAAAGTTATGGTCTGCCTTTGTCAGAGCATATTCTATCATAATATATCGACCTTGTCAAGCAGGATTTTTCCTGCTTTTTTTATTTTCTGATTCATAACCGGAATATTCCGTACAACCCGAACATACACTGCTTGTAGACAAACTTGATACGGAGGTTAGTTATGGATTTAAAAATTCAAAGCAACAGTAATTCAAAAGGCGGGCACGGTTCTGCCGCGGATTGCTTGACAACATCGAAGGAACCCGTCTTTCTTAACGAAGTCGTCTATGACGGGCAGGTCGAACAAGGGGTGGAGTTCGACTATGTTTTACCGGACTATTACCCCGACATTTTCAAAGTCCTGAAATGCTCGTTAACCCCTTGCGTGGTTTCTTACAGTGTTTCGGGGAATCAGCTTTACTGTGACGGAGTGGTGTACATAAAACTGCTTTACCTCAGCCGGGAAAGCAATGTTGTCAACTGTGTCGAACAGCGTTACACCTACTCAAAGACGATTGACCTGGTGAAACCCGTCGAAAACGCGCTTGCTTACATTTCGCCGAAAACAGATTATTGTAACTGCCGTGCCGTTTCGGGAAGACGAATCGACATCCGCGGTGCAGTGAGCTGTAAAGTCAAGGTCATCTGTATGCGAGAATCCCAGATGATTACCGGCGTTTCGGGAATGGGCGTTGAAACTTTGAAGACTTCTCTGCGTTATTGCGGCGAAAAGCTCGTCACCTCCCGTCAGTTCGTCACGCGTGAAAACATCGAAACCGGGGTGGGCTCGGGGGGAATCAACAGCATCGTCCATCATGATGCCAGTGTTACCGTGAGCGATTATAAAATCATTTCCGGTAAAGTCGTAGTCAAAGGGGAAGCGTTAATCAAAGCCCTGTACCTTACGAAAAGCACGAACGGTTCGGGTATGGGTGATTATTCCGCCGGCTCCAATGCTAATTCCGAGGGGGAATCCGCACCGGCTAATCTCCCTGTCGCGGAAGAGGCCGAAGTAATCGAAGCGGTAATCCCAATCAGCCAGATTATCGACCTCAACGGGGTGAGCGAAAACCATGTTTGTTTCGTAAACCTGTCGGTGATGGACTGTGATTTGGAAATCAAATCGTCGGACGTGGGAGAAAATCGTGTCCTGTCGTGTGACTTGACTATCAATTGCACCGTTACCGCCCATCTTGAAAAAGAGGTCATGCCGTTAATCGATATGTATTCGGTAAATTTCGAGAGTTCGTTTACTAAGTCGATTATCAAGACCGAGACCATGCCGCAAATAATCGAACGTCAACTCAGCTTTAAAGGCACTGTCGAATGTAGCGAAGGCGAGCTTGAAGCGGTCTATGATTCCCGCTATGATATTTCCAACATCGTTTGCCGTACCCGGGGCGAAAATGAACTTGTCATTACCGGCCAAGCGAATCTGCAGGTGGTAGCGCGACTCAGTACCGGGACACCTACCTACATCGAGAAGAGCGAGCCGTTCGAGATTGTCACCGAAGTTTCGGGGTTGTCGGAGTTTACCGAACAGCACAGTATCGAACCGAACTTGCAGGTGATAAACACAACTTATTCCATTTCAGCCGAGAATCGGGTGGATATTCGTGCGGTATTGAAACTGACCGGGTGTCTTTACCAGGTACGTTCGATTGAGGTAATCAAAGAAGTGTCGGTCAATGAAGATGCACCCAAAGCAGGAAATCACGAATACGCTTTGAAACTGTATTACGCCGAAGAAAACGAAGACATCTGGAGTATCGCAAAACGCTATAACACGAGTGCAGAAGCAATCATAGCAGAGAACGACATGGAAATCGAACAGTCCGGCAGTGACAGAATCACCTCTCCATGTATGCTCTTGATTCCAATAGTGTGAGGGGGAGGAGAAAAAGCATGAATTCAAGCATTTATCAAGACATCGCAAAAAGAACCGACGGAAACATCTATATCGGAGTTGTGGGGCCGGTACGTTCCGGTAAATCGACCTTTATCAGCCGTTTCATGAACAGTATCGTTATTCCCAACATAGATTCGGAGTTTCGGCGCGAACGTGCGGTGGATGAGTTGCCGCAGTCGGCGGCGGGCAAGACCATTATGACCACCGAACCAAAGTTCATTCCGGAAGAAGCGATTAACATCACCCTCGAAGACAACGCTACCATGAACGTTCGCTTAATCGATTGCGTGGGATATATTATTCCGAGCTCTATCGGTTACATCGAGAACGAACAGCCGCGGATGGTGCTGACACCGTGGTTTGACACCGAAATCCCATTTAATATGGCGGCAGAAGTCGGTACGCAGAAGGTCATAAACGAACACTCAACAATCGGGCTTGTAATCACGACCGACGGGAGTATCACCGATATTCCCAGAGCTGAATACGAGGAAGCCGAAGAGCGCGTCATAAATGAGCTGGAGGCGATTAACAAGCCTTTCGTGGTGATTCTCAACTGTCGTGACCCGGAGTCGGAGGAGTCCCTCGAAATCGCCCGCGAAATGTGGGAAAAGTACGGTAAACCGGTTATTCCGCTGAACTGCCTTGATTTAGATGAGGAAGCAATCAAAAACGTAATGACCGAAGTGCTTTTGCAATTCCCGGTTAAGGAAATCAACATCAAAATCCCGAAATGGCTTACCGTCCTCGAAAAAGGACACTGGCTTAAGTCGCAGGTTTGGAGCGCGTTGCGCGAATCGGCGGCTAACATAGTCAGCATCGACCAGGTGAAAAGCGTGTCCTGTAAAGTCAATGATTGCGAATACGTTACCAGTTGCGATGTCGAAAGCATCGATTTGGGTAAGGGTGCGGGATTCATCTCGGTACAACTTAAAAATGAGCTGTTTTACCAGATTCTTGGTGAGACCACCGGACTCGACCTCAAAGACGAAGGCGATTTAATGCCCTGCATGATTGCCCTCGCCGAAATCAAGAAGAAATACGAGAAGGTGAAGTCTGCCCTGGATGAAGTCCGTGCTACCGGGTACGGAATAGTCATGCCGTCGATTGATGAGCTTACGTTGGAAGAACCCGAAATCGTGAAACAGGGCGGTAAGTACGGAGTTCGGCTTAAAGCCGCCGCACCGTCGATTCATATGCTCGCCGCGAATATCACGACCGAGGTTTCGCCGGTGGTGGGTTCCGAACGCCAGTCGGAAGAGTTGATTATGTATCTTCTCAAAGAGTTTGAGGAGAACCCCACGAAAATCTGGGAGTCGAATATATTCGGTAAGTCACTTCACGAACTGGTCAATGAAGGATTACACAATAAGCTTTATCGAATGCCGTCGGATGCGAGAATGAAATTGCAAGAGACGATTCAGCGCATAATCAACGACGGATGTGGCGGCTTGATTTGTATTATTCTGTGAGTTGTTCAGCAGGCATTATATAACGAACCCCCTTCATGAAATGAAAGGGGTTTGTTATTATCTTATTTTCGCGGAAATCTCATCCTTTTCGTTTACGGAGAATCGTCATCAAAATCAATACGCCGACGAATCCCGCAAACGCACCTACCGCTAACGGAATAATCACGTAGGTGAGACTGTTCGACTCTTCCGCTTGGTTTGAATCACGTGAAATTTCGCTCTCCGGATTGTTATTGAAAGGCAGGGTTTTCTCGCCTTCGCTGTTAGGTTTATTTGAAGAAGAAGCTTCGCCGAAATCAAACGTTTCCAAAACGTCGAAATAGCGACGCTCTTCGGCGAGACCCGCCCGATGACTCTGCACGAGGGCTTGCGGCGTTATGTCGAAGTATTTCTGTGTAATCCCGTCGGTCGAATAACCGTTCGAAGTATAGAGGTTTAAGCTGTCCCAACCCGAATCAACGATTACCCATCTGCCTTTCGTATCTCTCGTAAACTCGAGATGTTCGGGCGGGTATTCGTACCAGAATGCCGTCCACTCATGCCGATTATTTTTTGTGAGGATTTGGTCGGCATTGTTCATGTATACCGCATCCCCGATTACCGTTACGGCTTTGATGTCTACGGCTTCGTACATTGCGGCGGTGAGATTGGCATAACCGGAGCAGATTCCACGGCTGTATTCGACAACGTGTTCCAACGATACCGTTTCCAGCGTTACACCGTTTGCGGAAGCGACCGTATCGTAATGAATAATTTCGGCAACCCATGCCGAAATTGCTTTTGCTTTTTGGTAATCGTCATCAATTCCCTCGGTGATTTCCTCCGCAAGCCGCTTGATTTCGGCGAGAATGGCTGCAGTTCTTTCGTAATCGACGTTTTCGCCCACAAGATACTGTACGGCGATGGCAGGACTCACTTGTTCATATGCCGCAATGACTTGGAGATTACGCTCACTGAGTGAAACCTCTTCGGAATACTGCCAATCGGCGAAATACCAACCGAAGCTTACCGAATATTCGATACGATACTGCATTGTAACGCCCGACTCAAGCGTTATGTTGATTACATCGTAACCGTCTTGTTTGGGTGTTCCGGTGAAGGTTGCCGTGTATTTCCCGTTATCAAGTATTTTGAAATCTATGTCAAATTTATTTCTCGACATGCTGAAATCCACGATTTTGTTGTCTTTGTAGACTCCGTTAGCACCGAACACATCCCTATTTTCGCCGACAATGACAAATTCACTGTAACGGTCGGGGTCGTGACTTGTGACAAGCCAATCGTACGCAATCTGTGACGGCGTTTCGTGATTTGCGATTGCAGTTTCAACCGTATTAAACATCGAAAACATCAGCAGGATTGCAATCGGAATAAAAATAAATTTTTTCATGATTTGCATTATATCACATAGTTTAGGTTATGTCAAGCGGTTCGCCCTTCCAATCCTGTGAGGAATCCGTCCAAAGCATACGAGACCACGTCACCGGCAATCACCACCCCGTCAAGGGTCATTACGTTCGCGAATACATCATCAGGCGATGGGTGGTTCAAAACCCGAAATGTATAGATTATAACCGATTTCGTGCGGTGGGGTGACAGGTCAAACCCCTGAGATTTCTGGAGGGTGTTGTATTCCTCGTAGGCGGGCGAAAATTCTTGCGGGATTTGCACGGTTCGCACCGATATGGGCGCGGTCGAGACCTCCCACCCGAAACCTGCCAGGTATTCCCCCGCTTGGTTCGCCGAATCGACTTTTCCGGGTCGGTTAGGTGTGTTTGCCCGCCCGACCTGTGAGGCGATGAACAGGATAATCAGCAAAAGGCAAATCAGCCCGATTCCGATTAGCGGGAGATTGAGGGGATTCCTGCGTTTTGCGCTTTGCTTGCCCTGCGGAGAAAATTCCGTAGGGATTTTCGGAGTTAAGGAGTATGGTTCCGAAATGTTGGGGTTCGTGCTTGAAACATTGTTTTTCATGAGGGTATTCCTTTCCGTTGCGGATTAATTTGTTCTTGTCTTACATATATGCTCTTGTCCTACATATATATGTTGAGGGCGAGTGAAAAATAGCAAAAATTTTAAAAATGACAGCGAAGCCGTCAAGCTCACCTGCTCGACGGCGAAGCCGCCGACCTGTGAGCTCTTGATTTTCTTTTTGCTTTCGTCAAGCAGCCTGCTCACCGGCAGAGCCGGTGACACCGCTGCTCTTGATTTTCTTTTTGCTTTCGTCAAGTCGCCCTGCTCGTGGCAGAGCCACGACCCGGCGACTCTTGATTTTCTTTTGTGCAATTTAACGAAAAAACCCCCAAAAACGACCCGGATTTTTGGGAGGGTTAGTAAATCTACATAAAGACCGGGGCGAAATTTTGGTTATTTCAATACTTTTATTTTTCAAAAAAATGTGTTATTATATATAGGTAATGAAAATCTGTAAATTAAGAAAGACTGGAGGAATTGTTTAAATGGCGAGTTTATCGTTAAGAGGGATTTACAAACGGTATCCCGGCGGCGTTGTTGCCGTATCGGATTTCACGATGAACATTAAAGACAAGGAGTTCATAATCCTTGTAGGCCCGTCAGGTTGCGGAAAGTCCACGACTTTGCGTATGGTGGCAGGGCTGGAAGAAATCTCGGAGGGTGAGTTGTTCATAGGGGACCGTCTCGTCAATGACGTTGCGCCTAAAGACCGCGACATTGCGATGGTGTTCCAGAACTACGCACTTTACCCGCACATGACCGTGTTTGAAAACATGGCGTTTGGGTTGAAACTCCGTAAAGTCCCGAAAGACCAAATCAAGATGTTGGTTGATGAAGCTGCGAAAATCCTCGATATCGCGCATTTGCTCGACCGTAAGCCGAAAGCACTTTCCGGCGGACAGCGTCAGCGTGTTGCGCTCGGGCGTGCAATCGTTCGTGACCCGCAGGTCTTCCTGCTTGACGAGCCTTTGTCCAACCTTGATGCGAAACTTCGCGCACAGATGAGGACTGAGCTGTCTAAGCTTCATAAAAAACTGGGAACGACGTTTATTTACGTTACTCACGACCAAATCGAGGCTATGACCATGGGTGACAGAATCGTTGTCATGAAGGATGGTTATATTCAGCAGATTGATTCTCCCATGAACCTCTACGCTAACCCCGTGAATAAATTCGTGGCGGGATTCATTGGTTCGCCGCAGATGAACTTTATTGAGTCCAAACTGGTTATGCTCAACAACAAATACACGATTGAGTTTGGTTCGGAAGATACAAAAACCACCAGAGGACGGAAATTCTACGTTGAGATTCCGCCGTCTAAAGTAGACCATCAGGTTCTGCAAAATTACCTCGATAAAGACGTTATCCTCGGTATTCGTCCCGAAAACATTTCCGACGAGGAGTATGACATCGCCAACGCTAAAACCGGCGTAATTGAAGCTGTAGTAGACGTTACCGAAATGATGGGTGCTGAAACCTACCTCTATCTTTCCTGCGAATACTATCCTATGACGGTTCGTGTTTCGTCGCGTTCACAGGCGCGTCCGCAGGACATAGTTGAGCTTGCAATCGACCCGAATGCAATCCACCTCTTCGACATAGACGACGAACATTCGATTCTGGGATAACACGGAGGGGCATTAATGAAGGCAATTGTAGCGGTTGATTCATGTTGGGGAATTGGTTGCAATAATCAATTACTGTTCTCCATTCCCGAAGATATGCGGTATTTTCGAGAGTTTACCATGGGTAAAACGGTGGTTATGGGACGCTCGACGTTGGAGTCGTTGCCGGGCTCGAAACCGCTGAAGAACAGGGTAAACGTCATTCTTTCGAGGAATCCGTCTTTTCGGGTTGAGTCGGCGAAGGTATGTAACTCGCTCGAACAGCTTCTCGAATGTGTTTCGGCATATGAGCAGAATGACGTGATTGTAATTGGCGGTCAAACCGTGTACGAACAATTGCTGAACTACTGCTCGGCTGTTCACGTGACGAAAGTCGAGGGTTTTAACGGTAAAGCCGACTGCTTTTTCCCGAATTTAGACGAGTTGCCGAATTGGTCGGTTGAGTCTGAATCGGAAGTGAAATCACATGACGGCTTGACGTACGCTTTCTATGTTTATTCTAACAACAACCCCCTGTTATATTAACAGGGGGTTGTTGGAAGTATGGCATTTTTGAAAAAATCTTTCATTTTCCGGCGGCTAACTGATTCAGCCGCGCCTGAACGTCTTTTTGGAATTGTTCGCCGCCGTACGCGATGAGTTTCTGCTTGCGGACTTCTCCGGTTCCCCAATCACCTTGACCCCGCCAGATTTCCTGTGCGACCTGCTCGACCGTTTTCTTTGGTTCGGGCTGATTCGGCGCAGGACTCGGCTTCATTCCCGCCAACTCTTTGAGAATCTCCAACACATCCCCGATAGTCGAATCGGGCGGGGCGGTGTTCGGCATTTTCGCAAGTTGCTTCAACATTTCGAGGGCATCGTCCATTCGTGACGGACTCGGCGGATTCGGAGGTGGAGGTGGAGCGTTCCAGGCTTTGAATCGAAACGCCCCGATTAATCCTGCCGAGGTGTACGAGCGCACCGTGAATGCCGCTGCTTGACCGACCCCGTTCGTGCCGCCTTGATTCTGGCTGTAGGTGCTGATTGCGGGGGTTTTGTAGTCTTCGTCGGCGAATCCGATATGACCGTACGCGCCGAGTTTCGTTCCGAAAACGATTACGTCGCCCCGCTTGATTTTCGTCACGTCTGCGATAATGTCGAATTCTGTTCCGGCGTTGGTTGCGCGGACTGACACGTCCCATGCTCCCATCGCCGCGCCCCCGGTCGCACGAAGCCGCCGCGGACTTCCGTCGGGTTGGGTAGTTTTGAGTTGCCGCCACAGCAAGTCTGCCGCATCGAAGCACTGACTTCCGTATGCGTTGTCGGTGTCGAACAACTTCCCGAAGGTATCCTTGCGAAAAGCGTCATAACTCGAAATGTTTACCGTGTATTTACTCATGCTCTTTTCTCCTTACGATGATTAAAATTCGATTTTATTCAGTATATAACCAAAACAAGTTTTTGGTTACTGAATCAATCGTCTGTCTTAATATTACCACATGAGTTCGGCGCACAGTACCAACTTTCGTTGCACAGGCAACGCAGAGCAGTCCGCTTGGCGAAGCGGAGCAACGTGTAGTTAAGCGAACAGTTCTTTCGTGTCGCGTGCAATCAGGAGTTCTTCGTTAGTCGGGACAACCCAAACGTTGACTTTACTGCTTTCTTTCGTGATTTTCGCAAATTCGCCGCGGATTTCTGCGTTTTTCTGCGGGTCAAATTCGATTCCCATGAATTCGAGACCTTTACAGGCATCTTCTCGTACGTCGAATGCGTTTTCGCCGATTCCTCCGGTGAAAATCACATCGGTGAGTCCGCCCATTGCCGCCGCATATGAACCGATGTACTTCTTGATTCCGTAGCGAAGAATCGTCGTGGCGAGTTTGGCGCGTTTGTCGCCTTTTGCGGCGGCTTCGGTAATTTCACGATTGTCGGAGAATCCGCCGATTCCCAGCAAGCCCGATTTTTTGTTCATGTAGTCTTCGGCTTCGGCAGGGGAAAGCCCCAGTTTCTTTTGAATGTACGTTACGGTTGACGGGTCGATGTTTCCGCAACGGGTACCCATGAGCAGTCCGTCTAACGGGGTGAATCCCATGGAAGAGTCTACCGATTTTCCGCCGTCAATCGCAGTAACCGATGAACCGTTGCCTAAATGGCAGGTAATGATTTTTAAATCTTCGATTTTGCGACCGGTTTGTTCGGCGAGTGCCGCACTCACGAATTTATGTGAAGTCCCGTGGAATCCGTATTTGCGAATCCCGTATTTCTCATAACATTCGTAAGGCAGACCGTAGATGTAAGCGTGTTCGGGGATGGTCTGGTGGAAAGCCGTATCAAAAATTGCGGCTTGGGGTACATTTTCGGGAACGACTTCTTTGCAGGCGCGCATAGCTAGTGCGTTCGCGGGGTTATGGAGCGGGGCGTATTCCTTCAAATCCTCGATTTGTTTAATTACCTCCTCGGTAATCTGTACCGTTTTGCTGAATAATTCTCCCCCATGGACTACGCGGTGTCCTACCGCATTGATTTCGTCCATGCCTTTGATTACTGCGGCGGTGCTTGCGGTCAAGGCGAACACGAGTTTCTCGAACGCTTCCTTGTGGGTGGGGAAGGAAGCATCTTCTTCAAAAACCCGACCGTCAAAAGCGGTGTGCTTGATTTTACCGTCAATCCCGATACGTTCGCAGTTGCCTTTTGCGATAACCGATTCTTTTGCCATGTCGATTAGCTGGTACTTCAGGGACGAACTCCCTGCATTGATTACGAGAATATTCATTGTTATTGCTCCTTATAATAAAAATTTAATAATACATAATATTTTACAACATTCTGCAGAAAAAATCAAGCGAAACCATTAATAATCTTTAATAAAGCAGGAGGTCTTATGAAAACAGCGGCTATTATAGCGGAATACAATCCGTTCCATGACGGACACAGGTATCACATCGAACAGACGAGGAGTCTTACCGGGGCGACCCACGTTGTAATCGTGATGAGCGGTAACTTCACCCAAAGGGGGGACGTTGCGATTCTTCCCAAACATACCCGAGCGAAGGCGGCATTGCAAAACGGGGCGGATTTGGTGGTGGAGCTTCCGGTTGCGTTCGCTTTGTCGAGTGCGGAACAATTTGCGACCGGGGCGGTGACAATCCTGAACAAACTGGGTTGCGTAGATTTACTCAGCTTCGGGAGTGAATGTGGAGACACCGAAATCCTCAAAGATGCGGCGGGGGCGGTTCATTATGCGCAGACCACCGATGAGTTCTTTGCGGCTATGAAAAGCGGGAAAACCTATCCGGCGGCATTACAGTCGGCGGTGGAGAAGTATTACACCGACGATGTGGTGGGTGTTCTTACCGGGGCGAACAACACCCTCGCTGTGGAATACATCAAGGCATTGAACGAATCGGGTTCAAGTATACAGCCGTTTACCGTCAAACGAATCGGGGCGGGACATGATGAGCATATATTACCTTGCAACGAAAGTCTTGACCTTCACGGCAAAGCCGCTATCGGAATAAAAAGTGCTTCACAAATACGAAAAGAGCTTCTGCAATGCGAAAAAGACGGAAAATCGGGCGATTATGCCGACATTCTTCGGCTTGAAACGGCGATTCTGGCTAAACTCCGTCTGATGAGTCCTAATCAAATTAAAAGAGCCCCTAACGTTCACGGGGGACTCGAAAACCGTATATTCAAAGCGGCGCGGGCAGCACGAAGCCTGTCGGAACTGTACTTCCTCTCGAAAATGAAGCGTTACACCCTCGCTCGGATTCGTCGGGCGGTATTATGCTGTTTTCTGGGCATTAATGTGGGCGATGTTAAAATCGGCCCGCAATATATACGGATTCTCGGCATGAACAGCCGCGGCAGGGAAATCCTGGGTGCGGCGGATGAGTCTGCGGTAATCGACAGCTCGTTAGCGACACTCATGAAAAAGTCGGATTTAGCGAAACGTCAAGCTCTCCTTGAAGAACGCTGTACGAATATATATTCCCTCGCCTTCGAGAAACGCCGTGTCTGCGGTAAAGAATTCACCGAGAAGGTGGTTGTGCTGTAAATGAAAACCCCGGAGCTGCAGCTCCGGGGTTTTCATTTGGTTATACTGAGAGTAAGTATATTTTTCGTCCATGATTGAAACCATGATTGAAAATCACCAAATCACCCATAGACAATTGCCTAAAGCTATTATAACATACTTCGATTTGAAAGTCAACCGTTTTTCTGAAAAATTTTACCTTATCGCCGTTTGCCGCCACTGTTTCCGGAATTCGTTTGAATCTTGACCTTCGTTACGTATGTCCGAATATATGTATCGCTCTTCTGGCGATACTTGATTGAATCCCTGTCGAGATAATCGTGGGCGAACTTCACCGGGCGAATCTTGTATGAACGTTTCACCCCGAACACGAACCCCAATATAATTCCTATGGTTGCGAGCACCATGATAATAATCATTGTAGTCATATCATTCCACCTCCCAGCATTACCCCCGCGATGATTCCGTTAGCCGCGACCACCGCGATTCCTGCTGCAAGTGCGACTTTGCCCCAGACAATCGGCAGGTTTCCGGCGAATTTCCCGGTCTGTCCGTTAATGGCGAAGTAATAGAATTCGTCTTTGTGTTTGTAGGTCATAAACCAGACCGGTAATAAGAAATGCTCCCACTTATTCTGAACTATATCGATTGTGTTGGTGGTGATATTTACGGAGTTGTACCCTACAATCGACTGTTTCATCACATCGGTCGAGCCGGATACCGCACGTTCTTTTACCCGCGGATAGACTTCTTCCTTAGTAACATCGTACTTTTCGGCGATGTAGCCCGACAGATACGACATTTTGAAATCGGTGGTGTCTTTGTAATCGAACGGTTCGATACATTCCATCAACACGTCATCTGCCCTGGTGGAAGCATCATGCGGGATTCCGTCGAACTTCATGCTTCCGTCTCTCACGGCGATGTATTCCTTCGTCTCGGTGTATTTGTATTCCCCTGCAATCCAGGTACGGATTTTCTTGCAATTTGCGGTAATCCCCCCGGAAGTCCTACAGTTGGAAATCCAGTACGGTACGTAAATCGCGGTCATTTCATGTAACTTCGCACCGTCGCGGAAGCCTTTCGGCAAAAACCAACGCTTGTTGCAGAACTCCGCAAACTTGCTTTCGGCTTGTTCTATCGTGATTTTGAACGGAATCAACTTCGACGGCTTATACTCGCCCGAAAGCCGACCCGTGAGAATTACCGGCGAAAGGCAGTAAACGCATTTCGTGGCAGAAGTCGTGTTGTTTTCCGTGACCACCGCCGCCCCGCAACTCGGACAGTTGTACAGTGCGCTGTACTCGGCGAACTGCGCTTCCTGCTCTAATTCCTCAGCTGTTTTCGGCGGTTCGGTTTGGTCGAGTACGTGCTCTTCCTTCTGCGGATAGATTTCCTTCAACTGTTCACTAGAAAAAGCCGAGTCACAGAATTTACACCCGAAATCCTGGCTTGCCGCCTGAAACTCAAGGTTCGCACTACAATTCGGACACTTGTATTGAACAACTTCCATATGGGTTTTCCTCCTTTGTAATGGGGGATTCTCCCCCGCTAGATACTTTTCTTGATTCTGACCTTTGCGGGGAGGGATTTGTTTAGCTTTTCGACGAAATCGTCGTTAGGGTTAAACAGCAACGCGACCTTCCCGTAAGAATCATGTTTGATAGTGAGAACCCACATATTCGTATACGAATTGTCGTGGGCAGATACGGTAACGTCGGCTTCGGGTGTATCGCCTTCTTTGAGAACGTCCAGTTTTTCGGCATTAGACAGGTCAAACGTGACCAGTCGTTTACGTTTGCGTTTGCCGACGATTTTATCAACATCAAGCTCTCTGTTGGTGAGAATATATTCATACTCGCAAGAAAAACCTTTGAAAAAGTACTGCCCCAGCCAAATCACACCGGGAACCGCCGCAAACGCAATCGGTGAAGCTGTTCGCAGATTGGGGAACGACGCAAACGCAAGCGCAGTCACGATAAAAAAAATGCAAAGGGATAACATTCCGCAGATTAAGCAGATTTTCAGTACGTTAGTCCTTGAGTCGGCTTTACGCACGACCAGTTGTTCTACAAAAACGTCCATCGATTTTTCGATTTTCCTCTCATTTGTATAATCAAATTGATTATATCATGATTTTCCTGCTTTGTCAATGTGATTTTTCGAAAAACCGCCTTTTTCGATTAACTCCACCGTTTTCACAGTGAATTCCCTGCCGTTTAAGTAATCGAGATGGTTTTCTTCGCCGTTTCCATGCTCTTCATGAAAGCGGAACTTCAGCTTATAACTGCACAGGGCTTGTTTGGTGAATCCATGGCGTTTATTGACAGCGTTTCTGCCGTATTTGCCGTCACCGAGGAGCGGACAGCCAATAGATGCCATATGTGCGCGAATCTGGTGCGTTCGCCCTGTCACCAACTCGACCTCTGCCAGTGCCAGTCCGTCTTTTTCCCGCTTTTCGAGTATGCGATACTTGGTGATAATCGTTTTGTTCGAGTCGCTTTTCCTGTTCGTGATTTTGACCGTGTTACTCGCCTCGTCTTTTTCGAGAAATCCGGTAAGGGTCGCCGCATTATGCTCGGGAATCGCCGACAAAATACACAGATACATCTTCGTGATTTGTCTGCTCTTGATTTTTTCGTTCATAACACGAAGACTTTGTGCGTTTTTTGCCGCAATTACGATTCCGGCGGTGTTACGGTCAATCCGATTACAGAGTGCGGGTTCAAAATAGCTCTCGTTCGCGGGGTCGAACTCACCCTTTCTGTACAGGTACGCCTTGATTCGGTCGATTAAAGTGTCTTGATTATTCGAACGGATTCTCGACTGCTCTTGTCTCTGTCCCTCATGGCAGAGCAGTCCCGAAGGCTTGTCCGTGAGTATAATATTATCATCTTCATACACAATGTCTAATTTTGTCGAAATCCCGGTGAACTTCTCGGCAGGTGTATTCGAAGCCGATTTGAACCCCTCCGCCGCATCTTCTTTGAGGTAAATCCGAACTACTTCGCCTTGGAGTAGCTTGTATTCGGCGGGTTGGCGTTTTCCGTTGACTTTCACGTCCTTGTTCCGCAATGCTTTCCTGATAACCCCGATTGTTAATCCCTGTTTCAGCAGGAAACGTTCAAGCCGCTGACCGCAATCGTTCATACCGATTTCAAACGTGAACATTTTCATGTTTTCGACCCGTTCGGGTTTTTACCGTTCTTGAATCCGCCTTTAAATCCCGAAAGTATATTACTTTCGAAGCTGAAGTTCAGGTTTGCGCGCTCGCGTTCACGTTTCAACGCAAGTGTGAACGTTTTCTCCAGTAAATCCGAATAGCTGATTCCGAGCGGTTCCCACAGATAGAACGAGAGACTCCCCGGGATTGTGTTTATTTCGTTGAAATAAATCTTGTTTGAGTCGTTGTCGATAAGGAAGTCGATTCTTGCGACCCCGCTACACCCTAATGCCTTAAATGCTTTGACCGCCGTGTTGCGAATTTCGTCACGAACAGCGGGTGAAATTTCAGCCGGGATTTTCCGTTTGAGGGAAGCCATTCCGCTGCTTTTAGACGAGTTTTTACCGTTTTTCTCCCCACCGGAATACTTGTCATTATAATCAAGGATTTTCCCGCTTGAATTTCCCGGGTTTGAGGCAACCGGTTCTTCACATTCGCTTGCTTCAGCTTCGTCCTTGTCACCCGACACCGATACGTTAATCTCTTTCAGGTTTGCAATGGCGGATTCGACTATTATACGTTCCGAGAAGAGCAGTGCGTTTTCGATTGACGTAATCAGTTCGTCGTGGTTTGCCGCAATCGAAATTCCTATACTGGAGCCGAGGTTAATGGGTTTGACGATTGCGGGAGTCCCGATTTTCGCGGCAATTTCGATTAACAGCGACTCTTTTTCGTTCACGAAGCGTTTTGCCGAGAAGGTAACACAGTCGAGTACGGGGATTCCCGCTTGTTTCAGCACGGTTTTCTGAACGTATTTGTCCATTCCTATTGCCGAGCTCAAGACATCGCACCCTGCGTAAGGCAGTCGTAACATCTCGAAAAAGCCCTGCAAAGTCCCGTCCTCGGCATTAGTGCCGTGAACACAGGGCAGTGCTATGTCGAGTATGGCGAGCGGCTTTCTCACGTCGATTTTTTTAGGTGTGACTTCATACAGCCCGACTTTGCCGCCTTGATTCAAAAGCGTGACCTGCTTGCATTTTTTCGTGTCTTTTAAAAGTGCGGGAATGTTGGAATACTCCTCGATTTTGCCCACTGATTCCCCCGCATAGAAGTCGTTGCTTTTTGTGATGTAAACCGGGACACAATCGTATTTTTCACGCTCAATTGCGGCGAAAGCCTGCAGCCCCGTTATGATTGATACTTCATGTTCGGTGGTCTTGCCCCCGAAAAATATGCCGATGGTTGGTTTCATCAATAATCTCCTTTATGGTCTGTTAACTCCGAAAACTCCTGCGGAGTTTTCTCCGCAGGGCGAGCAAAGCCCGCCCTTTGGCACTGCTTAACTCCGAAAACTCCTATGGGGTTTTCTCCGCAGGGCGAGCAAAGCCCGCCCTTTGGCACTGCTTAACTCCGAAAACTCCTATGGGGTTTTCTCCGCAGGGCGAGCAAAGCTTTTGACTTTAATAATTATCCGGCAGGTCGTTTTCGATTAGAATAATCTTTTTCTGTCCTTGCGAATCAATTTGTTTGGCGAATGCCATTCCTTCGTTGAACGAATCAAAGATATGAATTTTTTCTTGAGGGAAACCTGCTTCCGACAACCCCTCTTTAATAGGCGGGGCTTGTTTTTTACCGATTAACAGGGCATAGTCACAGCAAGCGGCGGCTTGAGAACCGAAGTTTTTGTTTAATTCGTGCGATTTCTCGCCTAATGCCACCATTCCCGGTGTGATTAGTATCTTCACCCCGTTGAAGGCATTGAGCGCATCTAACGCAGCCTTCGCACCGACGGGATTTGAGTTGAACGAATCGTCGATTATAACAGTGTTCCCGATTGATTTGACCTGCAGTCGGTGGGGGGCACATTCCAAGCGTTTGACGGGGAGAACAAGCTCGTTCAATCCCACACCGAGGGTGTGGGCAACGGCAATCGCGCCGGTTATGTTCAAGACGTTGTGTTCGCCGATTAGCAAGGTCTCGTAAACAATTTTCGATTCCTTTTCATGCAGGGCGGAAATCGTGAACGATGTCCCTTTTTCGCTGAGTGTGAGGGTGTTGGCTTTGTAATCCCTGTCGTTACCGTCGGACTCATTTACGCCGTAACGTATAATTTTCTTGTCGATTTTACGCTCATTTATATACTTATTGTCATAATTCAGGAAAACAAAACCTTCGGTAATAGTATCTGCAATCGAAAATTTTTCCCGAATTATATTGTCGAGGGTTTTCATGGTTTCGAGGTGTTGCGGCCCGATGGAGGTGATTACTGCGTGTCGCGGTTTCACGATTCGGCAGATTTCGGCGATGTCACCCTTCCACATCATGCCCATTTCACAGATGAAAATCTCGTGTGTGGGTCGGAGTTGATTCCGGATGGTTTTCACGACCCCCATGGTAGTGTTGAAGCTTTCCGGGGTCATCAGTACGTTATATTTCGCCGAGAGCAGTTTGTGCAGATAATATTTGAGGGAGGTTTTACCGTAGCTGCCGGTAACGCCGATTGTGATAAGATTGGGCATGGAGTCTATGATTTTCTTGGCTTGACGGATATAGCGGTTGCCGTTGATTTTTTCGAGCGGGGCATTGACTATGTTTGCGAAAATCGGCAGGGTTTCGGCAAAGAACAGGAACAGCGGCAACAGAAACAGCGTCCTGTACGATTCGGTGGTGAAAACCACGAATCCGACGGAGAATCCTATAAACAACAGTCCCGATGTGATGCAAAGACGTATGACCCGATGGGTGTAAACGAGCGGTTTCTTGGCTTTTGTACGCTTAAAGCTGAACAGCACGTCATTCTTCCACAGCCATTTGAAATGCGCCCCGTTCTTGTACATATTCAGTTGAAACATATGCAATGACTTCATAAAGACAAAGCACGAACGAATCACAAACAATGCCGTTACCGAGAGCAGAATTATTTGTTCGGTGTTCATTCCCCACCTCCTAAGTAAGAATCGAGTATTTTCGCGAAAAGTTCCGGTTGTTCAAGAAAAGCGTAATGCCCTGCATTCTTGATTACTGCGAGTCCTGCATTCGGGAGCAGTTCTTCCATGAGTTTTCCGTCACTCAGCGGTGTGGAATCATCGTTTTCGCCCCATATGAGCAAGACTTCTTTCTTTATTTGCGGCAGAAGATTGCGCAGGTCTTCGTTTACAATCTTGACCAACGTCTGCCGCATAATCGGCGAAGCGTTGCGATAATCTGCCGAGCCGTATTTGCGACGCATTTTTTCGACCAGTTTCGGGAACGGCTTCAAAAACAGCTTCTTGAGTTTGAACAGCCGCGCCCTTCTTTTTTGGGCGGCGGTGGATTTCGGTTTGATTCCGGCTGCCCCGGTGAAGATGATTTTCGTGATTTCGGGAAAAGCCTCCTGCGGTTCATACATCGATATGAATTTAACTGAGATTCTGCAACCGAGACTGTGGGCGAAAATAATCAGCGGTTTCGCGGTGAGACCCATGGTTACGCAAAATTCCCGAACGAATACAGCATAATCAAGTACAGTCCACCCGCCCGAATCGGCAGGCGGCTCTTCCGATTGACCGAACCCCGGCAGTTCCGGGAGAATGACACGGTAACGTTTCGATAACTGTTCAACCACGCGAGAATATACCGACGCATCGCAACCCCATCCATGCAGAATGAGGAGGGGGTCACCGGTTCCGGCTTCGATATAATGCGTTTTCACGCCTTTTATTTCAATAAACATATGTTGTTACTCCGTAACACGAGTCTTGATGCTTTCGAAAATGCTCTCGAAAAATTTTTTGGGAATTTTTCGGGAATTTTTTGCTCTTGCATTTGACCATTATAATATATTATTCTAAAAAAATCAAGTAATGATTGACAAACAAGAAAAATTATGCTATAATGTCACTGTAAAGTAGCCTAACAGAGAAATGGAGAGAAAATGAAAACTTGTACAAAATGCGGAAATCAGTCTTATCGAGTCGAATCGAAATTTTGCTTGAAATGCGGTGAAAACATCGCCGACGTTCCCGAAAACGCACCGCACATCAACATTTGCACCAACAGTGAGTGTGATTATCACAAAACCAAATTCATCTACCCGGACGATGCACGGTTCTGCGATATCTGCGGGAAGCCGACCGTCTACGCGGGTTAGGAGGTCATACGGAATGAAAAAATTGCTATGTATTCTGTCGGCGGCGGCTGTGCTGTTGTCTGTTTCCGCTTGTAATTCAAGCAAAAATAACGACAACGGCGAAAACACCACCACCACGACACCTTCCGCCGATGAAATCGAGATTCCGATTAATAATGGCGATGTGGACTTGAAATTCCTCAGCGACGGAATTGACGAACACGGATACTGGGAAGGAGTCAACGCGCTTGACTATGTTGACATTGAGGGGTTCAATTATGTCGGACTTGAAATCCCGGCTGAATCCCATACAATCACGTTGGGGAAACTTAATTGGACGATTGACGACTTCCTTGCGAGAAATGCGTTCTTCCTGCCGGAGGATAAAATCACCGACCGCGCAGTCAAAGACGGCGATAAAGTCAATATCGATTATGTCGGCAGTATAGATGGGGTTGAGTTTGAACGCGGGAATTCTAAAATCGGTGAAGACGGATTCGTCAACGAAAACGGTTATGATGTTTTTGCGGGGAATGACAATTTTATCGACGATTTCCTTACGCAGATTATCGGGCATACCCCGGGAGAGACCTTCGATGTAAACGTGAGTTTTCCCGACCCTTACCAAAATAACCCGGATTTCGCCGGAAAAGATGCCGTGTTTGAGGTGACAGTCAATTATATTCATCCCCCGTTCACTAAAGAGTATTTTGATGAAAACATCGCGGGTATGTTTGATTGGAAAACTTTCGACGAAATGAAAGAGGCTTTCAGGGAAGAAATCGAACGGGACATGGTCATGGCATTTATAATGCAGTATTTATTGGATGAGGTTGAGGTGAATCTCCCGGAAGAATTGCACGCTAAGTTATTGAAGTCTTCGCAAACGCGAACGGTTGAGGATTATCGTGCAAGTGCGTCGAGATACAATATTGAGTTGGAAATGTATATCTCGCTTGTACTGGGGCTCGACAACGGAATAGACAGTCTTCTCGAAGAAACCGCCGTGAATGACAGCAATAACGTCCATAAATGGATTGTTATTCAGGCAATTGCCGAGGATATGGAGATTGCTCCTACCGAAGGAGAGTTAGAAGAATACCTGACCGGACGCGGGGTTGAAGAGGTTTCGTTGGCTTATGGAATCTACGGAAAACCTTTCATTGCCCAGATGTTACTTCATGAAACAATCCTGGACTACGTTTTCGAAAACGCTAAGTTACTGTAAAATACTGTAAAAGAATTCCCCGCTTGTCTGTGAACAGATAAGCGGGGAATTTTACTCGTTTAATACACATTATATAGCAGTTCCGCTTGACATTCGGAAAGCGGGCTGCTATATGACAGCGATTTTGTCGCTGTCTGCCGCCATCGGCGGCGAGCGTTTGCGTTTGGCTTTGCCAAATTCAAACAAGATTTGCTACAATACGCGCTGAACGATTTTGTCGCTGATTTCCTTGACGGCGGGGGTGAGATATCCGGCAGAATCGGTTGAGACAATTACGGCATTGGATTCGGGAATCCCCAGCCTTTCGGCGTTGGAAGCCTCATCGGTTATAATGTAGAATTCCCATTTGTAGACGTATGTCTGATGTTCCACGACTTCACGCAGGCTTTCGTAGGTATACTGCTTGCTTGCGTTGTCTTTTCCGAATACCGCAATCACGAAAATAATCCTGCCGGGGATTTCGATTTCGGCTGTTCCGCAGTATCGAACCCCCACGTCTTGCGCCAAAACCGTCGCCGCATCAACCAGTGAGATTGCGTAACTCTTTTTATCGCAGACCAGTTCTTTTGCAGTGATTGAGCTTTTTTGGGAGTTCTCGGTGATTTTCTTGTAGGGTTTGCCGGAACCTACCGTATTCCCGAATGCGCAAATGGTATACCTGAATTCTTCACCGCTGTCTACCAATGGCTTTAGCCCCTCCGTGATTGTCTTTTGCGTTCCTTCGAATTCTGCCTTAGGGATATTTCCGCTGTATAAGGCAATAATTTCAGTTAATTGATTCCTCATTATAACGTACACCTCCTTTAAAATGATGTTTTTTCCAGTATAGCAGATTTTCACAAAAAAGTCAAGCGATTGTTGAAAAAAATTGTGCAAAATTTTAAGTTTGACAAATTGCACGAAAAGTGATATAATAATTGCGACTTAATCGGCTGCTTGCGTCGGTTGTCTGCCGAGGGCAGACGAGACATGGAGTCATTTTCGGGCGGAGTAATAATTTTATTAAGGAAGTGAAAGTAGATTATGTTTAAAATCTTGTTCAGTGACGGTACGAGCACGCTTATCCCCTTTGAAGATTCGGCGGGGAGGGATGCGTTTCGTCATACGGCGGCGCATATTCTGGCGCAGGCGGTCAAACGACTGTTTCCGGAGGCGAAACTGGGAATCGGCCCGGCAATCGAAAACGGATTCTATTACGATTTTGATGTAGAGAAGCCGTTTTCTAATGAGGATTTGGAGAAAATCCAAAAAGAGATGAAAAAAATCGTCAAAGAGGGGTTGACACTTGAGAGTACCACCCTCAGCTTTGACGAAGCGCGGGAGCTTTTTCTTGCGAAAGCCGAGCCGTATAAACTTGAATTACTTGCCGAGTTAGAGGAGAAAGGGGAAACCCCTACTTTCTATAAACAGGGGGAGTTCGTGGATTTATGTGCGGGGCCGCATTTGGCACGAGTTTCCGATGTGAAGGCTTTTCAGCTCATCAATGCGACCGGCGCGTATTGGCGGGGCAGCGAAAAGAATAAGATGCTTACACGGATTTACGGTACGGCATTCCCGAAATCGGTGCAGTTGCAGGAATACCTCACCAAACTTGAGGAGGCGAAGAAACGCGACCATCGCAAGTTAGGCAAGGAGTTGGGGCTGTTCATGCTTGCGGATGAAGGCATCGGGTTTCCGTTTTTCTTCCCGAAAGGCATGATTTTGAAAAATCTGCTCGTGGATTATTGGCGTGAACTTCATACCCGGGCGGGTTATCAGGAAATTTCCACCCCTATTATGCTCACCCGGGATTTGTGGGAACGTTCGGGACATTGGTCGCACTACAGCGAGAACATCTATACGTCGGAAATCGACGAGAAGTGCTATGCGGTCAAGCCGATGAACTGTCCGGGCGGAATCCTTTATTATATGGCGAATCCACATTCTTACCGGGAGTTTCCTTTACGTGTGGGGGAACTGGGTTTAGTTCATCGACACGAGAAGTCGGGCGCGCTTCACGGGCTTATGCGGGTGCGCAGTTTCACGCAGGACGATGCGCATATATTCATGACGAAAGAGCAGATTAAGGACGAAATCAAGGCGGTTGCCGAATTGATTGATACGGTTTACAGCGGATTCGGCTTTAAATATCATATTGAGCTTTCGACCATGCCGGAAGACCACATGGGCAGTGAGGAAGACTGGCAAATCGCCGAGAGCGCGCTTGAAAACGCCTTGAACGAAATCGGGCGGGAGTTTATCGTGAACAAAGGCGACGGGGCATTCTACGGGCCTAAGATTGACTTCCACCTTGAGGATTCAATAGGGAGGACGTGGCAGTGCGGCACAATTCAGCTTGACTTCCAGTTGCCCGAACGTTTCGAACTGGAATATACCGGCGCGGACGGCGCGAAACATCGTCCGGTTATGATTCATCGGGTTGTCTTCGGCTCGATTGAGCGGTTTATCGCGATTTTAATCGAGCATTTCGCGGGGGCGTTCCCGTTGTGGCTGGCACCTGTTCAGGTGAAGATTCTGCCGATTGCCGACCGTCATAATGATTTCTGTGAGGAAATCCGTGTTGCGTTGGCTGAAATCGATGTTCGGGTTGAGATTGATACCCGCAGTGAGAAAGTCGGGTTCAAAATCCGTGAGGCACAATTACAGAAAGTTCCGTATATGCTTGTTATAGGCGATAACGAGGTTGAATCGCGCGATGTGGCGGTTCGCAACCGAAAAGGTGAATCGGTCACTATGACGATTTCGGAGTTTTGCGGTAATTTGCAGACGGAAATCAAAGGCAAGGTACTGTGATGTAGCTCCTCAACGAGTCACAACGAGTCACAATTTTCGTCCCGCCGAGTAGTGGGCGTAAATTTAGATTAGCAATTCTGAAAAGCACCCCCCACGGGTGCTTTTTCTGTTTGTCGAGTTATGATATACTTTCTTATAAGAGAGCATTATTAAAAGGGGAAATCGCAATTAATGAAAAATTTCAAGTTGAAGTCAAAGTTGCTGGTCAGTTTTGCTTTAGTCGCCGTTATGACCGTAGTGGTGGGAATCGTCGGAATCATAGGGATGTCAAAAATCAACGATGCCGGTGAGCATATGTATTCCAACATAGCCGAACCGTTGCCGTATTTAGCGCGGGTTCAGGAAACGTTGCAAAATGCCAGGGTACACGTTCGTGAGATGGTAATCTCTTCGATGTCGGATAATATGTCGGGAGTTGACGGTTCTTTCGAGACGATACTGTCGCTTCTCCCTGTAATGCAGGATAATTTGAACCTCTACAGTGATTACTTATTCCCCGGGACAGAGGAATACCGCCTGTTTAATGAGGCGCGGGACATATACGAGAATCAGTTGATTGGTACGGTTATTTCCATTAATGAGGCGAGTAAGGCCGGAGATTATGACGCAATCGCGCGGCACATGATTGTTTGCCGTGATTTAAGTGATAAGATTCTCTCGAATTTTGACAGGTGCATGGATTTAAAGGTCGAGGAGGCGCAGGCACAGTCTGCCGATTCAAACGCATTGTCGAGTTTGCTGTTTATTTTAATAGTTTGTGTGATTTTCATTGCCGTGTCAGTCGGAATGACACTCGCGATTTACATCTCGGGTATGATATCGAAGCCGATTTCGTTAACGGCGGACTTTTTCCGTCAGGCATCGACAACCGGTGAAATCACGTGCAGTGCCGAGGTTGATGCGATGTTCGGTCGGTTCAAACAGAATCGCGACGAAATCGGTCAGATGATTACCGATTGCGACGATTTTATCGGTGCGCTTATTCGCGTGTCGGAAGAGCTTGAACAGATTTCAAACGGTGATTTGAGCGTGAAAGTCAACGTAAAATCGCCAAAAGATACCATTGGAACTTCTCTGAACCGCATGGTTGAGAATCTCAACACGATGTTCAGGGAGATTCACACGGCGACTTCGCAGGTGACGTTCGGGGCGAGACAGATTTCGGACGGTTCGCAGAACCTTTCGCAGGGTTCGACCGAACAGGCGGCGTCGGTGGAGCAGTTGTCGTCCTCGACCGAGGAAATCGCGCGTAAAACCAAGGAAAACGCCGAAATGGCGGAGCGTGCCGCAAAACTCGCTTCGACCATTATGGTCAACGCCGAGAAGGGCAGCCGTCAAATGGGCGAAATGACCAACGCGGTCAACGAAATCAACGCCGCGAGCCAGAGTATCAGCCGCGTGATTAAGGTCATCGACGATATCGCGTTCCAGACGAACATTCTCGCGCTGAATGCCGCGGTTGAAGCGGCGCGGGCGGGTCAGCACGGCAAGGGTTTTGCGGTGGTGGCGGAAGAAGTGCGGAATCTTGCTTCGAAAAGCGCGGAGGCGGCGAAGGATACCGGGGTTTTGATTGCGAATTCGATTGAAAAAGCCGAACTCGGCGCGAAAATAGCGGAAGAAACGGCTTCGAGTCTGGATGAAATTGTTGCGGGCATTAACGAGAGCAGTCGACTTGTGAGCGATATTGCGAAATCTTCGGAGGAGCAGTCGAGCGGAATCAGCCAGATTAATATAGGATTGAGCCAGGTGACGATGGTTGTTCAGCAGAATACCGCAACTGCGGAAGAGAGTGCCGCGGCTTCTCAAGAGATGAGCGGACAATCGGAAATGTTGGAAGGATTGATTTCGAATTTCAGGTTGAAGTAGAAAAGGCGCGAAAAAAAGGCATAAGATGAGGGAATTTATTCCTTCATTTTAGGCGGAAGTGGTGAGAAACGTCTCACGAAATCCCCCTTATTTGAAAAGCACCCGAACAGGGTGCTTTTCTATTTTTGATTCACATATTTCGGGCAAACACCATATATTATAGAAAATCTTGTTTGCATTTGGTAAAGCCAAACGCAAACGCTTTCCGAGTGTCAAGCGGAACTGCTATATCGTAACGACAGAATAAGCAGGGAGAAAATCAAGAAAGGGCGCGTGTGATGAAAAATTTGAAGGTGTCTTCTAAATTGATGGCGGGTTTTTCGGGATTGCTGATAATGGCGATTATCGTGGGAAGTGTCGGGGTTATATCGTCGGTGATGTTCAGAGACAAGGTTAAAAAGCTGCATAAACTCAACGAGGAGCACCAGGGTATAGTAGGCGTTACCGAATCGCATTATATATGGCGGCATAATTTGGTTATGGCGGTCTCAACCGAAAGTGAATTCGCGGGTTCAACCGACCCGGACGGTTGCGCGCTCGGCAAGTGGCTTGCCGGGGATGTTGCGAAAGGGATTGAAGACAGTGAAGTTCTTCGGATTTTGTCTAATGCGAAAGTCCCGCATGAGTTTATTCACAAAGAGTCGGCGATTGTCGTTGAACACATGAATAACGGCGATTTCGAGACGGCGCGGCAGGTTGTGTATGACACAATCCTCCCGAAAACGCAGGATGTTATAAATTTTCTCAGCAGTTCGCAGGAGCGGGTCGCGATTTTAGTGGATGAACTGGACGACGAAATCGCGCAATTGAGCAAGACTATGTCTGTTGTTATTCCGATTATTCTGGGGGTTGCGGTGTTGGTTGCCGTGCTGTTGTCCCGTTACATCTCGGGTATGATATCGAAGCCGATTTCGTTAACGGCGGACTTTTTCCGTCAGGCATCGACAACCGGTGAAATCACGTGCAGTGCCGAGGTTGATGCGATGTTCGGTCGGTTCAAACAGAAT
>Ga0099364_10001720_pt1 | contig 35772 bp, 29 predicted proteins | sample TergutTh196P3_FD_73070 | JGI IMG/M metagenome (GOLD analysis project Ga0099364, IMG submission 73070) | Microcerotermes parvus P3 segment gut microbial communities from Pointe-Noire, Republic of the Congo - Th196 P3 | ecosystem: Host-associated > Arthropoda: Insects > Digestive system > Gut ... | reverse complement strand
CCTGCATAAGCGACTGCGCCGGCGTCACAACCGCCCCAGTCGTGTGTATCTCCAACTGTTGCACCGTTCCGTCTATCGGGGAGCGTATCTGCGTAAGCCGGTGTTTTTCCTCCGCTTTTTTCAGCTCTTCCTCCAACTCATTTTATAAACTCTAAAACCAAAAAATAAATCATAATCACAAACAAACCAATCACCAAAACACAAATCTCTAATACTACTATGAGTTTCCAAACATCATTAATATATAGCATTACTAGTTTATTCCAAAAATCACGAAAACTTCTCTCTTTTTTAAGTCTTTGAAAATCATTTTTAGTATTTTTCAAGCTGTTTTCATCTTCGTTTTTCAAATCAACCGGGGCTATTGCATCTATAAAAACGTTCTTATTATCACTGGTAATGCAACCACCTCAGCGAGTAGGAATGACGCGAATAAGTACTTCATAAAAAAGAGTCGCTTTTGCATTTCATTCTTCATTGTCGCATATTGCTCGCTAAATAATTCCGCTCGAAAGATTTGTAGCAAAACTACATTTTTATCGAAGACCTGTTCCATTATAAGAAATAGCGTTATCAAACTAAAAAGCAGAATAGTGTACATTACAAATCCAATTTTCACTGTATAAGTAATCGAAAAAAAGGACGCTGTAAAGGAGTACACAGCTAAGGATATAAGCAAAAGCGCAATAAAAGGCCAGGCGAAACAATAATTAAACTTAACAGAATGAATTAATCGTTCGAGGATAATATCATCCGGTGGATTTGCTATCAGTTTTGGATCATTATTTAATCTGGCAATCCAATAAATATATGACCCCATAACTTGTGTAATCATACGCGTTGTAAGAAAAATCCATATTAGCATTATGCTGAAGCTTAATTCAAGAATGAGTGTCCAATCTTCAAATAGTGGGAATAAGCATAGATATCCTAGAAGTGGACCTGAATTCATAAGTTTTCCTGCTTTTGATTCTCTTATAACACAGCCATCTTCTATACCAATGATACTGAGAATCCAACCTTTATCTATTCTTACTCCAACGATAAAGCGTAAAAATGACCAATTAGCTGCTAATAAACCAAAAACAATTGCCATAGATTTGGAAAAATAAGCAGGCAAAAGAATTTTCCCAGCAATATACACAGGGCATATTGTGTAGAATAATATTCTGTTCATCCTTATTTGAGCGTCAATGAGACTGGCTTTATTTGGCTTGTCAGACATGGGCAAAAACCTCCGATGAATTTATCCTCTCTTTGTTAAATTTTAAATAAATCTCTATATCAGTTATCGTTTATTCTCAATTTGACAATTTAACTCATTCTATCTCTTCGATCTTTATGTGTTTACATTTTAAGCTGACTTAAACCATTAGTTTGCTATATTCTGAACAGCTTTCGTCACAAGATATATCAATTGAGCATTATCCTCTACAACTCATGGGCTGGAATCATTTTCAAATCCGCATATCGTGTTATTGTCTTCATTGACGCTAAACAAAACCATAAAAATAATCTAGCCCAAAAATTGTAGAAAATTGGTATACAAAATCTAGCCTGAAAATTGTGCAAAACATAAGAATGACAAATATGCAGTATAAGCATGAGGCAAGATAAAGAGCATATTTAATACGGTTCGAAACTAAAAAAACAAATGATTCCGTAATTAATGAGAATTTTTGATGCGTTCCGTCGAGTAAAGGATAAAAATGGTTTTCACCCTTCACTTCCAGAAAATAGATATTGTCAATTTTTGGAGGAGTACCAAAGATCAACAAGGCTGTGTTATAAATAATTGCCCAGTTTATAAGGGCTTGGAGAGTAATAAGAGGAGATGTATAACAATAGCAAACAAATGCTGCAACCGAAAGGGTTCCAAGATATATCAGCACATTTCTAATACTGTTAAAGTTATAGCCTATCCCATTTTTTAAAATAATCTTTTGCATTTTTTAATCTCCCTGTCGCTGAATCGGGAACAAGCAAACATAATACTTAAGATAAATTTCACTTACCAACATAATCAATTGCTAGAATACTACTTAAATATAAAATGTCAACAGTATATTCATTATGTCAATATTCTAACCAGCAGGTCATATGCCACTTCTACATATGGCAGGGTAAAACCTCTCGCCTGAAGTTTTGTAACGCCCCGTTGGGGCTTGGAGGTAGTGTTTACCGCCTTTTCCTCTTGTGGCGCCGGAGGTTAGAGACATGACGTCACTTCGGGACTATTGCTTTTTCCTGCTATGAGAGTTAACGCAACATGGCAACCATTTCTACACATCAAAAAACGAAAACATATAAAGTGTTTATTTCACTTGTTAATCAACTTAAGTTAATCACAATGGAATAAGGCAGCGTAATGTTTTTGATTGGTTGCTGAATAAATAACCATCGGTTATAATGTTATTGATGTAAAACAGGTAGTTACAGAAAAGTATAATCTATATTAAGAAAAGGTGTCGTATGAGCGTAAATCGGGAGTACAAAAACAGCATGTTTACTACATTGTTCAATGACGCTGAAAAGCTTTTGTCACTGTACAATGCTGTATCAGGCAACAATCTACCACCGAATACTCCTGTAGAAATAGCCACGCTGGAGGATGTACTTTTTAACGACCGGCGAAATGATGTCGCCTTTGTCTTGGATAATAAGATTGTAATTATGCTAGAGCATCAGAGTTCCGTTTCAGCGAACATACCCTTGCGCCTGTTGATTTATGTAGCGCGCGTATATGAAAAGATAATTGACAACGAAGCTGTCTATAAAAGCAAGTTGTTGAAGATACCAAAGCCAGACTTCATCGTATTGTATAACGGTATAGACGAGTTTCCAGACGAGAAAATGTTGCGATTGTCGGACGCTTACAGAGAAATGCCGGTGACATTAACGGAGTTCAACGGTTTTCTTGAGTTGGAAGTATGCGTAGTAAACATCAATGAGGGCAGAAATGAAGCCGTAGTGAAAAAGAGCGAAGAATTATATGGTTATGTACGATTTGTGGGAAAGGTACGCGAGAACCAAAAAACTGGATTTAATTTGGAAACAGCCATAACCAAAGCATCAAACGATTGTATAAAGGAAGGAATATTATCAGATTTTCTAAAAGCTCATTCGTCGGAGGTGATCAATATGCTTACAGCAGAATGGGATATCAACGTAGCTAAAAAGGTTTGGAAACAGGAAGCCTGGGAGGACGGCTGGGAGGACGGCTTGGAGAAAGGTCGTGAAGTAGAGAGGCAAGAAACAGTAATTAAAATGAAAAATGAAGGACTGACTGATGACATAATCGCGCGGGTGACCATGTTGCCAATTGAGAGGGTTCGAGAAATCTGTTCATAAGCATCAGAGGCAGAAATAGGGGACGACGGGGTCGTCCGTTGTCAACATGGGAATCCTTGGTATACGCGCGACTCACTTGTAATAAATCTATATCGGCGGACAGCCCAAACGGACGAAAACTAAGTAACATTACCGAGGGCGGCAGTCCCTATCTTTCCCGCAGGTCCTCGCTAACGTAAGTCCTAAACGGATCTAGAAAATACTCCATTGCTATCGTCCCCGGTTACGCGGGTTTTGAAAAGCTGATCGCATTCTCGGGGCACAAACATCCGCACAGGCCGCACCTGAAGCATTTGCTTTCCTCGACTATAATTTTTTTATCAACAAGCGTAAGCGCCACGCAGCTTCCAACTTTGGTACATTTGCCGCAGGCGACACACTTTTCTTCATCTATATGGGGAAGCGAGTCGTATACTATAAGTTTATCGGGGGTGGTCACGTGCTTGAGGGCAAGACCTCGCATATCTTCGAGCGTTTTATATCCCTGGTTTTCCATAAATCGAAGCAGACGTTTGTTTATCTTTGTTATGACGTCGAAACCATCCCACAACAATTTTGTACACATGGGAACCAGCGTGCCGCCAAACATAATTAACTCCACTACGTCTTCCCAATTCTCAACGCCGCCGCCGCCAACGACGACAAGCTTCGAGTTCATAACCACGTCCGCTACAAGCTTCTTTCCCAATTGTTTGTTGGCGGGTCCACATGCGGCGCCAAAGGCGCTATTTCCAAAGTTTGCCATTTTATTAACGCCGCCGTTATATATATCTATTGGAGGAACAGACATCTGCGAGCCCTGGCAAGCCATCATATCCGCCCCGCCTTCTTCCACTGCCCTAACTGACTTCACGAAGTCTACGCCGGTTGCGGATACTTTTGCGCTGACAGGGATTTTAACCGCTTCTTTAACGGCTTTTATTATTTTGAGCATTATGGGGGGTTGTTTACCTATCTGCTGCCCTGCAATACCTGCGGATTTCGCCTCTTCGCTGAACGCCATATTTTGGCAGCAGAAATTAAGCTCAAGTACGTCCGCCCCTTCTTCTTGCATGGCTCTTGCTATCGTTTGCCAACTGTCGAGATCGTCTCCGTTTCCTGCGATGTTAGTAAACACAGGCAGTTTAGTGATCTTTTTTGTTTTGCGAACAAGATCAAGACCTTCTTCAAAATCATTCCTCTTGTCGCTGCAATTAAAATTATACAAATCCCTAACGGCAAACATTCTTCTGTAGCCCTTTATGGGTTGTTTGAAGAGAGTGAGCTTTGTGCTAACGGCGCCCGCGCCGCAATCTTCCGCTTTTTTAATTAAGTCGGCGCTGTCCGTAAGAGGCCCCGAAGCCACAACTATCGGGCTATCAAATGTCAGGTCACCAATTTTTACCTGCAAGTCGCTCATTTTTGTACACCTTCCACCTATTATTTTAAATGAAATACCATAGCGCAGGAGACATAATACATTATGCATTTGTACATTTCAAGTTATTTGAATTAATATGCCGACCATTTCATAATTGCGTTGCATTTCTTACCAAAACCGGTAAAATAAACAAGGTTAGCAAAATTAATTCTATTGCATTGTCAAAGAAGGAGGGCATTATTTTGAAGTCGAAACTTTCCATTTTTTTAACTGTAATGATCGTTGTTATGGGGCTATTTGCCTCGCAAGCCATGGCAGCGGATCCAACGCTTTCGAAAGAAGAAAAAAAGTTTTTGTCGTATATGGATTACAACAATGTGGAAGAGGTACTCCGTCACCTTTCCGAGGAAATTGGCAACAGGCGAACGGGATCGATTGGGACTGACAAAGCGGCGGAATATTTTGTTGAGCGACTCAGGTCTTGGGGTTATGAACCTATTGTTCAGGAATACGATAATACTGACGCGGTTTATGACTCGGCGGCAAACGCCGGTAACCGGCTGAATCATGGTCACGTGGAGGTGGGCGGAAAGCAGTATATGTACTTTGGTCCGACTTATAACGCTAACACAGCGTATGCGTTTACAAACGAGACGGTTGATATTGCGGGCGCGGTGGTAATGACGTGGAGCAACACGGGAGAAGATTTTAGTTTTGGATCGGCTGACGTTAATAACAAAGCCGTATTTGTAAAATTGGGCGATGGTCCAACAGAAAACAGAGCGGCTGCCGATGCTCCCACCGCCGCCAGATACTACAATTCCGCTCTTGCGTTACAAAAAGCGGGCGCCAAAGCGGTTATCTTCCAGTGGCGCGAACCGCGTCGAATTGTTATATCCCCACTACCACCGCATAATGGTAAGCCAACCGGTACCGATGCCACCTATGCGCGAATAGGCAACACAACCTCGTCGGACAATGAGCCGATTACAATTCCAGTTGGTAACACGCACTATTTCAACACGAATGCCATTTTAAGCGATTTGGGTCCGGCTACGCCTCTCAAAGTGAATATGAGGACAAGAAGCGACGGGAAGAATATAATAGCGATACTTCCTTCGGCTACGGGAAGCAAAAAAATCGTGTGTGTAGTAGCTCACTACGATACTGTGGACAACACCTCGTCAGGCGCAAACGATAACGGCTCGGGCTCGGCGTTGGTAATGGAAATGGCGCGAGCGTTTAAGCAAAGCGGAGCTAAATTAGAACACAACGTGATTTTCGCCCTGTTCGGCACCGAGGAAGGTTGGGGTATGCGCGGTTCGCGGAATTTCGTTATGAAATATGTAATGGACGAGCCTGAAAATTTTATTGGGGCGTACAACATGGATCAGGTGACCTCCATTCAACCGGAGGCTATATATTTTAATCAAGGCATGTTTGATGGCGACGGAGCAACAGTGAATGGGGTTCGTACGCCTGAGTCGAGATTAAGTTCTATTCTGGAAAGGCTGTCTAGGGAGTCTCTTGGTTTGCGAATGCTGGACGATCCTGAGGGATTTTCAATAGCGAACACTTACCTTGGGTTCCAACATATTTATCTGGCAATACAAAAGCAGCATTTTAGCGCGAGGCATAAAAACAAAAAAATCGCGTTTAAAATGAGCGGTTGGGATCCATACGATTATGATTCGTACGAAAGAGATCCGTTAACAGGCGGCTATATATATGATGATTTTAATATGCTATATAATTTCATCATTGGTTATGGGTCATCCTCGGATCATAGGTCTTTCAACAATTTGCACTTTCATTATAATTTCCCCGAAAACACGAAAAACGCTACGCAGCAATTTAGTTGGCGTTATACCCGAACAGGTCGCCCCGGTCCTACCGGCAACGCATTGGAAATATGGCCGCACACCGCAGGCGACGTCTATATCAGTAGTCTTAGCCGCCCGAGGTTGGAAGTTACAGGCGATTCGGTGGCTTTGGCCGCTTTCTTCTCGGCAGGAGGATCTGTTGAAATGGAATCTGTCGCGCCGACGAAACCTTTTGATCCCCCCTACACTGGCGTTGCTATCGCAGACCTCGACCCTGCCGGAGTAACATTGAACGCCGAACAGGACGATGTAACAGGAGACGTTAACGTCATCATTAATCACCCAAACCTGTACGACGGATGCTGGCTGACATTCTTTTTCTATCCTGAATCCAACGCAAGCGAGTCTGTCGCTGTTCTCAAACAGGCAAACGAGACTGCCGGAACTAATGTCTACAAAGCAACTTTGACATACGACGAACTTAAGCAAAAAGGACTTAAGCCCGGGACAAAATACGCCGTCCAATACAGCAACGAAAACGGAACCATCGTCGGGTACAGCACGTTTACCAATGGTGGGTTTACATTTGTAAAACAAGCGGATGAAAAAGAGTTTGGCGGATGCAACGCGGGATACGCGTTAATTATTGCGTTATTAGCCATTGTTCCATACTTTGTAAGAAGAAAGAGATAAACATTGTGGGGCGGCATTTTGCCGCCCGCATTATAACCGTTACAAGTAGGGGACGGTCTTGACCGTCCCGCTTGGGGACTAACGCCAAAAGAATGGCGATTATGTTACTATTTCAGTAGCAAAGGAAAAAAGGAGGAGTTTATGTGAAAAAATTGTTTTGCATAGCGGTTATTATTATTTGTATGGCGGGCTGTGCATGGTCAGACGCCGCACCGGGAGTTGGCGAGGAAGTCTTTACGCCGCAATATCTGCCCAATGCTTTTGCTGAGAACCCCAGCGGGATAAAAGAGCAATACATGAATAAAACCGTGCAAATAAAAGGTGTTGTGATTGGCAAAGGTATGAGCATATACATGACTCCAAATATAGAACTATCCGAGAACGGAGAAGGACCTACGACCGCCATTTGTGTGTTGCCATATGTTGGCATAGCCTACTGGAACCGCAGAGCTCAGTTGGACGATTTCGAGATAGGGCAAACCGTAACAATATCAGGCAGAGTGCATAGCCTGAACGAAAATCGCGTGCTGCTTAAGGAAAGCAAGGCTGTGAAATAATTTACAGTTTGCAATTTAATACATAAATATCATAGAGGCGAGCATGTTACGTTCCCTAAACGTCGTAGGGGCGGCAATCTGCCGCCCGCATTACAAAACCATTACCAACGCTAAATAGAATCGTATGGATTAGCGTCTCCAACACCCCGCTGTTGCTCGTTGACAAATGTATATACTCTTGTATAATTATACATAGGAGGTGTACAAAATGAACGCAACTTTAAAGCAATGGGGTAACAGCATCGGGGTTCGCATACCAAAAGAAGCGTTGGAGAACAGTAACCTGAGATTAAACGACGAATTAGAAATCGTCACTTTTAACGGAGGGATCACACTTCAAAAGAAACCTCAAAAAAAATTTAGCGATATAGCAAAGCCTCTTTTTAATACAAAAGGGTGGAAGTTTGACAGGGAGGAAGCTAATGAGCGTCGTTAAAACATTCATTGACACAAATGTGCTTATCTATGCTTTTACGGCGGATGAACCGGCAAAACAAGAAATAGCGTTAATATATCTGAATCATTGCCTACCTGTTATATCAACGCAGGTAGTTAAAGAGTTTTCGAATGTCTTACTAAAAAAAACAGATATCAGCCTGCAAGCCATTCAGGAAATAATTAATGAAATAATAGATGTTGCGGACGTAGCCAATGAGGAAATAGGGCTAATCTTTGCCGCTTTCGAGATACATAAACGATACAAATTCTCCTTCTACGACAGTTTAATAGTTGCAACAGCAATAAATTCAAGATGTCAAGTACTTTTAAGCGAAGATATACAGGATGGACAAATTATTGATAATAAACTAAAAGTTGTTAACCCATTTAATCGTAGGGGCGGCAATCTGCCGCCCGCATTACAAAACCATTACCAACGCTAAATAGAATCGTAGGGGCTTGCGCGTACGCCGCGCCTCCTATGATATGTAAAGAGGGAATTTTTCGCACAACTCCATGACTTCTGATCGTATTTTGGAAAGTTTTACTTCATCTTCCATATCGGCTAAAACGTCATTAACCCATTTTGCTATTAGCTTCATTTCCGGTTCTTTAAAGCCGCGCGTCGTTACAGCCGACGTTCCTATGCGCGCGCCGCTTGTTATTAATGGGCTTTGAGTGTCAAATGGAACAGTGTTTTTGTTGAGCGTTATCCCTGCTTTATCAAGAGCTATTTGAGCCGCTTTTCCTGTAATGCCTTTGTTGCGAAGGTCAATCAGTATGAGGTGATTATCTGTCCCGCCTGATACAAGTTGGAAGCCATAAGACATAAAAGCCTCAGCAAGCGCGCGAGCGTTTTTCAGAATCTGTTCCTGATATTCGCGGAATGATGGATCAAGCGCTTCCTTAAAAGCAACCGCCTTTGCCGCTATTACGTGCATCAGCGGTCCCCCTTGCATTCCTGGGAATATCGTTTTGTCAATTGCTTTCGCATACTGTTCTTTACATAGAATAAGTCCGCCTCGTGGTCCGCGCAGAGTCTTATGCGTGGTTGAAGTCACGAACTCGCAATATGGTATAGGATCCTTATGAAGCTTTGCGGCAACAAGCCCGGCAATATGCGCAATATCAAACATTATCACCGCCCCTACCATATCGGCTACTTCGCGGAAATATGTCGCGTCTATCTCGCGAGGATAAGCGCTGGCGCCGCATACTATCATTTTTGGCTTGTGTTCAAGGGCAAGTTTTTTAATTTCCATGAAATCTAATTTTCCAGTTTCCTTTGAGACGCCGTATGGAACTATATTGTAGAGTTGACCTGAGAAATTTACGGGAGAGCCGTGCGTAAGATGTCCTCCATGAGACAAGTTCAACGCCATTATCGTGTCTCCCGGTTTCAACGCGGTGAAATATACCGCCATATTAGCGGAAGACCCGCAATGAGGTTGAACATTGGCATGTTCAGCGCCAAAAAGTTTTTTCGCGCGATCTATAGCAAGGTCTTCTGCTTCATCGACCCACTCGCATCCTCCATAATATCTAGCGTTTGGATACCCTTCAGCGTATTTATTTGTAAGAACTGAGCCCAACGCTGCTAATACTGCTTTGGAAACGTTATTCTCGGAAGCTATAAGCTCAATACCTCTCTCCTGACGTTCAATTTCTTTGCTAATCACGTCATAAACTTCCTGATCGACACTTTTTAGAACTTCTCTTATATTTTTAAATTCCATGCTTGGATACCTCCAAAGATTTGTTTTAACTTATTCAATGAACAAATGTCTCATCAGTATTATCTGTAGTTCATCAGGATTACTTTATTATTAGAAGACAAAGATGACGACAAATTCAAAGGATGCAACACAGGCTACGCGACAGCGCTTATTTTCCTTATTGAGGCGGCAATCTGCCGCCCGCTCTAAAATTGCATTCCGCTACCCCTAAAATACTATGTAGGATTGGCAAGAAGTAGATACGGACGCCATATCAAAACCCGCAACTCTTTTGCGTGCATAAAGTAAGGCATGATATATAATTCAACCTATTTCATACTATTAGAATGATATGGTATATTAAGCGTATCGGTAAAATTCTAATATTGTTTGAATGGGAGGAATGAAGTTAATGAGAAAGTTGTTATTTGCATTTTTGTTGGTGATGTTTGCAGCGTCTTCGGTTTATGCGGCGCCGACGTATCAGGGTTACGCTTTGGAGGTCCTAAGCCCAAAATCAGGTCCGCATCCGCTGGATAGCCTGAAGACCACCTGGGAGCAATCGATGGAGCGAGCGACGGAGGCAAACCGTCTAAATGCGAGTTGGTCCCCCGTTTGGAGCAGAATGGAAAGGACAATTGTGGGGACAGGAACAACCGGCACACAAACGGAGTTACCCGCCGGTTTCAACCCCAACGGTGAAATCCTGCCCTTTGTGAAAGAAGTTGCGAGACAAAGCGGCGGGCGGGTACGATATGAAGTTGCGGGCTACAGCTATCATGGAGTGGAAATACCGCTTTCAATAGTTGGATTTCCTAAAGCGCCCAGAAATCCAAGCGAAATTGGCGACCGTATCGTAATCTACTGGAATTGCTCTATTCACGGCGCAGAGAACGATGGCGCGGAAGCAGCGCTTATCTTCGTACGCGAAGCCGCTCAAGGCAAATGGGATGATATTCTAAAAGACGCAGTAGTACTTATTGTACATGCGGCCAACCCAGACGGCAAAAACGCTCAAGCGCGCTACCTCGTGGATCCATACGTCGGCACGGGGCCCACAAGTACACAAGGACTCGACCCAAACCGTGCTTGGAGCAAGGCTCACGCTTCAGAGGTGCGAGCAGGTCTTAGGCTATTCCGCTTATGGGACCCGCATATCATTATTGATCACCATAACATTGGCTCCAGCGGCATAAGATATCCTCGTCACATCGTAACTTACGCCAACGGAAAATGGGGAAGCAACGACCCTGATACCGTTCAGGAAGCGCTCTCTTTTTCAGAAGGCATGTTCGGTCAGGGCGTGGGTAAATATAAGGTCGCGCAATCTTTCTACACTACTTATTTGGGAAATCTAATTGACGCTTACTCGCCAAATAATACATATGGAAATCAGCAGCTTTACTCTCTCAGCCATTCTTTTGCAAATGAAACCAATAATTCATTCAGCCCCGAGAGAAATAAGTCCTTGTCCCTTGTTTCGATGCCCTATACAGAAACCTTCACGCCGGGTATCGTAGACGGTAATCATGAAGTCGTCGCAATGCCAAACCCTTTGGGCGACTCCAACCGCGGAATGATCACCGCGCCGCAGGGCAAAAACAGGATTTCCATTCTGATGGAGATAGTCAGCTCTCACCACACATGGCTTAAGGTAAACGCCCAATACGCCTCAGTCGTCAGCACTATTGACTTGTGCCAGCAACGCAAGAACGATGTTTTCGAGTTTTTCAGAAGGAAGAATTCCGAGTATGCCGGTCTCAACAATAACAGCCCCGAACAATTGAGAACAGTTTATCTGGGCAACTTGGATTATAGAAACGACGGTAACGCTTCAGGCGGTAACGAGCAAGATACCAGAAAAACAATGCCGATAGGCTACGATATGGGGTATGGACCGGATATTTTCAGATTGGAAGCGTACAAGATGACGGCGGCCAACCAGATCGAGAGATGGACAGACTATACGCACCACCCGAAAATCTTGCTTTCAAATTTACCGCAGTGGCCGATGAGGATGGGCGCGTTTTACATATTAGACCCAAGAGCCACCGAAGCAGCTCAAGTACTTATGAGACAGGGAATAGAAGTCTACAAACTGAAAGTGGATGTGACGCTTCCCAATGGTCAGACTCAAAAAGTATACGGTCCTAATCGCTCTGAAAACTGGGGCGTCACAAAAAATAGAACTCCGTTCATAGGCGTTTTGACTACGAAATTACCCAGACCAAGGGCTGAAATCATCGATAGTTATTCAACAGAGGCAAATAAAATAACTTTGGATTATTCCAGAACAAACGCAGAAGGCGTTGCTGGCGTTCCATTTGAACCTCTCGCACCTGCGGCGTATCCAAAACAGGAGGACTGGCCACACGAAGACGGCGGCGGCGACTGGATGAACACTCCTGCCGATTATGTCGCCAAAGCGGGTTATTATGTGATTCCTATAGCGCAAAAGTGGGCAAAATACGCGGCTTTCCAGCTTGAACCAAGATCAAACTGCGGACTCCTTTTCTGGGCTCACTATGACTCAGCCGTTGGAGGAACTTCGCGTGGAGACGAGCCTTCGATTGTTAACAATTTCAACATAGACCTGGTAAAAACCTTCGACTTTACGGCTATCACCGCCTCTGCTCTCAGACGTCTTTATCTGCCCGAAGACCCTGTCGACTCCAACATGAACATCAATGACCTTCCGGCGCCGCCTTCCAACGTCAAAACTCTACTGGAAATTGCGGGGTTGAATGCTAAAGACTCCGCTGTTTCAAGCATTGAGGACGACGATGAGGCAAATAGAGTTACCTTCATTATTAAGGATACGACGGGCAAAATGTCTCACGGAATGACCCTTGTATTTTACTTTTACCCGATTACAGGTTCAGGGTCAGATAGTATCGTTGTAGTCGCTTCAGCTTTTGACGCTGAAGCGAGTGGCGCGTTCGAAGTGAATTTCAGCCATGAAAAGCTAAAAGCCAGCGGTCTTCTTCCGGACGCAATATACTACTTTGCTTTCGCCGACCTTGTAACCGATGACGCTGGAGATTACCACATTGGAGAAAACGTTTCGTTATGGGGTAAGGACTTTGGTTACTTAATCAAAGACGACGATGATGACGATGACGACATATTCAAAGGATGCAACGCAGGCTACGCGACAGCGTTTATTTTCCTTGTTTCTCTCTTCGTCATTAAAAGAAAGTAAGAGCGGCTTCTAACCGCTCGCGCTACGCGACAGCGAGCGGGCGATACAGTCCCTTAGCATTGTAGGGGCGGCGACCCGCCGCCCGTTCTTAAATTGCATTCCGCCGCCCTTTTTATAGACAACCGAAAACCCTTTGTGATCGCCTCCTATTGAGTGTTCTCATTCAGCGCGCTCGATATTGCTTGAGCGGTTGTCGGCGAGATTTTCAAATATTTGACGATTTCTATAGGCGTATTATTCTCATTTTTTGCCCCCCGCTTAAACCATCTAGAAGTTTTTTTACTTTTCTTATTCTGCGTCAGAACGTTCTCAACTGATACGTAAGATTCAAAGCTATCGGGGAACAAAGTTACCGTTGCGTACTTCTCGTGATCCGCGTCAACCGGAAGCGGAGTGGTTAGGGCGCTGAAGTCGCCGCGTTCCAAGTAATTTTTGAAATCATCCGCATCCTCGACGAAGGCAATACTCGTTGGAAGTATCTGCTTGTCCAGCCATTTTCCCTGTCGCTCAGAGTAGGGCTTTTTAGCCTCTCCAAAAATCGCAAAATAAGCGAAGAATAATATGGTAGCGCCTTCTGTCAGCCATATAATAGCCAGAAGAATCCCATCAACTGGTATGCCATCTGATCTGGACGAATACGAACTTGTGAAACTCCAAATACCGGTTTCATTAAAGGCTTGAATATAGCTCCATATTGCATCCGGTTCTTGAACAAGATCAGCGGCTATTCTGAATATCAGCCCAAAATCAAAAGAAGAGGCTTCGTCGCTGTAGTCCAGAATTACCGTTGGAATATAGATAATCCAGTGCGCTATGTAGGCAATAATAAAGGCGACAAAAGTAATAGCGTACGATATAAAAGCGCTACGTATATGGAACACGCGAACCCCTTTTGCGACCAACCATCCCAATGCCCATCCGAACCCCATGGAAAGCGCTACATTAAAATATAAAATTGGATCGTGATAATTCACAAAAGCGTACACCGAAGCCAAGACCACGCCACCTACAATACTCATTGCAAGAGTCGCTATGACCCCTCCAATTGGCGCCGCGCCTGACGGGCTATAATAACTTAATTGACTCGTTAAATCCTTCATATAATATAAACCCTCCTGAAACAAAACTATTTATCTATTTGATAATACTTGTATTACATTATATCTTAACCCGTGATTAGCAACAAGCGTCTGTTTCGAGCGTCTTCGCGACGCGCGAAGCGCGTGGCGGTCCAGAACAACTATGAATAGCAATGCTGATACAAACGCAACTGCGAAGTTTTAGTCGCTTAACATTACTTTTGTAAATCGTAAAGTGAAATGGACATGTCACAATGTGATATAATTTATTTACATCAAACGCTTTAGTTGGAAGTTCAGCCCTGTGCGGCAAAAACCTGTGAACCCTGTCAGGACCGGAAGGGAGCAGCAGTAAACGGTGCTTTTTGGGCGCCGCAGGTATACTGAGCTTCCAATTAAAGAGTTTTTTTATTTAAAGGGGGCTTGCAGATGGCAAGCGACGCAAGATCTGAAAAAATAAACGCTTCGGAATTGCTATCCTATGGCGGCGCCCAGTTTGCAACAAACATCTATAAAGCGTTTTCTGCATATTATTTGATGATGTTTTGCACGGATATGGCGCTCTTTCCTATTACGACTACTGCAATTGTGCTATTTTTCTATCGTCTGTTAAGCGCGCTTGACGATCAAGTGTTGGGTGTGCTTATCAACCGCGTTAGTTTTAAAGACGGTAAATACCGCCCCTATTTCAAATGGTGCGCGGCGCCATTCGCTATCAGCTTTACGGCGATAGCTTTGACGCCGGGAATAAACGTCGCCTATAGAATTATCTTCTTTGTGACCGCGCTCTTTATCTGCGAGGTGTGCAGTTCTGCGCTTTACACTGCGTCCATGTCAATGCTTCCCTATCTTTCGCAAGGCGATGTAAACAGGACAAAATTTGTCTCCTTCTCCAACAGCGGCGCAATTCTTTCATTTATCATAATCGGATCGTTTATGTTGCCATTGGCTGATTTCTTTGGCGGCGGCGATAAGAACAAAGGCTTTACGTTGGTATTTGCGTTGTTTGCAATAATTGCAGCATTGCTTCATTATAACGCCTACTTTCACTTAAAAGAACGGAATTATACCGATACATACCGCAAGCTCGCCGTTAAAGATATGTTTTTGAGCGTTATTCGCAACAAAAGAATAATGCTATTCTTAGCGGGATATTGCCTTTACTCCATGGCTGACGCATTCAAAGGCATGACAACATATTACTATGTGACTTACAATTTGCAACGGCAGGATTTGTTGCCTATGATTATGTTGACAGGGCTTATATCTCCACTTGCCGTGCAGCCCATAATACCGAAGCTTCTTTCATACGCAAAGAAAGAATCGCTTATTACCGGGGGACTCTTTGCAACGTGTTTCGCAAGTCTTTTAATGTTTGCAGCCGGTAACCGACCTTTTGCGTTGATTCCCTGCGTAGCGCTTTACGGGCTTATCACAGGCGTCGTAGCAAATCTGGCTTTTACGGTGGTCGCTTCTTTTTCCGATGAGATACGTTTGGGGCAAAATATGAGCATAAGCGAGATTTTGGCGGCATGTTTGAGCTTGAGTTCAAATATTGGAATTGCAATTTCAAGCGGCGTTTCGCCAATGATTATGGGAACTTTTGGATACTCTCCAGAAGTTGCTATCCAAACTGCAGACGCGCTTTTTGGAATTAAAGCGTTATATATCCATTGCACAGCAACAGGCATGGCGCTTTCAGGTCTTGCCATGTTAGCTTTCCGAAAAAAATAAAATTACAGGACTTTCAAACGTTTGAAATTAAGACTCAATAGCGCATTCTCATGTTGAATCTGATTTGCAATACTCCAATAGTTCGTTATAAGTCATGTTTGTAAGCGAGGCGAGAATTTGCATGCGTTCTTCCTGAGAATACCCTTTTTTCATGATTGAAGCGCGTAATAAGCCCATTGTATTCACATATTGCGCATATTCCGCCGGGTAGCTTTTTTCTATATTTTCTTTAATCTTCTTTGCTAGCGCCGGAGCTTTTCCTCCTGTTGAAACTGATATAGTCAAATCTCCCCTTCTAAAAAAAGCCGGCGCGATAAACGAGCAATACTCCAGTTCGTCGGCCACGTTGACCAAAATTTTGTTCTTTTTACAGTATTGGGAGATTTCCCGGTTTGTTTCTTTTTCTTCAGTCGCCGCTATAACAAGGAAAGAATCTTCTATATAATATGTACGAAATACGTCGCGAATAAACAAAATACGTTCCTCTACAAATCTGTCAAACTCGCTTAGAAACTTTGGAGAAATTACTGTAATTGACGCTTCACATTCCAAAAGCGCCATGCATTTTCGAAGCGCGACAATTCCTCCGCCAACTATGACGCACTTTTCATTTTTCAAGTTCAACATAACCGGATAAAATGCAGTTTCCAACATAATCACCTCCCAACAATCAATCGTCATGCACTCGACGGTCAGCCAGATCGGCATCCCCGACTACCTGTAATACCCCATTTTCAAAATTACCCTAGCTCTTCGATTAACTCTTTTGCGAAATATGTGATTATTATATCAGCGCCTGCGCGTTTTATGGAAATAATTGTTTCCATAATCGCTTCCGGCGGCAGAATTCCTGCGCTAACAGCATGTTTTAGCATCGCGTACTCTCCGCTCACATTGTAGACCGCAACTGGAAGCAACGTGCTATCTTTTACTTTCCTTACAACGTCCAGATAGGCAAGCGCAGGTTTCACCATCACAATGTCGGCGCCTTCGTTTTCATCGAGACGCACTACTTTCAACGCTTCATTAATGTTTGCGCAGTCCATTTGATAACTCTTCCTATTTCCAATAGACGGCGCGGAGCTTGCCGCGCTTCGAAACGGGCTATAGAAATTTGAAGCATATTTTACGCTGTACGACATAATGGCAGTGTTCGTAAAACCGGCTTCGTCAAGCGCTCTTCGTATCGCTTGAACTCTACCGTCCATCATATCGGAAGGCGCCACTATATCCGCTCCGGCATTCGCATGGCTTAACGCAATGTTTTGCAAATATAAAAGGGTTTTGTCGTTGTCGACCTGACCACGATCATTCAGGATTCCGCAATGCCCGTGGTCGGTGTATGAACACATACACACGTCTGTAACAACAATCATTTGCGAACTTGCGCGCTTTATTTCACCTACGGCTCTTGGGACAATCCCTTCCTTTGCGTAGCTCTCTCTACCAAGCGCGTCCTTTTTTTCCGGTATTCCAAAGATTAACGCCGCCCTGATATTTAGCGCCTCAATTTTTTTAATTTCTTCGGACAACATATCTATAGAAAAATGATACTGCCCCGGCATAGACGGAATTTCTCTCTTGATCCCAGTCCCTTCCACTACGAAAATTGGATAAATAAAGTCTTTTGCGTGAAGCCGCGTTTCACGCGCTAAATCTCTTATGTACTCGTTCAATCGAAGTCTTCTTGGTCTCACTCTCTCCACTCTCCTTCGTAAATAGCGTTCTTCACTGCTCTTGCAAGCAAGCGAACGTCCGCTTTTTCACTTTCGGCATAGACGCGAAGCCCTGCGTCAACAATTGCTTTCGTAGTACTCTCTCCTATGGAAAATAAATAAACGTCGCTTTCCTTTAATTCTTCAGCGGAAATATAAGAAAGAAAATTTGTTACAGTTGAGGGACTCGTAAACGTGATAGCGTCAACCTGTTTGTTTTTTAAGAGTCCGCTTAAAATCTCCGCCTCTGCTTTTACTTTTTTTGTTTCATAAGGGAAAATCTCCGTTAAGCTGCATTTTTTTGAAAGCTCATCCGACAGGTATTTTCTACCATTCTTTGCCCGCACCAAAAGCGCATTATCTTCTTTATTTAATAGCGGGGATAGTATATCCCAAAGCCCTTCGCTCGATTCGCGCAGGGGCGCGATATCTGCGCAAAGACCGTAATTTAACAAGACCTCGGCAGTTTTTTTCCCTATCGCGCAAATTATTTTACCCGAAAAAATACGCGCGTCATAAGATAATGCGAACATTGTTTCAAAAAATAAACGGACTCCATTTTTACTCATAAATATAACGTATTTAAACTGTGAAAACGATGATAAAACTTCCTTTATTCTATTGTCGTCCGCTGTTTTCTCTATTTTAATCATCGGAAGCGCTATCACGTTCGCGCCCATTTCATAAAACTCTTTGGAAAGTTCGCAGTTGTCTTCTTTTGGGCGCGTAACGACGATACTTTTTGAAAACAACGGTTTTTTTTCAAAAAATGATAAATTTTTTCGCAGATTCACCACTTCGCCTACCACGACAAGCGCTGGCGAGGGGACGGGTTGTATTTTCATTGTTTGCGCTATTTCTTTAAGCGTTGAAACTACAGTCTTTTGTTTTGGCGTCGTCGCCTGAGAAATTACCGCTACCGGCGTTTCTTCTTTCATTCCGTTTGACAAAAGACCGGCTTGTATATTTTTTAAATTTGAAAGTCCCATTAAAAAAATTAGCGTGCCAGAAAGCCTTGCGAGAGTTGAATAATCTGTCGTATCAGGTTCGTTATTCTTTCTATGTCCAGTTATTACGTGAAACGAGGAGGCTATTTCCCTGTGCGTTACAGGAACGCCCGCATATGCCAGCCCCGCCGTTGCTGAAGTGATTCCCGGCACAATCTCCACCTCAATGTCTCGTTTAACAAGATATTCCGCCTCCTCGCCGCCGCGACCAAACACATACGGGTCTCCTCCTTTTAATCGGACGACGTTATTACCATTTACAGCGTAATTATATAGCAATTCGTTTATCTTGTCCTGCTCCAATATATGATGAGACGCGGATTTTCCGACATAAATGACTTCACAGCCCTCTTTAGTCTCAAAAAATTGCTTTGTTCCTATAAGCCTGTCGAAAACAACAACATCCGCCTCTTTTAGCCGCTCCAGCCCTTTTACCGTTATAAGTCCCGGATCGCCAGGTCCCGCGCCGACAAGACTTACGCGCCCTTTTTTCATTCTGGTCACAAGACTATCCACCTTTGACAAAGCTCATAAGTCTTTGGGCAAAATCAACAACAACATCTTCAGCGCGGTCGATTTTTTCTGTTAGGCAGTCGCGCGTCATACGTTTGCCATCCCTGTCTCCATACACAGCGTAAAGGTTGAACTTTTCGCCGTATAGTTCGCAATATGCGCCAAATGGAACATGGCATCCGCCCCCGATAGCCGCAAGCAACATTCGTTCAATGCTCGCGCAGATTACAGTCTCTTTGTCGCAGAGCTTTATCAGGCTATTAATAATCTCTTCGTCCGCAGAGCGAAACTCTGCGCACAAAATCCCCTGTGTCGGCGCCGGCGTCATTTCGTCTACCCCAAATAAGTAGGATATTCTGTCTTCCAACCCCACCCTATAAAGCCCGGCGGCAGCGAGTACAATTCCATCCAAATCCCCTTCGTACAGCTTCTCAAGTCGAGTATGAATATTTCCGCGAAGCGATGCTATCTCAAAGTCGGGTCGGATCATTTTAAGTTGAAACGCGCGTCTTTTGCTGCTAGTACCAATTCTGGCGCCTGTCTTTAGATCTTTAACATGAAGTTTTCCCTCGCGCAAAATCAATGAGTCGCGAGGGTCTTCCCGTTTTAATATCGGCAGGATCGAAACTCCATCCGGCAGTATAGTCGGCATGTCCTTCATGCTATGCACCGCAATATCAATCTCTTTAGCTAAAAGCTTATCGTCAAGCGCTTTTACAAATAAACCTTTATCCGGTATTTCATGAAGCGGGCGGTCTAAAATAATATCCCCTTTTGTTTTAACAAAAACTTTTTCAATTTCAAAGCTCGGCTCTATCTTACTTAAGCCGTTCGCTACTATATCCGCTTGCGCAAGCGCAAGAGCAGATTCTCTTGTTCCAATTCTAATCTTCATCTCCCATTAATGATGGGAGTAGGCGCCAGGACCGGCTACTTTGTGTTCGGACAATGGTTTCAAATGAATATCGCGTCGGTATTCAGTTTCCGCCCAGAAGATATTATCCGCAACCTTGGCTTCAGGATTTAACGTCACTCCATCAAGAATAATTTCCATAAACTTCCGGTACCCGGCGCGGTCAATTAAATGACCTCCATGCAGATATTCAGGCTTATAATCAAGCGCCCACGCGCTGAATTTCGGCCAGTTTGCGAAAACCTGTAGAATTACATCCTCCGTTACCCACATCATAAACGTCTTCGCCATACGGGATTCTTGCTTTCCGGTGCGCGCGCCGAGTAAAACGCGGTAGAATTTCGTTGGAAGCCTTGTCCATGCGCTTGTTGGGCAAATAAGCGTACACTCGCCGCAACCAACGCAACAGCAATCGTCTTTGTCAATTTTGTTGAAATTATTTAGTTTCAACACGCCCGTGGCATGATGAGAACATGCGTCCACGCAGGAGCCGCACCCGATACAGCGCTCCTGATGATACTCCATTTTTGCAATTCCAATCATGCCAAAATCGTTGAAATGCGCTTTCCCGCAGTCGTTCGGACATCCGGCGATTGAAATTTTCACGTGATAATTGCTCGGGAAAATAAGCGGTTCAATTTTTCTCGCAAGACCGAACGTATTAACGTTAGCTTTGATACAATGTTCGTTTCCGATGCACGACATGATATTTCTGCCGCCTATTGTTGGAAAACCGCCGCTCGTGTCGTCCATCTTTACGTTGCACATGTCGACTTCGACGCCTTCGATATACTCTTTGATATATTCTTTTACCGCCGGAATGTTTTCATATTTTATGCCCGGTATGTTAAAACACTGACGCATTCCAAAATGGAACACGCCATTGCCCCATGTCTGGCATAAGTGTTGCACTAACTCAAGGTATTTTGCGTCGAGCGTGCCGCCCGGAGCGCGCATCTGAAGCAAAAACTCCCCCGGAACTTTGGACTGACGAAAACAATTTATCCTTGTTTTTTTGATATCGATATCATGATTCATTATTTGCCACCTGCCTTAGTCAACTAAATCTTTGGCTTGTTTGTAATTAAAAACCGGACCGTCGAGGCATACGTATACTTCGTCGATTCGGCAATGCCCACATTTTCCGATTGCGCAAGACATTTTTCGTTCAAAAGAAACCCAAATATTTTCTTCTTTTGCGCCCTCTTTAATGCATTCAAGCGCGGTAAACTTCATCATAGCCGGAGGACCCACAATGAGTATCGCATAGTCGTTTTGATAATCATTTAACGGGATTTTTTTTACATGCTCCGTTACAAACCCAACCTCCCAGCCGTCAATCTTGTCATTGTCGAGCGTATAAATTGTCTCGAAATTATTTTTGTATGACGCGAGGTCGCTCTTGAACAATATTCCCTCTTCGTTTTTAAATCCGCAGATCATAAATATACTCTTCACAAATTCCGGCTCGTCCTGACATTTTTTCAAAAGGCTTTTAACCGGCGCAAGCCCCGTTCCGCCCGTTATCACAACAAGATGTTTTCCTTTTAGGACGTCAATCGGCCATCCGATTCCATACGCTCCTCGCAAAAAGAGTACGTCGTTGGGCTTTAAAGCAAACATCTCGTTTGTCACTTTTCCAACCGAGCGAATTGTAAACTCTAAGTATCCGTCGCCAAATCCGCTGGCGGAAATAGGGGCTTCTCCAACTTTCGGGATGGAAAGCTGCAGAAACTGTCCGTGTTCCGGTACGATATCGGATTCCACGCGAAACGTATACTCCATTTCATTTTCTCGAATAATATCAATAATTTTACATGGTTTAGGCATTACAGGATTTACATTCATCTTAATCTCGCCTCGCTTATGATTGTGTGGCGAGTTGCTCGCAGACTTCTTTTACCGCCTTATTCAATTTTTCTATCGAATGGCTAAAAGAAATAAACTGCGGACATCTATCAGTACATCTGCCGCAGCCGACGCACATGTTCTCGCCAAAACTCTCTTTATAATCATGTACTTTATGCAATACTTTGTATCTCATTCTTTCAGCGTGACTTTTTCTAAATTTCATGCCCCCCGCCATTTCATCGAATCCGTCGACCTGACAGGAAGCGTATGTCCTTCTTCGCTCGCCCGCGTTTTTGTTCTCCGAATAGAAAATATCCGTCGTCGTAAAACAAGTGCATGTTCCGCATGCGATGGTACACGCTCCACAGCCGACGCAACGACTGTCATATTCTTTCCACATAGAATGCGACTTTATCGCGTTTAATACCTGCTTATTCGGAATCTGCGGCAACTCCACCTTTGTCTCGTTTTCTTTAATGTAATCAACCTCAAATTGAACTTCGGGAGCGTTTGCAAAATATCCTTTAAGTTCTTCGTCTTTTACGTCAAGCAAAACGCCGTCTTCAAGAAAGCGAACGGCGGCCGCGTAATTTGTCGCTACATTTGTTCCCATCGAAACGCAAAAACAAGTGTCCCATCCTTTAACGCATTCCATCATAACAAATTTCACTTTTTCACGAACGCGTTTATAATAGTAATCGTCAAATCCGCCATTGCCCATGTAAATTCTTTCTTGAACTGTACGAGCGTTGATGTCGCATGGTCTCATAAAGATCAATATCTTTTTGTCATCCGTCTTTGTTTCGCGATATTCGTCCTCCGTGAAATACAAAATGGTCTGCGTAATCGGGAATATGATTTCCTTCGGCGAGTAGGTTGATTTTTCGACTACAACTATTTCTTCCACGCAATCAATTTCGTCGTAACGAATGATATCGGTGTCAGAATACCTGCCCTGTTTTTCAAACCTTTTTGGTGCGAAAACTCTATACTCTTTTTTTAGCTCTTTTAATAGCGCGTTGGCTTTCTCAAAACTAAGGCTAAATCCCATTTGGGCGCCCCTCCTCTTTTCTTTTGTTTCATATTTCATATTTTATATTGTACAACAAATTATTATTGTTGCCCAAAGAAAGATTCTGTATAAGCAAACAATGCGGCTGAACCGCCGGTATGCAGGAATAGAATGTTCTTTTTATCCTTAAAATATCCCTTGTTTATCAAATCAATCATTCCTGCCATGGTTTTGCCCGTGTATACCGGATCCAGTAAGATGGCTTCCAGGCGAGCCAGCAGCTTAACGGCTTCTATCATACCTTCCGTTACGCGTGAATAACCTTCGCCAATATAATCGTCAAAAACGATCACGTCTTCTAAAGTTGGCGCCTCCTTAAGATTCAATTTTTCGGCTATTTTTTTACATAATTCGTATACAGCCTGACGTTGCGGTTCCTTTTTACGGTTGATTCCTATGCCGATTACAGGGATATGCGCGTTATTGCCTATAATTCCGGTAAGGATTCCAGCATGAGTGCCGGTGCTGCCGCTTGTGCATACAATCGCGTCTATATTTAAATCCATTTCAAACGATTGCTGAAGTATTTCCTGCGCGCACGCCGCATAGCCAAGCCCGCCTATGGCGTTGGAGCCGCCGCCGGGTATTACATAAGGCTTACGCCCACGCGCGCGCAAGTTCTCCGCAACGCTCTCCATTTTAGCCATCAGGTCGGCGCCGCCTTCCATTACATGAACTTCTTCAACTCCAAGCAGGTCGAAAAGGAAATTATTGCCGCTTGCGTAACGCTTGTAACTGTTAGGCACGCGTTGTTCCAGCACCAATTGACAAGCCATTCCTTCCTTGTTTGCGGCTGCTAAAGTCAATCGGCAATGATTGGATTGTACCGCGCCGCATGTGATAACCGTATCGGCGCCTTGCGCAAGGGCGTCAGCCATCAAAAACTCCAATTTGCGCGTTTTATTGCCGCCACCGGCTAATCCGAGCAAATCATCGCGCTTGCAATAAATAGTATGCGAGCTAAAAAGCGCGCTTAAACGTTCAAGTTTTTCCAGTGGCGTATTACCCACTGTGTAGCGGCGGCGTGGAAATTGACTTAGGTTCATTATAAATCCCTCTTTCTTAAATTAATAAAAAAATCCCATTTCACATATAGCGAAATGAGATTTTTGCTTTTTTATAAAGTTAAATTCTTTAAGTACTGTAACATACTCCAATGTTAATAATCATCACGATTCTTCATCGTTATCATAGCCGCCTTCGGCTCTGGTAACGATACATGCGACAGCCTGGTCGCCAACGACGTTGATACACGTACGCGCCATATCGAGGATAACGTCAATACCGGCGACAAGACCAACGCCCGCGACTGGAAGACCAAGAGCCAACAACACCATGGTCAGCATTATAAGCCCCGCTCCTGGTACTCCGGCGGTTCCAACCGCTGCAAGCGTACCCGTAAGTATAACGGACGCCTGATCAGCTATTGAAAGCTCAAGCCCATACGCCTGCGATACAAATAGCGCGCTGACTCCCAAATATAGAGCTGTTCCGTTCATGTTTACCGTGGCGCCGAGAGGGAGAACGAACGCGGCAATATTCGAAGGGACATTAAGGTTAGTGCGTGCATTCTCAATAGTTATAGGCAGAGTTCCGGAACTCGAACGGGTGACGAAAGCCGTCATGGCAGTTTCGGCTATTCCTTTGAAGAACCACATTGGCGATTTGCGAACAACAGTAGCAATCAACGCGCTATAAGTCACAAACGCCTGGAACATAACTCCTATATATACGCACGCTATAACCTTCGCAAATGGCAATAGGATTTGTATTCCAAACCTTGCCGCAGTAGTGGCAATTAAGGCAAATACACCATAAGGAGCAAAATTTAAGACTATATTTGTTACTCCATACATACCTTCAGCAAGCCCTGAGAAGAAATCAACCATCGGCTTTGCTTTTTCGCCTACCATGGCAGCGGCTATTCCAAGGAGTATTGCAAAGAAAATTATTTGGAGCATAACGCCTTCGCTAATGGCAGTCATTGCGTTATACGGAATTGTTGCGGAACTTGTACTCAATACTCCGTCAGTCAGGGTCACAGCGGTTATGAATGATTGAGGTCTCACCGGCTGCCCCGGTATCATTCCAAGCAAAACATCCAAAAGCGGCTGAGGTTCTCTGCCTTCTCCAACGACGCCTTCAACTGCAATTCCAGCTCCTGGAGAAATAAAGTTAGCAAGGAAAAGACCAACTACTATGGAAACTGCGGTAGTAGCCGCAAACCAGAATAGCGTTCTGAATCCTATCCTTCCAAGAGTCCTTATGTCACCAAGCGATGCCGTACCAACCAGCAAACTTGATAATACAAGGGGTATTATCAATAACTGCAAGAGTCTTAAGAAGATATTACCGACAACGTTAAGTATTGGCATTACCTGCACAAAAATCTCACTCTGTGAACCACTCTGTTCAAGAAATACTCCAAAGACGATACCCAAAATAAAACCAATTGCTACTTTAAAAAGCAAACCTTTTTTTGAAGCCATGTAATGAACACCTCCTAATATTTTGAATCATCTCCATTCATTATATCACACTATATTGTTTAATTTTTTATAAGAAAAATCTTTAAAAATAATAAAATGAAATACGCTAAATTGCAAAAACAAATGCAACCACTCTTTTTGGTTGCATTTATTTCCTTCAAAACCGTATATATTTTTTTACTCGACTTATAAATGGAAAAAATAATCACGATTCTTCATCGTTGTCATAGGCGCCTTCAGCTTTTGCTACAACACATGCGACAGCCTGGTCGCCAACAACGTTAATACAAGTGCGCGCCATATCGAGGATAACGTCAATACCGGCTACAAGCCCAACTCCTGAAAGCGGCAGACCAACGGCTGTTAACACCATAGTCAGCATTATTAGACCGGCGCCGGGAACTCCTGCGGCGCCAACTGCGGCAAGCGTACCTGTAAGTATTACAGATGCCTGTTCAGCAATTGTAAGTTCAAGTCCATACGCTTGCGCTACAAATAGCGCGCTGACTCCTAAATAAAGAGCTGTTCCGTTCATGTTTACCGTAGCGCCGAGCGGGAGAACGAATGCGCAAATATTTGAAGGGACTTTAAGATTAGTGCGGGCATTTTCGATAGTAATAGGCAAAGTCCCGGAACTTGAACGGGTAACAAAAGCCGTCATAGCAGTTTCAATCACGCCTTTAAAGAACCAAGCCGGCGATTTGCGAACAATAGCAGCAATCAATGCGCTATAAGTAACAAATAATTGGAAAATAACTCCTAAATACACACAAGCAATAATTTTTGCAAATGGCATCAGGATTTGTATTCCAAATCTTGCAGCGGTAGCGGCAATTAAGGCAAATACCCCGTAAGGAGCAAAATTGAGGATGATATTTGTTACTCCATACATACCTTCTGCGAGCCCTGAGAAGAAATCCACCATCGGCTTTGCTTTTTCGCCTACCATGGAAGCGGCTATTCCAAGAAGTATTGCAAAGAAAATAATTTGGAGCATAACGCCTTCGCTAATTGCGGTCATTGCGTTAAACGGAATTGTTGCGGAACTTGTACTCAATACTCCGTCAGTCAGGGTGACAGCGGTTATGAATGATTGAGGTCTCACCGGCTGCCCCGGTATCATTCCAAGCAAAACATCCATAAGCGGCTGGGGGTCTCTGCCTTGCCCAATTACTCCTTCCACTGTAAGTCCTGCGCCTGGAGCAATGACGTTAGCAAGGAAAAGACCTACTGCAATGGAAACCACGCTTGTAGCTGCAAACCAGAATAGTGTTCTTACCCCTATTCTTCCAAGAGTCCTTATGTCGCCAAGCGATGCAGTTCCAACCAGCAAACTTGATAAAACAAGCGGTATTATCAACAACTGCAAGAGTCGTATGAAAATATTACCGACAACGTTAAGTATCGGCATTACCTGCACAAAAATTTGGCTGTCCGATCCACTCTGCTCAAGAAAGATTCCAAAAAGGATACCTAATACAAAACCCACTGCTACTTTTAAAAGTAGACTTTTTTTTGAAGCCATGTAATGTACACCTCCTGATATATAAAACCACCTTGGTTTATTGTATCACACTATACAAGTAAATGGTTTATATCAATAACCATCCAAAATGATACAATATAATCCCGAACAATTTGATTATTAAAAATGAAAAGAGATAACTATGTCGGACGCTCCCAAACAAAAGAAAGCAGTAATCGATATCGGAACGAATTCAATAAAACTATGTATAGCTGAAAGTTCGGATGAATCTGGAGGCTATTCAGTGATATACGATGAAAACGTAATCACGCGTCTTGGCGAAGGGTTAAGCAAAAATAGAGAACTCGGCGTCGCAGCGTCCACCCGTACCATTCAAACGATTTCGCGCTTAGTCAAAAAGGCGCGCGAATTAAACGTAAACGAAATACGGTCAGCCGGAACCGCAGCTTTAAGAAACGCCTCGAATGCCGGAGCATTTTGCGCTTCGGTCAAAGAGACATGTGAAATTGATATTGAGATTATCTCAGGGGATTGCGAAGCTCAGCTTTCGTATAAAGCGGCTCTTCTATCCGCCAACGGGCAAGATTGCGTTGTAATTGACATTGGCGGCGGGAGCATTGAGTTCATATATTCTTACGATAATGCAATATGTCACAGGTTTAGTTTAAATTTTGGCGTGTTGAATATAAAGGAAAAATATTTTTTTTCCGAGCCTGCAGAGAAGTACTCTGTTAGTAAATCCTACATAGAAATAGCCGATAACTTTCGAAAAGGCGGTCTTTTAACTGATGCGCCCAAGTTATTAATTGGGATTGGAGGGACATTTACAACGTTGGCTTTAGTAAAACTAAAACTATCAAAACACTTGTCAAACAAGGTTAACGGGACAATTATAAATTTAAGCGACGTTGAATCACAGATTATTCAATATCAAAATTCAACATTGGAAGAACGCGTCAAAATACCGGGGTTACACGCTGACAGGGCGGATATTGTCCTCGCTGGCGCATGTATTGTCAGGACAATAATGGATTTTTATTCAGCGCAAAACATAATAGTATGCGCATACGGTCTTCGACATGCTATTCTCGCGGATATGTTTAAGTAATGGATAGTCTTATCTACGCCGTCAATATAATAGGCGGACTTGCCATTTTCTTGTATGGGGTGCAGGAGAGCACCCGAATATTCAGACATAACCTGGGAAACGCCACTCGCGACATAATGTCCCGTTTTACCAAGAAGAGATGGCAGGCGTTTACTTTTGGCGTTATGCTGTCTGCTGTGACTCAAAGTAGTACTATAGCTACATCGTTTGCCGTTGGATTTGTGGACGTCGGAATGTTATCCTTTAGCGGATCAGTTGTAGTAATGATGGGTGCGAGCCTCGGAGGAACGTTTGTTTCATTCTTGATAAGCCTTGATATTGTTACATACGCCCCTATCATATTTGCTTTCGCTTACCTTTTATCAAAAGCAAAAAGAAACGGCGTGAGAAAATCGGCCGGCATACTGCAAGGTCTATCAATAATACTACTTGGGATGTTGCTTATAAAACTTGGAACAACTTCGCTGCTTCAAGATCAATGGTTCCGCGAAATTGCTATAAAATACGCTTCTTACCCTTTGATTATGGCTTTAGCGGCATGTATTCTGGCGGCAATAATTCAAAGCAGCTCTGCAGTGGTGGCGCTTGGAATTTCTTTGGCCGTCGCTGGCGTAATGCCTTCTTCCTCAATGCTTCCAATAGCGGTTGGGGTACACATTGGTTCTACAGTAATGGTTTTTCTGGCAGGTTATTTCAGCGGTAGCAGACAAAGCGCTAAACAACTCGGTTGGGCGACTCTTATATATAAAACGGCAGGCGGATTCATATTTGTTCCATTCATCCCCTACATACATAATCTTATGGAGCTTTATGGAATCGGCGCGGCAAATCAACTTGTTTTCGGACAAATATTAGTTGCGTTAGTAAATGTGGCGCTCTTGTACCCGTTCTCATATGAGTTTTCAGTTTTTATCGCCAAGTTCATAGGAATTCGCCGCGAAGAAGATCTTACGCGACCAAGGTATCTCGACGCGGATATGCTTAATGTACCCGCAATATCGGTATTATTGCTTTCTAAAGAGATGATAAGGCTTGCGGATTATCTTGAGGCTTACTTTCAAATGTTACTCTTTCCGAATCGCAGACTGGAAAAGCTGTACGAAAACCTTCCGCAGGGAATAACGGAACTTTCAAGACATTGCATGGAATACATGTATAAAATAAGAATATCAGGCGAACATGAACCTGTTTTTAAACGTTTTTCAATATTAATGTACACCATGACAATGTTTAACAGCATGGGTAAACTTCTTGTTGAAAGCCTTGGCGAATGTTTGAACGACGCGACTATTAGAAACAAATTCAAAGAAATCCTTGGGGAGGATATGCTGGAAGAATTCTCCGAACTTTGTTTAAAAATGTTGCGCGCTTCAATGCGCTCTTTTGTGATGAGAGGAAGCGGCTTAATCAACGAAATGAATCAATATGAAAAACTGATCGCAAAAATCATCCTTAACGCGCGTAAAACTTTAGGAAAAAAATCATATTATGGGTTCGATATCTCGCAGATATTACGCCTAATATCCATTTTGAATGGAATAACCGGATTATGCAAGGAAATCACGCAAGGAGAGGAGTTTTAAAATGAAATACAGCATGAATGACGTTGCGTTTTCAAGTGAGAAAACATTTTTGGCGGAAAAATATCTTTACGCTTCTGATAAAGAACGCTTGGTCGACCTTGTGAAAAAAATGTCTAAGGAAGCTTATAATTCCGTGATTACAGCAATAGAATCCCTCCACGAAGCCGACGCCTCAAAGGCTAAAAGTGTAATTGAAAGAGATGATTTAATCGACGAAATTGAGGAAAAAATCGATCAGGAATGTCTATATTCAATTGCAATGCGACAGCCTATGGGTGAAGATTTAAGGTTTGTTTACGCCGTTACCAAAATAATAACTGACTTGGAGAGAATTGGAGATCAGGGCGTGAATATTGCAAAATGCACGCTAAACATATTAAAAGTCGGAGAAACTAAAGAGTATTTATGTTTTAACGAACAAAAACCCGCGCACGAAGAGATACTTTCGATGTGTTCTCAAATTAAAGCTATGTTTGAAAATCTGTTAATCGCTTTTGAAAACGATGAAGAGAGTAAGGCGCATGAAGTCATTGAAATGAATCCAGTATTTCACGAAACAGGCGACAAAGCGGTTAATAATCTTATCATATTCGCTACTAATATTAGTTTATCTGAAGTTTTGGATATATTTACAAACGTATTATGGATAGTAAGGCATTTAGACCGCGTAGGCGACCATATAATCAATATCGCTGAAAGAATATGTTTTATTTTAACTGGAGTTTCCTCAGAATCTCTTAAGAAAAAACAAAGGTATATTACTTAGAAAAGCAAACCCAAATCTACTTTGCGTTTTCTATAAAGCCAGTTTAAACAACTATTTATCTGAAATAAGTTTTCACCCAATGGGTAAAAAATGAAAACTGAATTAACCGTTATTGTAACTATGCTTATAGAGATAATTTTGATTTTGGCTTGGAGATTTGGGGCAAATTTCATCTATTGCAAAAATGCGGCGGTTTCTGTATAATTCCCTCGTTAAAAAGCGGATGTAGCTCAGTTGGTAGAGCATTAGCTTCCCAAGCTAAGGGTCGCGGGTCCGAATCCCGTCGTCCGCTCCAATAGATGTCTAAAGGGGCTGTTGTAAAGCCGTAAGACGGTTTTTGAAGCCCCTTATTTTTATTTTAGCGTTGACCAATTTAAAATCTAAGCGTATGCTTCGTTGTGTTTGCGAACCCGTCGCTCAACGTAGGTCTAACTACGCCTTCGCATCGGGTCGCAAACGCCGCCTCGCCTACGCTTGATTTTAAATTGGTATTAAAATCGAAAATAGTATTTATTTTTGAGTCGGCTAAATTTGAAATCTAACGTATGGATAAAATATGGATAAAATTTATTTTACGGATGTTATGAAATGTTGACTGATTTAATCAATATGATAAAATGTGTGTGTGAAAGGAGAGACAAATGTTTATAACCAGAGAATGCGATTATGCAATGCGAGTAGTAAGAAGCCTTGCAAACAAGGAAATGAAACCGGTAAAGAAAATTTGCGAACGAGAGCAAATTCCTCATCCATTTGCATACAAAATTTTAAAAAAGCTTGAGCATGCGGGTATCGTAAACTCTTTTCGCGGCGCTGATGGAGGCTATCAGCTCGCAAAGGAGAAGGGAAACATTACGCTATACGAAATTGTCAATGCAGTGGATAAGAATTTAGTTCTCAATGAGTGCCTGAAAGATGGGTATAAGTGTTCGCGTTTTTCGGATTGCAACACATGCGGCGTCCATCGTGAGCTTGTTAGAATTCAGGAGCTTATTAATAATGCGTTGTGCGAGAATACAATAGATAAGCTAGTATAATTTTTTATCGTAGAATATGACAATAATAATCAAGATTGGGGGGATTGCCTTAATCAAGTATTAATTAATTCTTTACAAAGGTAAATTGAGGCTGTAGCAAATTTAATGTAAAAATATTTCACAATAACAGTAAATAAATTATGGGAGGATTTGAAATGAGAAAATTGTTAGTAGTATTACTTATATGTACCTTTGGATTGTTGCCGGTCGCTCAATCCCATGCGGGAACATATCCGGATACGGAAGTGAACCTAATGGCCGCTGTAACTGGCGAGTCGAACGCCAATGCAACTTATTTGGCTTTTGCAGCAGCAGCCGATGCCGAAGGGCACCTCGAAATAGCAGCTATTTTCCGCGCAATCTCTGAGGCTGAATTGAAGCACGCAGAGGATGAATGGGATATTTTAGTATCTTACGACGCTTCGGCTGTAAGACCAACTGCTGTTGCGGGCGCTACCGGAACGACGGCGCAAAATTTGCAGGCGGCAATAAATGGGGAAACAGCAGAATCCAATGATATGTATCCAGCTTTCATTGCATCCGCCGACGCGGAGGGCGCGACTGCCGCGCGCAGGATATTTAATTATGCAAGACAGGCGGAAGCTATCCACGCTGGTATATATGCAGATCTGCTTGCGAACATTAGTAGTTTTGACGCAGTGAAGTACGAAAAGATTTATCGTTGCCCGGTTTGCGGCAATATTATTCCTACGACTCCCGTAAGATGCCCGATTTGTAATGTTGCTGCTACAGGATTGGTCGAATACACTATCGTTAGTTCCGGTGCAACGTATCCGGATACGGAAGTGAACCTCATGGCTGCCGTTACCGGCGAATCGGGCGCTAACGCGACTTATTTGGCTTTTGCTACAGTAGCCGATGCCGAAGGACGCACTGAAATAGCCGCTATTTTCCGCGCTATCGCCGCTGCTGAAATGAAACATGCAAACGACGAATGGGCAATTTTAGCAACCTACGATCCTACTGTTGTAAGACCTACTCCCGCTGCGGGCTCTACCGGAACGACGGCGCAGAATTTACAGGCGGCAGTAAATGGGGAAACATACGAATTTACGATTATGTATCCTGATTTTATTGTATCCGCCGACGCTGAGGGCGAGACGGCTGGGCGCGCTATATTCGATCTTGCAAGGCAGGCGGAAGCTGTCCACGCGGGTATATATGCGGATCTGCTTGCGAACATTAATAATTTTGATAAAGTGAAGTACGAAAAGATCTATCGTTGCCCTGTATGCGGTAATATAATACTTACGACTGCCACAACCTGCCCGATATGCGGGGTTCCAGCCTCAAATCTTGTAGAGTATCAGATCTACACAGGCGGTAGTGGCGGCGGCGGCGGATGTAACATTGGATTTGCAATTCTTCCAATGGGATTCATTCCGTTCTTCATCAGGCGCAAATATTAATCCGTAAGTATTAATATTAATACTGCAAGGATAAATTACCCTCAAAAAGCAATAGAATTTCATATACGCTATATAAAAATGAAATTCTATTGCCTGCCTTTCAAAAGATGGTTTTTGGGGGATGTTACAGTCTCTTTTTATATAGATAATTTACGCAGAGCTCGTAAACCGAAATTACACATTTTTCAATCCCCGCCTCTACTGTCTTTCGCTTTGTCGTTTATTCAAGCGATAAAGCGCGCGACACAGACAAAAGAGGCAGGGATTGATTTTTTATAATAGTTTTTTTCGCGCTTCTTTTGCCGATTCCATTATCTTATCTCTATCGCATGTCGGGTAATCGCCGTTTTTATATATCCATTTACCTGCTACCATTGTGCCTTCAACATCCTCGGAACATCCTGCGTAAACAATAAAACAAGCCAGATTATCTTCATTGACTCCTACATAATGCGGAGCGTCAAGGTCAACAAGAACCAGATCTGCCGCCCAGCCTTCGCGCAGATATCCTTTTTTTGTAAAACCAAGGGAAATGGCGCCTTCATAAGTTGCCATCCTCAATACATCCGAAGCTTTAGCTAAAAGCGGGTCGCGGAAAACGCCCTTTTGCGTCAAAGCAACGCAGCGCATCTCCTGCCACATATCAAGACGATTATTTGAAGAAGCCCCGTCAGTTCCAAGCGATAAGGCAACATGAGCGTTACTCCATTTATCAAGCGGAAAGATACCGCTTGCAAGCTTCAAATTACTACCTGCGTTATGCGCAATAGTCACATTTGAAAAATCAACTGATTTATTAATTGCCCATTCAGGATCCATCCAAACTCCGTGGGCAAGAATAACGCGCGATAATTCAAGCATTCCCGAGTCTGTGAGCCAATCTTGCGGGGACATTTTAAGCTCGTCTTTGAAGTAATCCAATTCCCATTTCGTTTCAAGAAGATGAATGTGAAGCCCGAGATTTTTTTCTTTTGCAATGGCGACAATTTTTTTAAGATAATCAAACGGGACCGTATAGGGAGCGTGAGGACCAAGTTGAACAGTTATCAGGCCATCTCGTCCGTTCCAATTCTCTGCAAGGGCAAGTCCTTCCTCAAGTCGTTTGTCGTCATTTCCAATGAGCCCGCGACAAATACCAGCGCGCATTCCCATGGAAACAGCGGCTTGCGCTACTTGCTCCATTTCAAAATACATATCCGCAAAACAAGTCGTACCTGTTCTTGCCATTTCAAGCAAAGCAAGTTCCGTTCCCGCTCGGATAAGCTGCGGTGTAAGCTTGGCTTCGACAGGCCATATTTTCTCTTTGAGCCACTCCATAAGCGGCAATTCTTCACCCAGCCCGCGAAGCAACGACATTGCGGCGTGAGTATGCCCGTTCACGAACCCCGGAAGAAGCGCTTTTGCGCCCCTACCCTCCACGATTTCGTCTGCTTGCGGCAAAGCCTCGTCTTTTCGGAACACCGATTCAATATATCCGCCGTTGATATATACATGCCCAAATTGCGCGCTTTCCATTCCGCCGTCTAAAATCAGTACGTCTTTAAACAATGTTGACATATTCTTTTACCCTCTTCCATATAGTAATAAGCGCTGTTAAAGATTTTTATCTACAAATTGCTATGCAAAACATCACAAACTTTATTATCATATCCTATTGCCATATATATGAATAAATGTTACAATTAAAAAATAGTTTAAAAATAATTATCTTATTAGTAGTTGAATGAATTTATACTCATTTTATTCGAAGGGAGGAGCAAATAGAATAAATCGTGTTAAAGTTTCTAACTGTCCTCATGTTATTTTTAGTTAATAACAGCTTGAACTTATTATAATTTATTATTGTTTGGTTTTAGCATTAAAAAGAAACTTATGCATGATTATTATTTTCCATTATTATTTCACCTATACGCTTTGCAGTTTAAAGCAAAGCAACCACCATTTTTTAACTAATTCTATAATATAAAGGGATGGATTAAAATGAAAATAGCATCACTATTTAATAGTAAAAGAGTATGGAGCGTGGCGATTGCGGCAGTTCTGCTTTTGGCGTGCTTCATTCCGGTTCAGTCTGCGTCCGCTTCTACAGGGGACATTATCGGAGTTGATGGAAGAATTATCCCCGCAAGCAGGACCGGTGACACTTCCGCATGGGTCGAAATTGCGCGACACGCCGGATATGCCCTGATAATTCGACAGGATCCACTGACGAGCGTCACTTCGATGTATCGTACCGACAACAAGCTCGATAACCAATATGCTTTTTCAACTGTACGGACAGAATTAAATAATTGGTATAACAATAAGTTGAGCAGTACGGCCAGACTACGCAACTTTGCCGTTACGAACAACGCTATGAACCATATGGGCAGTTATGGAGCGGCCTACGTCGACGGCATAAGCCGCCCCCTCGGGGTAGCGGCGCCCAAGGGCGTTGACATAGCTTTTGCGCTCAGTTTCTGCGAGGCGGTGTATTTCTGTTCTACGCAGTATCACTACATGAACGGTTCTTCTACGCTTTACTTCAGTCCCAAATTAGCGTTCAATAATTATCACAAGCTGAGACCCGCTTATGCGGGCGGCGGACAGGGCGGCAACCCGACTCAGGCATACTGGCTCAGAACGCCGGGAATTTCATATTTGTATGCCGGCGCCGTTGCATTTCAGGGCGGAGCGCCAAAAGAACACGGGCTCCCATACACGCATGCTGAAGCTTGTGGTCGGGTTAATCAGCACACCGTTATTGGCACTTATGCTCACTACCGTCCGGCGATGTGGGTTGGCGACGGCATATTTGAGGACTATACGGTTACGTATGAACCCAACGGCGGCACTGGTACCAGAAATGTT
>Ga0099364_10001719_pt1 | contig 35780 bp, 28 predicted proteins | sample TergutTh196P3_FD_73070 | JGI IMG/M metagenome (GOLD analysis project Ga0099364, IMG submission 73070) | Microcerotermes parvus P3 segment gut microbial communities from Pointe-Noire, Republic of the Congo - Th196 P3 | ecosystem: Host-associated > Arthropoda: Insects > Digestive system > Gut ... | reverse complement strand
TAATATTTTTAATAGCATATCTATCTTAATCTTGACCGACGTCACGCCATATACACAATACGGTAAACACATCAGTTTATAACATGACCTCAGGCTTCCGCCACTTTGTGAATGGCATCTTTGCTCTTCTGAGATGTTACGTAGCGTAGATTCGTAGTTAGGTACCCGACGTTTCGGGACAACATATCGGTCCCATCTTCAATGGACTGCTGTATTCTTGAAAGTGGGACCGATATATTGTACCGAAACGTTGGATAACTAGCTAGAAATATATGTTGCGTAACATCCCAGAAGAGTGAAGATCTTATACCATTATGTCCTAAGGCATTTCCACGAGTGACTCCATGGAATACATTCCTTTATAAGAAGTTGGCAGATTCTTAGCTACCCCAATCACCCCCCCCCCCCCCCCCCCATTAAGTTTCACCTAACACACGCTCATAATTTTTCAGAATTTTTACTCACACATTCGCTGTTTGCCGGACATTTGCTTCCGGTAATTTATTTTATGAAGATAAAAATATTTATGTGCCGTTGGCATATTATAAATATTTGTACCGTCTTGCGGCGGAAATTACCAAGGAGTTTTATATGAAAAAGAAAAATCAGTTTGGAAAGTTAATCTTCATTGTTGGGGTTATACTTGTTTCTATCCTGATTGGGTGTGGTGATAATGGCGATTCATCTACACCAAGCGGCGATCCTGAAATTGTAAGTTATTTCGGTTATGCTGGTACTGTAAGGTATACGTTGAAAATAACTGAAAACACCACCCGCTATGCAGCCCGGGAAGGAGATTCTTATGAATTAACAAGAAGCAGCGACACAAAGAAAAGCACAGGTACGGTGTCCGGTATTGGCGGAACTCTTACACTACAGCCATCTACCGGAAGCGCTTCAACATTTACAGTGACAGTGGCAGGAGCAAATATCAGCGCCATGTCAGGTACGATTACATGGGATGGCAGCGGTGGAACAGATCCCGCTCCGACTGCATTAACGCCCGCCAGTGAAAACGGCGGTACAACTTACACTCTTACGACTAATGCCTCTCCGATAACCGGAGGTACCATTTCACTTAATCCGGATAAAGAGAGTTATGATGCGGGAAGTTCGGTCACCGTGACGGCAATTCCTAATTCAAACTATACATTTACAGGGTGGTCAGGTGCGGCAACCAGTACAACGAACCCTGTTACCATTGTTATGGATAGTGATAAAACTTTGACCGCAACTTTTACAGCCAGTGCACCCACGGGAGGCAGCATAACAATAGAAGGGCTTCCCCTAACCGATCTTGGTATGAGCCTTGCCAATTACTACACAACCCTTTATGTCTTTGATTGGAGCGGGACCAGTCTGACAAGCCAGATGCAGTATTTAACAGATGTAGCCCCTTTGGGTACCTTACCTATTGCAGAAGAGAAATCGCCGATAAGGGCGGAATTAATACTTTTGAAGAATGGAACCAATCCAGATGACTTTACCAGGACCGGAACATTCTTTGTTGAAATCGGGGCCTATAATCCGGCAACAGACAAGACGGAACGACGTTTTAAAACTGCTATTCAGTTTACCGATGGTGTAGGGGAAACCATTAACTGGAACGAAATGACTTGGTTTAACGATCTCCCCATAATGAATTAACGTAACAGCACCGCCGTCCGTGGCGGTGCTGTTAATGGCATGCAATGCTAATGCTCGTGCCCCTGCCTGCAATGGGGTTACTCCGTAGGCAAGTACGCCTGGAATTTCCGGCTTTTTTCTAGAGTAATACTCATAATTCTCTCAATTACAGTGTATATCACCGGTAAAACAAGGCCTTGAATTTAAAGGTTGGTTGGGTTATATTCAAAGCAGACAGGAAAACGCATGGCAAATTTAGATGATTTGTATAAGTGGTTTGATGAAAACCGCGATTCCATTATCGCCAATCATTCAGATGAGTGTGTCCTTATAAAGAACAACTCTGTGATAGGCTATTTTCCCAATACCGATGCCGCTCTTTCAGCCGCAAAAAGGGGCGGATTTTCAATGGGTGATTTTATTATACAAGACTGTATTACCGAGGAAGAAGATACCATGATGTATTATAATCAGGCGGTGTCTTTTGGGAACTAATGCTGTAACGGTTCACTTGCCAGAAAATCAGAGACAAGCTGTAATAATTGAAATGCAAATTGGGGTACCGGTTCCCATAGACGGCTATCCAAAAGATAGGCGAATAGGCATGAAGTCAATGGCTTTGGTTGATACTGGCGCAACTGGTTCATGTATAAGCCGCCGTTTTGCCGAAGGGGCGCAATTAAAGTCTTTTAAAATGGGCAAAATTCGCGGTGCTCATGGAGTTGCTGTTGTTCCCATTTATCGGGTAGACGTATTTTTACCCAATGGTATTCTAATCACAAATATGGATGTTGCTGAATTCACCGGCGGATACCCATATCGACTTCACATAATTTTTTCCCATTGAAATTTGCCCCGGATTATGATATATTGCTTGTATTAAATTCCTCCTTTGTTTTACCGAAATTTAGACCTATTCAAAAAGGAAAGACCATGAAAATAACAGCCTTAAAACAAATCCCCCTGCTGCTGGTTTGCGCCGTATTTACCCTTGCCGGGTGTTTCAGCGCCTGGGAAGGAGACGAAGCAGCGCTTACCCTGCATCTGGGCGGCTCGGGCAGCCGGAGTGCCGCGGATAATTTCCAGCCTGAGGACCTTTACCACAAAATAACAATCAGCGATGCATCGGGCGGGGTGGTAAGGGAAAGAGACGCACGGCGAGGGGAAATGATAGTGCGGGAAACCCTGACTCCGGGGCGTTATGACATAAAGGTGGAAGCCTTTTCGGATGATAATGTTCTAGTGGCCGCAGGCTCAGAAGAAAGTGTGAGAATAAAGGCAGGGAATAATACAGTTTCGATTACGATGGAGTGGATTGAGGAGGAAGAAGATATCGAACAACCCAAAATAGAATTTAATTTTTGGGATGGCGATGAAGAAATGGTTATCCCGATTTCTTCAGCTCTTAATTTTGAGATATCAAAAACAGGTACCAAACAATTTCAGGAGATATCTGTGGTGGATCCGGATAATTACGATAGTATAGAATTTTATATGTTCGGACAGCTTATGAGCGGAAATAATAATGGGTCAATTACCATTTACGCTATGGAATACAATACAGGCAGCTTTGAGCTTATTGTAACGGTATTCAAAGATGACGTACCGTATTCAACCAAAATTACCTTTGAAGTTACCCCATAATAGGAGAAAAAAATGAAAAAAACAAGGATTTTAACAATTTGTTCGTTATTACTTGCCTGTTTAATGATTTTTTCCGGCTGTCAGAATATCTTTCAGCCCGATCATAATAAATCTTCCGGCGGTAATAAAGATTATATACCCGCCGGTTTCGGTTTGCTGCGGGTAAGCTTTTCCCACGGCAGTGCGCGGACTGCCGTGCCTGGGCGGACTATAGACCTTTTTGATCATCTAACGTTTATTTTTACCATAGAAGGCGAGGTGGTTCTGGAGGAGTCCCGGTCTCCGGAAAATATTACTGACCCTTTTCTGCTTCAAACCGGAACCTATGTGCTGACAGTAAAAGCCTACATAGGTGAAGATGAGGGGAGCCTGGCGGCGGAGGGAGAAAGCGAGCCTTTTACAATAAGAGAGAGGGATTCCGATTCTGTTTCCATTTCTCTTGAACCCAAAATCGAAGATGGATATGGTACCTTGAACTTCAGGCTGGGCTTTCCCCCCAATGCTACAGTGGAAAAATTTACGCTTGGCAAAATATTGGATGAAGATAGCGTGTTTAACCTTCTTGAAGAATTTTTAGCGAATCCCCCACAAAATCCTTTTGACGGTGAAAAGACTAATATTCCAGCCGGCTTTTATCTGCTAACGGTGCTGTTAAGCGATGATGATTATGCCTTTGCGGGAAGAACAGAAGTGGTGCATATTTATGCAAATATGACCACTGTTGTTGATTATACTTTTGTTCCCACTGAATTTCGCGCCAATGTGGTAACAAATGACCGTGACTACGCTCCTGATTCTTCAGACACGACGATACCGGGAAGCCTGCGCCATGTTCTGGAAAACACCGAAGCAGGGGTAATAATGGTTATGCTTGGGCCGGGCAGTGTAATAGAGTTAAAAAGCAGTCTTATGATTGATAAAAGCATCACCATAGAAGGAAACGGCGTAACCCTGACCAGGAGCGCTTCATTTAGTAATACACTGAATGGGACTGAGACTACAGGCGATGGTGGAAACGACCAACTGGTGGTAGTGAAGGAGGCTTATGGTAATCCTTCAGGCTTAGATGTAAAAATTAGCCGCGTTTATTTTAAGGACGGTAGGGCTGATTATGGAGGCGCAATAAGAAACGGTGAAACCCTAACCCTTCAATCCTGCATATTCAGCGGGAATAAGGCCTCAAGCGGCGGCGGCGCCATTTATAACAATGGTACAATGACGGTGAATGGCTGTACTTTTTATAAAAACAGTGCTGAAAAAGGCGGCGGTGCTATATGCAATGAAGACAAATTATTCTTTGCTGGTAATATTTTCTATGGCAATACTGATTTTGACAGAGATGGCTCAGGGAACTATTCGGTGATTTATCCTGGCACGGGGACTACTATATCAATGGGCTACAATGTTGTTGACCGGTCTGAAGGATCCAACGCTGCCCAATGCGGCTGGTCTTTTCTAACCGGTGACACTCATGTTACAGAGCTGCCAATATCTCCCAAAACTTTCCGGCTCCTTAGCAATGGGGCGACAGTTAATATACCGACGGTCTTCATGACAACTAACGGTTATCCAAAGAAGGATTTCAACGGCAGTGTAATTGCCGTTGGCGCGGCTGCCGGCGCAGTACAGGAAAGTGCAGGCAGTGGTTTTTACCTTGATCTGGCCGAAACAGCAAAGGGTACAATAATAATAATATCAGGCAGCCGAGATACAGATGGACTTGTTTCAGGGCAAATTATACTACAAGCAAATGCAGCAGGCAGTAATAGTTTTATAGGATGGGAAGTTGATGGTGTCAATACAGTAAGCACCTCCACACTTAGCCTGACTCTGAATAAACCTACATGGGTAAGAGCAGTATTCTCCCTGCCTCCTGTTACATCTCTATCCGACACGAATGGCAGTATGACAAATGTAACTCTGCGTTATGCTCTTTCGATCGCGGAGGACGGCGATGTTATTAGTTTAAGCGGAGTAACAGCGGGCGAGAACACAACTGAGTTGAACAGCGGCCTGGTAATAGACAAAAATGTAACCATCGAAGGAAACGGCATAACCCTTATCAAAAGCGGGAGTTGGGTAACAGTGGATAGGTATAGCCAACTGCTCCGTAACGAAGCTAAAGCTACAATTCGCCGTGTACATTTTAAGGACGGCAGAGCTGACGATGGCGGAGCGATTAATAACAATGGGGTTTTAACCCTGGAGTCCTGTATTTTCAGCGGTAATGTGGCACGACTTTGGGGCGGGGCGATATATAATAACCCCGAATCCACTTTAACTATAAAGGGCTGCACTTTTTATAAAAACATTTGTAATGGAGATTTAGGAGGCGCTATTGATAATGATGGAATCTTACATTTAATAGGGAATTTGTTTTATGGAAATACCGGTCTAGGCGAATATAATTCAAATGTGGTAACTTCTAGCGTTGATTTCAGTAGCTACAATGTGGTTGACTGGCCCTCAGGTATCGGACCTACCAATTGCGGCTGGACTTTCGGGACAGGAGATAAGTTAATAAACGTTCTTCCCTTCTCCCCCATTACTTTCAGGCTTCTTACCAATGATGCGGACGTTAATATTCCTGCCAATGATTACCCGGCAAAGGATTTTTATGGCAATGACATTCCAAACAATGCCAGAGCCGGCGCGGTGCAGGCAATGGCTGCAGGAAGCGGTTATTATCTGGATCTGGTTGAAAACGTTAGGGGCAGAATAGAAGTAACAAGTGTCAACAAACCTGATGCGGACGGGCTTGTTTCCGGTTCTGTTACCCTGACGGCAACCGGGTATGGTGATTGTGATTTTTCAGAATGGCTGGTTGACGGAAGTTCCCATCCTGAAACAAATAATTCACTGACGCTGAATATTGGCAGTCACACCAAGGTGGAGGCAAAATTCTCCCTGCCTCCTGTTACAGCCTTGAGTGATTCGGCTGGCAGCATAACCAATGTAACCCTGCGTTATGCTCTGTCAATAGCCGAAGATGGTGAGGTTATAAAGTTCAAAGATGGGGTTGTTACGACTGGCACAAGCGAGATTCGGCTTAACAGCACCCTGATGGTAGATAAAGAAGTGACCATTGAGGGTAATGGCATAACCCTGACTAAAAATAATAGCTGGACGTATGATGGACAATTGATGCGTAACGAGGCGGATAATGTAATAATAAGCCGCATTCATTTTAAGGACGGCTTGGCAAGTGGCTATAGTGGTGCGATTAATAACAGCGGAGACTTAACCCTGGAATCCTGTATTTTCAGCGGAAATAAGACTACAAGCGGTGCCGCAGAAGGAGGTGCCATTTTCAATTCAGGAACCTTGATCGTAAGTGGCTGTACTTTTCATAATAACAATACAGGTTCTTTCGGCGGCGGCGCAATTTACAATTATTATTTTGCTGATTTGGTACTGACAGGGAATCTTTTTTATGGAAATACCGCTGTTGATGATGATGGCGATTCTTATTTCCCTGTAGTGCGTGATCGTAATTACGGAGTTTTCTCCAACGGTTACAATGTGGTCGATTGGCCTTCAGGTACCGGGCCTAATGACTGCGGCTGGGTTTTTGATACAGATGATAGGACTTTCGAAGGGGCGCCGCCGGCTGGGTTGGGCATTACCGGTGATCCATTCAATACAACCACCTTTGTACCGGTGGCTGGGTTGGGTAATTTTATTACCAGCCCCCCTGCGGGCTTCCCAACCACGGACTTTGAAGGGAAAACAAGGATTAATGGCACGCCAGGTGCAGTAGACTAAAAGGGAAAAGGACATCTAACTTTTCCCTTACCATTCCCTGGGAATGAAGCCGTCAGGTTTGTTTATCTTCACAGTATCCCCGGTTTGCTCTATCACATAGAAGCCCGCCTTGTGGGCATAATTGCGCACAGAATCGCTCATTATCGCTCCGGCAATGGCGCCCTGAAACTTGCGTCTGTCATTGCGGGCATCGGCGCGCTGGCGAAGTATCTCAATCCGGTTTACATGATCGTCTACGTCATTTTCGCGCGGTTTTGCTTTTACCTCTACCACCATGGCTATGTCGCCGTTTTCAAGCAGTATGTCAATCTCCGCCAGACAGCGCCCATTCTCGTCAGAAATATTATGGTCAAGCGAGACTTGTTCAAACTTATAGCCCAAAGCCCTGAATTTTTCCTTTATGTTTGGAGCAACCAGATGTTCGGCAAGTTCCCCAAAACGGTTGCCAAGCCTGCTGATCTGCCGGTCGGTTTCTTTCATTTGCTCTTTAAGCTCCATATCCGCTTTTTTCATCTCTTCTCTGGTTTCCTTCATTCCCCGGTCAAATTCTTCCCGTGATTTCTGGAATGATTCCTTCATCTGCTCCCTGGTTTCCTGGAACATTGCCCAGACCTTTTCAAAGTTAAGTGTTTCTGTTGATGTTACAGCCATTTATACCCTCCATAAAAAGATAATAATTAAAAAGTAAAAGGTAAAGTATCTTCTAACTTTTACTTTATATATGGCGCGCAGATGCTGTGGTGCATTAGTCTTTTGGCAAAAAAAAAGCCGCAGAACAGACTCCGCGGCTTTACCATATAAGTTTTTGTTAACTTATCATTTTGCCCATTATGATTCCGGCCAGAATGATAATGGCAATCGCGATCGGAGCGATAAATTTAACCGATGCCGACCAGGCTCCGCCCAGTTTGAAGGGGAACTTGCCGCCTTGTTCGATTTCCGCAACGCCGTTTTTGGCGCCCCAGATCCAGCCGGCCAACAGACATGCCGTTAAAGCATTGATCGGGATAAGCAGGCGGTCGGTAAGGAATTCCATAAAATCGCCCATCACAGGTTGGGTTACGCCATTGGTAAAGTCAAACCACACACCCTTGATATTAAATGCAGCCTGGGAAATGGTGTAGAAAATACCGACAAGGAACATGGTTCCGGCAAGAATAATTGTAGCCTTTTTGCGATCCATATTTTTTTGCTCTGTCAATGCCGCTACCTGGCCTTCAAGCAGCGACATGGCTGAAGTCATGGCTGCGAACCACAACAACAGATAGAATAACACCCCGAAGAACACGCCCCCGGGCATAGCCTGGAAAACTCCGGCCAGCGCCACGAATGCGAAACCGCCGCCCTTACCGACGCCTTCCGCGCCCAGTGTGGCAAAGACAGCCGGAATGATCATAAAGGCCGCAAGGAAGGCAATGAGTGTATCCATTCCGCAGACAAGAGCGGTATTCTTTGCCAGGTTTTCTTCCTTCTTCAGATAAGAGCCGTATGTGATCATGATTGACATACCAAGAGAGAGGGAGAAGAAGGCCTGCCCAAGCGCAACCAGGAAGGTTTCGCCTGTTACCTTGGAAAAATCGGGTGTGAGCATATATGTTATACCCGCTCCGGCACCAGGAAGTGTCATGGAGCGTACCATAAGGATAACAAGCAGAACAAACAGAGCCGGCATGCCGATTTTGTTGAACTTTTCAATACCCTTTTGCACACCGCCGATAACGATAATAACGTTAAGCGCAATGAAGATAAACGGGAATACAATGGCGCCGGCTACCGGGAAGAAAGTGGTTCCGCCTACCGCATCGTAACCGAGCATGTTATAAAAATAGTGCAGGGGATTGGCCAGGACTTCACCGGACTTAAACAGGTAGCTGTAAATGTAATACATGACCCAGCCGCCAACCTGGAAATAATAGGCAAGAATGATAAAGGCTGTAACAACGCCTAAAATACCCAACCCCTTCCATTTTGGTTTAAGCTGCGCATAAGAGCCGATGGTGTCTTTCTGTGTGTGGCGCCCGATAACGAATTCGGCCAGCATAACCGTGGTACCGATTACGGCGACTATCGCCAGGTAGATGATTAGAAACGCCGCACCGCCGCCTTCGTAGGCTTTTCCGGGAAACTTCCAGATGTTTCCCAACCCGACTGCCGATCCAGCCGCAGCCAGAATAAAGCCCAAATTGGAGGCCCATTGGGCGCGGCCGCTTGATGATTTTTCCGACATAAATACTCCTTAATATAAAAAAAGTCGAATAGAAGAATTATCTCTTTTCAGCAATTTTTTGTCCAGAGGCTTAAAGTTCCGCAGCTTCTTTACAACACGTTTACAGGATCAATATCTACTTCCAGATAGACTCTCGCATCGCGGCCTTTTTCGTAGCAGGCAAGCAGCCGGCGCGCGGCGGCGTGAAGGGCGGCCATCGAAGCGCCGCGCAGAATTAGCTGCCGCCGGTGGTTTCCGGCAATTATCGCGATGGGGCAGTCCGCCGGGCCGAGCATGTCAGTTTCCGGCGGCAGCAGGGGCTGTGCCAGGGAGGCAAGGCGGTTAATCGCCGCGTCCGCCCTGCGCCCGTCCTTCGCCCGAATGGTAAAGCGGACAAGCCTCGAATAAGGAGGAAAATTGAGCGCCTGCCGCTGTTTCAGTTCGGCGTTGAAAAAGCCTTCCACGTCCAGGGCGCAGGAGCGGGCAATCACCGGATCGCCCATGCGCAGGGTTTGGACAATGACCTTGCCGTCAGGGAAAAAACGTCCCGCCCGGCCGGCAACCTGCACAATTAACGAAAAAGTTCGCTCTGCGGCACGGAAATCGGGCAGATGCAGGCCGGTATCCGCCAGAACCACTCCTACCAGCCGCACGCCCGGGAAATTCAACCCCTTGGCAACCATCTGCGTGCCAAGAAGCACATCCAATTTGCCCTCCCTGAATAAATCCAGGGTTTCGGCAAGGCTTCCCTTTTTTGCCGTTGAATCTGCATCTGCCCGCCGGATACGCAAATCGGGAAAGGTGCGCCCCAGTTCTTCCTCGATCATTTCTGTGCCGAAATTACGCCAGCCGGCTTCAAGAGAGCCACAGCCTGGGCAGGCCTTTGGCGGCGGCTCGGTATAGCCGCAGTAGTGGCAAACAGCCCTGCCGCGGCTTTTATGCCAGGTAAGGGAAACCGAGCAATGGCGGCACTTCTGTTCCCAGCCGCAGCTGCGGCAATGGTAAAAATGGGCGAAACCCCTGCGGTTCAAAAAGAGAATACTCTGCCTGCCCATCTGCGCGCTCTTAAGGATTTCATCTTTCAATTCGCTGGTAAGGCAGCCGCCTGTATGATTCAACGGAACCGGTTCTATCGACGGCATCTTCCCGCCCGACAGGCGGCGGGAAAGATTAAGTCTTTTGATTAACCCGTCTGCCATCAATTTCCAGGATTCCACAGATGGGGTTGCCGAACCCATAACAAGTTTTGCACCTGATATTGAGCATCTGTGTATCGCCGCCTGTCGGGCGTGATAGCGGGGGGTGTTACCCGATTTGTAGGAGCCGTCATGTTCCTCGTCAATAATTATCAGGGCCAAATCTTTTACGGGCGCAAACACAGCGCTGCGCGGGCCGACTACAATGCGCACCTCGCCGCTGCGGATCCTCATCCATTCTTCGAGGCGTGAACTCGGACTCATCGCCGAATGCAGAGTTGCCGCCTGGGCGCCAAAACGCTCCCCGATTAGTCCGGCGGTCTGGTGGGTCAGTGAAATTTCCGGCACGAGATAAATCGCGGATTTACCGGTTTTAAGAATATGTTCGGCGGCGCGCAGGAATACTTCGGTTTTGCCCGATCCGGTAATTCCGTACAGATAAAACATTTCCGGCAGGTTTCCCTGCCTCGGCATGCCGGCAATGATGGCGTCTAACGCAGAGCGCTGCTCTTCGGAAAGATCGTGGCTGCCCGGATTAAAATCCTCCGGATCGCCGGGAATGGCAGGATAACCCTTAAGCCGCCTGCCGGAGGGGATCATCGCGGCCAGGGCCTGCCCTATGCCGCACAGGTAGTACGATGCCATCCAGCGTGCCAGCTCTATTTCATCACCGGCAAATACGGGCTGTTTGTCCACTACGCGGCGGATTGTCTTAACCGATGATTCGCTGATGCCCTCTGGCGGACATTCCCGGCAGGCGGTAATAAAACCCAGTGTGTCGCGGTTGCCCAGGCCGAAGGGAACCATGGCGCGCTTCCCGACAGATGCCTCGCCCTTTTCATCAATACGATAACTGAAACTTTGTTCTGATGGAATGTCAAAAACCAAATCGAAGAAGGCAGCCACCCTTAGCCTTCTCCTTTTGATGCACCGGAAATCAGCCCCGCTTCTTCAAGCCTGGCGCGTAACAGTTTAAGATCCTCCCAGGCAGGCCGCTTGTACTCTTCGTTGCGCAGCAGCGCGCTCGGGTGATATGTAACAAGCATGGGAATTGCCGCGCCGGCGGCTTCCAGGTCAAGAAATTTTCCCCTTAGTTTTCCCAGTGTTTCTTCTGTTTTAAGCAGGGAGCGGGCGGCAATCCTGCCGGCGCACAGAATGAATTTAGGTTGCAGCAGTTTTATCTGCCTTTCTAGGAAGGGGGCGCAGGCTGCGGTTTCTTCCGGCAGCGGGTCGCGGTTGCCCGGCGGCCTGCATTTAACCACATTGGCAATAAAGCAATTTTTGTTACGCGAAAGCCCGATGGAAGCGAGCATTTTGTCCAATAGCTGGCCGGCCCTGCCTACAAACGGCCTGCCTGCTGCATCTTCGTCCGCGCCGGGCCCTTCGCCGATTACCATTACAAGCGGTTTTTGCGCCCCCTCGCCGGGAGCCGCATTGGTTCTTTTCTCACAGAGCGCACAGGCCCTGCACACTTTTATTTCCGCCGCGATTTGTTCAAGGGTATCATCTGCTGTCTTTTCCGGTGTTTGTGGGACATTGTTTTCATCAAATTGATAATCCTTGGCCTGGCTTTTATACCCTGAGCCAAGAAAATCCGCGGCCAAATCGAGGAAATGGGCTGTTTTTAGTTTTTCATCGGGTGTCATATTGATGCTTCTGTATTATAATGTAAATCACGATAAAAAAGGCGGGAAAAATGAAAAAGTTGTGTTTATTGTTGAAAATTGCGGTGATTGTTGTATCGTGTGCGGTCTTTTGCGGCTGCGGCGATGTTGACGGAAATGGAACAAATCCGCCGGGACATACGGGCACATCTCCCTGGTCCGGCCAAATTTCGCAATTTGGCGATGTCGGGCCGCGAGCAAATACCGGCGGCAACGACCCTGCAGACGGTATCTATGTTTCTCCGGACGGCAATGATTCCATCGCAGACGGCTCCATCAGCGCGCCCTATAAGAGCATCAATGCTGCTTTGGAAGGCGCCCCCTCCGGCTCCACGATAATTCTGCGCGGCGGCACATACCGGGAAGGACGTGATGTTCGTGTACGAAGATCAAACATCACAATAAAATCCGCAAAGGGCGAATGGGCGATTATTGATCTGACCACTTTTAATCCGGGAAATGATGAACACTCAGGCGTTGAGTTCTATGCCGAAGATGAGGATACTAACGGTATTGTAACAGGCGGTAAATTGCAAAGTGTCGAAGTAATGGGAGGTTTTTATGCCGTTGGTTTTGATACTAAATGGGACTGGGAGCAGGCTGACCGAAGCGGAGCGTCCAATATCATCATTGAAGACTGCGTGCTGCATGATTCCAGAAACGATGTGATCAAAATCAAGCCGGGCTGTGATGACATTACCATTCGTTACAACGAAATATATAATTCCGGACGGGAACACAGCGGTCATCCTGATTTTAATTCCGGAGAACGCAATTCTGAAGGCATTGACAATGTCAACGGCGCCAGAATGCATGTTCACAATAACTATATCCATGATATTTGTTCAAACGGAGTCTATGCCAAAGGCGGGGCGGTTGACGCGTTAATCGAAAACAACCGTATCGAACGTACTTATGGCGCCGGAATAATGGTCGGGTTTGATACCAGCCCGGAGTTTTTTGATATTGCTGTAAACCCGAAATATTATGAAAATGTCCGGGGTATTGTCCGAAATAATCTGACTATAGATACGGGCTGGGAGGGCATTGGTTTATATGCCTCCATGGACGCCCAGGTTTATAACAATACAATAGTCAACGCCGTTAGTTACGGCACAGGGTTGTACCACAGCCCGATTTACTTTGGCGTTGCGACCCAGGATGAAGAAAATCCAGCCGGCTGTCCTCCAAATATCAATCCAAGTATTCATCATAATATTGTAAGCCAGCCTTCTTCCTACAACGACAGAATGATAGATATTCGTTATATCCCGGCCGGCAATGTTTACTCCCATGATCTTTCCGCTCTGTCCGGTAATCCAACGATGAACAATAACTGTTATTATGTTGCCGGTAAAAACGCAACCTTTACAGATAACAGACCGGGCAGCATTTTAGATAGCGCACCTCTGGACGCATGGAGGGCCCATATAAGCGGCGAAAGCAGCTCGATTGAAGTTGACCCCGCCCTCGGCGCCGACTACGTGGCGGCTAACGCACAGTGCACCGGAATGGGAATACAGCCATAGTAAAAAAAGACCGTGCTATGCGGATCAAAAGCTATGGGGGTATTAAGTAATATGAAAAAAGTAATACTGTATGTTGCATTAGTTCTAGTTTTGATTTTTGGAATATCACTTGCAAGTTGCCATGTATTTGGGCCAGAATCATCTGTCGGCGCAGATCACCTCTCAGATATTGACGAAAGCAATGGGGACCATGCCAATAATGAGGGAAACCATTCAAGACGTACAGACTTGGCTTTGTTAAAAACGCGGGAGGCACATCAGATCGACATCTCCGACCTCTCCCAAATCGTCTTAAATACGTTTAACCAGACAATGGCGAACCAAGCTACAGGGCGTTCAGCTATCACCGCAGGCAAAATTACTGGTACAAGAGGCGTTCCTACAAACGCCAAAAACGGATTTGAAATATCAGAACGATTTGGCGGGGGCGGAAGTAGAGGACGTTCCGTTATTTCCAGTGAAACAGAAGTAGTTGAAGTGTTTGAATTTGCTATTGGTGATGGGGCTGACGGTGAATGGTTTATACTAGCAAGCGATGATATGCGGATTGGACATATACTGGCAATTACCCAGGAATCCCTTGCGGACTCTGACAGTGAGCATGCCGCATTCTTGCGTGAAAGTTTAAATGAATACATAGATGCTGTTGTTCATGAATACAACGACATTACCGATAATGAAGCAGAGGCTGCGCTTAATGCACTGTATGAAGACGAAATACCAGGCATTGCAAGAGTTGTTGCTCCTGGTATAACTCTAAACCCCAATGACTGGATATTGACCGGGCACTCGAGCAATTTGCAAATTCAAAAAAGTCCAATCTTGCAGACTCAATGGGGACAAGGATCACGAGGTTACACTGCTACCGGATTTGCGTATAATAATTACATTAAGCATTATTACAGAAACGATCCGAATGGACAATTATATCTGGCAGGCTGCGGTGTGACTGCTGTTGCACAGATTATTGCGTATCACAACTTTATGAATCCAAATGCAGCATCTAGAACAAGAACAGCACCTGCATTCACTGATGCGACATCATCAACGATGAACATGGGGACATGGAATGGACAGTATAACCTTTCTACCATTAGAGGCATGCAAACTATCACCAATACATCCTCGGCAGCCGCAAAAGGACAAGTTGCTGCGCTTATGTATCATGTCTTTCGGGAGATAAAAAGTGATCCCAGGCCAACAGTGACAGTTTCACAAACAGGATCTTATGCTCCAGCATTCAGGAATTTTGGCTATGTTATTTTATATGAAGGATCGGCAACAACACTATCAGGAACAAGTAACAATTTTTCAATCCAATATCATGCAAACTTGGATATTATTAGAAGTGCAATAAATAATAATAGACCGATTCTCGCACGCGGAGGAAATGCGGCAGGAGATATTGGGCATGTCTGGGTTATTGACGGATATGGTGCCGTAACGTGGATCGAGGAATATTACCGCCATAGAATCACCGGACAGACAACAACAAGAAGGATTACCTTAAACAATGTTTTAATGGTGCATTGCAATATGGGCTGGGATGGAAATAATTACGGATACAGCGGATGGTATATGTATGGTATTTTTGATGCAGCAGCCAATAGAAATCATCTGAACATGACAGATATAAAATCAGGTGATAGAAACTATTCAACAGGGACATGGCTCGTTATACCCAGAAGGCTGTAATATGAGAAGAACACTGATGATAATTACAGCTCTTTCCTCTCTTTTTGCTGCTTGCCCAAATAGAGACTATGAACAGAACGTCAAATTTGACTTCGAAGCATTCTTCGCAGAATTTCAGGAAAATAAATCCGCTTGGGAAAATTTAGGTTTAGCACACTACTGTTACACGGTGCAACATCCGGTAAGGCCGCCTATATGGGGCCCATTGCTTACCATTAAGGTATTTCCGGACAGAGAAGCAGAAGTTAAGGAAATTGATGGATTGCCTGTGGATTCAGAATCGCTTGCCCAACTAGACGAATTTATTGAGGAGCTGGGTTTCATGTTTCGTATACCTTTAACAATATCCCAGCTTTACGCAGCCCTGGAATGGGAAATTCAGAGTATTCCTCCGCAACACGAATCACCTTATTTTGCAGCTTACGAAGTAGTGTACAATAAAGACTATCATTACCCTGAATACTTTTTTGTGAGGCCTGTGCCAGGAACTGGCGGCGGCTTACCACCTACGAGGATAACCGCCTTTGAAGACCTACGGCATTAGTATACAGAATATGAAGGAGTGCAAGCATTTAAGCCAGAAAAATAAAAATAGTTTTATGTCATTTAACAAAAATGCGCCGGAATGGGAATACAGCCATAGCAAAGAAAAAAAGACCGCCTGACCACTTAATGCCACTGGAAAGAAGTCTTTGGTAATGTTTTTCGTAACAACGATTTACATTACTGTTTATTAACTTAATCCAGTCACATTAAGTGGTCAGGCGGCCCGGCTGAACCCCTTCGCGCGGGCGAAGAGGGACACTGCCGGCCTTCCCAATCGAGGGCCCCACCCCAAGGCCGGCAGGAATGTTGCCTCAAGGTCAGGTATGTCCTACTTTGTTTATCTCCCTTATAAATTCGTCCAAATCGCTGAAGTGCCGGTAAACCGAGGCAAAACGGACGTAGGCAACCTTGTCCATTGCTTCCAGCCGTTCCAGCACCTGATCTCCGATTATGGAACTTGATATTTCCCTGCTGCCCTTGCTCAATATTGCGGCGGCATCCTCGATTTCGTTGATAAGGTTTTCGATCTGCATCTGTGAAAATGGCCTTTTTTCCAGAGCCCGCTCTACGCCGCGCTCGAGTTTAAGACGGTCGAACGGCTCCCTTCTGCCGTCCCGCTTTACAATCATGAACTGTCTTTCATCAATCCGCTCATAACTCGTGAATCTGTAACTGCAGCTTATGCACTCCCGCCGGCGGCGTATGGCATCACCATTGGCCAGGGTACGGGATTCTACAACCTTGTCTTCGATAGTGCCGCAATGCGGGCAGCGCATATTGTGTCCTTTTGTTACATAAGCACTATATATAGCGCCATACATACAGCGTATCCGCCGCAAAATATAGCGCAACACATATAGCGGTTGTTTGATTCTACCACACTATATATTGTGTGGCAAGTATAATTTTTTCGAAATATTTTACGAAAAGGCTACGGATTTTCACGAATTAAGCGATTGGAAGAAATAATCAGGTTGTTTCCCTTTGTGTCGCTCCCCATCACTACTTATTTGTGGTATAATCTACCAAGTATCAGGAGAATTTAATGAAGATAGGGATAGATACTTTTGCCTGTGATGGCGGTAAGTCAGGAGTGGGCATTTACTTATCCCAGTTCTTAAAAAGAATACCCCCGTCGGATGCTCTTTTTGAGCTTTTCGGCTGGGAATACGACCGGTATGCTTTCAGCGAAGAAGCGCCGAATTTTCAGTTTATTTCCAGGTGCAGAATAAGCGGCAGAACAGCCAATTCTTTGTGGCACCTTTTTAAGTATCCCAAATTTGCGAAGAAGCGGCTTTTTGATGCCTGTTTTTTTCCGGCTGCCCACAGAAGGCCCCCATACAAATCACCCTGTCCGACCATAGGCGTGGTGCATGATATGGCCGCTTTCTGGGGTACCAGGCGGACAAGGGAAGAACTGGGAGCGGTTCTTAGAATGGTGATACCAAATTCGCTGCGCAGACTGGACAGGATTATTGCTGTAAGCGAATGGGTTAAGCAGGAACTGGTGGAAGGCGCCCATGTAAGGGAAAACAGGATAGAGGTAGTGCCCAACGGCATAGATCATTCGGCCTTTTATCCAAGGCCCCGCAATGACGAGGTACTCCTTATTCAGCCATTCAGTTTTCGCAGGCCCTATGTACTGTATGTATCCCGCATCGACCACCCTGTTAAAAATCATGTTAGGCTGATTGAGGCCTTCGGCATCTTTAAGGAACGGACGAAGTATCCCCATCGCCTCGTTATTGCCGGTGAAGACAGGACCAATGCCTTTAAGGTTAAAGAGGCCGCGGCGGCTTCCCCCTACAGGGGCGACATATTTTTTACCGGACACTTTCCCTCCACAAGCCTGCCCGAGCTTTATTCGGCAGCCGATTTTGCGGTTTTCCCTTCCATGTACGAAGGGTTCGGCATGGGGGCACTGGAAGCCATGGCCTGCGGGGTACCCGTTATCTGTGCCCGCGCAGCTTCATTGCCCGAGGCGGCGGATCATGCCGCGCTTTACTTCGATCCATTCAACGCCGAGGATATGGCAGACCGCATGGTAACCGTAACCACCAATCACGAGATTAACCGTGAATGCCGCCTGCTTGGTATTGAGCGCGCTCAGGCCTTTTCGTGGGATCGCTGCGTGGAACGTACTTTGCAGATAATACACGAGACGGCGGCCAGGTAGGGTCAGGGTTTTTTTGATATTTCTTCGTCAAACAAAAGGGAAAATACTTCATCGGCATTTTCAACAAATTCAACCTGGATAGCCTCGCGGATATCCTTATCCAGTTCGTTCCATTCTTCCCTGTTATCTTTTGGAAGCAGCACCTTTACCATTTTATTTCTTACGGCGGCTAACAGTTTTTCCTTTAGGCCGCCGATGGGAAGAATGCGGCCGGTAAGGGTAAGCTCCCCTGTCATCGCGACACCGGGGAGGGGGGGCTTTCGGCACAGGGTGGAAAGCAGGGAAGACGCAAGGGTGATGCCGGCAGAAGGGCCGTCTTTGGGAATGGCGCCTTCCGGTACATGAATGTGAAAGTCGGTTTTATTTAAGTTTTTGACGTCAAAATTATAGCGTTCCTTTACGCTTCGCAGGTATGAAAGGGCGATGCTGGCGCTCTCTTTCATTACATCGCCGAGATTCCCCGTTATAAGAAGCTCTCCGCCGCCCTCATAACGAAGCGTTTCCACGGGAAGAATGGTTCCTCCGGTTTCCGTCCAGGCAAGCCCGTATGTTACGCCAATATGAGCTTCCTTGTAGACAACATCGTTTTTGTGCTTTCGCCTGCCAAGCAGCTTTTCAAGAATTTTCGGCGTGAGTGTTTTTCCGAAAGAAGTTACAGGCTTGTCACTGCCATATCCCTTGTTTACCGCGTGACGTGCAATTCTCCTGATACAGCGGGCTATTTCGCGTTCCAGTCCGCGCACCCCCGACTCCATTGTCCAGTAGCGGATAATATCTCTTATTGCATCATCTTTAAAAATTATTTTCGACTCTGAAAGGCCGTTTTCCCGCAGTTCTTTGGGAACCAAAAATTGTTTGGCAATGGCAAGTTTTTCGTTTTCCCCGTACCCGGGAACCTCGATAATTTCCATGCGATCCAAAAGCGGGTAGGGGATTGTATGCAGGGAATTTGCCGTGGTAATAAACAGCACTCTGGAAAGATCGAAGGGCACTTCCAGATAATGATCCTGAAAAGTTGAGTTTTGTTCGGGATCGAGTACCTCCAAAAGCGCCGAAGCCGGATCGCCTCTGAAGTCGCTGGACAGTTTGTCTATTTCATCAAGAAGGAAGACAGGGTTAACTGTTCCAGCCTTACGCATGGACTGAATAATTTTGCCCGGCAGCGCGCCGACATAAGTTTTTCTGTGTCCGCGTATTTCGGCTTCGTCCCTGACGCCTCCCAGGGAGATGCGGACAAAGCGCCGCCCAAGAGCGCGGGCTACAGATTTGCCAAGCGAGGTCTTGCCCGTTCCAGGCGGCCCGATAAAGCACAGGATTGGGCCTTTAATGGATTGGGGACTGGGGACTGGGGACTGGGGGCTGGGGACTGGGGACTGGGGACTGGGAGTTGAGGACTCCTCAGTTTTATCTACAATCCCTGTTCCCTGTTCCCCATTCCCCATTCCCCAACTCAACAACTGCCTTACCGCGATAAATTCCAAAATGCGATCCTTTGCTTTGCGCATTCCAAAGTGATCCTCATCGAGAATTTTTCCCGCTTCGGCAAGATCCCCAGAATCAACAGATGAGCCGCTCCAGGGCAGGTCAGAGATCCATTCAAGGTAGCCTCGCAAAACGCCGGCTTCAGGCGAAAGGGGCTGGAGTTTACGGAGCCTGGCAATTTCCTTGCTTGTTTTCGCGATAACCTCGGTGGGCGGCGATTTTTCGGCAATGCTTTTTTCCAAAAGCGCGAATTCATCTTCAATTTTATCCTTGCCCAGTTCCTTGTTGATTTCCTTTAGCTGTTCATGAAGAATGTATTCACGCTGATGCCTGTCTATCCTGCTCCTTACCTTGCCGGAAATATTTTTCTGAACGCTGTATATTTCGTTTTCCCTTTCCAGGGTTTCAAGAATCGCCAGCAGCCTTTCCCTTGTGTCGGCCATGCCGAGGAGTTCTGTTTTTTGCCCTGATTTAAGATAGGAAGCGTTGCAGATAAGATTGGCAAGGCGTTCAGGATTTTCCGTTCTTTCGGCGGCAGAAAGAGTGTCGGTGTTTATTTTTTTTGAGTATTCGGCATACTGAACAAATGACTTCTGCAAGCTGCGCATCAGTCCCAGGTCTTCCGTGTTCAGTGGATCGGAAAGGCCGGTTATTTTAAGAGGCTCTACCCGCACCATGGAAAGACCATTTTGAGAATTTAAAGCGGTGATCGTACCCCTGTATTCACCCTGAAGTACAACCCTGTAGGTGTTGTCGGGGAGTTTAAGGTGCTGAATAATTCTGACTACTGTGCCGGTACTGCACGGCTCGTCTTCATCTGTTATGCGCTCATGCTTTTTAAGGCATGCGGCAAAAAGGCGGTTGTCCCTGGCTATCGCCTGTTCCAGGGCGATCATGCCCGGTAAATAGGTGATAAAAAGCGGCACGACGGTCTGCGGAAAAAGCACCAGGTCCCTCAGCGGAAGCAGGGGAAAGTCTTCGGCTTGCAGCGCGGCGCCGGCGGAGACGGGATCCAGCAAAAGGGAAACATTTTCCTTTATTCCCGAAAAGAAACCGGAAAGCAGTCCGGGCTTTTTTCCGCCTGGTTTCATAAGGGCAGCGCCCGCAGCGCGTTACGCGCTTTTCTGCAGTGTAAGAATTTCCGGCGGCTCGGCTTTTTCCACTGTATTCTGTGTTATTACTACATGCTTGCCGCCCTTGATCGAAGGTATGTCAAACATGATGTCTGTCATGAGTTTTTCGACAATCGCCCTCAATCCACGCGCACCGGTTTTTTGTTTAATTGCCATATCGGCGATCGCATCAATCGCGGCTTCGGTAAACTCCAGCTTGACATCATCAATGGCCATGGAAGCCTGGAACTGCCTTACAATAGCATTGCGCGGCTCGGTAATTATCCGCCTTAGTTCTTCCCGTTTAAGCTCCTCCAGGCTTACGGTAATGGGAAGCCTGCCTATAAATTCCGGTATCATGCCGTACTGGATTAAATCGTCGGGATGCATGGCATCGAAAAGTTCCTTCATGCTTTTTTCGCCGCCTGATGTATTCGCCCCAAAGCCCAGAGGATGCTGTACAACACGCCTTGCGATGTATTTATCCAGCCCGACAAAGGCGCCGCCGCAGATAAAAAGAATGTTTGTGGTGTCAATGCGGATCATTTCCTGATTAGGGTGCTTTCTGCCGCCCTGCGGCGGAACAGATGCTACAGTTCCCTCGATTATTTTTAAGAGGGCCTGCTGCACGCCCTCGCCGGAAACATCACGGGTAATGGAAACATTTTCTCCCTTGCGGGAAATTTTATCGATTTCGTCAATGTAGACAATGCCACGTTCTGCGGCGGCAATATTGCCTCCGGCGCTTTGGATCAGTTTTAACAGTATGTTTTCAACGTCTTCGCCGACATAGCCTGCCTCGGTTAATGTAGTGGCGTCCACAAGGGCAAAGGGAACTTTAAGTTTTTTCGCGAGAATTTTCGCAAGCAGGGTTTTGCCTGTTCCGGTCGGCCCTATCAATAAAACATTTGATTTTTCTATTTCTACTTCTTCCGGTTCCTTGGAGGGATTCGCGATTCGCTTGTAATGATTGTAAACCGCAACCGACAGAACTTTTTTTGCGTTTTCCTGGCCTATAATAAATTGATCCAGATAGGATTTAATTTCTCTGGGAGTGGGTATATCGCCGGTAAACTGTGTGGAAAGATCGCGGCTTTCCTCGCTGAGAATTTTGCGGCATACATCTACGCATTCATCGCAGATAAAAATATCATTTGGCCCTGCGATAAGCCGGCGCGCCATGTCGCCGCTCTTGCCGCAAAATGAGCAGACTCTCTCAAAAGCCCCCGGGCCATTACGAAGTTTCGCCATTTTTCCCTCTCCTTAAAACCGAATCTGCTATTCCGTATGTTACGGCATCTTCCGCCGACATGAAAAAATCCCTTTCCATATCCGCGGCGATTTGTTCGGTTGTTTTACCTGTATGTTCAGCGAAATAATTTATTGTCATTTTTTTAAGGCGCAGTATCTCCCTTGCCTGAATGCCTATGTCCCGGGCTTGCCCATGAGCGCCGCCCCAGGGCTGATGGATCAGCACCCGTGAAGACGGCAGAACCATGCGTTTGCCGTGCGTTCCGGCGGACAAAATGAGGGCGGCCATGCTTGCGGCTTGACCAAGGCAAATGGTCTGCACATCGGATTTTACGTACTGAATAGTATCGTATACGGCAAGCCCGGCGGTTACCGAGCCGCCCGGGGAGTTGATGTACAGGTTAATATCCTTCTCCGTATCCTGACCGTCCAGAAACAGAAGCTGCGCAACGACCAAATCTGCGGATACATCATTAATATCTCCGTCCAGAAATACAATCCGGTCTTTTAACAGCCGGGAAAATATGTCGTAAGAACGTTCACCGGTACTGGTTTGTTCTACCACAATGGGGACCAGGTTGCTCATTTTTTCTTCCATGGTACAGTACAATCTAACCATTATTCCTGATGAGGTCTAGATATTTCTCCTTTTTTCCGGTTTTTAGCGTATTTTCCGCCAAAATTATATTAAAAAGCCTATATTCCTTTATTTCTTCCCTAAGGTATTCCTTCATATTGTCTTCCCGGTATCTTTCCTTGATTTCTTCGATGTCTACATCATTATCGGCTGCTATTCTTGAATATTCTCCCTCCATATCTTCTTCGGTTATTTCAAAATTCTGTTCTTCCATAAGGGTTTCCACGATTAAGCGGGAATGAAGGGCTTTTTCGGCCGATGCTCTCCATTCATTTTCGATTTCACCGGGCCCCTTTCCGCTTTGCGCCATAAGTTTCATAATGTCATCTGCGTTCATGCCGTAAAGCCGTCCCAATTTGCGCCATCGGTTTTCTATTTCCATGCGCACCATTGAATCGGGCAGGACAACGGGAGTATTTCCGGTTATTATCTGCAGCAGCCTGTCTATTTTTATATCACGCATCTTTTTTTCAAGGTTTTTATTCAGGCGCTCGGTGATGCTGTTTTTAAGATCGGCAAGAGTTTTATATTTTTCATCTACATCCTGGGCAAGCTCATCATCCAGATCCGGCAGCTTCTTTTCTTTTAGTGATGTAAGGGACAGCTGGAATTTCTTCTTGTTTCCGGCCAGGCTTGGCTCCATAAAATCGGCCGGGAATGTTTTTTCAAATTCTTTTGTATCGCCTTTTTTCATTCCGGTAATTTCATCATCAAATTGATAAATATTTTCTTTCGACCCCAGGGTAAAAACAAAATCCTTTCGCTCGTTGCCGGATAAAACTTCACCATTTTCTTCGAGTATCCGGTAATCTACGGTTACAACATCACCGCCGGCAGCCTTTGCCCCTTCATCCCTGTCCAGAACAATTGCGTTTCGCTCCCGGATTGCTTCCAGTTCACGATCGATATCTTCTTTGTCAACTTCGCATTTTGGAATTTCAGCTTCGAGCCCTTTCCATTTACCGACCTTAACTTCGGGAAGCACATCATAAACAACCGAGAATTTCAGGTCCTGCTCAAAATCGAGGGTTGGTTCGTCATCCAGCCTGGGGGTGGAGTAGGGTAGAGGCCTCTCGCTGCGCGGCATGTTTTCGTCACCGAAAACATCGGTAAGCGCCGATTCAATTATGCGGCTGACAGCGTCGCTTTTAAGGGCATCAGCGAATTTTCGCTCCAGTACCTGCTGCGGGACTTTCCCCTTTCTAAAACCGGGAAGCTGCACGCTGCCGGCGTATTCTTTCAGCATTTCCTGGTATTTGGCGCGGACATCATCTTTGGGGATGGTCAAACTTAAACGAACATTGGATTTTTCCAAACGGGTAATTTCTTTTTCTGCGACCACAGTATTCCTCTTTATAAACACATTTTAATATTAGGGAGTTTGCGAGAGATGGGACTTGCCTTCCGACCCTCAGCGTCCCTGCTTCGGGTCTCCAGGCCGGGGTTCAGCGCTGGCGGCGCACGTCCTGTGCGCCTTACCTTCGCATTCGCTCGGCGCGCTGAACCCTTCAAGTCCCATCTATCGTATAGAAATTTCTCCAGAAATTTCCAAATAACTCCCACGTTAATATATTAGGGAGTTTGCGAGAGATGGGACTTGAACCCATATACCATAGGCACCAGATCCTAAGTCTGGCGTGTCTGCCAGTTCCACCACTCTCGCGCTGGCAGTATGCCCCAAAATAGCCGTAAATTGGCGGTTTTAAGGGGAATCCCGCTCAAATAAAGTGTAACAGGCGTGAAAAACTGTGTCAATGTGCGTGAGTGCGCAAAATTCCCTGTTTTCCGGTAAAACACCGGGCTGTCACATTTTATTTGCCTTTACCCATGCGACAATTTCATCGATGTAACCAAATACAAGGCCGGTCGTTGTATCGGCGCAGCCGTAGTAAATCGCAATCCTTCCTGTGTCTTTGTCTGCCAGCGCTGCCACGGGGAAGGTTACATTGGGCACATCGCCTGTAACTTCATAAATTTCGCGCGGGTTAATAATGTACGGTCTTGCGCGCGCTATTACCTTCCAGGGTTCATCAATGTCCGTAAGCGCTGCGCCGAAGGAGTACACAAAACCGTTGCAGCTTGTTAAAACCCCGTGGTAGAAGACAAGCCAGCCTTCGGTAGTTTCGATTGGACAGGGGCCGGCACCGATTTTTGTACTCTGCCACCCGGCGTTAGGCGACATTACATGGCGGTGTTTTCCCCAGTAAACAAGGTTGGGGCTCTGCGAGTACCAAATGTCCCCGAATGCCGTGTGGCCTGCATCGCTTGGGCGGTGGTACATTGCGTAATTGCCGCCGATCTTTCGCGGAAATAACACGCCGTTGCGGTTGTAGGGCATTAACGGATTTTCCATTTGATAAAATTTTTCAAAGTCGTGCGTATATGCCATTCCAAGACACGGGCCATTGTAGCCGTTGCACCAGATTATATAATACCGGTCCTCTATAAAAACCACGCGCGGGTCGTACTTGTATTCAGAATCCGGCAGCTGGGGATCTGTTTTGATAAATTTAACCGGATGATCATCTATTACCCAATTAATGCCGTCCTTGCTGCGTCCTGCATTAATGTCCATGTGGCGGGAGGTGTCATCACAGCGGAAAACCCCGGCAAACTCGCCGTTGAACGGAACAACCGCGCTGTTAAAAATACTGTTTGAATAAAGGGTTAAATCCCTGGGGATTACGGGGTTTTTTGAATACCGCCACATTATTTCTTTTTTGGGGTTGCTTGAAGCCGGCCTGTCTTCCCAGGGGATATTCGGCACACTGGCGCCGTTTATGATTAAATTGCCCATGTTCTCTCCTTTACAATGTATTTTAATACCCGGCTTTCCAAAGAAAAAGCCCCTGCGGCGGCAGGGTAGGGCCCGCAAGGCTGCGATTCTGCGAGGCGATTATTTCCCCAAGTTTTTCGGGAGCCGTATTTTTCTCTTCGTAGAACAAAAAAGTGCCCGCTATGGATCGGACCATGTTCAATAGAAAGGCATTTGCGCTTATTTCGAAAACAAGGCGAGCGCCCTCGGCATAAAAGTGGGAGCCGAAGATGTATCTGCATTTGGAGCGGCTTTTATCGCCCGCCCCGGCGAAGATTGTGCAGTCCTTTTCCCCGTGCAGCAGCCGGCCATAGGCATTAAGCAGCTCTATTTGCGGATAACGCCATAACTGCAGACAGTAGCGGCTTTCATGGGGCAGGGCGGGGCGGCCGGCGGTAAAAAAATAGCGGTATGTGCGCATAACGGCGTCGAAACGGGCGTGAAACTCATTTGGAACCTGCCGTGCATCCAGTATGCGCACATCTTTTGGCAGCAGGCTGTTAAGGGCGGGCACAAAACGGTGCGCTTCCATGCTGGCGATATTTGTGTAAAAGTTGGCGACCTGGCCAGCGGCATGGACGCCGGAGTCGGTGCGTCCGCAGCCGGTTAAATTTACCGGCTGTTTGTGTATCTTTTCCAGGGCTTCTTCTATGACGCCCTGCACTGTCCGCCCTGAATCCTGCCTCTGCCACCCGCAAAAATCGGTACCGTCGTATGCAATGAGCAGCCTTATATTTCTGCTGTCTGTCTTTTCATTGTTTGTCATTCTTCATAGCCGCCAAGGTCCCTGTTAATGGCGTCATAGACTGTTCTTGCAAGATCGAGGAAGGCGCCGGGCTTTTCTTTTGAACGTTTTCCCATGCCGAAGAGTTTTGCTATTGTCCTTCGGGCATCTTCAAGCGATGTTTTTCTCTGCGCTTCATCATGAGACGGGCCGTACTTGTAGCGTAAATAGGCGCAAAGATATAACATTCCCTCGTAGGAATAGTTCTTGTCTGTGTCTGGCCCAAGTATCTTCAGGCCCGAAAGGGCTTCCTTACCTGTCTGTTCGCGGGCAAGGGCTTCGTTGTAAAGGTACTGGGCCTTTCTGCGGAAAAGTTCCGCAAGCCAGTCATAGTGCTGGTCGGGATATTTTTTGTGTATCTCGTCTAGCAGCCATGCACACCGCAATGAAGCAAGCCCCTGTTTTATTGTAGGAGAGGCTTCCTTGCCGAAAAAATCATAACAGCGTAAAGCAAGATACTGAGAAGCGGCGCCTTCCATGAGAGTACGGCTTTCATTAAAATCCAGATTTGGAAAAATAAGCAGGGTTTCTTCCATTCGCTTATCGCAGTCTTTCTCCAGCTTTTCTTTTATATCAGCAGATATCTGTGAAAAATCAGATTCCATCGATGCATACCAGCATTTGGGGCACACTACCGCCTGGTAAACAAGCGGGAACACTTCGCCGTATTTTGCAGACGGCTCGTAAAGGCGGTGAAGTTCCTCTGTAAGAGCGCCTGCTATCAGTCTGCCGCCGCCGGACAAGAGTTCTTCTTTATGAAATGCCGTTTCGCAAACCGGACACTCATACTCTTTTTTTGAAAGGAAAGTCAGTTTAAGATCATGATCATCTGTCATCGGTTTCAGTCTCCTGTATTTCTTCTTCAATTTCTTCTTCCACCGGCGGCAGTGGGCGCACATGCCCCCGGAACTCGGTCATTCCGTTCCCCCTGATAACAACAAAGGGGTCATGATTAATAACGTATACAAACACGGAAAAATCATCGCTTCGCCCTTCCAGATCGATGTAATCGGTTTGAAAGCCGGTTATTAATTCCAGGGCGCCGCGCGGGCCCTCGACAAAAATGCCTGCGGGGCTAAAGGACTGCCCCGCAAGTTCATAACCATCGGCAACTGTTCCCCTGAAAACAGGTCTTACTGGAATACTTCTGCTGATCTTTTCCTCGACCCGCAGGGATATCTCCGCCGGATCTACCGATATTTCCAGTCCTTCGATGCCAACGGCGCTTCCTTTTCTGCGTACCTGCACGGGCACCTGGTACCAGCCCTCCGATGTATATTTTTTCAGATCGATGTAGGGCTCAATATCTTCATCAAAAACCGGACGAATGACATTTGCCTCGCCGCGTAATCCAACCTTAATAACCCTTGTATGGGGGCTGGCAGGGATAAGGTCCGTGCCGGTTTCTATCTGAAGAGGAGATGAATAAAAGCGGGTTTCAAGATTGCTCATTCTGTGAAACAGCATAAGAAAGAGAGCCGCGGCCACAGAGAGTACCTTGGCGGGCCATTTATCCGTTATAGCCGCCAGCAGTTTTTTGCTATTCATTTTCTTTCCGTCCCCCGCGATCCATCAATTCCTTTAGTTTGCGCGTAACTTCGATGGGCGAAAGATCGTAATAGAGTTTTGCGTCGTAAGCAAGGGAAATGGCTCCGGTTTCTTCGGATACTACAAGGGTTACAGCATCTGACTGTTCGGATACCCCAAGGCTTGCCCTGTGCCTTGTTCCGAAATTTTTGTGAATATCCTGCTGTTCTGACAGCGGCAGAAAACATCCGGCGGCGGCGATTTTATTGTTCTGTATAACCATGGCGCCGTCGTGCAGTTGACCGTCAAATTCAAATATTGCGATAATCAGGCTGGAAGATATTTCCGCGTTTATTCTTGTGCCTGTTTCGATTATGTCCTTTATATTTGTTTTACGGGGAAAGACTACCAGCATTCCCCGTTTTTGCCGCGAGAGCAGTTCCGCCGCCGTAACGACGGCTTCCAGCTGCCCTATTCGCGGCTTTGTATCCGGGCGAAAAAATTCTGTCTGTCCCAGTCGGATTATGATCTTGCGAAGTTCAGGCTGAAAAACAATGGCAATGGCGATAATCAGTCCCGGCGCGATAACGGTAAGCACCCATTGAATTGTCGTAAGTTTGAAAAGAAAGGCGACGCCGTAAACCAGGGCGAGAAACCCTGCGCCTTTAACAAGCTGCAGGGCCTGTGTTTTGGCAAAGAGTTCATAACCCTTGTACAGCAGAAAAGCGAGTATGGCTACATCGAGGATTGGGCGGATTAAATCATATATCGAAAGTAATTTCTGAAACCATGCCATCAACTATAAATGTATCACACTTGAGAGCCGCGCACCACATACCGCAGTTCAATCTGCTTTGCGATACCCTTGCCGTCCAGAGCGTTAACAGCCAGAAGCTGCTCCCTTGTCCCCAAGGCCAGCCCTTTTTCCGCAAAACCGCTTTCCACGGCCAGAACTTCTACTTTTGCGGCACAGCCCCTTCTGCGCCCAAGAGCCGCCGCATATTCGCCAAATCCGCCGTCGCGTATCCCTTCTTCTATAAAGCAGACAAGCTCATAGCTGTTCATCAAACCGGCAAGGAAATCTTCGTCAACCGGTTTCAGGAAACGCAGATTGTAAAGGTCTGCCTCAATTCCCCGCTGCCGCAGGAGCTCTGCCGCTTCCGTTACTTCATTGTAAAGCGAGCCGGTAAAGGCCAGGCAGAGCTGCCCCTTTGTTCCCCTGGAATGCCAGACACCGCGCCCTGTTTCTATCGGAAGCGAAAAAGCGGGAGTTTCCTGCGGGCAGCGGGCCTTGGGGTAACGGATTATCACAGGGCCTTCATTGCGGCTTAATGCCCACTCCAGCATGATCCGCATTTCACTTTCTCCGGCGGGCGCGAGTATTGTGGTATTCGGCACGCAGCGGAACAGCGCTATGTCAAACAGACCCTGATGGGTTTCGCCGTCACCGCCGACAAGGCCGGCCCTGTCCAGCGCCAAAATTACAGGCAGTTTTTGCAGGGCTGTATCATGTATAACCTGATCCACAGAACGCTGAATAAAAGTCGAGTAGATGGCTGCTACCGGCTTTAAGCCGCGGGACGCAAGCCCTGCGGCAAATGTAATCGCGTGCTCTTCGGCAATGCCTACGTCGAACAGGCGTGAAGGAAAAGCCTGTTTGAAAGAAGCAAGCCCGGTGCCCTTTTCCATAGCGGCTGTAAGGGCTGTTATCCGGTTATCCCGCGCCGCCAGATCGAGCATTGCCCTGCCGAAAACCTCTGTAAAAGCCGGCCTTTTTTCCTCGACGCTCCGGCCTTCAATGCCGCCTTCAACAGAAAATGAGTCGACGCCATGGTATGAGCCGGGATCATCTTCAGCATAACCATACCCCTTGCCCTTGCGTGTTATAACATGGATTACAACCGGCCGGCCAAGTTTTTTTACATCGGTAAAAACACCGCTCAGCGTCTCCAAATGATGGCCTTCGATTGGCCCCACATACTCGAACCCCAAATCTACAAAAAAATTGTCGGTGTAGAAAACCGCCTTAACCGCCCGCTTCAGCCTTAACACCAAATCAAAAAACATATCCCCGATAAAGGGTATCCGCTTTGCCATGGCATCAAAATGTCTGCGAAAAGTTTGATATTTTGCCTTCATGGACAGGCGGCTTAAATACTTGGAAAGCCCCCCCACATTCGGGCTTATCGACATTTTGTTGTCGTTGAGTATTACGATCAGGGGAAGGCCAAGGTGTCCGGCATGTGAAAGCGCTTCGTATGCAAGCCCGCCTGTGAGGGCGCCGTCGCCGATAACTGCTATTATATACCCCTTGCCTCCAAGCAGGCGTTCCGCCGCAAGGATTCCCAGGGCGGCCGAGATGGAAGTAGACGCATGACCGGTGTTAAAAACATCGTGAGTGCTTTCGCTTCGCTTGGGAAAACCGGAAACGCCGCCGGCTTTGCGCAATGAGGGAAAAGAATCGAAACGCCCTGTTAACAGCTTATGAGCATAACACTGATGGCCAACATCCCAAATAATTCTGTCTTCGGGTGAATTGAATGCCCGGTGAAGGGCAATAGTCAGTTCCACCACGCCCAAATTCGAGGCAAGATGCCCGCCGTTTTTTGCGACAGTAGAGACAATGAGCCGCCGGATTTCTTCCGCCAGGGCGCCCAGTTCCCCGGACTTTAGGGCTTTTAGATCACCGGGGGAATTTATTCGGGATAAAAGGGATTCATTATTTTGCATATTAGTCAAGGTTTACCTTAAAACGGTTAAGGTTATGTAAGAGCCAGGCCTTAACTACTTGTTCTTATGTCTGTTTTTCCGCAGTTTCTTCTTGCGTTTGTGTGTGGCAATCTTCCGTAGTTTGCGTTTTCGTCCGCAGGGCACTGTTACTCTCCTATAGTGATAGAATAATTATAAGTATGCAGAACCGCCGGGAAAAGGTCAATAGCCGAAGCCTTATTTATTTCCCAGATCGTCCCTTACTTTTACGCTGACAATTTCCTCGTAGCAGGAGAAGCAATTATCCACGACTGTTTTTTCAGGCGCTTTGGAAAGCATGCTTACCGCCGGTACGATAACAAGCCCTGCAAGCATGGCAAACGCTCCGGCATTGATTGGCGACTGTAAAATTGCCGGGAAAGAACTTCTGAAAAAGATATTCAGGATCATCAGAGTGGTACTGAACAGGAAGCAGCACCAAACTGACAGCCTGCTCGTCCGCCTCCAGTAAAGTCCATACAGGAAGGGTGCAAGGAAGGAGCCGGCAAGGGCGCCCCACGATATCCCCATAAGCTGGGCGATAAATGTTATTCCCCCTCTGTATTGGAAAATAGCTATTATTGATGAAATAATGATAAATACCACGATTAAAAAACGAATGATAACAAGCTGTTTCTTATCGTCCATCTTCTTTATCACATGGCCTTTCAAAAAATCCAGCGTAAGTGTAGTGGCCGAAGCCATGACAAGGGAGGCAAGCGTTGATATGGACGCTGCAAACACCAGGAGTATAACTATGCCAATCAATAAATCGGAAAACCCCGAAATAATTGTAGGTACAATGGAATCGAATATGACCGCGCCATTTGCATTTCGCTCCACGACACTAGCGTACAAGCGGCCGAAGCTGCCGAGAAAATAACTGCCGCCCGCTACAAAAAGGGCGAAGACGGTGGATACAATCGCTCCCTTGGTTATCATTTTTTCACTGTTTATGGAGTAGAAGCGGGCTACCATCTGCGGCAACCCCCAGGTGCCGATTGATGTAAGAAGTACGACGCCCAGTAAAGATACCGGGTCGGGTCCGAAAAAGGAAGCAAACACACCGGGTACCGATGCCCCTTCATCAACATTGATGCGGGCAAGTGAGTGTATGGCCGCCGTAAAACCGCCATTGTCTTTCAGAACCGTGGCGATAATAACGACAATGCCGGCCAGCATGATAAAGCCCTGTATGAAGTTGTTTGCTGCAGTGGCAAAGTAACCGCCGGCGACTACAAAAATGGCGGTAAGGATCGCCATCGCCAGAATGCAGTATATAAAATCCGCGTTAAACGCCATGGCGAAGAGACGCGAAAGACCATTGTACAAAGATGCGGTATACGGAATAAGAAATATAAAAACGATAATTGATGCGCCGATTTTCAGCGCTGTAGACATATAACGTGAACCGAAAAATTCCGGCATTGTCGCGCTTTTTAAGTGATTTGTCATGATGCGCGTGCGGCGGCCGAGAACGAACCACGGCATTAATGAACCGACAAAGGCGTTGCCAAGGCCAATCCACACGGCTGCCGTGCCGAACCTCCAGCCGAACTGACCTGCGTACCCTACAAAAACAACGGCGGAAAAATATGTTGTTCCGTAAGCGAAAGCTGTAAGCCATGGGCCGACCGCCCGCCCGCCCAGCACGAAATCGTTGACGCTTGCGGCTTTTTTACGGAAATAAATTCCGACAAAAATCGTAACCGCGAAAAACATTACCAACAGACCTAACTTGATGACCATGAAAAAAATCCTCGCTTTGTTCATCCATGAACTGAAAAAACAGTACATTTTATTTATATTTTTGTCAATGCCGCCGGAGGGCGTTCATGTAGACAAAAATGCCAAGAATCTGCTATTGTTTAACAATGAGTAACGAAAAGTTAGCACTACTGGGCGATGAGGCCGTTGCGTTAGGTGCAATCCACGCCGGAATCAGCGCCGCCTACGGATATCCGGGCACACCGTCCACGGAAATTTTACAGTTTCTTATCGATGAATCCAAAAAAAACGGCTCTCTGGCCGCCCGTTGGTGTTCCAACGAGAAGACGGCCCTGGAAGCTGCCCTTGGCGCTTCCTTTGCCGGATGCAGGGCCCTTGTTACAATGAAACATGTCGGGCTTAATGTCGCCGCAGACCCATTTATTAACAGCGCGCTTGTCGGGATAAAGGGCGGCCTTGTTATCGCCATTGCCGACGATCCGGGAATGCACAGTTCGCAGAATGAGCAGGATTCCCGCTTTTACGCTGATTTTGCACTGGTTCCATGTCTTGAACCGCGCAGCCAGCAGGAAGCCTACGATATGACGCGCGAAGCATTCGATGTTTCGGAGCGTTTCCAGGTGCCGGTATTGCTGCGCCTTGCCACACGCCTGTCTCACGCACGCTCCGGTATAAAAGCGAAGAAGGCCCGCTTGCAAAATCCGGTTTCCAAAACAACTGAAAGGGAAAAATGGATACTGCTTCCGGCCTATGCAAGAAAAAATTATGCTGCGCTTCTTGAAAAGCAGAAGGTTATTGCCGCATGGGCTGAAAAGCATCCGGCAAACAGATTAAGGCTGCCGAAAGATTCCAAAAGCGATCTTGCAATTATCACTTCGGGGCTTGGCGGGAATTATTACGAAGAAAACCTTGAAGACCTGCTTGCAATGCGAAAGAAGCGCGGCAAAAAGGAGCCGGCCCATCTGCACATCGGCGCGTATCCCCTGCCGGAAAAATTGATTCAAAAACTTTGCGGCGCGGCGGAGGAGATTCTTGTTTTTGAAGAAGGCCAGCCGTTTATAGCCCAAAGGCTTTTCGGCATCGCAGGAGGCAGCCTGAAACCGGTAATGCAGGCCGGGGAACTTGATCCTGACAATGTGCGGCAAGCGCTTGGTTTAGGTATGAGGAAAACCCTGGCGGTTTCGGGCAGCTTGCCATTGCCGCCAAGGCCGCCGCAGTTATGCCGGGGCTGCCCCCACATCGAAAGTTATGACGCCATAAGAACGGCAGTTCAGGCCATTGATCCGCGCCCCGGTCACCCCGATGTAGGGATCAATTCAGATATCGGCTGTTACTCGCTTGGAGCGCTGCCGCCGTACTCGGCAGTGGAAAGCATCGTCTGCATGGGCGCCTCTATAGGAATGGCGGGGGGCGCTTCGCAGTCGGGCCTTAAATACAGCCTGGCCGTTATCGGCGATTCCACATTTTTACATTCAGGCATATCCGGTCTGATCGATGCTGTAACATCGAATATTCCCATAACACTCATCATTCTTGATAATTCTGTTGTTGCCATGACAGGCTGCCAGCCTACCATTATGCAACCTGATCAATTAAAAAACCTGATTCTTGGTCTTGGAGTAAACAGCGAGCATATTTTTGAACTGGAAGCAAAAAAGCAGTTTGCGGAAGAAAACGCGGCAATATTAAAAAAGGAAATTGAGTACCGCGGCGTTTCTGTTATAATTTTCAAGAGGGAATGTGTGGAATCGCTTAGAAAGAGGAAGTAATATGAAATCCGGTTTTGGAAAATTACAGATTTTTGTCCTCGTGGTCTGTGCGCTGGCGTCGGTCTTTTCTTCCTGTTCCCGTGCAAAACCGGAAATTACCTATGGTTTTATCGAGCTTGTTTATTATGAAGGCGATACAAAACCCCTCGAACGTTTTTCTTTTTTTATCATTCCAAACGATGAAGATGGAATCGAAAATCTGGGGGAACTCTATTTGTACCATGATCGCGAACAGCTGCGCTGGCATATTAAAAGTGAAGACTGGGTTAGCTACGCCCAGGATGAAACAATCTGGATTGGAACCAGGAGCATCGCCATTCAGGATAATGAAAGCCTTCCCAGGGGGCAGTTTCGCGCAGTTCTGGTAAACAAGGGCGGCGAATCGACGGAACGGAATTTCAGTTTCGACGGGAATATGCGCTTTCCTTTTCCCACGCTTGATATAAGCGGCGGCAGGTACATAATAGATTCAAGGTGGCCCAATAATCACCTTATTTATTATGATGCCGAAGGCAATTATATTTCCACGGCTACGGTTCGTGTTCTTTCGGGGGCTGTTGGAACACTAAATCTTCCGACCAGCGCCAGAACCGCCGCCCTGTGGGTCGAAGATTCCGAATATTCCTGCTCCGCTTTTACAAACGCGGTTCCCCTGCGTTAGTAATTCATGTAAAGCATGCTTCTTTGTTTTTTACCACTAACCACACTAACCAACACGAACTCGTGGTTTGAAAAGCTTTTTAATTTCTTTTGTGTCTGTTCGTGTGGTTCGTGGTTAAAATTCTTAAATATTTAATTTTTTGAGTAAGGTGTGGTTGGTAATGAATAAAAGTTATGTGCTTCGTGCAGGCCGCTTTACCGCAGCGCAAAAAAGAGCTTATGCTTGTGGCGAAAAATTTATCGTTCCTTTTTGTGATGCGCATATAAACCCGGGCGAAATATTTGGCGTTACAAAACCGATAACAGTTGAAGTAGGATTTGGCGCAGGTCTTGCGACGGCAATTATCGCCGAAGCAACCCCTGGTAAAAACTATTTAGGTGTCGAGGTTCATCGTCCGGGAATAGGCCGGCTTCTTTGGGAAATCGAAAAACGTAATCTTTCCAATATAAGAATTATTGAACATGACGCGGTTGAAGTAATCGAGAAAATGATTGCGGATATGTCGCTTGAAGCAATTCATATTTTCTTTCCGGATCCCTGGCCCAAGAAAAGACATAACAAACGCCGCCTTGTTCAGCGCCCCTTCACCGAAACCCTTGCCGGAAAGCTCGTAAGCGGCGGGTACCTGTATATGGTTACAGACTGGGAAGATTACGCGAATTATGCCCTGGCGGAACTGGAAGCAACGGCCACCCTTCGCAATGCTTACGGCGGGTTTGCAGAGCCCCAGCCATGGCGCCCGCAGACAAGGTTTGAACAAAAGGGAATTGCAAAGAATCACGCAATTTGGGAATTGTTTTTTGTCCGGGAGTAGAGAAGAATTAGGATCCACGGATTTTCGCGGATTATTTTTCTGTGGAAGCCCGTGGCTGAATACAAGTTTTTTTTTACCACTATCTGTTTATGTAGTTCGTGGCTAAAATAATCTCAAGTTTTTGTAAATTTTTAGTTAAAAGGTTTAAATTTTATAAAATAAATGTGATATAATCGCCATAAGAGGAAGCTTGGGTTTTAGAAAGATTATCCGAATAAAAAGGAGCAAATTATGAGAAACAGTATTGTTATTGACAAAGGAGACGGTAGTATGGTAAACTGCAAGAGACCAGTCCCCAGTCCCCAGTCCCCAGTCCCCAGTCCCCAGTCCCCAGTCCCCAGTCCCCAGTCCCCAGCCCCCAGGCCCCAGTCCCCAGTCCACTTCAAAAATAGTAGAGTCTTTGCA